>ERZ773260.382-NODE-382-length-66206-cov-7.247766_pt1 | contig 66206 bp, 55 predicted proteins | sample MGYA00511387_ERZ773260 | MGnify/ENA primary metagenome ERZ773260 (study PRJEB29015, sample SAMEA2737745) | human gut metagenome | biome: human gut; feature: human-associated habitat; material: faeces | place: China | collected 2012 ...
GCCATGCATGACTGTATAAAGCTGCCGCAGCGCACGAATCTTTTGAATCAGTCCGTTCCGCATTCGGATGATGCTTCCGCACAGGCGAAACATGCTTAACGAAACCGAAACGGCACTGAATGTTAATGCTCCGTGCAGCTGCGAATACAGCATTATATTTTGTTTAACGTCTCAATCCGAACCCCGCATCCGCTTCCGTTCCCCCCGGTTCGTTGTCGGATGATTCCCGCCGTACACAAAAATACGCACCGACGGGTGTTGTCTTTCAAATCAGCATTCCGCAAGCACAAATATTATGCATTGAATACAGACGCATGTTTTAATCTGGATCCTTTCGAATCGGACTGCGGACTGATTTATCGGCTTCTGTGATTGAATTTTGCTGCGGGAAAAAACGCTGTGAGTCGTGCAGGATCGCCGCAGTTCATTTGACATATCCAGTGTATCACGCTGTTTTCAGTTTGTCAACACCTAATCATCTGAATTAACCTGCTTTCTTTTGCCGAATTTGGCAGAAAACTGTCCTTTTGTGCTTGCGTTGTGCATTTTTCCGTACTGAGATTATTTTTTCATGTTTAGGACATATTTTTGCCGTATTTTGCTTAACGACTCTGTTTTATATCAGAACTTTGCCTTCCGTGCGCACATATGATTCCGAGTCTAAATATATTTGTTTTTCGGTGTTCCTGCGGGCAAAATATGCTTGCAAACCGTTCACGGCCATGGTATAATGGCTCGGTATGAAATAACTCACCCGTGCGGATTTTCGGGGCTGTGCCGCTCTGCGGTTCTCCGAAAAGATGATGTGCGGGGCGGAAATAAAAACAGGAGGTTTTAGTTATGTCAGTTATTTCTATGAAGCAGCTTTTGGAAGCAGGCGTACATTTCGGTCACCAGACCCGCCGTTGGAATCCGAAGATGAAGGAATACATCTTCACCGAGCGCAACGGTATCTACATCATCGACCTTCAGAAAACCGTCAAAAAGATTGACGATGCCTACAATTTCGTTCGCGATGTTGCGATGAACGACGGCACCGTTCTTTTTGTCGGCACCAAGAAGCAGGCTCAGGAGAGCATCGAACAGGAAGCAAAGCGCTGCGAAATGTTCTATGTCAACCAGCGTTGGCTCGGCGGTCTTCTCACCAACTTCAAGACCATCCAGACCCGTATCGCAAAGCTCAACCAGATCAACAAGATGGAAGCGGACGGCGATTTCGATCTTCTTCCCAAAAAGGAAGTTATCCAGCTCTGCGCTCTTCGCGAAAAGCTCATGAAGAACCTCGGCGGTATCAAAGAAATGAAGAAACTGCCCAGCTGCATGTTTGTTGTTGACCCCCGCAAGGAGCATATCGCCGTTATGGAAGCACGCAACCTCGGTATCCCCATCGTTGCAATCGTTGACACCAACTGCGATCCCGATGATGTTGACTATGTTATCCCCGGCAACGACGACGCAATCCGCGCTGTCAAGCTCATCGCTTCCAAGATCGCCGATGCAGTCCTCGAAGGCAAGCAGGGCGAACAGATGACCGATGCCGCTGTTGATGCAACCATCGACAACGATGCTGCCGACGAAGCAGATAACTTCTAAGTTCAATCATTCAACCATGATTTTTCCGCGGAGAAGCCTGCCGGGCTTCCTCCGCTTGAACGTAACATTGATTAAATGCGGGCAAATATCAGGGCGTTCTGCGCTCGGTTCCCGTGTTGGTCAACGTTTGCATTATAACTACAGGAGGATATTTTAATGGAATTCACCGCTAAAGACGTAATGGCTCTGCGCGAGCGTTCCGGCGCAGGCATGATGGACTGCAAAAAGGCACTCAAAGAGTGTGACGGCGATATTGAAAAGGCTCTCGACTATCTGCGCGAGAAGAGCCTTGCTGCATCCGCAAAGAAGGCTTCCCGCATTGCGGCAGAAGGTATTGTTGACTGCTTCGTTTGCGAAAAATGCGGCGTCGGCGTCATCATCGAAGTCAACTGCGAAACCGACTTTGTTGCAAAGACCGACGATTTCAAAAACCTTGTTGCTTCCCTTGCAAAGCATGTTGCAAAGAAGAATCCCGCTTCCGTTGAAGATATGATGGCTCAGTCCTTCTCCGAAGACGAGAGCAAGACCGTCAGCGACGTTATCAACGGCGCAGTTGCAAAGATCGGCGAAAAGATCACCATCCGCCGCTTCAATCGCGTTGAAGGCATCGTTGATACCTATGTCCACCTCGGCGGCAAAATCGGCGTACTTCTTCAGATCAGCAACAACGAGTTCCCCGCCGTTGCACACGATGTCGCCATGCAAATTGCGGCTGCAAAGCCCACCTGCCTCCGCAAGGAGGACTGCGACCAGGCCGAACTCGAGCATGAGCGCGAGATTCTCCGCGAACAGGCAAAGAACGATCCCAAGCCCAAGCCCGCTGCAATCATTGAAAAAATGGTTGAAGGCCGCATCGAGAAGTATTATAAGGAAGTCTGCCTGCTTGAGCAGCCCTTCGTTAAGAACCCCGATGAGAGCGTTTCTCAGATGATCAACGGCAGGTTCGAAGTCATCGGCTTCACCCGCTACGAAATGGGCGAAGGTCTCCAGAAGCGCACCGAAGACTTTGCGGCAGAAGTTATGGCTCAGACCAAAAAGGCATAAGTTTGCTTTAATATCCGCTGTTTATTCCCTAATTGAATAAACTTTGCACTTAAACAGGCTCCCCGCAGCAAGCTGCGGGGAGCCTGCTGTTTAATCCCAACACAGTGTTCTAAACCCCTTATTGTTGCGGCAGCAACCCAAACCCTTGAATGAAATTGAATTCCGAAATGAATTTAAAGCCGCATTTCAATTTATCTGCATTGAAAAAGTCGCCATAGTCTGTTATAATACCGCACGTGAAGTTTTATTCCTTTGGAGGAGTGTTATGGGTACAGTGAAAAAAATGTCCCGTGCTGTGTGCTTTATCGCTGCACTGATTGTTGCAGCATCGGTACTTATGCCATATTCCGCCGCACAAAGCGTCAACGAAACAAAGCGCTATCTCGGTGAAGCGGTGAATGCAGGGCACGACACAGGTTATTCTCAGAATCAGAAAATTAAAGATGACGATCCTCATTTCGGTTGGAAACTCGGTAGTTTTTATGTTGACGGTTACACTCGTGTTACCGAAAACAAAACCGGAGACCCAGTCTTTCTTAAAACGGTCGGAGATACCGTTACCTTATGGTTCGAATTAGTTCAGGACATTGATAAGCTGAACGGAAACGATAAATTGCTTATCAACGATGACAAAAACGGTTATGATGAGTATTTTGGAATTGAAAAAACGGATTTCGGCCGCGGAACGTTGATTGTCCGTCATACGGACTATCGCAACAGTGTCTCAAACCCAATCATATATACCAATTATCTTGCTGCAACCGCAACAAAAGATGCAGCCGTTGAAGTCAAACTGTGTGAAGAAGGTGACTATGAAGTCGCACTGAATTATGAAATTCGTAAAAACAACATGAACATCTTCGGTTGGAATCCGTTGCCTACTTATAACGATTACCGCATCTTCTTCCGTTTCTCCGTCAGAAACGGCAACTGTATGGTATATCCTTTTGATGTTGCAACAGGTGCGGAGCTTACAAACAGCTCAATAACAGAGAATGGTTTTTATCTGGACCTTGCAAGATCCAGATACCTTAACATCGATATCAAAAAGGAAATACGAAGGACGGAGGCTGAAGGACTTACGGAGGATACACGCTTCAACAAGCCTGCAAAGGATGGCGAAGCTTACACCGACGAAGGTATCTACACCATAACCGTCAGCAATCTTTACACGAATCAAACAACCACCAAAATTATATATGTCGGTACGGACAGCGTTCTTAAAGCGCATGTTGTGACCGGGCTTTCGATAGGCGATATCGAAAGTCAGCTTGCAGTCGGCGCTTCCATAGCGGATGACGGCACGCTTATTCCGGCGCCGGACGAAACGCTGCCGCCGGTCGAACCCACAGAACCGCCCTCAACCGCAGAACCCGGAAGCACGCCAACGCCAAGCGGCACTCCTGTCTTGAGCACCGAACCGACAGCAGAACCTGCCGAAAAGCCGAAAGCGAACTTTATCACATGGTTCATCCCCGTTCTTTCTGTTGTAGTCATGGGCGGCGCGGTCGCGCTTGTAATCATTAACAGAAAACAGTCTAAAACAGCCGGATTTTCAACAAACAACACCGGTTCGTCAACCTCTGCCGATGTTGACGATAGCGAATCGGAGGAAAAATGAAACTGATCAATAAACTTATTGCGCTTCTGCTCGCATGCGCATTTATCACGGGCTGCACTCCGAAGCCGAGTAACAACGACGTACAGCCCAATGTGACTGCCTCGCCCGAGGTTTCCGCAGCTGCCGTTGTTGAAACAGACGCCCCACCTACCGATGACTCATTCATCCTTAACGAGCCGACAATGCCCGAATTCACCGGCCTTGATGACACGGCGCTGGCGACCTATCTCGAGGATTCGGTTTATTCCGAGCTTGTTTCCGAGCTTAACAGTGCGGATTATTTCGTTGAAAATGTCAGCGCGCTGTATGTTTCAAAGGAATACCTTGAGGAAATTGATTATAACTCTCAGGAAAACATCTATTTTGGTTTCAAATTGTCCGAACTGGATGAAGTTTTCCAGGGAACGCGCTATGTATTCACGCTTGGCGACGACGGAAGCACCACCGTTCGGGAATTTCAAAAATATGATGATACATACGATAGGGTAATCCGAAACGTTATCATAGGTTCCGGCGTAATACTGCTCTGTGTCACGGTTTCCGCTGTTACGGGCGGTCTCGGCGCACCTGCTGTAAGCCTTATCTTTGCCGCGTCCGCAAAAACCGGCGCAATCATGGGGCTTTCCTCCGGCCTTTTCAGTGGCGTTTCTGCCGGCGTTATTAAAGGCATCGAAACGGGCAATATGGAGGAGGCCGTCAAGGCCGCCGCACTCGCAGGAAGCGACAGCTTCAAATGGGGCGCGATCACCGGAGCGATTACAGGGGGCGCACAAGAGACGGCCAAATACGCAAAAGCCATGCGGGCATTAAAGGGTGTCGAGCTGAATAAGGCAATTACAAAGCAGCAGGCAGCCGTAATGCAGATGGAATCCGGTTATCCCGTTGAGATAATCAAACAATACCAAAATCTCGACCAATACAATGCATGCAAGGAAATCGGTTTAACCTCTTATATGGTTGACGGAAAAAATGCATTGATACGCGATATTGATTTAAACTATTTGGATGAGAAAGGACGAACGAATCTCCAAAGAATGCAATCCGGACTGGCTCCTCTTGACCCAACCGGTAACGCTTATGAATTGCATCATTTGGGACAAAAAGTTGATTCTCCCCTGGCGATTCTCACAAGAAAAGAACATCGAGAAGGTGATAACCATAAGCTATGGCACCTCTTCGAAAAGGGTTCGGAGGTGCATATAGACGATAGTGCCTGGAATACTCAACGCAAACATTTCTGGAAAGACTTTGCAAGATTAGTTGGAGGATAAAAATGGAACAGAAAAGTGTAGTAAAATTGCTGCAAACAAAGGAATCCTTGTATGTATTTGATGCCGCCGCGGAAAAGGACATTCTTTCTGCTGAAAAAGCTCTTGCGCTGCGGTTTGCCGCGGACTACCGAGAATACGTTTCCGCGTTCGGCGCAGCGTCATACTGCGAACATGAACTTACGGGCATATGTAAGTCCGCACGTCTTAACGTTGTGGACGTTACGCAGGACGAGCGGCAATATAACTCCGTTCCCGCTGATTGGTACGTGATTGAAGAGGCGAATATTGACGGAATCGTCATATGGCAGGCAACGGACGGAACCGTCTATCGAACCCGCCCCGGCAGCGAAGCAGATAAAATCTGTGACTCGTTGGAAGAATACATCTCGCTGGAATAAAAGCGTATTGGTTATAATAATGCTTTGCTGCGGTTCCCCTGCTGCCCCTTGGCGGCCGCACATTAGCGGTGGAGCCGCAGCATCTGAATCGGATTCACAAATCATAAACAGCAATGATTTCATTGCCGCACATTTCGCCGTTTTCAACAAAGCCGTACTTTCTGTAAATCTCTCTTGCGCGCACATTTTCGGGTTCATATGAAAGCCAAACTTTATCCGCTTTTCCGAACGGATACGTACGAATCAGCGCCATTGCTGCGTCCAATGTCTGCCTGCCGAAACCTTTGCCCTGATACTTTTTATCTATCATCAGCCTCCACAGGCTGTAATTTTTCTTTATCAATTCACTTTCTTTCTCGTTGCCGACGGTGCCTTTGCCGATCATGATAAAACCGACAAGCGTTTCATCATTATAAACTGCCAACGGCAGCGCATTGCCGCCCTCGTTTCTTGTTGCATAGGCTTCTGCCAGACTCTGTATGTTTTCTGCAACAAAATCCTTTTGTTCTTCAAAAGGTTCCAGTGTGCAAACTTTCCATATGTTTGCATTTGTAATTTCTTTAAAGTTAATCATAGTCAAATTTATCCGATTGCAACTCCTGTTTCCATTAAACTTTGTCAAAAATCAAAACTGCATGGTTTTACCAAGCGTTTAAACCGAACAGCCCTTGCTTTCATAATAATTCAGCATTTCGGGCAGTTTCTTTTTATCATAGCTTGTGATGCAGTCGGACAGCACGCACCGTTGTCCGCCGCCTCGTTCTCCACGGCGGTGCAATTTATGGAGTAAATACTCCCCTCCGTGAAGTGAAGTTCCACGCAGGCGGTATCTATATTGAACGTACAGCTACGAGCTTTTCCATGGGTATATCCTCCTGAATTTGATGTTATTCTATCCCGAAACTAAACTTCAATATCCTTGATAAAAACAATAAATCCGAACCCATGATCGATTGGTCTAAGGTTCGGATTATCTTGCATTGGTGGAGCATAGGGGAGTCGAACCCCTGACCTCAACATTGCGAACGTTGCGCGCTACCAACTGTGCTAATGCCCCGAGCAAATTGTTCGAATCTCGAACGGATACATTATAATGCATTGCGGAACAAAAAGCAAGCGGTATTAATCATATATTTCGCTGCGGAGTCGTTCTTCCTCTTTCATAAATATTCCACATTTTTTTAACAAATGAGTGCCGAAAACGGCTGTTATTCCGCCGAGCTTTGTGATATAATACACTTATGAACTTGGGAATACTCTGAACAAAACGCTTTTGCTGAACAGCTTTTGATAAGAGTTTTCTCAGTAATCGTTGATTAATTCGGAGAACGGGCACGGAGTGTTCTCTCCTTTTAATCACTGCTTACATAAAAAAAGGAGTATCAACATGAAGACCTACGAACGTTTTTTGAATTATGTAAGAATCCACACCGCAAGCTCCGAGGACAGTTCATCCGTCCCCACGACTGAAAGACAATTTGACCTTGCAAAGCTTCTTGTAAAAGAGCTTCACGCAATCGGCGTTGAAAACGCAAGGGTTGATGATAAATGCTATGTTTATGCCTCCGTTGCAGCAACACCCGGCTGTGAAAGCTGCCCCGCAATCGGCTTCATTGCGCATATGGACACCGTTCCGGATTTTTCCGGCGAAAATGTTCAGCCGCGAATCATTGAAAACTATGACGGCGGCGACGTTGTTCTCGGCACAAGCGGCCGTGTGCTTTCTCCCGAAAAGCTTCCCCATTTGCCTTCCCTAAAGGGCAAAACGCTCATCGTGACCGATGGAACAACAGTTCTCGGCGGCGATGACAAAGCAGGCATTGCCGAAATCATGACCGCAATTGAACGCGTCATTTCCGAAAACCGTCCCCACGGCAAACTTTGCATCGGCTTTACCCCCGATGAAGAGGTCGGCTCCGGTGCGGACAATTTCAATGTTGCCGAATTCGGTGCAGACTTTGCGTACACCGTTGACGGCGGCGCGGAAGGCGAAATCGAATACGAAAACTTTAATGCTGCGGCCGCAAAAATCGTTGTAAACGGTTTTAATATTCATCCCGGCGATTCAAAAAACAAAATGATAAACGCACTGTTGGTTGCAATGGAGCTGAACTCCATGCTGCCGGATGAAACGCCTGCCAACACAGAAGGGTATGAGGGCTTTTTCCACCTTACGGACATGAGCGGCAATGTGGAACGTGCGGAAATGGACTATATCATTCGCGACCACAGCGAAGCAATCATGACTGCGCGTAAAGCAACTCTTGCTCACGCCGTTAAAATCCTTAACGAAAAATACGGCAGCGGTACCGTTGAATGCACCGTCCGCGACCAGTATCTCAACATGGTTGAAAAAATCCGTCCCTGTATGCACCTTATCGACAACGCGGTTGAAGCTGCAAAATCCATCGGGCTTGTGCCCAAAGTTGCACCCATCCGCGGCGGAACCGACGGAGCAAGGCTCAGCTTTATGGGGCTTCCCTGTCCGAATCTCGGCACCGGCGATTTTGCCTGCCACGGACCGTATGAACATGTGACCGTTGAAGGCATGGAAAAATGCACCGAACTCGTGCTGCTGCTTATTGACAAGTATTCAAAAGCCGCAAAATAAATCGGTGAAGCATTCGGTTTTTTCACCCGCGCAAAACGGTTTGTCCGAACTTATCTGCGCGGGTATAGGTTCTTTTTTGAAACGCTCTTTTACTGATTCAATCGAAAGGAAACTTTTGCGCTGCAAAGGTTATGGTCATAAACATGAGATTGCCGAAGAAGCTTCTTGCGCTGCTTGTTGCCGCCATGTGCGCTGTTCTTGCTGCCGGCGGCTGCAACCCTCAGAAAACACCTGATTACGGTATCAATCCCGTCGCGCTCAGCGTTAACGGGGTTGATATCACGCTGTTTGATTTCGACAGATTCTACACAACAAACCAAAAATATTACTACCTTACCCATGGTGCAGTTGACGCTCAGGAGTATTTTGAAACAGTTCTTGATGAAGTCGTCCGCTACGGTGTTGCTTTGAGCAAAGCTCAGGAGCTTAATATTCAACTGACTGCGGAAGACGAAGACGAAGTTCAAAACGAATTGCAGACGCAGTGCGACCTGACATTTGAAAAATACAGCAAGACCCTTGCGGACAGCAGCACGGCAAGCGCCGCACCGGCCCTGGATTCCAAAACGGTTGAAGCTGCATTCCGCGAAGACAAGGGATACTCCTTTGCCGAATATCGCGGATTCCTTGCACGCTTTTTACGCAACAAAAAGATTATTTCAAAGCTTTACGAGGAAATCACCGCCGATGTTGCCCCGGATGAGGAAGAAATTATTGCCTATATTCAACTTAATGTCAGCGAACAGAGTCTCGACAGCTTTTCAACTTTCGTAACTCGATATAAGAGTTTCGTGAACGAAAAAGGCGATGTTCCGTTCTTTGTTCCGGAGGATTGTTTCACCGTCGATCAGCTGCTGCTTCAATACAGTTCCGACGAAAGCGAAAGCACTGCCGAACCGGATGCCTCCGGCACGCTGCCCGCCTACACCTTCGACACAGCTTCCGTAACCGCTTCCGAAATCGATTCCATCCTTTCGGTCGGAGTCTCCTATGATGACTTTATTGACCTTATTGCGCGGTATGGCAACGATGAAAACATGCAGGGCGATGTTTTTCTCCGCTGGGGTTATCTGATTCATAACACTCTGTTTGAAGATTACGAAAAGCCCCTTCTCATCGGTGCTTATTATGCGCACGGCATTGAGCAACTTCCTCCCGAGCTTTCGAACAAAAATACATCCTCGCAATACTTCGAAACCACGGACGGGAAACGTATCGTAAAAATCACCGCCAAGGGCAGCATCCGCTACGTTGTTGAAAACCGCAGCCTTGCAAAGGGACCGATGCCCTACGTTGAAGGGGATGAAGTATGGAACCTCAGCTATGACGGTGCACTTGCTGCTGCAAGCGACATAGAATACGATGATCAGTTCGAAGTTTGGTTCAGCGAAGCGAACGTTACCTATTATTACGATCGTTTCAAGTCAAACTACATTTCTCCTTCCGTACCCAAGCAGAAATAACCTTTCTGCATCGGCGGTGGCTTTGCGGCTGTGTTTCATCATATTTTTGAATTTTCGGACTGCATGTGCTGCGGTGCAGTCCGTTTTTTCGGGCAAAACGGTTCAAATGTACGTTTTTTTTGCATATGATTGGTTCTGACCCGTTGCCTTGCAGAAGCAAAAATGGTATAATGCAGGGAATGAAAAAAATTGATTGAAAGGTACAGGGGAACCTGCAAGCAATGAAAAAAATCGATCCTGTTGTGATAAAAGAAACAATGAGAATCCTTATCGGTTCAATCGTTCTCGGTGCAATTATGAACGCCGTGTTTCTGACGCTCCGCTGTTGGAATCTCCCCGTACTGTTCGGAACTCTGCTCGGAACAGCCGGTGCGGTGCTCAACTTTTTTCTTATGGCGCAAACCGTTTCCCACAGCGTGACCCTTCAGCAGGATGAAGTAAAGCGCAAGGTTCGCTTTTCCCACTCCCTGCGCACGCTGATGCTGCTTGTGCTTATGATCCTCGGTATTGCACTGAGCTGCTTCAACACAATTGCGGCTCTCGTTCCCTACCTTTTCCCGCGGCTCATCATCGCCGCATACAGACTGACTCACCGTGAGGATTTTCAAACTGACGGCGGTTCGGACAAATAATTTTAACGGTTTTCGGTTATTGCCGATAGTTTTGCTTTAAAAGCATTGTTGAAGGAAAAATATGAACGTTTCTGCAAATGAAACCGCGCGGTGCGGTGCGTCCGCCCCCGTGCCCGAAAAAAAGCCGTCCGTAGGCTTCAAAATTGTTGACTGCATTTTGATTGCGGGAATTCTTCTGCCCCTTTTGGGCGGAATCGTTATCCGTGTTCTGACGCACCCGGTCGAAAGCGGAATCTCCATCACCGGCGCAGTGATACTTGCGGAGTTTGATTTTCCGCTGCAAAAGCTTCAGCTGACCGAGGCGCAGGTCAACTCGTGGCTCGTTATGGCGTCAATATCGGCGCTTTGCCTGTTCCTTGCGCACGGGCTGAATTCCGGCATCAGGTGCCGCCGCCACCTCATTGCAGAGTGGATAGTTGAAAAAACCGATTCCCTCGTTCACGAGAACATGGGTGATTTTTTCAGGGCATTCTCGCCTTTTGTTGCGGCAATAATGGCGCTTTCGCTGTTTTCAAGCCTTCAGTCCCTGCTGGGACTGTTCCCGCCGACTTCCGATTTCAATGTTGTTTTCGGCTGGTCGCTGCTTGTTTTCATCATAATCACTCATTACAAGCTCAAGGGCGGCCTCGGATACTACCTCAAGGGCTTCACCGAACCGTTCCTGCCGTTCACGCCGCTCAACATCCTCGGTGAAGTTGCGACACCTATTTCAATGGCGTTTCGTCACTACGGTAATGTACTCTCCGGCTCGGTCGTCTCTGCGCTTATTGCAGCAGGGCTTGCGTCGGTCTCGGCAGCGGTATTCGGGAAACTCCCCGGCGTGCTCGGAAGCATTCCGTTCCTTCAGGTCGGTCTTCCCGCCGTGCTGAGCATTTATTTCGACGTGTTCAGCGGATGCCTGCAGGCGTTCATATTTGCAATGCTCACAATGCTTAACATTGCCGGAGGCTTCCCCGAAGACAAATGGCTTGAGCGTCGGGAGCGCAAAGCAAAGAGAAAACAGCGAACGACGGGAACTCAAAAAGCTTAGTCCCGCAAAAAACGAATTGTTAAACCGTCCGCGGCGAACGTTCTTTCAAAACAGCGTTTCCCGTCGGTTTCAAGGATTAAAAATAACAAAAGAACCGCAGCATACAGAACGCTGCGGCAAACAGGAGGAAAGAACAAATGGAACTTGCTGTTGCAATCATGCTCGGCTGCTGCGCACTCGGTGCGGGTATCGCAATGATCGCGGGTATCGGCCCCGGTATCGGTGAGGGCAACGCCGTTGCAAAGGCTTGCGAAGCCATCGGTCGTCAACCCGAGGCAAAAGGTGCCGTTACGTCAACAATGATCATGGGCTGCGCAATCGCCGAAACCACCGGTATTTACGCACTCGTTATCGCGATTCTGCTGATTTTCGTTGCGCCTGCGCGCTTTGTTGATGTGCTTAAGGCCGCAATCGGTCAATAAAGTTTTCGGAGTGAACAAAAATGCCAACTTTGGATGTTATTTCCGTTAACATCTGGTCGATTCTGATTTCGCTCTGCAACCTTTTGATATTGTTTTTCATTATCAAAAAATTTCTTTACAAGCCCGTGCGCAAAATGCTTGCCGAAAGGCAGGCCGCAGTGGACAAGGTTTACAGCGAGGCCGATGAAGCTCTGCGCTCCGCAGAGCAGGATCGCCTGACCTATTCGCAAAAGCTTGAGCAGGCCGACTCCGAATGCGACGCGCTTTTGAAATCGGCAAAGGAGAATGCCGACAGGCGCGGCAGCGAGATAATCTCCGATGCACAATCGCAGGCGGCGGATATCATGCGGCGCGCGAATGCGGAAATCGAGCTTGAAAAGCAAAAGGCCGCCGACGGAATGCGGCGCAGAATTGCGGACATTTCCGTCGATGTTGCCGAAAAGCTGCTTGCACGCAGCGTTGACGGCAGTGAGCACAGGCGGCTCATTGATTCGGCGATAGACGAGATTGGTAACGAAGATGTCAACAATCAGTAAGGAATACGGCGGCGCACTCTTCCTTGCGGCAAAGGAAGAGGACAATGCGTCCGACGGATATTTAAAACAAGTTTTCGATGCTGTTATGCTGTGCAGTCGGCTTTTTAAGGAAAATCCGCTGTATGTCAGCTTTTTGAAAACGCCCGATATTCCGCTCAAAGACAGACTGGCTGCCGTTCACGATGCTCTGAACGGCAGGGTTCCGGAATACGTGGATAATTTTATCGAGCTGCTTACGGAACGCGGCTATATTGACCGTTTTTCCGAATGTGCGGATGAGTTTAAGCTCCTCTACTATGCCGAAAACGGCATTGCCGAGGCGGAAGTCGTTTCCGCCGTGCCGCTTACGGACGGCGAAGTGAATGCACTCCGCACAAAACTCAAAAAAATCACAGGCAAGCGCATTGAGCTGTTGTTTGAAATCGACCCTTCCGTTATCGGAGGACTTATTGTCCGCGTTGACGGGTGCGTGATTGACGCAAGCGTCAGGAAGGATTTGGACAATCTGCGTGAGCTTATGGGCAAAACAGCACATTAATCGACTCTGATTGAAGCTTTCCTTCAAAAAAGGATTCGGCCTCCGCTTTTTAAGCGGCACTGCTCGGAGTTGTTTTCACAATGAAAGGATGGTCAAGATAATGAACCTGCGGCCCGAAGAGATCAGCACATTAATTAAAGACCAAATTAAAAATTACAGAACAAAAATAGAACCTGCCGAAACAGGCACGGTAATTCTGTTCGGAGACGGAATTGCAAAAGCACACGGGCTGCGCAGCTGTGTTTCCAACGAATTGCTGGAGTTTGACGACGGCAGCATCGGTATTGCACAGAACCTTGAAGAAGAAGTTGTTTCAATCGCCGTGCTTTCCGATGAACCCGACATTCACGAGGGCACCGAAGTCCGCCGCACGGGAAGGATAGTTTCCGTTCCCGTCGGTGAAGCGCTTTTGGGCAGAGTTGTCCATGCTCTCGGCGGCCCGATAGACGGCAAGGGACCCATCAACTGCACCGAAACTCGCCCGATCGAAGCTGAAGCTCCGGGCATCATCCGCCGCAAAAGTGTTTCTGTTCCGCTGCAAACCGGCATCAAAGCTATCGACAGCATGATTCCGATCGGCAGAGGACAGCGTGAGCTTATCATCGGCGACAGGCAAACGGGCAAAACTTCCATCGCGATTGACACAATTATTAACCAGCGCGGCAAGGACGTCATATGCATCTATGTTGCGATCGGACAGAAAAACTCCCTCGTTGCACAGATAACCGAAACGCTGCAAAAAGCAGGCGCAATGGACTACACTGTCATCGTTTGCGCTTCCGCTTCCGAAAGCGCACCCGTGCAATACATTGTTCCCTATTCCGGCTGCGCAATGGCCGAGTATTTCCGCGAAAAGGGCAAGGATGTTCTCATTGTTTACGATGATTTGAGCAAACACGCCGTTGCTTACCGCGCACTTTCGCTGCTTATTCGCCGCCCGCCGGGACGTGAAGCATATCCGGGCGATGTATTCTATCTGCATTCGCGCCTGCTTGAACGTGCAGCCTGCGTTGCGCCCGAGTACGGCGGCGGTTCTATCACGGCTCTGCCCATCATCGAGACACAGGCGGGTGACGTGTCCGCATACATCCCGACAAACGTTATTTCCATCACGGACGGACAGATTTTCCTTGAAACGGAACTCTTCCATTCAGGTATTCGCCCCGCAATCAACCCCGGCATTTCGGTCAGCCGTGTCGGCGGCGCGGCTCAGCTCAAACCCATGAAAAAGGTTTCCGGCGAGCTGAAACTGCTCTATTCCCAGTATCGCGAACTTCAGGCTTTTGCTCAGTTCGGAAGCGATTTGGATGCAGACACAAAGGCAAGGCTTGCATTGGGCGAACGCATTGTTGAGGTGCTGAAGCAAAAGCGCAATTCTCCCGTCACCGTGGGCTGCCAAACGGCAATTATTTACGCTGTTACGCACGGAAAGCTCAACGATATTCCCGTTGAAAGCGTTTCCGATTACGAAGCGGCACTGTACGAACTGCTCCGAAGCGAATACTCCGACCTTTTGAACAGGTTTGATGCAGGGCAATACGAACAGGCGGATATTGACGAGCTGAATTCCGCGCTTGCGAAACTTGCCTAAAAGTTCCGCCCGTGAGCATTCCGCGGGTTCAACAGATAAACAGATAACAGAGGTTATTTATAATGAGCGCAAACATCAAGCTGCTCAAAACAAGAATAAAGAGCGTTGATTCAACACTGCACCTGACCCGCGCAATGCAGCTTGTTGCCGCAAGCAAAATCCGAAAGGCAACCGAAAAACTTGCCGCATCGCGAAGCTATCTTGATGCGTTCGGAACCGTCATGGCGCAGCTCGCATCATCAAGCGAATGCGCTTCCTCGCCCTTTCTCAAACCGCGAAGCGGCAAAAGAGCAATCCTCATCGTTATTGCGGGCGACAGAGGACTCGCCGGCGGCTATAACGCAGGCGCATTTCGCAAGGCGGCGGAAGCGTTTTCTTCGACCAACGACGATAAAAACTCCGGTGGTTACGACATAATCGAGGTTATTCCCATCGGCAGACGCGGCTTTGAACGTTGGAACACTCTGACGAAACGCAATTACGGTGCGGAAGCTTTCACCGTGCAGGAATGTGCAGAGCTTTGCGACGACCTTTGCAAACGCTACCTTAATGATGAATTTGACAGGCTGCTTCTTGTGTCAACCGAATACATTTCGGTTATGCAATGCGAGGCACACCTTTCCTGTCTGCTTCCTTTTGAAAGGCCGTCCGGCGGCTCCGCACGCCCCGCCGAATTCGAGCCGGACAGTGAAACCGTCCTGAACGCCGTTGTTCCGGAATATATATGTTCAATGCTGTTCGGTGCCGTTCGAGAAAGCTTTGCGTGCGAAGTTGCGGCACGGCGTGTTGCAATGGACAGCGCAACCAAAAATGCAGGCATCATGATGGACGATTTGCAGCTTGAATACAACCGTGCGCGGCAAAGCGCGATCACGCAGGAGCTGACGGAGATTATCGCCGGTGCCGATGCGTAAACGCTTCACAACACTCTACCACTCCGTTTCCGAAAGGAGTTTATAAAATGGCAAAAACACTTACAGGAACTGTCTCCCAGGTTATCGGCCCGGTCATTGACGTTCACTTTCCCGATGGGCGGCTGCCCGCAATAAACAATGCACTCACTGTTCCGATCGGCAATAAAACGCTGACGGTTGAAGTTGCTCAGCATATCGGCGGCAACACCGTTCGCTGCATTGCGATGGAATCCACCGACGGCCTCAAGCGCGGTGAAACCGTTACCGACACCGGAGCTGCAATCAGCGTTCCCGTCGGCAGGAAAACACTCGGAAGGATTTTTAATGTTCTCGGCGACCCCGTGGACGAAAAACCAGCCCCGAAGGACTGTGCACATTGGGCTATTCACCGCACGCCTCCCGCATATGCGGAGCTTTCCTCTTCCACCGAAATTCTTGAAACGGGCATCAAAGTCATTGACCTGATCTGCCCGTATGCCAAAGGCGGAAAAATCGGTTTGTTCGGCGGCGCGGGCGTCGGCAAAACGGTTATCATAATGGAGCTTATCAACAACATTGCCACCCAGCACGGCGGCATCTCCGTATTTACCGGCGTCGGCGAACGTACGCGCGAGGGCAACGATCTTTATAACGAAATGAAGCAATCCGGCGTTCTTGAAAAAACCGCGCTTGTTTACGGACAGATGAACGAACCGCCGGGAGCGAGAATGCGCGTCGGCCTTTCCGGCTTGACAATGGCGGAATACTTCCGCGACGAGGAGCATCAGGATGTTCTGCTTTTCATCGACAATATCTTCCGTTTTACGCAGGCGGGCAGCGAAGTTTCCGCACTCTTGGGGCGAATGCCCTCCGCTGTCGGCTATCAGCCCACGCTTGCAAATGAAATGGGCGCATTGCAGGAACGCATAACGTCAACAAAAAAGGGTTCAATAACCTCCGTTCAGGCGGTTTATGTGCCCGCGGATGACTTGACCGATCCCGCACCCGCAACCACTTTTGCGCATCTTGATGCAACAACGGTTTTGAGCAGAAGCATTGCTTCCCAAGGCATTTATCCCGCAGTTGACCCGCTTGAGTCAACGAGCCGAATCCTCTCCCGCGAAGTTGTCGGCGATGAACACTATGCAATTGCCCGCGAAGTTCAGCGCATATTGCAGCGTTACAACGAACTTATGGACATCATTGCTATAATGGGCATGGACGAGCTTTCCGATGAAGACAAACTGACCGTTTCGCGCGCACGCAAGGTTCAGCGTTTCTTCTCTCAGCCGCTTACGGTTGCGGAGCAGTTCACCGGTTTTAAGGGCAAATATGTTCCGCTCAGCGAAACGATTCGCGGTTTCCGCGAAATTATCGAAGGCAAGCATGATGACCTGCCCGAATCCGCCTTCCTCTTTGTCGGCTCGATTGATGAAGCGGTTGAAAAAGCAAAAAATCAGAACCTATAATGTTTCGGGAACATAATGTCTGAGCAGCCATAATGCCTGATCAGCATAATGTCTCCCGCACACAGCGTTTATTGCAGCAGGTGCAGTATGAAAGATTATACCCTTAAAATTTCAACCCCCGACGGTGATGCATTCTCGGGTTCCGCCCTGAGCCTTTCCGTGCGCGGCACCGAAGGCGAGCTTGGCATTCTTGCAGGCCACGCCCCGTTCGTGACGGCCGTTGTCCCCTGCCGCTGTCGGCTCATTGAAGCGGACGGCACGGAACGCAGCTTCAGCTGCGGCGGCGGCTTGCTCTGCGTTGCACCGGGCGGCAATTCGCCCGAAGTTTCCCTGCTCTCAAGCAGGATAAGCTTCGAAAGCTGAACACAGTATTTTTTACAACACAAAAGATAAAAGCGGACAGTCCGAGGGTTTGCTCTCAAATATCGGGTTGTCCGCTGTTTTCAACTTTTTCTCGGCATTCAGTATAAAACCGATTCATTGTACAACCTTTGTTTTTATACCTCTGCGTCTTTTATAATATACCATCAACGTTGTTTCCGTGCACAAAATGTGTTTAATATATTTATATGTGAATTGCTTCGTTCCCGCAACGTTTATGTTTTTGTTAATTGAAAACGATTTTTGTTATTTGATTATATCCTACTCTTTCGGTACGAAAATATGTATTGTCCAAAGCGCAACACAACATCTTGGGCTTGACTCGATACTGAGTGCCAAAATATAGTGTTCAAACGTCGTCCAAAACCCTTGCAGCTTCCGCTGCGCTATGCTATAATAAAAACAGACGATAGAATCATTCTCGAATTTATTCTGTTTTCGGAGGTAAAACACTATGTATAGAGTCATCAAGAGGGACAACAGCATCGTTGATTTCAACCTTACAAAAATCAAGGATGCAATGAGCCTCGCATTCCAATCCCGGCAAAAACCTTGTCATCCCGATGTTTTGGATCTGCTCGCGCTGAAGGTTACAGCCGATTTTTCATCCAAGGTTAAGGATGAACTTGTGAATGTCGAAGACATTCAGGACAGTGTTGAGTCCGTTCTCATTCAAGCCGGCTATGCAGATGTCGCAAAGGCATATATTCTCTATCGACGCCAACGCGAAAAGCTGCGCAACATGAAAAACACTTTCCTCGACTATCGTGACACGGTTAACAAATACCTGAACGTCACCGATTGGCGCGTTAAGGAGAATTCAACCGTCACCTATTCCGTGGGCGGGCTTATTCTTTCCAACAGCGGCGCAATAACTGCCAACTATTGGCTCAGTGAAGTTTACGACGACGAAATTGCGAACGCTCACCGCACCTGCGAATTCCATCTGCATGATCTTTCAATGCTGACGGGTTATTGCGCGGGTTGGTCGCTGCGCCAGCTTATCGAAGAGGGTCTTTCCGGTGTCGCGGGCAAAATAACGTCCTCCCCTGCAAAGCATCTTTCAACGCTCTGCAACCAAATGGTCAATTTTCTCGGTATCATGCAGAACGAATGGGCGGGCGCACAGGCGTTCAGTTCATTCGACACATACCTTGCACCGTTTGTCCGCACGGATAATCTGACCTATGAACAGGTCAAAAAGTGCATCGAAAGCTTTATTTACGGTGTGAACACCCCTTCCCGCTGGGGCACTCAGGCACCGTTCTCCAATATCACCCTTGATTGGACCGTTCCGGAGGATCTGCGCGACCGTCCTGCAATCGTCGGCGGCAAACCCATGGATTTTACCTACGGTGACTGCAAAAAAGAAATGGACATGGTCAACAAGGCCTTCATCGAGATCATGATAGACGGCGATGCGCACGGCAGGGGCTTCCAATACCCGATTCCGACTTATTCCATCACTAAGGATTTCGATTGGTCCCCCACCGAAAACAACCGGCTTTTGTTCGAAATGACGGCAAAATACGGCACACCGTATTTCTCCAACTATGTCAACAGCGACATGAAGCCCAGCGATATCCGCTCCATGTGCTGCCGTCTGCGCCTTGATCTGCGCGAGCTGCGCAAAAAGAGCGGCGGATTTTTCGGAAGCGGCGAAAGCACCGGCAGCGTCGGCGTTGTTACGCTGAACATGCCGCGTCTCGCTTACCTTTCCGCAAACGAGCAGGAGTTCTATCAGAGGCTTGACAAGCTTATGGACATTGCCGCACGTTCGCTGCATGTAAAGCGTACCGTTATCGGCAGACTGCTTGACGAAGGACTCTATCCTTATACAAAACGCTATCTCGGTTCGTTCAACAACCATTTTTCCACCATCGGACTTGTCGGCATGAACGAGGCTTGCCTTAACGCAAGCTGGCTGCGCGAGGACCTGTCGCACAGAGAGGCGCAGGAATTCACAAAGGCGGTTTTGAACCATATGCGCGGCAGGCTTTCCGACTATCAGGAACAGTACGACGGGGAATTGTTCAACCTTGAGGCAACTCCGGCGGAGTCCACCGTGTATCGCTTTGCAAAATACGACGCAAAGAACTTCCCCGGCATAATCACCGCCGGAAAAGAGGGCGAAACGCCTTATTACACCAACAGCTCACATCTTCCCGTCAGCTATACGGAAGATATTTTCTCTGCGCTGGATATTCAGGACGAGCTGCAAACGCTCTATACCTCCGGCACGGTGTTCCACACCTTCCTCGGTGAAAAACTGCCCGATTGGCAGAGTGCGGCGACACTTGTTCGCAAAATTGCGGAGAATTATAAGCTGCCCTACTATACCATCTCCCCCACCTACTCGGTTTGCCGCACGCACGGTTATCTTGCAGGCGAGCAGCACACATGCCCGCATTGCGGAAGCAAAACCGAGGTTTACAGCCGAATCACCGGTTACTACCGCCCGGTGCAGAATTGGAACGACGGCAAAGTTCAGGAGTTTAAGGACAGGAAGGTGTACAGCATGCTGGACTACCGCGAGCATAAGCAGCGCAAAGCCGAAGCCGAAGCCGCCGCTGAAAAACGCGAAAATTTCGAAGTTTTCGGCAACGCATCCCCCGATGTCGCGGCTGCATATACGCTTTTCACAACAAAAACCTGCCCGAACTGCAAAGCGGCAAAGGCGATTCTTGACCGAGCCGGAATCAAATATGATGTTGTTGATGCGGAAGACGAGCCCGAGCTTGCTCTGCGCTACGGCGTGATGCAGGTTCCCGCATTGGTTGTTGTCAGTTTCGGCGAAAACGGCTCCGGCAACGCCGAAAAGCTGTCCGGCGTCGGACCTATCAACGGTTTTGTGCGCAGCATGGGCTGTGAACAGACGGCGAACTGAGTGTCCTGCTCACAAATTTCGGTAATGAAATAACAAGTACGATCTGCCGCCGGGCAAAGTGATTGCCTTCACCCGCCGCATTAAAATGCAGCTTGTGTTTATCACTCGGTCCGTGCGGCATTGCATTATTGCCTGTTTTTACTTTATTGTCCAACGGAGTGTTTATTTTATGGAACTTTTCGACACACATGCCCACCTTTCGGATGAAGCCTTTGACGAGGACAGGCATTCGCTGATTCCGAAACTTTTCGAAAGCGGCGTCACACGCATTATCGATGTTGCCTGCGATGTTCGCACCGCTGACCGAACGATTGAACTCATCGATCGCTATCCCTTCATTTACGGAACCGTCGGAATGCATCCGCACGATGTTTCCGCAATGGATAATGCGATGATGGACAGAATTTCAGATATTTTGCAGCACAAAAAAATGCTTGCTCTCGGTGAAATCGGGTTGGATTATCACTATGACCTTTCCCCGCGCGATTGTCAGAGAAAATGGTTTGCGGAACAGCTTGAACTTGCAAAGCAGCTCGATTATCCCGTTGTGCTCCATATTCGCGAAGCATTCGGGGACTGCATGGACATTCTTCACGCACACCGTGACGGACTGCGCGGAGTTATGCATTGCTATTCCGGAAGCGTTGAAACGGCATTTGAATGCCTTGACTTAGGACTGAAATTCAGTTTCGGCGGAGCCGTAACTTTTAAAAACGCAAAAAAACCCGTTGAAGTTGTTCAAAAGCTGCCGCTCGACAGCATCATGCTGGAAACGGACTGCCCCTACATGACCCCAGTGCCGCACCGCGGCGAACGCAACCACCCCGGGTTTATGCACCTTACGGCAGAAAAAATTGCGGAAGTTCGCGGCATTTCCGCAGAGGAAGTCTGCTCCGCAGCTTATAAAACTGCCAATAGCTTTTTCGGCATTGAATAATGAAATGAATAAATGCCCGCCGCACTTCCGTATTCACGGCAAATGCTGCGGGCTTGTCAATGCTTTATTTTACAATTAATTCACACTTTTCGGTTTTCAAACCGCTTAAGCTCGGCGGTCATTCCTCATTCGCGTTCGAGTTTTGTTTTGCTATTTCCATGATTTCGGGATATTTGCGGGTTATATAGGCATAGCCCGCTTCGCTGTGCGGAAGACCGCATGCAGAGCAGTCCTTCACGCCGCCCGCAATGAATTTGAAATTCCCGCCGCATTTATCGCCCAATGCATACAGCGGACAATAGCAGAAAAGGCAGTTGAAAAACCCGTTTTCAGGCAGTTTGTGGCAGGGGAAATACTCGCACCTGCTGTTTTGAAAATACGCAAAATGCGGCTGACCGTAATTTTCTCGCTGCTCCGCTTCCGAACCGCTCGTGCTCATATCATTCACATTTTTTGTTTCATCCATGTTCAAAATAGCTCCTTCTTGATAGAATCCGATATTCTGCAATGCGTTCCGTTTCAGCTTTCCGCAGCTTTTTCTGCATTCTGCATACTGTCAATGTATTCGCAGGCCGCAATCGCCGCAACGCCGCCGTCCGCACCCGCTGTCACAAGCTGTCTTACGGATTTTGTTCTGCAATCCCCCGCTGCAAAAATCTCCGGTCTGGAAGTCTTGCAATCCTCGCCCGAACGGATAAAACCGCTCTCATCAAGCTTCACAAGCTCCGCAAACACACCGTTGTTCGGCGCAAACCCAACGGCAATGAATGCGCCGCTGACTGAAAGCTCCCTTTCCTCACCCGTTTCGCGATTTTTAACAACGATTCCGGAAAGCTTGCCTTCCCCGATGAAGCGCGCAACGGTGCTGTTCAGAACCGGCTCAATGTTTGCGCAGGCAGCAAGTCCGTCCGCAACATGTTTTTCGGCACGAAATTCGCTGCGGCGGTGAATCAGATAAACCTTGCTGCAAATCTTTGAAAGATATATCGCATCCTGAACGGCTGTGTTTCCTCCGCCGATGACCGCAACGGCTTTATCCTTAAAAAACGCACCGTCACAAACTGCGCAAAATGATATTCCGCTGCCGATAAATTTCTGTTCGCCCTCCGCGCCGGGTAATCTGTGTTTAAGTCCGGTGGCAATTATAAGCGTTCGTCCCGTAAATTCCTGATAATCGGTTCGTACCGTCACTGTTTTGTCCGCATTTTCGCTGACATCAACGACGGCACCGACTTCAACATCCGCACCGAGATTCATGACCTGTTCAACAAGCACTTCAACAAGCTCATTGCCGCTCATCGGGCGCGTGAACGGGTAGTTTTCAACATGCGGGGAGAGCGTTATCTGTCCGCCGAATGCTTCTTTTTCAATAAGAAGCACGGATTTTCCTGCGCGACGCGCATAAACTGCGGCTGTCAGCCCGGCAGGTCCCGCGCCTGCAATTATAATGTCATAAATTTTTTGCTGCATTGGAAATCCCTCCGTTACATCAGTTTCTTCAGCGGTTCAAGTTCCAGTTTGTCGAAAGCTCTGAGCGCATTGTAAAGCTCCGCCGCAATAAGACGCATTCCTCCCACGGAATTGCTTTCGATATTGCAGGGCATGAGCGGATCGTGCAGGCTGCGGCGAACAAGGAACCAGCCGTTTCCGTGCGTTTCGTCCGCATTCACGCGGACTCCCTCGTAATTCGGCTGAACAATTTCAAATCCGGGAAGGTTTGAAAAATGCTTTTCTACAGTTTCCAATACGGCGGCGGTGTAATCCGCCGTGTCGTCAAGCAGCACATTGAGCCGCGCTTCCGCACTTTCGCAGGGTTCTTTAAGGTTTGCAATAAGTTCGTTCAAAGTCTTGCCTTCGCGCCGCGCTTCAACAAGCGCGACAAGCAGCTTTACAATTATGTATGCACCGTCATCAAGAAAATAGTTTTCGCGCAATGCACCGTGGCCGCTGGTCTCCATAGCGAATATCGCATTCGCGAATATCGCATCAGCGAGTATCGCATTTTTTGCCGCTTCTTCCAAGGCAAGCAGGCGTTTCGCTTCGTTTATAACGTTGCGATAGCCGCGCTTGAACCTGTGGTGACGGCAGCCGAGGGAGTTGATGAAATCCGTGAGTCCGGTTGATGTAATCGAATCCGTAACAACTGTTATCGGGCCGTACTGACGAACGAGAATCGCCGTCATAAGCGCAATCAGCCTGTTTCTGTCAAGCGCAATAACGCCGCCGTCGGAAGGGAGGACCGCGCCCGCTCTGTCAACATCGGTGTCGAAAATAATGCCGAAATCCGCACCCGTTTCCGTAACGGCATCGCATATGCTGCGCATTGCATCGGCATTTTCGGGATTGGGCTGATGATTCGGGAACCTTCCGTCAGGTTCAAGGAATCTGCTGCCCGTGATATCCGCACCCAACGGTTCAAGCAGCCGTTCGGCAAAGAACCCCCCCGCACCGTTGCCGGCATCAACAACGATTTTAAGGCCGCTGAAAGGTTTTTCATCTTTTGCACAGCCGAGGGCGGAAAGGATTTTTTCTTTAAGTCCGTTTACATAGGGCGTCATAACGTCAACCGTTCCGCATTGGCCGCGCTGCGCGGCAATCGGAAATGCGGCTTCTTCGGCGGACGCAAGAATTGCCGTAATATCGGCCTTTTCAAGCCCGCCCGCAATTGCGGTGAAAAATTTCATGCCGTTGCGTTCCATCGGCAAATGGCTTGCCGTGACCATTATTCCGGCATCAAAATGCAGTTCGTTCACGCAGCACATAAACATTGCCGGAGTGCTTGCAAGGCCGCCGTCATAAGCATTTGCCCCGACGGAAGCAATGCCGTCCGCAAGCCAGACAGTAAGCTGTTCACCGCTCAGTCTTGAATCCCTGCCTATTGCAATACGCAGTTCGGAAGCGGGCTTATTTGCCCTGTCCGCAGCAAAAAGCGCAAATGCCGCGCCGATGCGCACAACGCTGTTCTGCGTTAAATTCACGGGCTTTCCGCCCTCGGTTTCAATCGCAACTCCGCGAATATCGCTTCCATTTTGAAGTTTTTTAAAGTCAGTCATGCCATTCCTCACATTTCATTCGGGCTGTTTTCTTGCGGTACAACAAACAGGGCAGCCGCAAAACCGCCCGTTTGCAAATTCCAAAAATCAAATCAATCTTATCAGGCTTCGAAATAGTCGCCCCTGCGGTAATCATACAGCGCATTCACAAAGCCCTTGTCGATATTGTCAAGCACCTTGCCCGTGCCGATTGCAACGCAGGAAATGGGATCCTCCGCAACATAGCAGGGAACCTTCGTGTGTTCGGCAACGAATTTATCCATGCCGTAAAGCAGTGCGCCGCCGCCCGTGAGGCAAATGCCGTTTTCCGCAATGTCGCTTGCAAGCTCCGGCGGAGTTTTTTCAAAAAGGTTTCGAACCGTTTCAAGGATATTCTGAAGAGGTTCTTCAAGCGCATCGATCATTTCGTTTGAGCCGATTGTTATCGCCTGCGGCAGACCGGAAATCAGGTTGCGGCCTTTAACGTCGATAAATACCTGTTCCTTGCGCGGATAAGCCGAGCCGATGCGAATTTTCATCTCCTCTGCGGTGCGCTCACCGATAAGAAGGTTGTGCTTTTTGCGCATATAACGAACGATGGATTCATCAAACCTGTCGCCCGCAACTTTTATTGATTCGCTGAGAACCGAACCGCCGAGAGAGATTATCGCAACGTCGGTCGTTCCGCCGCCGATATCAACGACCATGTTGCCGCGCGGCTGGGAAATGTCTATCCCTGCACCGATTGCGGCGGCGATGGGTTCTTCAATAAGGTAGGTGTGGCGCGCACCCGCCTCCTCGGTCGCCTCGATTACGGAACGCTTTTCGACTTCCGTAACGCCGGACGGAACGCACACAACCACGCGGGGCTTAAAGAAAATGCGTGTGCCGACAACCTTTTTGAGGAAGTGGCGCAGCAGTCTTTCCGTAATGTCGAAATTGGAAATAACGCCGTCGCGAAGCGGACGTATCGCAACGATATTGCCCGGAGTCCTTCCGAGCATACGGCGCGCTTCCTCGCCGACAGCATAAATCTTGCCCGTTATTTTTTCAACCGCAACAACGGAGGGTTCACGCAGCACGATACCCTTGTTTTTTACATATACCAATACGCTGGAGGTACCGAGATCGATACCGACATCGTTGAATTCAAACATACCCATTATTTTTAACTCCTAACAAAACCCGAAGTCGGGGGAAGTTCATTGTAGTTACAGCTCTTCAGGGAGTTCCCATGCTCATACATCATTTCAAAACAGCGAATGAAGTTTGAGCGCAAAAATACCCATATGCTATTATTTTAACATTAATCAACGTTCCAATACAATAGTGAATGCGGCTTTTTTTTAAAAAAATTTAAACATTTTTCGATATAATCGGTAAGTATTGCAAATTCGGCGAATATGCTTTTGCAAGGGGTGCAAATCCTGCTTTCGATTTCGTCTTCCCCCTGTTCTAAACAGCTTGGAAAGGATGCTCATAATGATTTTCACCTTCAGACCCTGCAACAGGCGTGCACATTACAGAAAGCGCAGAGTTCCGCGCTTTATCGTGTCGCTGCTGCTCTCACTGCTCTGCATAACCGCCGTTGTTGTGCTGCTGCTGCTTGCCCCGCAATGGGTGTTGATACTGATAATTGCCGTGCTGATGTTCTGCATCTGTTTTATCTCACGCTGAACTTCGGCTGCATTTTTAAAGCCCCGTACCGAATATTCGGCAGTCGGCGGAACACGAAAACCCAACCGTTGATACCGAACAATCAATAAGCGGCTTGCAGCTGTTTCCCGTTTCAAAGTCAAAAAAAAAACGAGCGGAGGCACGGCTTCCGCCGCGCCTCCGCTCTGCCCGTTCTGCCGAGCCGAAAAAACAACCCGGCAGAATGTATTCGTTTCAGATCATCCGGAGCGTTCCGAATAACCTGCTTTTCCGATAAAAGTCGGAATTTACTTTGCTTCCTGAAGCATGTTCAGAAATGCTGCTTTGGGTGCAACTCCCATCTGTCTCTGAACCGCCTCGCCGTTCCTGAACAGGATTACCGTCGGAATGCTTGCAATACCGAAACGCTTTGCAAGTTCCGGCTGTTCATCAACATTAACCTTGCCGACGCGATAGCTTCCGTCGCTTTCGTTCGCAAGCTGCTGAATAACGCCCGAAAGCATCCTGCACGGGCCGCACCATGCAGCCCAGAAGTCAACGAGTATCGGAGTCGATTTGCCGATCTCGGCATCAAAGTTATCAAGAGTGAGTTCAAGTTCCATTGCAAAAAGCTCCTTTCGATTTATAAAGTTCTCTGTTTGCAGGCTCTTGATTCATGGTTGGCTGCAATTCGGCAAACAAATTTAACAGGCAGCACAAATCAATACCTGCTGTTTTCACTTCAGCCGTCCGTGCGCCGTACAGAAACGGCATCCGCATTCAACGTCATGGGCAGCGGACTTCGGCAGCAATTGACAGCGCATTTATCGATTCCAAACGAAATCGTGCGCTTTTTCTTCGCCGCGCAGCACGCGCAGGCCGCCCGCCGCAAGCGCTTCCATTTCGAATTCGCCCGCCATGACTTCCATCGGAGCGATCCACTCAACGTGGGGGCGAATCATATCCATCAGCATCCTGCTGTTTGCAAGCCCGCCGGTGATAACGATCCTGTCAACCTTGCCGCAAACAACGCTTGCAAGGTCCGCAATGCCCTTCGCGTGGCTGCGTGCCATTGCATCGTAAACAAGGCGTGCATGTTCGTCGCCCGATTCGATCATGCGCTCAACCTCGATTGCATCGCTTGTTCCGAGAAGAGCCGACAGGCCGGACTTTCCGCGTATATAGCGGCTCATCTCAGTCTTTGTATATTTACCGCTGTAGCAAAGCATTGCAAGCTCCATCGCCTGAATTTTGCCGCAGCGTTCGGGTGCAAACCCGGCATCGTCATCGCTGTAGCAATCGATGCAGCGTCCGTTATGAACGAGCCATGTGGAGCAGCCGCCGCCGATATGGTCAACAATTATCGTGCAGTCTTCGAGTTTTTTGCCGAGAATCTCTTCGGCGCATTTTCTCGCCATTGCGCGGCTGTTGAGCACATGCCCGCGGCTTGCCTTTGAAATTTCGGGCATACCGGTGATTCTTGCAACATCTTCAAGCTCATCCACGGCAACGGGGTCATAGACCATTGCGGGAATGCCGAGGGGACGTGCAATTGCATCCGCAAGCACACAGGCAAGGTTTGAAATATGAACGTTTACCTTCGCTGCATAGAAATAGTCGATCATATCCTTGTTGACATTGAATGCACCGGAAGGTACGGGAGGCAGCAGACCGCCGCGCGCCATAACGCAGGTGAGGGTGGACTTGTCGATTCCCGCAGTCTCAAGAGCGGCATTGATGTGCTCCATGCGGTAATCAAACTGATCCATGACCCACGAAAACGCCTTGACTTCATCCAGCGGGTGACGTATCGTTTGAGCCATGATCTGTTTATCGTCGTCAAAAACCGCGATTTTCGTTGAAGTTGAACCGGGGTTGATAACGAGGATCCTTTCAGCTTTTTTGTTCTCCATAGATGTTTCCGTAATTTAAGCGATTACCGAGTCTCAGCCGACAAAGCCCGCGCCCATTGCGAGGGAGTAATACTTCTCTTCCGCACTGGAACCGCGGCTGGTGAGCACGATGGGAACCTTGCAGCCCATAACGATGCCGGCCATTCTGCCGCCGCAGGTATAGGTCAGGCACTTGCCGAGAACGTTGCCGACAACGATTTCGGGAACGAGAAGAATGTCAAAGTCGCCGCAGCAGGGGCAGGCGGTGTAGCCCTTTACGGCGGAAAGCTCGGGAACCATTGCAAGGTCGTAGCTGATGGGACCTTCAACATAGCATTCGCCGAGTTCGCCCGCAAGGCTCATGCGCTTAAGCTCTGCACCGTCAACGGTTTCCTGCATTTTGGGGTTGATGGTTTCGATTGCGCAAAGCGCAGCAACATTGGGCTTCTCAACGCCGATTTTATGGAAGAACCGAACGGCGTTCTTAACGATGCCGACTTTCTTTTCAAGGTCGGGATAGGTGCACATGCCTCCGTCGGTAACGCCGAGGAGCTTGTGATAGCCGGGAACTTCAAACAGCATGACGTGGCTCATGAGTGAACCGGTGCGCAGATCCGCATCGGGCGAAAGGACGCCCTTGAGCAGATTGCCTGTCATTATTTTGCCCTTCATGAGGAAATCAGCCTTGCCCGCATGAATGAGCTTTGCGGCGCATACGCTGGGGTGCATACCCTCGGGAACAACTTCGATTGCGAAATCATCGGGATTCTTTCCGAGAGAAACGAGAAGAGCCTTCAGCTCGTCAAGCTTGTCCGCTTCAACAACGAGTACGGCGTCCACAAGATCGCTTGCGTGAATAACGGCTTCAAGTGCGTGTGCATCGTTTGCGCAAACGAGTGCAACTGTTGATTTTTTGCCGGATTTAACCTTGGCAACGAGTTCATCAAAAGTTTTAACGGTCATATTATGCCTCCGTTTTTTTGTTTGGTTCATGCCGAATTGCATCGGCAATGCTTTTCAGGTTTATTTTACTATCTTTTTGATAAAAGCGCAACATACAGGCGGCGCATTTTGCGGATATATCCGAACTTGCGCCGCCCATGCGGTTCGTTATGGGTTTTATGCCCGGGTTTCTTTCGGAACCAAACAGCGGATTTTTATATTTTCCTTCCCGTAGCAGCGGCAAAACTGTCATTTTCCCACGTTCTCATTCTGTATATGCTCCCCTACGGATCATTTCCCGAACGGCAGCGAAATGAAAACCTCAAACTCCCCGTTCTGAACATTCGGGAGGAACTCTCCGCCGTTTTCTCGGCAGATTCGCTTCATGTTGCCCATTCCGTAGCCATGGCTTCCGGCAGCGCGCCTTGCGCTCTGTATAAATGCCGCTGCAACGGTCTGCTTCGCCTCACAGGGGTTTCGCACGGTAATTTCAAGCGCACACTCCGTCTGTCGAATCCGAACGAAGATCTTTTTGGGTTCCCCGTCCAAAAGCCTTTGCGTACCCTCAATCGCGTTGTCGAGTGCGTTTGCAAGCAGTGCGCAAAGCTCCGCATCGGATATTGCAATCGAATCCGCGTTGAGCTTTTCGGTTTCATAGTCCGACTCAATGCCCGCTTTCTTCATGGCATCGATTTTCGCCCACATGATTTCGTCAATAACACTAACGCCGGAAAGCGGGATTTCAACACGATTCTGTTTCATTATATGTGTGATTTTTTCTATAAATTCTTTAATTTCATCCCGTTTTCCTTCGGCATTCAGCTTCCGCAGTCTGCGGATGTTTGCACGCATATTCTGCTCAATGCGGTGAACATCCTCCGCATGGCCGGCCTTCTGAACACCCAGCTGCAATTCAAACTGTGCCTTCCTTGCCTCTTCTTCATTGTCCGCCATTTGTTTTTGTGCAACGGAAATATTCGAAAGGAGGCGGAACTGAAAACCGATGCTCAGTATCGTAAGCAGCGCGAACGGTATCAGCAATGCCGAAACCGTGCTCACGAGAGGAACGATTTTGAATGCGATCAACAGGAACAGTATCATCAGCACCGCAGACAAAATCGGCAGAAGAGAAAGCTTCAGTTTCTGAACACCCGTGATGCTTCCGAACCACATGTTCGGAACGCGGCGCATTGCAAGCCCTGCTGCAACAACCGGCATGGAAATGAACACGGAAACAACATGCTGAACCAAACCGTGAGCATGGAGATACTCCGACGGATCCAAGCCCGCTGCAATAAATGCACGGGACATGATAAACTCTCCGCCCAGCATGATAACAGAGTGACCGACCGCCATGAGCAGCTTTTTAAGGAAGCTGCCTTCATACAGCAGTTCAAAAAGAACAATGCAGCTGACAGCTTTGATGCATATTACAGGAAACTTCCCGACTTCGTTCAGACCCGACGGAAGCAGCGCAAACCCGCACAGCATCAGCGTGAATGCAAGCCATTGAACCGTAAAGATTTTCGGCTTGCGTCCCGTTTTGAAAACATCTCTGCGGCTCAGCAAAGAGGTTGCGTAATAGTCAACCGTCCATGCAACAACTGCGTTTAAAAGACAGGAAACGATAATCCTGAGCACTGTTGAAAGGTTCATACATTTTCCTCCGTTTTGGTGCTGTCGGTGTTATTGCCGGCATTCTCGGACTTTTTGCCGGTGTCGGAACCGATATATGACGAAAATCTTTCAATCGGAATGCATACTGTTCGTCCGTATTCCGCAATGCTGCTGTCCGTTTCGACCTTAATCTTCGACTCAATGTCGTTGAGCATCGCATCGATTCGCTCGCCGTCGCCCTGTTCGTTCAGCATATGTATCATCAGCAGCAGGTTTTTCATGTCGTGTTCAAGTCGACGCACGTCTTCGCCGTGACGTACCGTTTCCTGCACTTTTTCAAGTTCGAACTGCGCTTCCTGCGCGGATGCCGCTGCTGCTCTTGCATGCTGCTGCGTTTTCAGCATCTCCGAAAAAATATCCAATTGGAACTTGATTCCGACCGCAAGCGATGCAATGAGCACAAGCGAAGCACAGCCGACCGGCAATCCCGGCGGAATTAAACTGTATTCAAGCATGCAGAAAACGATCACTGCCGCGCCGGCAGCTATCGGCAGCGCAGAAAGCTTTTGCAGCTGTTTTGATGAAAGGCTTTTCGTCGGGAATTCTCTTATTCTGTGCGCAACAAAGCCCACGATAAACACAAGCATCGATGAAAGCAGATCACACATCAGAACCCAAAAGCTGAACTTGACATATAAGCGTTCAATCGGAATTCCGAGTGCGTAAATTGCATTCAGACTCAGGAACTCGCCTATGAACAGCGTGAAAAAATGAGCAGCACCCATCAGAACGCGCAGAGCGAACTTTCCTTTATACATGAATATGACAATCGCAAACTGCATAACAAGCTTATACACGGTTGTGTATGCCGTGTTCTCGTGCGACAAAAACAGAAATGTTGTCGCAAGAGTCAGTATGTATGCCAGCCGTTGAAAATTAAAGAACGGAATCTTTCTTTTCGGGACAAATCGTCGTCCAAGCACGGATGTCATCATATAATCCGCACCGAATGCATATATGACCACCAGCAGAAGCTCGCAGATTTTATAAAACGTTACCGAGCTCATAGATTTCCGCCCCCGTTCTTCGCCCTGTTGTCTGCTGTCACGGCCTGCTCCGCATATTTGCGGGATACGGGCAGTTCCATTTCGTTGTTTGCAGCAAATTCTCCGTTCCCGCTGTGAACATCCTCCGCACACGAATCCGCAGAACCGATGCAAGTCCGAAATTTCTCAATCGGAATGCATGCGCCATGTTCCTTTTCTTGAATGCCGCCGTCCGCTTCGGCCTTTATTTCTGTTTCAATTCTGTCGATCACTGCATCTATACGTCCACTGTCGCCCCGCTCGTTAAGCATATGGACAAGCAGCAGCAGATTCTTCATATCGTGCTCAAGTCGTTGTACGGCTTCACCGTGGCTTACCGCTGCCCTCACCTTCTCAAGTTCAAGCTGCGCTCGCTGCGCATCCGCCACAGCATCAGCCGCATACTGCTGCGTTTTCAGCATTTTCGAAAAAACATCCAACTGCAGCATTATTCCTGCTGCCAGCGCAGAAATCAGTGTAAGCGAAATGCAGCCGACTTCCGGACCGGGCGAAATGAATCCGTACTGAAGCAGGCAGAAAAAAACCACCGCAAAGCAGACGGTAATCGGCAGCGCGGATACTTCTCTGAACTGTGTCTCGCAGGAAGCCTCGGTCGGGAACTTGCCGATCCTGCGTACAGCAAAGCCGACAGCAAAAACGCAGAACGAAGAGAGCAATTCGCTCATGAGCATACCCAGATAAAAGTTGTTTTCGAAAAAGCCGTTATACAGCAATCCGAACGCGCCCAAAATGTTTATGCTCAGAAACTCTCCGGTAAACATTGTGAATATATGGATGGCATACATCAGCAATCGCAGCGTAACCCTTCCCTTGTACATGAATATGACTGCCACAAGATATGCCGCCAACTTGATAATCGATACATATACAGTGTTTTCATGCGTAACAAACGGCAGCCTTGCACATAAAACGACAGCATAACCCAACACTTGGGGGGTAAAGCAGCAATTCCTTTTTTTATTCACAAACCTGCGCTCAAGCACCGAGGCCATCATGTAGTCCGCAAAGAAAGCCTTCAGCACCGACACCGGAACGCAGCATAGCTTAAAAAACGCTGTCGGACTCATAGCCTTCCGTCCCCGTTCCTTGCCCTGTTGTATGCAGTCACGGCCTGCACCGCATAGCTGCGGGATACGGGCAGCCTCGTTCCGGTGCTCATACTGAACTCCTTGCTGACTCCGTTATATGCCTTTATATGGTGCGGATTCACGAGAATGCTCCTGTAGCAGCGCACAAATCCGCTGCTCTTAAGTTTTTCTTCATATTCGGAAATCGTGCCCGTGGTGTTAATCTCGTTTTTTCTGCCTTCGATTGACATCTCGATTTTGATGCTGCGTCCGCGGACTTCGATATAAGTAACATCATTGACCGCAATTCTGCGTTCCTCGCTTGCTCTTCCGACATAAATGTAACGCTTGCAATCGGAATAAAAATCGATATAGAGGCGCAGAAGTCTTGTTACCTCTTCAATCGTTGCCGGTTTGTCAACATAGCCTATCGGCCTGTATTGAAATGCATCGTTCCTCGCTTCGCCGTATGAAGTAACAATTGCAATTTCAGTGTTCAGTCTCATTCTGCGGATCTCTTGCGCAACGCCGAACCCGCTTTCCTCATTCATGAGAAGATCCAAAAAAGCAAGATCGAACCGCTTTGTTTTTAAAGCGTCAATCATCATCAACGGGTTCGTAAATACCGTTATCTCATATGAAAGCTCTCTTTCGTCCATCGAATTCTCGCCGTACAGAATTTCCTTCATTCCGGCGTCGACAAGAGCATGAAGTGCCTCCGCAAAGACAGCTTCATCGTCGCAAATTGCAATACTTATCATTTTCGAATTTCCCCAATCCTTTTCGGAAGCTCCGCTCAATGCTTTTTGCACGAAAAAACATTTACCCAAAGTCTTTCCCCGCAAAACCTGTCTGTTCAGAGCATTCCTGTGTATATCGCCTTGTGTCTATTATAGCATATTACTTCTGATTGCGGAAGTATCGGCGTTTTTCTTCCTAAAATGCGAAACCTCCGCATTTTGTTTAATTCAGTTTCCGGCAATCTTGTCAAAAATTAGCTGACCATTGTACACTTTAAGAATTATTCGCTTTAGTTTTTTATCACCCGAACACAATTCGGGAAAAGCGCAAAACAAATTCCGTTCAGTAAGTATATTATCTATTTTTCGGTGTGCTTGCAACGGCCACCGCATTATGTTATTATTGCGGTAAAACCCGGCTGAAAGCTTCGGCCGCAGCTAAGGAGGCCACCCATGCAGCAAAAAAACAATTCGCGTCGCATTCGCATTTGCGCTGTCTGCTTTGCACTGCTGATTATGCTTATTGCGGCAGCAACATATTATTTTGCATGCCGCGGAACAGAATACCGCATACTTGACGATGCGGAGATTCAGCAAATGTCGGCACGCAGCGAGTATTCAACGGAAGCTGAGCGCACCCTTGCGGAATCTGCGCTTATGCTTGTCGGAAAGGTCAACTATTTTTGGGGCGGCAAGAGTTACACCGTCGGTTGGGATGACCGCTGGGGCAAACCTGCCGAAGTCACAAGCCCCGGCCATTCCACAAGCGGAACAACCATTCCTTACGGACTGGACTGCTCCGGATTTGTGCTTTGGTGTTATATTCAATTGGGCGCGGACAAAACCGAAACGATTGAAAAAATCGGCGTCGGCACATGGAATCAGTGGGATAAATCCGCTGAAATTAAAAAAAGCGATGTTCGGACAGGCGATCTTGCGTTCATCAACAAATACCCCGGAAGCGACGGAAACCATGTCGGAATCTGTGTCGGCTTTCTGAAAAACGGTGAACCGCTTATTGCGCATTGCTCCGCAACGCAGAACAAAGTCGTTGTTTCCACATGCGGCAGCGAATTCAAATACTTCCGCAGGCCGTGTTCGGTGTTGACTGCGAATTGAACGGAACTTTTCAAAATTCGGCAGCATGCCGATTGAGCATACGCACTCTTTCGGCAGATTAATAATTAAGGAGGCGTTTACCGCCATGAAAAAAACTTCATTATCAAGCTATCGCAATCACGCGCTGTTCGCTCTGCTTGCGCTGTTGTTTGCGGCATGTGTTTTCTGCCTCGGCTGCAATTCCGGCAGTGACTCGCAGCAAACACCCGCACCCGCATCGGCAGCACCCGCCCCGACAGCGGTTCCGACGGCAACACCCGTACCCGAACCTGTGCGCAAACTCACAAGCTTTGATACATCCCTGCTTCCCGTGCTGCATCCGTTCGGACAAAGCGGCGCACTTGCCTGCCAAAGTGATTACGAAAGCAAAAAAACAACGTTCACAACCGTCGATATTGTTTCGGACAGTGTCATAAAGTCCGTAACGATTGACGGAAACTGGTCCGTTTCGGACGAAATCTTTCCGGACGACACCTTTGCCGCATTCAACGCCGACGAAAACGAGTGGATCCTTTTCGATTCCGATTTGAATCAAAAGAAACGTTTCGATGTTGAAACGATTTACGGTCAGTTTTCGCATGATTTGACAGAATACTATTTTCTTAAGGATTCCGTGCTGTGCAGCATGAATATCGAAACGGGCAAAGTCTCCCCCGTGGAAGCCGCATTCAACCTGCGGTTCAATTCGCTTGTTGACATACACCCGACCGAGGACAAACTGTTTTTGGATGCTTTTCTTTCCCCGGACACAATGCTTTGCGGAACGGCGCTGCTCGACCTTGGTTCAAATTCATTCTCAATGATTTCCTCCGACTCGTTCATTCCGCATTTCACCGAGGATTCGGATGTTTATTTCTTTAAATACAACACCGATGCCGGCGGATACGATGTTACATATTCCGCCGACGGCAGCTTTGTTTTTGCGGATGCCTCCCTGCTGCCCGGCGGCGAAACCGAGCTTTACCCCGTTCCCTATTCGGACTGCATCGTAACATCCGGAAATTCCCCCGCTTTGTTCAGGCTCGGCAGCGTGCTTGAGTGCTGCGACCTTACCCAATACGGCATCGAGCATGAGCTTCTTGCGCAGTGCTCCATGCCGAACATCGGCGGAATCATAGCGGTGAGTTACGTTGAATCACAATTTGAATTTAACCTGATTTCTCCGTCCGTGCTTGATTATTCCGTTATCGACGGCACCGAACCGGCTGAATCCATGCTCACCGTCAACGAATACATTGCCGAGGATTATTGGTTCGCCGTGAACGGCAGCAGCCTCCCCGAAAATCTTCAGGGAGTGCGCAGCCGTGCGGATGAAATTTCCGAAAAATACGGGGTGCGCATCCTGCTCTCCTCCCAGTGTCTGCCCGCATGTACTTTTGCCGAGTACCCGACGACCACAACCGATCAAATGGATCTTGCAGACGAAGCCGCATCAATAAACGCGGCACTCGATTCTCTTGAAGAAGCCCTTTCGCTCTATCCCGCGGGCTTTTTCCCGCAGTTCCGTTCGGAATTCGGTGACGGCGGCATACGCATAATGCTTGTCGGCGGGTTTGAAAGCAATTTCAACATGATCGGCTACAGCGTGCAAAACTCTTTGTGGCATAATATTTATGTAGACATTTTCTCCGAAGGGCTTGTCGGCACCTATTGCCACGAGATCTGGCACGCAACGGAGGATCATATCACAAGCATCAACTACGGCGAATTCGATGTTGTCCAATGGGCCGAGCTGAACCCCGACGGCTTCCAATACATCTTTGATCCTGCCGAAAGCATTCTGAACGAGGGCGATTACACTTATTTCGGCTCGACAAAACCCAAGGACTGCTATTTCATCGACGGTTATGCAAAAACCAATGAACGCGAGGATCGCGCCCGAATCATGGAATATGCAATGACGGGTTTCTTCGGCAGTGAGCTTTCGGAATATCCGCACCTTTACGCAAAGCTCCGATACATGAGCGATAAGATTCGCCAATACTTCGACACAACCGGCTGGGGCACTCCCCGTTGGGAGGATGCCCTCGGCGAATAAACCGAAAACTCCGAACGGTTTATGTTTGCATAAGGCGTATGTTTTCTGCAAATATATTCCCACGGCGTTTTCACGGAGCACTCGTTCCGCAGGCGTTTCCGCTTTCAACTAAAACGTAACAAATCAACAGCTTCCGCAAATTTTATGCACTTGCGGAGGCTGTTTTTGTTTGTGTTTCGACGTAAAGAATAAATGATTTTTTATCTTGACAACGATAGGTAATACGGTATAATATAGTCATCACATTTGAGGGAGGCGATGCATTCTCCGCCAAGCAGGCTTCCGCAGTCAAACGACAGCGGAAATCATTTCACCGGTTCGGACGTCACGGAACAATGTTCGGCATATTGTCCCCGTGAAACTTCTTCTCCGAGCGCAGCCGTTTGAAATGACACCCCCGCCGACGACACACACTATCATTAATGGAGGAACTATGAAAAAAATATCTCTCACCCTTCTTGCCCTTTTGCTTGCTTTTGCATTTGCGTGCAGCAAGCCTGCCCAAAACCCGTATGACCCCGAAATGCCGAAAAGCGGTGCGGAAAACACGGCTGCTCCGAATGACTCGGGCGAACCTCCCGCAATGATCAGTTTCCAAAGTCTTCAGGAATACCATGACTTTGGCGCATCCGTTGACCTCCCCGATGATGAATTTTCCGAATTCATGCATTCACATGGTTTTGATATGAACGGCGTTGACAGCAAGGAAGACGCAGAGCGCATTATCAGCCTGCTCGACAATGTTGCTTTGCCTGACTTCAGCGGATATAAATATTACATGTCAAGCCTGCGTTTCGACAACAACGCGTTCACCATATGGTACAGCAGAGCCGATGAAGACAACTGCTGCATGTCTGTAACCATTATTGTTACCGAAAGCCTGCCCGCAGAAGAACTCAAAAAATATGAGAACAGCAGCGTTTATTCGTTGATTTCCTGCGACGCGGATTCAACGCTTCCTTTCCTTGCTTATGTGACGGAAAAGGATGAACACGACACTCGCTACAACACTTCCCGTTATGTTACAAACATCGATTCCCATGCGGTGTTTATCATTATAAATCAGCCTGAAAACGATTTTCTGAACCGACTTCAGCATTGCAGGCACATAACCTTTGCACAATATGCCGGCAGGTAAGCTTCGGTTTGTGTGATTTTCGGAACAAAACCCAAAGCTGCACCAAAAAAGCAGCAATAATCTCAGAACGGGGGAGCACGCTGCTCCCCCGCTGAAGCAAGTTCTTCCTGTTACAATTCACGCAGTGAAGCTGTGGAGATCGTTCAATCTTTCGATTTCGGAAAGATGTCCGAGGTTGTGAACTCAATCACAAGTGAATAAAGCGCTCTGATAAACAACCTTTAACCGAAGCTTCCCCGATAGATTGTGCGAAAAAAGGCTCAAACCTGCGGCCTTTTTTCGCACGATCCGTTTAAAACCGATTCCCGGAGTCCTGCCGATGCATTTACCTGATTGCGTTTATTGTATATATATTGTTTGGTTCCAGACTTGACGTCTAAAAAATAATCTGTTATTATTTAAAAGCAGTTGTCAGACGCGATATTGTCGACACGGAAAGGATTCATTCAAATGAAAAAGAGAAGAGCGATCATTGTATGCATATGCATACTGGCAGCAGCAGCATTCACTCTTGCCTTGGCACTGCCCAAAAAGAGTTATGCGGCAATCGGGCGCAATGCGCGGAAGCATTATGCCGAATACGAAACCCGGCATTCCGACCCGCAGGATGAACCTGCCAAGGATGAGGACGACGATTCCTCCGAATTTTGGTTTCCCGTTCCCGAAGGATACCTTAATAAAAAAACCGATGAAAAAAAATACGTTTCGAGCATAAATCCGGACGATACTCCGGAGCAGTGGGACGCACTTGAGGACGCCGTGCAGATGCGCGAAGTTTCCCAGATTCCGGCGGACATTCTCGAAACCGTTTCAACCGACGAGCTTGTGCTTTATTGCATGAACTATAACCTGTTTATTGATTTTATGCTTTTTGACACAATGCAGGACGGTATGGAGAACGTACGCAGCGACTATAACGGCATACGCGAGCTGATGACCCGGCCGGACGCTGCCGAAAGCCTTATAAGGCTATATAAACTTTATGACCTTGACGAGCAGAAAGCACGCGACAGCGTCGGCTGCATCAGGCTCTGCTATCTTGAAGCCATGCTTTGCATGCCGGAGATTCTAAACAGCCTGACGGCAAAACAGGCCAAGGAGCTTGCGGCCGCCTGTGCGCAAAAAATCAGCAAAATTGTAAACGATGAAAACAGCCCTTACAGCGTTTCAACAACAATGTATCTTGCGGCAGTCAGCCAATATGCGGCAAGCGAGGAATTCGCCGAAATCGTCAATGCCTCTTCCGGTGCGAAGCGTTATATCGAGGAGGGGATTCTGGTTCCCGATGAAATCAGCGATGATACTTTGGGACGGATCGTGTCGTATTTTCAGGAACTGTAATTTTTTGATATAAATCTTTTTTTCACATTTATATATCGAATCAAAAAGGGATCGCCGCACAAACTCTGCGGCAATCCCTTTTCATTTCAATTTCGGTTAAAAAGAATACCACGGCACTGAACCGGCGCAATACTCAGCGTTCATTTCTCTGCAAAACTCGCTGCAAAACCGGCAGCAATTGCTTTTGCAAACTCATTTCACAAACTGCAAATCAACCTTTTCCCACGGGAAATCGGCGTCATCCCTTCCGAAATGGCCGTATGCCGCTGTCTTTTTGTAAATCGGGCGGCGAAGGTCAAGCTTTTCAATGATTGCGGCGGGACGGAAATCGAAACTTGCAAGCAGCATCTTTTCAAGCTCTGCATCGGGCATTGTTCCCGTTCCGAAAGTGTCAACACGGACGGAGACGGGTTTTGCAACGCCGATAGCATAGGCAAGCTGAATTTCGCAGCGTTTTGCATAGCCCTGTGCAACGATATTCTTTGCCGCATAACGTGCCGCATAGGCAGCGGACCTGTCAACCTTTGTGGGATCCTTTCCGGAGAAGCTGCCGCCGCCGTGTCTTCCGACGCCGCCGTAGGTATCAACGATTATCTTTCTGCCGGTCAGGCCGGAATCGCCCTGCGGTCCGCCGATAACGAACCTTCCCGTGGGGTTTACAAAAATTCTTGTCTCCGCATCAATAAGTTCCGCGGGAATAACGGGACGAATGACGTTTTCGATAACGTCACGGCGCAGATGCTCCATGTCGATATCCGGATCGTGCTGTGTGGAAATGACTATTGTGTCAATGCGGACAGGCTTGCCGTTTTCATCGTATTCAACGGTGACTTGGCTCTTGCCGTCCGGACGGAGATAGCCGAGATGACGGCTCTTGCGAACTTCCGTCAGGCGGCGGGTCAGCTTGTGCGCAAGGCTGATGGACAGCGGCATACATTCGGGAGTTTCATCGCAGGCATATCCGAACATCATTCCCTGATCGCCCGCACCGATATCATAGGAGTCGGTGTCGCCGTGTTTTGCTTCAAAGCTCTTGTCAACGCCCATTGCAATATCGGGGGATTGTCCGTTTATTGCGCTGATAACCGCAAGGGTATGGCCGTCAAAGCCGTATTCGGGCTTGTCATAGCCGATTTCAAGCACAACATCGCGAACGAGCTTCGGAATGTCTATATAGCAGTTTGTGGTAACTTCGCCCATTACCATTACCATGCCCGTTGTTGCGCAGCATTCGCAGGCAACGCGCGAATTCGGGTCATTGCGCAGCATTGCATCAAGCACGGCGTCCGCGATATTGTCGCAGACCTTGTCCGGATGCCCCTCTGTTACGGATTCTGAGGTAAACAGCCGCTTCTGTACTTCGTTATTGTTCATATTTTATCCTTTCCATGCCTTTGCAAAAGAAAAACAAAATGCGATGAACCCTGTCGGAACATCGCACGGAAACCCTTTTTAACTTTGCGCTCTCATCTCCCGGCAGCCGCAGCTCAACAAAAAAAGTTTGCGCCGGGCAATGCCGTCGGATTTGGCACCTTGTGAAAAGCTTTCGCATTAAACAGGTTGCCGTGGCTTCACCGGGCCGTTCCCTCTGCCACTCTTGATAAGGCATATTCAATTTTCGCTCCGAATTATAGCATATTCAAAGCTTTTCCGCAACATATTTACCGCATGAGCCGCAAGGACGGATGCAATATATTTTTATCATCCTCGCTTTTGCCGGAAAACGCCGTATTCACGAGCTTTCGCCCGCTGTACGGCGTTTGCAAGGGGTTGACATCCGATTATTGCTCAGTATTCAGTAACTGTTCCGTGCAAGCAGAGCCGGTTCTTTCGGAAGGTTCTGCCGAACTGCACAGGGTTCGCCGCCGTAAAGCTGCTCCGCCCCGCCGTCACTGTTAATATTCCCGATGAGCACGGGAATATCCGTCCTTTCTTCTTCGTTTGTGCCGCGTTTGAGCTGCGATGCCGTCCTTATGAAAAGAACGAGTGACACAATTGCAACAGCCGCCGTGAGCGCAACAGCCGCAAGAATCAAATTGCGGTGCCTGCGTTCGGCATTTTCAGCCTTAACGGCTCTTTTTTCGTTCGATTTCATCACTTTTTTCACCATGCTTCCCTCCGCCGTTTCCGCGGGTTCATTCCCTTCGACAATAATGATAGCACATTTTCATCGGGAATTTGTTACGAAACTGTAAACATTTTGCTCTCGGCCGAATTTTTTTTGAACAACGCCCTTCATCTGCCGTATGCGCACAAAAAAGCACCCCGAACCCCGGTGGAATCCCTCCGCCCGGGCGGGGTGCATGTGTTTTCGGATTTAATCAGACAAAAGCGACAGCTTATTTCTGAAGGTTGTCAAGACCCGCTTTAAGATCCGCAATAATATCCTCCGCATCCTCAAGGCCGACACTGAGGCGCAGCATGCTTTCGCCGATGCCTGCCTGCTCAAGAGCCTCGGGAGTGTAGGTGCTGTGGGTCATGGTTGCAGGGTGCTCAATGAGGGTTTCGGCATCGCCGAGGCTGACTGCAATGGTGCAGAGCTTGAGGGAATTTACAAATTCCGCACTCTGCTCACGGGTTGCGTTCAGCTCAAAGGTGATAATGCCGCCGAAGCCGCCGTGCATCTGCTTCTTTGCAAGCTCGTGACGGGGATGACTCTCAAGGCCGGGGTAGATAACGCGCTTTACCATGGGATGACCTTCAAGGAAGGTCGCAACCCGCATCGCGTTCTCGCAATGCTTTTTAACGCGGATATCAAGAGTTTTGAGGCCGCGGTCGATAAGGAAAGCTTCAAACGGCCCGAGAACCGCACCGGTCATATCCTTAAGACCGAACAGGTTGCACTCATCGATGAATTCCTTTGTGCCTGCCGCCATGCCCGCAATAACATCGCCGTGACCGTTAAGATACTTGGTTGCGCTGTGGATAACAACATCCGCACCGAGATCGAGGGGACGCTGGAGGTAAGGTGTTGCAAACGTGTTGTCAACAATAACCTTTGCATCGGGGCAATTCTCATGCGCGATCTTGGAGATTGCGGCAATGTCAATGAGCTTGAGGTTCGGGTTCGTGGGCGTTTCAAAATAGAAAGCCTTTGTGTTGGGACGAATCGCAGCGCGAACGGCATCGAGATCCTCGAAATCAACAAGGGTGACTTCAACACCGTAGCGGGTCAGTCCATGGGTAAAGAAGGAGAAAGTGCAGCCGTAAAGCGCGTCATCCGCAAGCAGATGGTCGCCCGCATGGAGCACGGTCCACATAACGGTTGTTACCGCACCCATGCCGCTTGCCATTGCCATGCCCGCTTCGGCATGTTCAAGAGCAGCAAGCTTTTCGCCGATTTTTGTCGTGTTGGGATTGCCGAGACGGGTGTAGATATAGCCCGCTTCCTCACCCGCAAAGCGGTGTGCGCCCTGAGCCGTGGTTTCAAATTCAAAAGTCGAGGTTTGGAAAATAGGCGTTGCAAGCGGCGCAATGCCGGGAATTTCGATTTTGCCTGTATGTATCTGCTTCGTTGCGAAGCCGCTGTTCTTCTCCATTGGAGTCCTCCTGATGTATAAGTCGTTATCAGTTTTTTGCCCGACTGTACCCCTGTCCGAATGCGTTCGGGCAATTACATTCTTAATTATACAGTATTTTTCAGTAAGCGGATTGATTTTTCATAAATATATTTGAATTGTGAGTTGTTTCGCGGTCAAAATCCGTCCGCCGCCGCGTTTTGCAGGTCAAATGTATACTTTTTTTGTACATTTTTGCAACAAAGCCGTGAATACGGCGATTTTGCCGCTTTTTTCCGCACGGGATGACTGGATATTGCGGGCATATTATGTTATAGTATTATCGGAGTGCAATACGGATGCGTCGGAACCGTGCTCGTTTCGGGCGGCCGGCGATCCGAAATCGTTTGATGCATTCACGAAAGGCTTTATTTTTGAAAGGAGAAAGAATATGAAAAAACGCATCTTGAGCCTTGTACTTGCTCTGCTGTTCACTGTCGGCATTTTCGGTGCTGCAAATTCCGCTTTCGCAATGGAGGACGGCGACTACCGCATTGTTTTCGGTGCGGATCTGACCGATGAACAACGCAGCCAGGTTATCGGCATGTTCGGCATTCAGGGTGAAGTTGACGAAAACCGCATCCTGACCGTTACCAACGCTGAAGAACGCCTCTATTTTGAAGGTAAGATTCCCTCCGGACAAATCGGGCAGCGTTCCATCTCCAGCATCTACATCTGCGCAATGCCCGCAGGCAGCGGTCTTGACATCAAGACTTACAATGTTGACTTCTGCACCGAGGAAATGTACCGCAACGTCCTTACCACCGTCGGCATCACGGACGCAAAAATTATTGTTGCTTCCCCCCGCGTTGTCAGCGGCACGGCAGCATTGACAGGCGTCTATAAAGCATACGAAAGCCTCACCGGCAACATCCTCAGCGAATACGCAAAAATGGCGGGCGTTGATGAGCTTATTGCAACCGGTCAGCTTGCCGAAATGATCGGCTCCGATGAAGCGACCGAAGTGATCAACGAGCTGAAAAAGATTCTTGACGAAACTCAGAAGATGACCGATGATGAAGTCAAGCAGAAAATTCGTGAAATTGCCGACGACAACGATGTTTCGCTTACCGAAACCGAAATCAGCCAGATTCTGACCCTTGCAAGAACGCTTGAGGGTCTCGACGTTGAACAGCTGCGCGCACGCGCCTACGGTCTTGCCGATGCAACGCGCAAAGCAACCGGTTGGAAGAAATTCACCGAGGGCGCAAAGCAAACCCTTGAAGACATCGGCAATTTCTTCAAAGATGTTGCGCAGTTCCTCCGTGACCTGTTTTCAAAGTGGTTCGGCGGCAATAACGCTGATACCGAACCTGCAAAATAATCCATTCGCGTTCGGCGAATATCGAACTTAGTTCCGTCATGCCCGCCGCAGTTTAACACCGCGGCGGGTTTTTGACACAAAAATTACAGCGCCTGCCTTGATAACCAAATGTTTTTGCTATATGCTTTGCTGTACGGCGCAGCTTTGCAGTTTTTTGCATACATCCTGCGCAAACAGCAAAAGGAGACAGCAGAATGGATTCGCAGCATCAACAATACCCGACAGATTCCGTTCAGCAACCCGTGCCGAAAATTCTGCCCGCCGCCGAGTTTTTTTCAATTGTGCGAAAAAAACTTCTTGCAGGGCGAACTGTGTGTTTTCGTGTGACGGGGAACAGCATGTTCCCGCTTTTCCGCGCGGGAAGGGATTCCGTTTGCATACGCCCCTGCTCCTCCGTGACGATTGAAAAACCGAAACGCGGGGACATCATCCTTTTCTGCATTTCCGGCAAATACATTTTGCACCGTGTAATGCGCATTGAGGGTAATCGTGTTGTGACCGCCGGCGACGGCAACCGCGGGTTTGATGCTTTTGCCTCTCCGCAGAACCCTTTGCGGCTTATTCCGCTTTCAAAGCAGTCGGAACAGCCGAATGATTCAAGCAGTCTTAACGATTCCGATGAATCCGAACGAACGGGCGAACTCCTCGGCATTGCCGAAGCACGCATACGCGGCGGACACAAGCTTGATTTTAATTCCCCCGCATACAGAATCCCCGCCGCGCTGTGGCGGCTTCTGTTCCCGCTGCGTCCCGCTCTTCTGCGCCTTTTCGGTTCGGCTGCACGATTGCGGCATCGTTTTTTTAAGGAACAGAACCGAAAATAAATATATTTTTATTAACAGTATTTTTGTATATTACCAACTTAAAGGAAGTGACTCAAAATGACCGAACTGCTTTATTACTCGACTCCCATTATCACCGAATGCGGTGCGGCGGTGCTCTCCTGTGAAAAAGATGAGCGCAGCGGCGCGTACAAAATCATACTTGACAGAACAATGATTTATCCCGAAGGCGGCGGGCAGCCTGCCGACAGGGGTTCGATTGTTTTCAGGCCCGACAACTCCGCAGCGGAGCAGACCGTTCGCATTTCCGATGCCCACACCGAAAACGGCAGCGTTGTTCATTTTTGTGATGCTGAAATTCCTGTGGGAACAATCGTTCGTGTACTACTTGACGTTGACACCCGCCTTGACCATGCTCAGCAGCACACCGGAGAACATATTGTTTCCGGGCTTGCGAACAAGCTGTTCGGTGCGGTGAACGTTGGTTTTCACATGGCAGCGGATTACTGCACGATAGATTTCGATATTCCTCTTGAGCAGGCTCAGCTTGAGGAGCTTGAGCGTGCTGCAAATGCTGCCGTGCGTGCAAATCTGTCGGTGCATACGGAAGTTACGACTCCGGAGGATGCGTCAACACGCACTCTGCGGAAAAAATCCGATAAAGCTGTCGGAAACGATAAGAATAAAAAATCCGACAAACCCCAAAATAACATTTGCGAACCCGTGCCGCCCGCAAAAGCCGTACGAATTGTTTATATCGACAACGGAAAAATCGATTCCTGTACCTGCTGCGGCACGCATCTTGCGGCAACGGGCGGTGTCGGAACGATTCTGTTCACCGATGCTCAGCATTACAAGGGAGGAACGCGGCTTTGGTTCGTTTGCGGAGGCCGAGCTACCGCAGCGGTGCGCACTGTTCAAAACATCGTTTCCGCGCTTGCAAAGCAGTATTCAACCTCCCGCGAGGAATTGCCCGCCGCAATTCGCAAACAGGCAGACGAGCTTGCATCTTCAAAAAGCGAGCTGCGCGAAAAAAGCCGCCGTCTTGCCTCTGCCGAGAGCGTCAGTCTGCTTTCAACGGCGGAACGCATAAAAGGCATCGCCGTGGTATGTTCCGTTATGGACGGCTCAACCGCCAACGATTTAAAGCTCACGGCGGACGAGCTTTGCAAAAAAGACAGCACCGTGCCCTGCGTTTCACTTTTGTTTGCGCCGAATGCCGGCGGAACCGATTACTGCATGGCATGCACGGAAGATGCGGCGATAAAGCTCAGCATGCGCGAACTTTGCACCGCCGTCAATTGCATCATGAACGGAAAAGGCGGCGGCAATCAGCTTCTCGCACGCGGCAAAACGACCCGAACCGTGCAGAAGAGCGACTGCGATATGCTCCGCTCCTATATCGAAAAGGTGCTGAAAAGCTGAGCTTTTTCAAATCAATGCCCGCATAACAGAAATTTAATGTCGAAAACAGAAACCCGAATTTAACACTTTCGGGTTTCTGTTTGTTATTGCTCAATTTTGTTCCGATTCCGTTTTATCAATGCATTTTGTTTTCGCGATACTCCGGCACAATTGACTTCACAATGACGCGGATGTCCGCAGCATTCCCCGTGTTTTCCGCATTGCAGGCTTCACGCAGGCGTTTCATGCCCTCGGCAAAAGCCTCCTCGTCAAACACTATCGGTTTTGCGATATATATAAGTGCATTGTCAGTCTTTTTGATGCCCTCTTCATCCAAAAGCAGTTCCTCGTAAAGCTTTTCACCCGGGCGCAGGCCGGTGTAGACAATTTGAATATCGCGCTCCGGCTCAAAGCCGGAAAGGCGTATCATGTTCCGTGCAAGATCGTCAATGCGCACGGGTTTTCCCATGTCAAGAACAAAAATCTCTCCGCCCTTTGCGTATGCGCCCGCCTGAAGAACAAGCGCGACCGCTTCAGGAATCGTCATAAAATAGCGAATTATGTCGCGGTGCGTGACCGTGACGGGTCCGCCTTTTTCAATCTGCTTTTTGAAGAGCGGAATCACCGAACCGTTCGAGCCGAGAACATTGCCGAAGCGAACGGCAACATACTCCGTTTTTGAATGGTTATTGATATTCTGAACTATCATTTCACATATGCGTTTGCTTGCGCCCATCACATTCGTCGGACGAACGGCCTTGTCGGTGCTGATAAGCAGCATTCGGCGCGCTCCGAATTCATCTGCCGCAAGCGCAACATTCAGCGTGCCGAAAACATTGTTTTTAACAGCTTCATTCGGACTTGTTTCCATCAAAGGAACGTGTTTGTGCGCCGCTGCATGAAAAACAAGCTCCGGACGATATTTTGAAAAAATATCTCGGACACGCTGTTTATCGCGAACCGAACCTATAAGAACAATCAGCTCAAGCTCCGGATGCGCCGCACGCAGCTCCTGTTGAATATCGTACGCATTGTTCTCGTAAATATCAAAAATAATCAGCGTTTTGGGATTATGCGCGGCAAGCTGCCTGCACAATTCGCTTCCGATTGAGCCGCCTCCGCCCGTAACAAGGACCACTCTGCCTCCGACATAGCCGCAAATATCGGTAAGGTCAACGCGAACCTGCTCGCGCCCGAGAAGATCCTCAATTTCAACATTGCGGATTTTATTGATGCTGACCTCGCCGTTTGCAAGCTGAAAAATACCCGGAAGCGTTTTAAGCCTGCACGGGGTGTCCTTGCAGATATCCAGAATTTCGCTGCGCATACGGATACTTGCCGACGGCATTGCCATAATAATCTCGTCAATATCGTATTTTTTGACAGCGCCGAGAATGTCGCCGCGTCCGCCGACAACTTTAACGCCGAGAAGATATTGTCCCCATTTTGACTTGTCATCGTCGATAATGCAAACGACTTTGTTTTCGGAATGTGCGCTTGCGCGGAACTCCCGCAGGGCAACCGTCGCTGCCTGCCCCGCGCCGATTATCATCGTCCGCCTGCAGCTGTTGTTTGCCCGCCTGTATTGGCGCATAAATCTGTATGAAAAACGCACACCGGTTATCATTATTACAAGGAATATTCCGTTCAGCACGGGATGACTGCGCGGAATGCCGAGATGCATCAAATGCATTCCCGCATAGCCCCCGGCATCAACAATAAAACACGCAAGGATTATTTTTAAAAATTCGTCTATTGAAGCAAACTGCCAAAGGCTTGTGTAAAGCTTGAACAATGCAAAAACAATGAGTCCGAACGCCGTGTAATACGGTGCGAAACGGAGGATATTGTTTAAATATTCCGTCTCACGGACAAGCTGTTCGAAATGGAATTCAAACCTGACCCAAAGTGCCAAAAAAGAAGCAATATTAAGTATCAGCGCATCGCTTATCACAAGCAGCGCAATTCGAACAGCCTTAGTCGGAGTCATTCTCTGTACGGAGTATTTCAATGTGCTTTTAACGCGAAATTTCATTAAATTAACAGACCTTTGTTTTCTTTTTCGGCAAGACCCATACTAATCTTATTATAACTGCACAAGACATCAAAGTCAACACAGGACGGACGTAAAAAATTTATTTAATTTGATATATTATGTTCGGTTTGCCTGCTTCCGTGACCGGTCCTTATCCGCAGGTTTCATATACAGCACTCGCATTGTGCCGCAGCAGCGTATATGGGCAATTTTAAAAAAATGTCCGTATTAAGATTTTTGCAGTCCGGCAGGCGTTTTTCCTCCCATTTTTGCGGCTTTGCGGAGAATGAGCCGAATAATTCACATTTTTTTGCCAAAAGATACAAAAAAAGTACTGTACAAATTCGCATTCTTCCTGTATAATATATCTGCACCTAAGGAAATGCCGAGTAAGGGTTGCTTTTCAGGAGAAGGTCAACGAGGGAAACGGCACGAATAAACCCGAACCCGAATTCTTTTCCCAAAAATCAACTCGTTCGACGCATTCCCAAGAAAAGAGTGTGCAGCCGCAGAAACATTGCAGCATTTTGCAGCGTATGCGGCAGCATCCGTTGAAAGGAAGGTACATTACCATGAAGGTCACGATTACAGGCAAAAACATTGAGGTTTCCGAATATCTGCGTGATTTGGCTCTTAAAAAAATCGCAAAGCTCGAACGTTATTTTCCCGAGGATACCGAGGTTCTTATCACCATGGCCGTCGAAAAAAACCGTCACATTGTTGAGGTTACCATTCCCTATCAGGGCGGCATCATTCGCGGCGAAGAATCCACCGGCGATATGTATGCATCTATCGACAACGTTATTGCAAAGCTTGAAAAGCAGATTCACCGCCACAAAACGCGGCTTGAGAAATCTCTCCGCTATGACGACGCTTCCCCCGAATACGATGATTACGACGATGAGGACGAGGGTCCGCATATTGTCCGCGTGAAAAGGTTCAGCATGAAACCCATGAGTGTTGAAGAGGCCATGCTTCAGCTTGAACTTCTCGGACACAGCTTCTTCGTTTTCACCAACGCCGAAACCGATCGCATCAACGTCATTTATGCAAGAAAAGACGGCAACTTCGGCCTTATTGAACCCGACAGATAAGCTTTACGCCGGCTGAACACCTGCCGCGCAGCGCGGGTTCGGTTTCTGACTTGACAAAATTGAATACTGTCCGGCGGCGGAACGTTCTCTTTATACAGCGTTCCGCCGCCTTTGTTTATTTTCAAGTGATTGTGCCCCGCATTTGACCGCATATAATCATTCGGAGCATTCACATCGGAGCATTTGCATCGGAGCATTTGCATCGGAGCATTTGCATCGGAGCATTTGCAGCAAAAAACGGAACGGCATCGGCCGCTTCGGCAGCCTTTGCCGTTCCATACTGACGCATCCTTATTGTTTTGTTGCTTCGGCTCGGGTCATTCTTCCCGCTCCGTTAATCCGAAAACCTGCCGCATCAGTCCCTTTCAACGTCATAGTCAAGAATTTCACCGGTCAGCGCATCGATTTCAACTTCGTACTCATAACCGCCGGCCTTGAACTCAACGGTATAAACCATCCTGCCGTCCTCTCGCTCAAGCTCAACTTCAAGCTCTTCGGCTTGGCTTGCGGAAATGCCTGCACGGTTGAAAGCGATCTTCTTTGCACGCTCCGCGCCGATATAATCGCCTGCGGGTGCGGGAGTGGGCTTGGGTTCGTCGTCGTCATCAATCGCATCCTTGTCAAAGTCAACAACATTGCCGTTCACTGCGTCAACATCAACATCGTATTCATAGCCGTTCGCATCGAACTCAATTTCGTAAATCACCCTGCCGTCGTCCGTATCGAGCTCAACCTTGAGGTTCTTTACCTGGCTTGCGGAAACGCCTGCACGGTTGAAAGCGATCTGCTTTGCACGCTCCGTGCCGATATAGCTTTCGGAGGGAGCCTGAGTGGGTGCTGCCGTAGGGGTTTCGTGATGACCGCCGTGGTTGTGGTCATCGTCATAATCCCTGTCAAACTTCAGTATGCTGCCGTCCGCTGCATTAACTTCGATTTCGTATTCGTAGCCGTTTGCATCGAATTCAACTTCGTACAACGCAATGCCGTGTTCGGTTTCAAATTCAGCTTTCAGGTTCGTTACCTGATTGCGTGCAAGACCTGCACGCTCAAGAGCGAATGCGATCGCCTCTTCACTTGTGATGTATTCGCTGCCGGGCGCGGGGGTTGCATGATGGTCATCATCGTGTTCAAAGTCATACTTCAGAATCTCACCGTTTTCGGCATCGATATGGTAGTCATATTCGATATAACCGCCGTTCGTGCTGTCGCTGCCGCTGAACTCAATATCGTAAACCATTCTGCCGTGCTCATAGTCCATTTCGCACTCATACCCTGTGATTTCGCTTTCGGCAACGCCCGCATGTTCGAGTGCAATGCGCTTTGCCGCTTCTTCGCCGATATATGCGCCGCTTGCGGGAGTGCCGCTGCGGTCAATTCCGCCAAGGTTAAGTTTGCCGGAGTTCATGAGCAGGTTCAGGTCGTTGATGGAAAGGGAAACAAGGGATTCAAAGGTATACAGCGGGCTTGCGCTCGTGATCTGCTGAATCAGTTTCGCTTTGCCGAGGGTGATTCCGTACTCCGCCGCAAGCTTCTCAAGCTCTGCATCGTGACTCACGGTCTGGCTCAGAACCGAACCGCCGCCGTTCTGATTCAAAATCGCCTCGATTTCAGCCGCAATTCGCTTTTGAAGGGCTTCGCCCTGTGCCGCATCGCTGCTGTCAACGCTGACAAGGATGGAGTTTGTGATTTCGCTCAGATAGCCGCAGCGCAGCATCGAGCCGATAAGTGCGTTCACGGCAACATCCAGATCGCTGCCTTTAAAGTTCATGTCGCCGATAACTTTTTTTGCGTCATCGTTCATCGCTTTAACGTCAAGCACCTTTTCTTTTGCATTGACTGTGATCTCAATGCCGGGGTTCACGTCCAGTGCAACGGTTGAAACGACTTTGTTTGCCTTTTGATATGTGCCGAAGCCGATAACGCCTGCAAGCACGAACACTACCGCGGCCGCCGCCGCAATGATGCTTTTGAGATAGTTTTTCTTTTTCATGGGTGTGACTCTTCCTTTCAGTTTTTTGCAGTCGGAGAGTACGGACTCAAGCACATCGGGGGTTGCCGCCGAATATGCCTTTTTGACCATCGCCTTGATTTCCTGTTCGTTGTGTTTCATGGTTGTTTCTCTCCTTTGTTATTGAAGGTTTTCGCGGAGCTTCGCGATTGCCCTGCGATATTTTGAAAGAACGGTTGCAAGCGGCATTCCCGTAACGGAAGCAATCTCCCTGTGCTTGAACCCTGCCACGGCGTGAAGAACAACGATCCTGTTCTCCTCTTCGGAAAGCCTGCCGAGGCATTCCCGCAAAACGAGCCTGTCCTCATTTGAAAGCCCGGCATTGTCCGCCAGCATCTCGCTCCAGTCCTCATCGGGAAGCTGTTCCTGCCGATTGTGCTGCCGCAGCCTTGCAAAGCAGAGGTTCTTAGCAATGGTGATTATCCATGCCATGGGTTTGCCGTGCGGCCTGTAACCTGCCGCAGCGGTGAAGATGTTCACAAAGCAGTCATGCAGAACATCCTCCGCATCCTGAACGTTCCTCAAAACGGAAAGAGAATAGCTGTATACCGCCGCTTTAGCCGTGTTATAGAGTCGTTCCAACGCTTCCGTGCTGCCTGCTGCAACAGCGGCAAGGTCAAGTTCCATAAGCTCCGCTTCATCGTCGGAAAGTGCCTGTTCCGGATTAATTGCACTTAATATCAGCATTTTGTTTCTCCTTTCCTTCCTTTCGCCATGTTAATGCACGGCGACCGCAAAATATTGCACCCAAATTCAATATATTTTAAAAAACCGTTTCTGATTACGTAAATAAATTTCAAAAGCAGAATCTTTTGCTTTAAAAACCCCCTTTGCACGACACTGCCGCCATGCAAAAGGGATTGCAGATTCTCTGTATGAAACTTTACAGGCTGTTCCGATCCCTTTTGCGGATTTTATTCAAAAACCGCTGCCGAGCCGTCAGGAAGCCTTGCCGCCGATTGCCGCCTGCTCAACGCAGAGGGTGAAATTCTCGCCGTCTTCGGACATATATACGTCATAAAGCCCGTCCTTGCTGCCGGCTTTTTTATAATAAGCGGCAACATCGCCGTAAACTTCAAAATAATAAACGTTTTCGTCAAGAATCTTGCTCTCGGTGCCCTTAATGCTGCAAAGAGTTCCTCCGTTGTCATAAAGCCCGATGCAAAGCAGAGTGCCGTTGTTCATCATTGCGGAATGAGAAATGTTCATCAGAATGATGTCCGAAAGCTTCGACGCGCCGTCCTTTTTGAGGCGAACATTGCCGTAAATATCGGTCAGATAAACGTTCTTGAAACCTTCATCCGCACCGAAAGCATAAACATTGCTTTCAACAAGCTCCGGTTTTTTGGGGTTGAATGCGGAAACGGTGTAAAGACTGCTGTCAACAACGCAGTAAACGCTTGTTCCGTCCGGCTGAACGGTAAATTGGGTTGCACCGCCGACAAGCTTCACAGCCTTTTTGGAGGAATTTACAAAATACAAATCGTATTCAACGAATTGGTTGCCGTCCGAATCCTTGGCATTGTATTCGGTGTAGAACATGCTGTTGAACAGGCTGCCGGCATTTTTGAGCAGAACGGTGCATTCGCTGCCGCCCATCGTTGAATACTGCGCACCCGCAAGCGAAAGCGCGGAAGCATCAACAAGCTGCTTTGCCTCGCTGCCCTTTGCGCTGTAATGCGTTTTGGATTTAACGTCAAAAGTTATTTCGGTTGCGTCCCGATTTACTTCAAAATAATGCGACGCATTGGTGCTGATAACGGAATCCTTGCCGTTCTGAACAAAATGCAGCCTCCCGGTCAGCTCGCCGTCAACATATTCAAGGCAATACATGCGCTCCGCTCCGTTTGAAATCGCAACCGCATATGTATCCTCGCTGTTCTTTTCGGCCTTTCCTTCGGAACAGATATAGGTCGCCGTCCTTCCGCCCTTTTGCCCGACGGTCACGGCGGCTGTTTTTGCATCCTCGGAAAGCGCAAGGCTCAGCACGGTTTCAGCTTCAATGTCTTCGAACTCGGTCGTTTCGCCCGTGTCGCTGCTGTACAAAAATGCCTTCGTTGCCGTTGCGAAAAGGATGCTTTTCCCGTCCATGGAAAGCACCGCACGCGTTACGGCGGCAGGGTAAACGAGAATAATTCCGTTTGCATCAACGCGATACAGAGCCGTTGCAGCGATCACGGCTGCGGATGTGCCGTCAACCGAAAGGAAGGTGCTGATGCCGCTTCCGATGCGATCTTCAAGTTTTTTGCCGTCGACAAAGAAGTATGAAGTGCTGTCTTTCTCGCTGTAATAATGCAGGATTTTGTGCTGCAAAGCAGGGGAATCATTTTTTCCCGAACGAGTGCAGCCCGAAAGCATAGCGACCATGCTCAGCAGCATCGCCGCACAAAGCAGCATTGAAAGCAGCGCATTGAACCTTTTTTGTGTCATCATTTTGTTCCTTTCCATCCCCGCGCCGACGGACGAACGTTCATTCCCCCTGTTCCGCTGCGCGAGGCACATGAATTCACGTTATTATACCGCAAAATATCGCATCTGTCAAAGACAACGCGGGCAATGCCGGTTCATTTGCCGTTAACAGTTTTGCCTTAATAAAATATAGTTTATTATTTCGGTTCTAAAGGTGCAAAAACCGTTTTCTTTTTTTTTGATTTGATGTATAATTCACTTGGATCGAGAGTTCGAACCGAATATTTCTCCATTGACCGAAATTCAGAAAGGATGAACAACAATGACGCAACACAACCACTCAATCGTTCGCCGCTCGGCGAAAGTGCTTGCAGCAATTGCTGCATTTTCAATTGCAATCGTGACCGTTTTTTCCTTTGCAGCGTGTCAAAAGCAGCCCTCATCGGCTGACGGAACACCCGCACCGCAGTCCCCTGCCGCAGAAGCTTCCCCCGCCGCCGTCCCGACAGCTCCGCCCGCAACGGCAGTTCCCGTTTTCAGCGGGTACACAAATGCCTGTCAGCCTGTGAAAGTCACTTTCCCCTCCGCAGGCTCCGCCTCCGCTTTCTCTGTCAACTTTGTGCTGCCCGAGGGCTGGACGGTCAAAGCCGAAACCGACGGCACTTCCGCTTCCCTTTCGGACTTTTGCGCCGGAATGGATATGCGCAAGCTTATTCTTGACGAAAACGGCAATTGTGTCGGCGCCGTATGTGCCGCCGAATATGACAAGCAGGCCTATGAGACCGACGGCGTTGCAGGCGTCTATGCCGCAGCCACGCTCATGAACCATGTTCGCCTTTTCACCGAATCCAATTATCACGCCGTCAGCGAAGCTTCCGCTGATTTCGAAAGCGGCTGGACCTCCGCCTATCATGAATGCACTCCCAACGACTGGACGGTCGGAAAGGGCTTCCATGCGTTCGAAAACCCCGCCGCAGCCGCATTCACGAAGGACAACCCCGTGTTCGTTATCATTGAGCTTTCCAACAGCGTTGACAACGCCGCAGGGCTTGCCGCTTATATTGCGGAAAATATCAGGTTTGAGTAAAACCTTTGAGGGATTTACGCATGAAGAGGATATTAAGTTTGATTATCATTTTTTCAACGCTCAAAGAGTCGCTCGTTTCATGCTCCCTATGAACATTGACTGAATCATAACTAAATCAGAGTTAACAAAAATTTTGTATAACAAGCTTATTTAGAATATCGGGTTCACAAAAGCCGCCGACCGACAGTTTCGGAAGGCGGCTTTTTGTTATCGATACATTATTCCGTCAGCACATTATCATAAAGTATCGGGCACTGCGGAGCATTGTTTCGGAGAACTAAACCCACAAGTCCGTTTTTGCGGTTTGTGTTCCGCCTGCGGAATCCGAATTCAGTTTTTTCAGGGCTTTTCGGAATTCGATTGAAAACAGTATCGCCGTGCATGTTACCGCAATTGCATCGGCAGCCGGTTCGGCAGTGTAAACTGCATTTGTTTTATCCGCAAGCAGCTGCGGCATGATATAAATCAGCGGTATGAGCAGCACAAATTTTCTGAGAACCGCAACGATTATTGAGCAGCCCGCGTTGCCGACGGAAACAAAAGTCATCTGGCAGGCGATTTGAATTCCGAAAAGGAAGAGCGCACCGCAATATATTCGCAAAGCATCACCGGTGAAATTTACAAGCTCCGGATTCGGGCTGAATATTCCGGCAAAGGTTTTCGGAACCAGCATCACGAAAGCCCAAAGCGCGACGGAATAGCAGAGGCTTACGGTGAGAAGACGGAAAAAAGTCTTTTTAACACGGTCGGCATTTTTTGCCCCGAAATTATAACTCAAAATCGGCTGTGCGCCCTGCGCAACGCCCTGCAGCGGCAGCATTGCAAACTGCATCACGCTTGTGAGGATCGTCATTGCGCCCACGGCAATGTCCCCGCCGTATTTCAGTAGCGATGAATTGAAGCATACCGAAATCACGCTTTCACTTGCCTGCATGATGAACGTTGCAAGCCCGAGTGCGATGCACGGAAGTATTATGCGCGGAGCAAAGCGCATGTTTTCACGCTTCAGCTTCAAAACCGTTTTTCCCCCGCGCAGGAACAAAATGACCCATATGCAGGATATCCCCTGCGAAATGACTGTTGCAAGCGCCGCGCCGCGAACGCCCATTTTGAAACCGAAAATAAAAATCGGATCGAGCACGATATTTGCAGCGGCGCCGATAAGCACCGTCAGCATCCCGTATTTTGCAAAGCCCTGCGCCGTGATAAAGGCATTCAGGCCGAGCGTCAGCTGCACAAAGAGCGTTCCTATCGCATATATGCTCATATAATCCGCCGCATAATCAATCGTGTTTTCGCTTGCACCGAATGCAAGCAGCAGATCCCTGCCGAACAAAAGCAGAACCACAGTCAGCACGGCGGAAATCACAACCTGCATCAAAACACAGCCGCCGAGAATTTTTTCGGCGGAGTCATAATCACCCTTGCCCATGCTTATTGAAGCGCGCGGCGCACCGCCGGAGGCCACAAATGCGGCAAACGCGGAAACGATAAGTATGAGCGGCATACACACGCCCACGCCCGTCAGCGCGGCACTGCCGTCACCCGGCATATGACCGATATAGATTCTGTCAACAATGTTGTAAAGCATGTTCACAAGCTGCGCAATGACCGTCGGCACAGCCAGCTTAAACAGCAGCCTGCCGATAGGTTCCGTGCCGAGAAAAGTCTTTTCCTCCCCCGCCGCCGTGTTCGCATTGACTGCCGTGTTTTCTTTGTCGGATGAATCGGTTTCGATTGAATTCCGAGCCGCCTTAATCTTCATAACCGTTTTTATGACCGCTGCTCCCGCCGCAGCGAAAGCTTCCTTCCTTTTCGTTTATATCCGTTTACCCGTTTTGCGGATGCGATGTTTTTGCGGGCAGACACGCTTCCGCCGCACCGCACGATTGATTATATCCCTCATTCCCCTTCCGTACAATGCATAAAACCCGCCGTTTGTCCGAAGTACAAATTTATCCGCAAAACCTGCTTTTTCGATTGAATCCGGACATTGATTTAATTTAGTTTAAGTACTGCCGCTTTATGCCGAAATTCAAACGGTCTCCGGCTGTTTCGAAAAGGAGGGCGGCACAACAAAAAGGCGGACGGTTCCGCCTCCGTCCGCTTTTTGTATGCATGAAGAAATTAACGATTGAATATGGTTTTGCCGTATTGCGGCAATGCTGTCGCTCCGTTATCAGCCTGTTATGCGATACTTGCGGGTGTACATGTCAAACTCGTCCTCGAATGCGGGATTGTCCTTCTTCATTTCGGACAGAGATTCATGCATGTTCATATTGTGTTTGCCCGCATCAATAACGCAGAGAGCAATGTTGGAACAGTGATCCGATGCACGCTCAAGATTCGTCAGTATGTCAGACCAAATGAATCCCGCTTCAACCGTGCATTCGCCGTTCTTGAGCCGTGCAATGTGCCTGTCGCGCAGCTGAACCTTCAAATTATCAATAACCTGCTCCAAAGGTTCGATTTTCAACGCTTTTTCGGGATCATTGTCCTTAAATGCGGCACATGCAGCCGTCAAAATTTCGGAAACGGCACTGCAAAGCACGCCGAGCTCCGCCTTTGCCCGCCCGGTAAACTCGATTTTTTTGCTGCGGAGTTCCTCCGCCGATTCAAGAATATTGACGCTGTGATCCGAAATTCGTTCAAAATCGCCTATCGCTTTGAGCAGCTTGGAAACCTCCGCACTGTCGTCCTCCGTCAACTGATTCCTGCTGAGTTTGGTGAGATACGTCCCGATGATGTCCTCCAGATGATCGCTGTTATCCTCGGCTTTACGTATTTTTCCCGCCGAATCCGCATCATAATTCGTGAGCATATCCATGCTCAGTTTGAAAGCCTCTGCCGTTTCCTCCGCCATGGTTTCAACCACGCGCTCGCATTGTTCCAGCGCGATTGCGGGTGTTGCAAGCAGGCGGTCGTCCAGTTCGGAGATCGTGTCCTTCTTGTTTCCGTCCGGAACAAGCCGAACCGCAATTTTTTCAAGCAGGGGCGCAGCCGGAAACAGCAGCGCAGTGCAAAGGATGTTGAAAAGCGAATGCGCGACAGCAATACCGAAATAACTTGCCGCCGTATCAAACAACAGTGGTTTGAAAACATAGGAAACGATTGTGAACACCGTCAGCCAAACCACCGTGCCGATAACGTTGAACGAAAGATGCACGATTGCGGCACGCTTTGCGTTCTTGTTGGCTCCGAAAGAGGATAAGATCGCCGTTATGCAGGTTCCGATGTTTTGTCCCATGATGATCGGAATCGCCGCGCCGTAAGATACCTGTCCCGTGACGGTCAACGCCTGCAAAATGCCGACGGAGGCCGATGAGCTTTGGATTATCGCCGTCAGCACCGCACCCGCAAGCATTCCGAAAAGCGGATTTTTGAACATTATGAACATGTTGCGGAAGGCGGGAACATCCGCAAGCCCGGCAACAGCACCGGACATTGTATCCATTCCGAACATCAGCGTTGCAAAACCGAGCAGAATTGTGCCGGTGTCCTTCTTTTTGTCCGTTTTTCCCGTCATCAAAAGAATCATTCCGATCAATGCAAGCACGGGTGTGAACGATGTGGGTTTCAAAAGCTGAACGAAGACATTGCTGCTTGAAATTCCGCCGAGGCTCAGAATCCACGCCGTTACCGTTGTGCCGATGTTCGCCCCCATGATAACGCCGATGGACTGTTTAAGCGTCATGAGTCCCGAGTTAACAAACCCAACGACCATAACCGTTGTTGCTGATGAGCTTTGAATCACCGCCGTCACTCCGAGACCCGTCAGGAAGCCCTTCATGCGGTTGTTTGTCAGCTTGCCGAGCAAAAGCTTCAGCCCTCCGCCCGCTCTGCGCTCCAGTCCGTCACCCATTACGTTCATGCCGAACAAAAACAGGCACAGACCGCCGATAAGCGTTAAAATATCAAAAATATCCATTAACCTTCCTCCCGATTTTTCCGATGCACCGTTTCGGCCGCATACGCATTGATTTCGTATGTTTTTATTCTGTGCCTGTCGATTTGACGGCGCAGCAAAGCCTCTCGGTTGCTGTTTTTTTAATTTTATCATGTACACGGATAAGATACGGCTAAGAAATTGCCGCATCGCCGTTTACTTTTCGTATACAGGTAAATATATATCGTGTTTTCCTTGACATATCAGCAAAAATCTGTCACAATAAGCATGAACGGAAGCAATGGGTTTTGTTTCGTTCAAAAAAATTTTACCTATTCAGGAGGTTTCACCCGTGCTGTTTAAAACAATTGAGCAGGCAAAGGAATTCATCCTTGACAACAAAATTGAAATGGTCGATTTCAAAATGACCGATATCGATGGTCGTTGGCGTCATATCACCATCCCCGCCGCCCGTTTTAATGAAAACACGATGAAATACGGCATCGGCTTTGATGGTTCCAACTACGGCTACGCACCCGTTGAAAACAGCGATATGGTCTTCATTCCCGACCTTTCCACCGCTGCTGTCGATCCCTTTGCGGAGGTTCCGACCCTCACCATGAGTGGCGATGCAATGATTATCGACCGTCCCGAGAACCGCCCGTTCGATCAGTATCCCCGCAACGTTATCAAGCGCGCTGTTGAATACATGCGTGAATCCGGCATTGCCGACGAAATGATCATCGGACCGGAATTCGAATTCCATGTGTTTGACAATGTTCAGTTCGAGACTCGCCCCGAATGCGTTCGCTGTGAAATTGACACCGAAGAAGCCGATTGGAACACCGGCAGCAGTGAAGACGGTTTCCAGATTCCGCACAAGGGCGGCTATCACATCGGTGCTCCGCAGGACAGGTATTACAATCTCCGCAGCGAAATGTGCATGCTTATGGAAGATTGGGGCGTTAAAGTCAAGTATCATCACCACGAAGTCGGCGGCCCCGGCCAGCTTGAAATCGAGGTTGAGCTTGATGACGTTGTCAAAATGGCAGACAACACCATGGTAACAAAATACATCATCCGCAACGCTGCCGTTGAAGAAGGCTGCACCGCAACCTTCATGCCCAAGCCCATCTATGCGGAAGCCGGCAACGGTATGCACGTTCACATGCTGCTCACCAAGGACGGCAAGCCCCTTTTCTATGATGAAAACGGCTATGCTCAGCTCTCCAAGCTTGCACACAACTTCATGGGCGGTCTGCTTAAACATGCAAAGAGTCTTTGCGCAATCACAAACCCGTCCACCAACAGTTTTAAACGCCTTGTTCCCGGCTTTGAAGCTCCCGTTACCATCGGCTATGCAACAGCGAACCGCTCTGCGGTAATTCGCATCCCCGCTTACGCAAAATCGCCCATGGCTAAGCGTTTCGAGCTGCGCAACCCCGACGGAACCTGCAACCCCTACTATGCTTATGCGGCAATCCTTATGGCAGGTCTCGACGGCATTATCAACGAAATCGATCCTTCCGTCTGCGGTTGGGGTCCCTATGATTTCAACCTGTTTGACCTTCCCGAAGAGGAAAAAGCAAAGATCGACAGCCTTCCCAAGAGCCTTGACGAGGCACTTGATGCCCTTGAAGCAGACCATGACTATCTGACCCGCGGCGGCGTATTCCCCGAGAGGCTCCTCAATATCTGGATCGATCGCAAGCGCAAAGAGGCTGCACGCATCAATCAGATTCCGCATCCCGCCGAATTTGAAAGGTATTATGATCTTTAATCCTTTATTGGATGATTATTAAATAAGAATGCTTAAGCATTCTTCGGAATTCTGAGCTTTCTTTGAGCAAAAAAACCGCCGCAGGCAAAATTCCTGCGGCGGTTATTTGTTTCGGAAGCATTTACGGCAGATTCGGTTCCGTCACGTTCGTTTCAAATGTCATTCGTCTCTTTCGGCGTCATACGGGCGCAGAATCAGCACCCTGTCCTCACCGAGGCTCATCTTTGTAATTGTTGCTTCACAATCGTTAAGGTTGTGAATGCGGCAGTCCTTTGCCGCATCAATGAAGGGTGCCAGCGGGCAAAGCTCAAGTTTAAGCTTCGGGGTTTTATAGTGCATGGGTATAACGACTTTGGGCTTCAGAATATTTGCAAGTTCACGCGCCTCAAGGTCATCTATTGTGTAAATCGCACCGATCGGAACCAGCATGATGTCAATATGGCCGACTTTTGCAATTGTTTCTTCGTCGGGAATCATGCCGAGATCGCCGCAATGAAGTATGCGCATATCATCAATGTCGTAAATAAACATGGTGTTTTTGCCGCGAAGCGCACCGCCGCTGCGATCATGTAAAGTTTCAACACCCGTGATATGAATGCCCTTGACATTGTATTCGCCCGGGCTGCGGATAATCTCGGTATTGCCGCGCAAAATGCTGATGTTGTTGTGATCGTTGTGTTCGTGGCTTATTGTCACGATATCTGCATGCATGGGCGGTATTTCATAACCGTAGGACGGATCGCACGGATCGGTCAGAACGGTGCTGCCGTTGCTGTCCGTCAAAAGAAAGCAGGAATGTCCATACCATTTAATTTTCATAAGTCAGTCAATTCTCCTTCAAACTATTGCACTAAAGTCATTTTTGCACTGCTCAGCAGTATCGCCGCAGCAGAAGCCTGCACTCCGCCGAATTTCCCCCCATCCGAATTTCCGAAAGCAGCAAGCACGGCACGTTCCGCCGAACGAACAGCGCGTTCATAAAGCCTTTTCGTTTCAAACCCGCCCGCAAGCGCAAAGGAGCGAAACAATGCTGTTCTGACGCTGTCCGTCATGATGCAGCGGCAGCCGGAGCAATAATAAGTCAAAAGCCGTGCGCAGGCATATTCCGTGCTGCACGGAAAAACAATTTTTTGCGGCATTTCCGGCATTGGAAGCAGCTCCGTGCATCGAACGCAAAAGCTGTTTAGGAACTCAATCGTCGGGTTAAAGCACAGATATCCGTTTTTTGCGGAAACTTGTTCAAAAATATTTATGCCTCGATATTTCCGCATATTCGAATACGGCAAGCCGCATTCTGTTTTTTCGCATTCATTCAGCAGGCTTTCCGGCGAAATTCCGAATCGCGGCAGCAGCGGGACGGCAGCAGCACACACGGATGAATTCATTGAAATATCCTGTCTTTGAATCATTATTCCGGTATGCTGAAGCAAAAAGCCGATTATGCTTTCGGCAATGATCGAATGCATATCCAATTCATCCGCCCGAATGCCGTACATATCCTTCATTTCACCTCATGAATGACTTTTGCATAAATCTATATCCTATTTTAACTTATTGAGACGAAAATTTCAACCCCAATCTTATAGAAAATGCACTTTCTTGATATTTTTTCATATAGGATATGGTCTCTGATTCTTTTGCGTTCGCATTTTCATACGACACAAGCCCCGCAGGGATTTGCATCCTGCGGGGCTTGCAGCCCCGACCGAATCGGAAATCCGATTCGGTCGGGATTATGCTTTTGTTCATGCACGGTATCGGTTTCAGTCACTCGTTACGCTGATTTTCATCACTCGCAGCGTTGACTTCCGCCGTGTACCGAGCAGGATTCAGGCTCAGTCTTCTTCCTTCTTGCGGAAGATAACAACGCCTGCGCTCGCAACGATCGCTGCAATACCAACGCCGATGAGGCTCATTGCGCCGGTTATAGGCGGATTGGGAGCATCGGTGGGAACTGCGGTGGGTTCATCGGTGACGATGGGCTCGCTGCCGACTACGATTGAACCGTTCTCTGCGAAGAACGCGATGGGCGTGTTCTCGCCGCCTACGGGCATGTTGAAGAATTCCTTAACGAGGATCTCGATGGGCATTTCCGTGCCGTCCTCAAGGCCTTCCGCAACGGTGAAGTTCATGGTGAAGATCTTGCCGCTGCCGCTTACCGGGTCGGTGGGAAGCATGGAGCCGAGGCGTACGCTGCCGGGGATGCTCTGGAAGTCGAGGATGTTCATGCCGCCAAGATCCTTGATGGCCTTCATAATCTCGCCTTCGTCAACGCTGTTGAGCGTGAGCTTCTCTGCGTCGTACTGTACCCAGATGTTCATGCCGTTTGCCTCATATTCACCGTCGATGGTGAGATCGACGCTGACCTGGCTGCCTGCTGCAACATAGTGTACGCCGCCGACGCTGAAGATAACGTCACCGGGTGCGGGAGTTACGGGCTCGGGAACATCCGTGGGAATCTCGGGAGTGGGAGCATCCGTGGGAATCTCGGGAGTGGGAGTTTCGTCACCGGGCTCGGGAGTATCCGTGGGAGGCTCGGGAGTGGGGCTGTTGGTGATAACAGGGGTGGGAGAATCCGTAATAACGGGGGGTTCGCCGCCTGCATCAGCTTCAACGAGGTCGAGGTTGAGCCTGAACATGTCGGTGATGTCATAGTGACGGAACGCAACCTGAACGGTCTGACCTGCGAAATCGCTGATGTCTACGCTGCCCTGCTGATAGGTGTTGGAAGCGGTGAAGTAAGCGAGTTCGTCGCTGGTGGTGCCGTTTGCGATTACATATACGCCGAAGGTTTCAGCCGCATAGTTGGGATCCTGACCTGCGTACCAGAAGGTAACGGTGCTGCCTGCGGTGAATGCCGGGCTGATGAGCCAGTTGTCGGGATTCAGTGCAGTGCCGCCGCCGAATGCGCTGTTCTGATAGGAAGCGGATGCCATGCAGTGGGTGCCTTCGTATACGTTGTAGTCGGAAGCGCTTGCATCCATCCATTCCCAGTTGTAGCCGTCGCCGTCGTCATCGCGGATGGTCCAGCCTTCAGCGAAGGGATCGGTTTCGAAGCCCCAACCGGTTGCTGTGCCGGGTTCGGGAGTTACGGGGTTCTCGGTGGGAGGTACGGGGGTGTTGGGAGCGCCGCCGCCGATGATTTCAACATCGGTTGCGTCATTCTGACCGAGGAGGTATACGGTGAAGTTGTAGGTGTAGCCTGCTTCGAATTCGTAATCGTTTGCACGGCCGCCTACATTACCCTGGCTGGAAGCGATCCAGATACGGTCGCCGGGAGTCGGGTTGGTAAGGCACCAGTCATAAGTACCTGCGGGTACCTGGATGGTAACGGTGTTGTTAACAACAACGTTGCTGGTGGTGGTGCTGCCGTCTGCATTTACGGGAATCTTGTACTCGAATGCATCGTACAGACCTGCGGGTGCGTTGCCGCCCTGGGTGAGAGGACCTTCTACGGGGATCTCATTGCCGTATGCGGTTGCATCTGCATCGAGGAGCATCTGGTAACCGGAACCGTCGCTGAATACATCACCTGCGGTGAGGCTGATGGTAGCCATGCCGCCGGGTGCGGGGGTGTTGGGGTTCTGGGTGGGAGTGGGTGCCTCGGTGGGAGGTACGGGAGTGGGCTCACTGCCGCCGGTGATGGTAACGGTTGCGTTATTTACAACGTTGGCAATGGGGGTTGCCTGACCGCCGGTGGGGAAGTTTTTGAACTCAGTGATGACGAGAGCGAGATCGCTTGCGCCGTTTGCTGCACCTTCCTTAACGCGGAGCGTTACGGAGCAGATGGTGCCGCTCTGAGTGAAAGCAGCGGTGGGCATCATGACGCCGAGGCGCATGGAGCCGGGGATGGTGGTGGCATCAACAAGCTGAGTGCCGCCGAGGTCGATGATCTGGTTGAGAACATCGCCGCGAGTGTGGGACACATACTCGAATGCATCAGCATTATAGTTGAACTGCATGTTGAGTACATGTGCTTCGAAAGTGCCGTTCACGGTGAGGTTAACGGTGATTTCGTCGCCGGGGGTTGCCGTTGCGGGTGCATTTTCAACTGCGAATACAACTTCGCCGTCTGCAAACACGGGGATGGCTACAAGGGAAAGCACCATCATTGCCGCTACGAGCATTGCAAGAAACTTTTTCATGTGGTTCTCCTTCCAACATATTTTTTTGCAGCTTTTGCTGCTTCGACCGAGCAGACGCTGTTGCACGTCCGCGCCAATCGGACATTATTCTATCAAAAAAATAATGAATGTGCAATTCCCAAAGCAAAATGCTCTTTTTTTACTCGGTGACATTTGAATATTCAATTTTCCATGCATTACTGTAAATATCGCGCATTCTATCAACATTCTCTTTTCGTAAAAATAAATAATATATTTTTAATTTCAGCCATAATCAACCTTAATTTGCACCAAATTACATTCCATCGCCAACTTATCACGCATATATCGTCCGCCGAACGAGCAGAATAAAGGCATTGGAACACAAAAAAGTCCAAAGCCTGAATAAACGGATTATTCTGAATACTGAAAGGAACAGAACAATGAATCGCAAGCAACAAATCAAGTGGCGGTTTCGCAGATTCCGCCTCCGCTCAGCAGTTTTTATGCGCCGCAACGGACTTTATCTTGCCCTTGCGGGCTGTCTCGCCTCCCTCGGCGGCGCAGCAGTTTTGATTTTTACGGCCGGAGGGAACGATGCCCCGAATGCACCGGTCAACCGTTCGGACGACCAAAGGCTTGAAAACGTGTTGAACACTGTTTCCGCCGAAAGCGGCACTCCGGTGCCCGCCGTTGAAACGCCGACCGCAGGCACAGCCTTGCCGCGCCCAACGCCGCTTGCACTGCCGGAATTCACGCCCATGCCCGAGCTTTCGCCCGAACCCGAACCGACTGCGGACGGAGTTTTGTCCGGATTGAAGCCGCCGGTTGACGGAACCGTTATGAAGAGCTTTGCAATCAACTCTCTGCTTTATTCGGAGACGCTTCATCAATGGATGACGCATCCCGGAGTTGACATAGAATGCAGCAAGGGCAGTGAAGTCCGTGCAATTGCGGACGGAACGATTGAAAATGTTTATGTTGACGACAGACTCGGGGTCACAATCGTCATCTCTCACGCAAACGGCATGGCAAGCGTTTACTCCAATCTGAAGGCTGAGCCGCCCGTGAATATCGGAGACAGAATCACCGCCCGTCAAGTCATTGGCTGCATCGGCGACACGGCAATCAGCGAATGCGCGGAGCGGAGTCACCTGCATTTTGAAATCCGTGTCAACGGCAGTCCTGTCGATCCCGAAAGTATTATAACCTTTATTAAGCCGTGAACAGTCGTGAACAGCGGACAACGAATCGGAAACAGGCATTTGCGGAAATGAGATTAAGGCAGTGAGCTTAAAAGTCATATGCCTCCCTCATTTCCCCGCCGTTCACCGTTCCCGATGCCTTTTAAACCCGAAAAATCGTCCGCGGCTGCGGCACTTTTTTAATTGCAAAATTCGCCCGCGCGTTTTATAATAAGGTCAGTTTCAATCCGGCGCAGTTTCCGAACCGGATTCGCAGCAGATTTTCGAATGGAGAAATATTATGAAAACGCTTACCGTTATCCCGCTTGCAACGCCGCAGACCGTTCCTCAGAACTCACTCGAAGCGGTTAAATCCGTTGACCGACTGTATTTGCAGACAACGGAGCATATATGCGCAAATGCCGCACTCCGCATCCGTCCCGAAGCGGTTTCAATGGATGATTTATACAGCGAATGCTTTGATTTTGACGAATTGAACGAACGCATTGCCGAAAGGCTTGCGGCGGCATTCGAATCCGAGAATGCGGAAAACCTCAACGTCGGCTATG
>ERZ773260.402-NODE-402-length-64373-cov-5.518782_pt1 | contig 64373 bp, 91 predicted proteins | sample MGYA00511387_ERZ773260 | MGnify/ENA primary metagenome ERZ773260 (study PRJEB29015, sample SAMEA2737745) | human gut metagenome | biome: human gut; feature: human-associated habitat; material: faeces | place: China | collected 2012 ...
ATTTCTAATTCATTTCCTTTAACTGGTTTATATTCTTCTGCTTTTTTCTCAAGTTTTATTCTCATTATAATTCCACCCATTCTGGATTAACAATCCATATTGCTTTTTGTTCGCAGATATCCTCACATGATTCACAACAAGTGCATCCACGAACATATTTTCTGAAATAACGGTGCTTATCTTTTAATGTGATTTTAACCATGTTTATGAAGTTTTCTGTTAATATTCCTGTTTGGCAGACTTCTACACACTCCATACACTGATTACAATCATTATTAATATTTATCAAATATCTAGTCATATTTTCTCCACTTTGTCAATTATTTCCTTGATTAATTGTAGTTGTGCATCTGCACGGGCAATAACTAATTCCTCATTTCTTCTTAATGCCTCCATGTAATTTCCATTTATTTTCACATACAAATCATTTAGTAATTTCTTGATGTTATTTAATTCTGTTATTAATATCTGATTTTCCACCATGATTGAACGGTTTATTTGCCGTGTAAACTCTTCTAGAAACTCACATGCAAGTTGTTTTGAGTTGTGTTTCTCATAAGGATTGGTAGGCTTCATTATCTCTGTAAGAAATTCTTGCCTATTCAATTCTTGTTTTTTATACTCTTCACATATTTTTTCACTTATTTTGTCGATCTTCATATTTTATCCCTCTTTTTTGGATTTTCAACCACATCAAATTCCCTACTTTCAATTCTTTCAATCAAATTTTCATAAATACGAATAACATTCATCATAGATTCATACATGAGGTTTTTAATTAAATAATCTCTTTTGTGGTTATACATTAAAGAACTGGTTAGTTCTTTCTGTAAAATAACAACCTGTTCGTTATATTCTCTTTTTTGTTTTTTCAGATAAGATATTAATAGTTTTTCATTAATCATTTATTATCTCCAGTATTTCTTCTTTTAACTCGGCCAACAATCCCAACTGCCCATATACAACCAACTTTCCAATATATGTTTCTTTTTTAGATAATTCTTTATCTAATTTCCTCTCACTACACTTTAACACAAATTTAATGCTTTTTAATTTGCTCTCTAATCCTATCATCTCTAATCCTAACTTTTCATTATCCTGAAATAATCCATTTAACTGTGTAACACAATGTCTTGCAGTGCAAGGAATTCCATTTTCTGCTACACTCTGCCCACGAGGTTCTTCCTTATTAATAACAGTATATCTATCACTCATATTATCTCCAACTGGTTATTAACCCCCATCTTCATTAGATTCCTATTCCTCTATACTTTCAAATTCATCTTCAGCGATAATATAACCCAAACAACCAACTTTTCCATAATAAACTTTGGGTTTATTACTACCAAGTTCTGACATATCTCTACGGTCTAAAAAATTTCTACAAGCCCAATTACCAGCAAACAATCCTTTAAAAACCACATCATCAATATCCCATTCCTCTTCAATAACAAATTCTTTACCACCAATATTCTGATGGTCTATATCTTTTTTAATTATTCTTTTTTTAGTGGTCATTTTTTTATTCATCCCCAACTTGTTATTAACTCATACTCTTCAGGAGTTAATTCCTGTTTTAACCTTTCATCAAAACTTCTTACATCACCAGGATTATTCTCATCCCAGCAAAGACTCAATCTTTTGTGTTAATTTATTAATTTCTTCCTTATTCATTTTTATTGACCGTCCTGTTTATTTCAAAATATGGGCATTCTGTTTCACGCATATAAGATTCATAAGGATGTCCTTCACTGCACCAAACATCAGAACCCAAACCTCTTGATTTTTTACAATGTATACATTCTCTAATCATTTTTAATACCCTCCTTTTTTTATTAATAATCTACAATATTCATCATTCTCATCTTTGTTTCTAAAACAAATGCCTCATATTTTTCGAGAGCCTCAATGTCCACAACAGTCATATTTGTTAATTGTGCAAAGTCATCTGTTGTGATATGGCACATTACCTCTGTATCTGGAGATACTTTTTGTAATATTTCGATTAATCTTCCTGCTTTCATTCTTTCACTCCTGTTATCCAAAAACCCTTTTTGTCTTTTTGAAGAATAAAACCATAATTTATGAGTAGGTCTTTAGCCTTTTTTTCGTCAGATTCCATATCAAAAACACATAAAATGTCCCCCTCATGCACTTCTTTTTCTGATGTTCCAGATTCTGTCCAAAAATTATCTAAATTATTATTATCAAAAATAATAGTGGTAGCATCTCTTGCTATTTTTTTATCTTCAAATGATTTTTTTGAATTATTGAAATAAAATTTGATTATTTCGATATAGAAATCATCTTCATTATTCTTTTCCGTTTTTTCTTCATTTAAATTAATCGGGATTGTTTTCACAACACGAGTAGTAGGTAGACTATTATCTTTTCGTGTATTCGGTACAATACACTTCTCCACATACCCAACATATTCTTTTCTTATGCATTTTTTACAAGGAGGAAGCACTTTATTTTTATATCTATCCATTAATACAGGATTATTTACTCCATTATCACAGAATAATGTCCCACCCAGTATTGAGCAGGTTTCATTGATTTTAATATTCTTAAATCCATGATTTTTTAATTGTGATGGAAGATGTTTCTCAAAAATGGTTCCAACTTCCATTCTACAGGCTTCTTCACCTTTATCAAGTACTGGCTTGTCAATGTATTTCTCTATACATTCATCAAATGCTTCCTGCACAATAATATTCAACTGATGATTATCAAAATGAGCATCATGCTCCATTATAATCTTTTCATTCTCATAAAATGGGTAATAGACTTCTATTTCATATAAATACATTCTAAAACAACTCCTAAAGATATTTTGGTAATTCAAATATAATTTGATATAAAACAGTATCATCATTCATATCTGGATACCTACTTTTTAATTCCTGTTTCAACAATTTAACATGATGATGCCCCTCACGATTAGCATGTCTATAATGTAAGTTTTTAAATTTCACTTGTTCAATCTTTTTTACTTTTCGATATGCTTTTGAACTCCCATCATCCGCCACACATTTCACAACATCTCCTTTTTTCAATCCTTTATCTGATTTTCTTATTGTGGCTCTTTTTTCAGTGGTTTTTAGTAAATCCATGAGTTCTGGGTTAAATCTTAATGTTTTTCTCTGGAAATCATTATTTCCCACTTTTTGAACCAAATTTGTATTGTTAATTAAACTAAGTTTCCTATGCAACATTGAAATCTCCCTATCAACACTATAAATTACCTCTTCAGAAGCATCTTCATTGTGAAGTAAAATATTAAGTTCACTGTTTAAGAAACTAATATTCGTTTTCAATGTAGTTCTCCCAGGTTTATCCCACTTCATCTTAATTATTAGTTTATCAAATCGTTTATGGTTGTTTCTTATATCTCTAAATGTTAAAATAATATCTGCTATAAGAATAACCCAGAATATAATTAAAATAATTATTACCAAATCCATCATATTTCCAACCCCCATTTACTGCAAACAACACCCTCATCTCCTTGATACTTACCATCATAACCATTCAAACAAGGACTAGACAATGTTTCAAAAACAATCTGACACAAATAATCACCAAAACATAACTGGAAAGGCTTATCACTACAATTAAACAATTCTAAAGTAATATTACCCTTAAAACCGGGGTCAATATAACCTGCAGTCACATGAACCATCACACCTAACCTTCCCACACTTGATCTGCCTTCAACACGAGCAACAAGATCATGAGGAATTGTTACATATTCTACTGTTGAACCTAATATGAATTCTCCAGGTTGCAATACATACATACTTTTTTCATTTAAATTGAATGTTTCACCATCAATTGTTTTAACTACACGATTTAAACTTAAATCAACACTTGCTGGTTGAACACGATTTTGTAAACAAGCTAATAGTTCATCAGTATACGGAAATAACTCTCCCCATCTTTCAAGAATATCTTTATCACTTAAAACACTCATAGTACACTCTCCTCCATCAATAGTTATTTTGCCTTTCCCAAAAAAGTAATTAATAACATTAACACTATCAAAAATAAAATTACGAAACTCCACCAAACAATACCAGTTAAACCTAATAATGTAGCAAAATAAGTTCCCAACACAATTGTACAGATTAAAGGTAAACAAACAATAAATATTAAAAATAAAATTATTACTCCTCCACCTAATATATCCCACCAATCACTCATAATACCCTCTCCTTAATCTTCTCAACAGTTTCATCTAAATCATCATTCTCTATAATTAAATCAAAACACCAGTCAGGCAATATTTTATAGTCACGATGTTTCCTGTCACATTCCCTATCAGAAACAATTTTCACAACATAAATATCAGCACCTTTAGGCAGCCAATAATTTATATTATCAAAGACCCCTAAATCATCAACAACATAAACATTAATCATATCTTCAAGAAATTGACTTGAATTCGTGAAATATAACTCCCCACCAAAAATTGTTGAAGCTACAATATCCCCATTTAAAAAGAAATCCCATGCATCTTCTTTATCAATATAAAAATGGTCATTATCCCATTCACTTCGTGGTTGTCTTGTTGAAACACTCATCACCTCATGAAACTGATGATCTTCACATAATTTCTTTGAAATGGTTGTTTTACCCACCCCACTTTCACCAGTTAATAATAATATTCTCATCATAATTTCTGCACCTTTTCAAGTAATTGTTTAGCAACTAAATCATCCTCTTCAAATATTTTATCATAATTCATAAATTTACCTAATTTAACTGCTCTTCCACCAACACCTTCAATCCGTAATTTAATAACAGAATCATCAGTTAATTTTAAAGTAACCCATTTCCCAAGCAATGCTTCTCTTTTTTGTAAGAATAATTCTTGTAATTTTTCCGGTGATTCACACATATTCATTCCTCTATTTGTTTTAATCTTACTTTTAATTCTTGTCTTAATTCAATTATTTTGTCTGTTGTGTTTCTAATTTGCTCTCCAGACATTAAATTTTTACTATGGTATAATTTATCTTCCAAATAAGAGATTTGAGTTTGAATAACTCTAATCTCTTCGTTTAACTGATTCATTTTCCTTTTACCTTCTTTTTTAAGATTGGCATTATCTCTTCAACATCAAAAACATACTTTGCAGGGTCGGGACAAGCATCTAACTTATAGATATCACCATACAGACGCGCTGGTGCTGTTGCAGTGATTATATTCATTGTTCTTAATTTTAAATCAGAACCATACTGGGTATTGACTTCATCAAGTAATTCTATAATCTCATTTCTACTATACATAGTATGTTCTTCTTGTAATTCTCTCATGTCTGCTCTAATGCTTTTCGCACATAATATTGCAAACATTACTTGACTTATAGGAGCTGTAATATCTTCATCACCATTTGTGATTTCATCTTCCAGAGTATCTCTCATAATTTCTAATGCCTTAATATGTTTGTCAAGGATAAACATAACATTATCCTTGTTTAATTCCAGTAATCCACACTTCATTTTTATTCTCCTTTATAATAAAACCTTCTTTTAACAGTAAACCTTCTGCTAACCACATATCATCATCAGCATAAAAAACACATCCTAACAAACCGTTTTTGTATTCTTTATCCACATATGCTAATTTCACATTATATTCTTTCAGTAATTGTTCCGCATTCCATATTGCACTTTCAAGATTTTCAAAATCCCCAGTATGGAATTGTTTTATTATTGTTTTCAATGTTTCTGAATATTTGTTCATGAACCATTACTCCTTCTTCGTACAAGGTTATAATCATCATAGTAGTACTCAATTAGTAATTTCAAGTCATAAGCACTTGTTTTAACTGATTCTATATGTGCAGTTGCTTCCATCTGCTCCATATATTCATTTAATATTGCTGAAATTGCATCACTACGATTAATCTCATAACCTTTTTCAAGAAATAAACTTAACCAATCATCAAATTCTTTTAACAAATCCTTTGATATTCTGAGATTTATTCCTTTTTTATCCTTCAATTACTTCAACTCCCTGAATGAACGAATATTCAATATACAATGTATGTATTTTCCCATCGTCTAATTTTGAAGATAAAGTCATACAAGTATTATTACACTCTATCATAATAGAATCATCATACAAGTACTCTGCACCATTAAACACAAGTTTTAACTTATGATTTGGGCTTAATTTAAACCTGCTCACTGCTAATGCAACTGTTTCCGCGTTCATTATTTATGACCTTCCTTTCTGTTTAGGGGATTTTTTCAAAGTATAACCATTTTCATGCATGAGCCTATGCAAGCCTTTAATCGTGTCACTTTTCAAATCCTTAAACATAAAACACCCCTGCCTTTTATAAACCTTACTATAACCCAGTCTTGATGGGACAGTACTGTATTCATAAATCTCTAAATCTTCTTGAATATCGCATAATTTGTTTTTATCCCAATCATATTTTTTTAATTCTTTCACAATTGATTGTGCTTCTTCTAAAGTTTGATACTGCCCATAATTAACATCATTTTTTTTCACAATATACACTCTTCTTTTAAGATAAACATAATCATTACTCCTCTTAGGAGCAGTTTTTCCAGTAGTGTTTTTTTCTAATAATTTAAAAGCAGTCGCTAAACTCAAACCATTATTTAAAAAAATATTATGAAGAGAGTCATCAGACTCTCTTATTTCCAAGCTCAATTCTTCTGCAGAAATCATAATCCCACCAATTTTTTAGCTTTACTATAATCAGTTTTATAGATGTGTGCAGAACTTGAATAATAATAAATCCCATCAAAAACAATATTCGCATTAACTGGATCTCTACGATTTAATTCTTCAACAAGTAACATACCAATATAAGTGATGAAATACATATTACTATAGTATGCTCCGAAAATATCATTACTTCTGAAGAAACAATGTATAGTTAATTTCCTATCTCTTACAATTGCTTGCAACACTTGTAAGCATGGAATATCTTCTTCGGAGCAGTCATGTTTAGGGTCAAGAGTAACTGCTACACTACGATTTGACCCTAAATCATCTATTAATCTTTCAACCATGGTTTCAAATTGATTGACTCCAAAGTGTGCTTTAATACGATTAGGGTAAGTATATTTAAAGCCCCCAACATTACTACTGTTAAAACTTTTAACATAATATGATAAAGACTGGCCATTAATTGGACATCCATCTATATCAAACTCTCCTTTTTCAATATCATCTATTAACTCCCCAGAAGTTATTAACTCATATTTTGCTTTATGAGAATAACCTAATGGATTATCAATCCTTATTATGTTTCCTAAATTTTCAAGGATTTCTTTACCATCTTTAAAAGTCCAGTGTCCTTTTTGAATTATTTTTTTAACAAACTCTTTATATGATTCATTTATGCTGTACATTGTCTGCAAACTCCTTAATTGCATGAGCAGAATCACTTATAAAAGCATCATACTCAATTACTATATCAAAATTATCATCACAATACATACTACCACTTCTACAAGAGCAAGTGTCCGGTTTTGCAATTCTAACAGTAATAATTGAATCTTCAGGACAATTATTCAATAGTTGTGTTAAACCATCATCATCAAGAATCAACACATTAAAACCAGTTTCACTCATCATTTCTTTGAAATATACATAGATTTCATCATGAACATATGTAGCTACTAAAGGAACATTTTCTCCCATTAACACTCTCATTTTATCTGCTTTCACATAAGGAGTATTCCAAATACGACTATGCTCCTCATCAGTAGTGTACGGTTCAATATATTCAAAACCATCATAAACACTTAATGCCTGAGCCAACACATCTTTACCAGTGTGTTCACCACCATTTATCACTAAAAATTTCATTTAATTCCTCCCAACTCAATAATTTATCAAAAGCAACATGTAAGAAGACACCAACATCTTCCAACCTGTCCTCTTTATATTCTTCTTTTTTTTCTTCCTCTTCTTTTTCCTCTGCAATCATATACAAAATCTGGGGGTCATGTCGGTCAGGGTCAAGATACCCTACACCATGATCACTATAACCAATCATTTTCATTGCTCCAGTATTGGTGCTATTAAAGTAGTTAGTTCAACATCATTATTCTCAAATTTGAATATTGCTGGATAGTCATTGTCAAATTTGAGTTTCACTTCTTTTGAAATGTCTGGGAAGTTTATAACATCTTTAAAATTATTTATATTGTATGTTGCTCTCCCATCATTATTTGTTTCTCCTAACTCTGCACATTCAACTGCTCCTTTATAATCATTTAATCCATAGAATTTTAAATCATTATCTTTGCTTGTTAAAATTACCACTGGGCTTGCCATTAAATCCAAATCTTTTAAGGAATCAAGCAAAAAATCTAAATTAACAGTTGATTCTATGTTTAAATCAAAGGAGGGTAATTCACGAAAAGTATCATATTCATCAAGTAAACTGATAGTGAAATTCCTCCTCCGATTCCCATCAACAATAATGTGCAGTTCATATGAGTCCACATCAAATATTATGCTTTCCCCATGTTTCACTGTTCTTAAAATTTTAAATAAATCACTTGGAACTATTCTAATAGCTTCATTGTCTGCTACTTCAAATAATTCAAAGTAATCTCTTTTAAAAAACACTTCAAACATCGTAGTCATAGATTTGGAAGCAACTTGACATTTTAAACCATCTTCTGAAGCAATGAATGTTATTTCATCAGCAACATTACTAACTCCTTTTAAAAAATTAGTTAATGCTGAAAATTCATATAATGAAAACTTCATTATCTAACCTCATCTAAATAATAATTTTTACTGTTGATTGAACCGTTATTTGTGACTTCTAATCTTTGAAATCCACATAAACTCATGTCTTTACCTTGATTATGTGCATAACTATTCTCATAATTTAGGAAATGTCCAGTAAAACAATAATACCTTCTTTTACCACCATTATAATCACGAATATATTTACTGCTAAATTCGCTAAAATGATTATGTCCCATCATACACAAATCTGCATGAATACTACTCATATCTTGTATAAAACCTCTCATTGCTAATTGTGGGCTTTTACTGAATCGAGTACCATGCTTTCCATAAACAATTAACTCTTTGCCATTGATTTCTAATTTATCAAAGAAATCATTACTTGTATACTCTGCACCTAATCTTTCAGCTATAATTTTAGTCACATCAAGATTAAAATCTTTCTTTGTTCTTCTTTCATGATTTCCAGTTGCACAAAACCGAACATACTTCCTATGTGGTCTGAATAAATCAATAACTTGTTGCACAGAATCCTCTGTACTCATAGAACTATCAAATGCACCAATTCGTGAAGAAGGATTGTCAATCAAATCACCTAACAAGTAAATGCATTTGTTTTTACTTGTTTCTCTGAATGTTTTATCCCAAAATTTGAAAAATTCACTATTGAATTTCTCATGACCTAAATGCAAGTCACTGACTGGGAATATGTAAAATTTACCTTTAGCCACACTCACTTTCCCCTAAACAACAATTTACCTAACCAGTTTAACTCAAACTTGTCTTTCCAATCTTCCAATAATCTAACTCGGTTATGTAGTTCAGTTACTTCTTCTTGTATTGTTTGTCTTTTATCTTCAAACACTACTTCATCATCCTCAAAACGTTTAATAAAGTTCCTGATAGTTGAAGCACTTACTTTTGTAGAATGAAAACTTTCAGCTTCATAAATCTCCTGTGGAGAATACCCTAAAGCATGAGATTGAATAATTCTTTCTGCTTCACGTCTTGTTAACCAGTATCGCTTCCCTTTATTATTCTCGTTCTTAAAACATTCCTCTTCTTCGTTCCAAATCAATTTCATCTTCAATAGCCTCTTTAATTATTGCTGGGGAGATAGGTTCACAGAAACCACCAATGCTCTTGATTATCTCCCCATCATTCAATATCCACCATTTCCCATTAATATACTCCACTTCATAAACCATCTAACCAATTTCTCCAATTATTTTATCAGCAGTTTTCGAACCAATACCATTGATTCCCACCAAATCCTCTTTAGTAACCTTCAATAAATCTCTTAAACTTTCTAATCGCAAATGCTCCTTAATAAGAATTGCTTTCTTCGTACTAATAGTATCAATACAACATAAGAATGTTCCTACACTATCACTCATTTTACAGACTGGTTTTTCAATAGGTTCATGCTTATCTTTTGCTAAAATATTCTTTGCAAGGTAAGTCATAATTGTGAATGCTTGATTCTTATTTTCAACCATTATTACTTTATCATGCTCTAACAATGTTGCTAAAGCACCTAACAAGTTTTTCATAGTAAACTCCTTTAAAGAAGTTTTTTTCCTAATAAAATACTGGTTTTTTAAGTACTGATACACATTACCGACAATGATAATATAACTAAAAGGATATTGCCTCATTCTTTGAGTTTGTTTGAAAATCCTCCTGTCCATTATGCTGGACACAAAATCAGAAGGTGTTTTCCATTCAAAAACTAATTTATCATTGAATAAGTAATCTCCAACGGGCAATCTTGTTTGTTTTGTCTGCACATCATTCTCATTAAAGAACTTCATTGCTGATTCAATTCTTTTACTGTCTTCACGATCATCTATTTTACAGCAGAAGTTCATATTATCCTCCCATTTTCATCGAATTCTACAAGCCCTTTTTTCCTTAAAGTCCATATATTTCCTTTTTCTCCACAGGCACTGCAACTAAACCAATGCCTCGTTGTTAAAAGACTGGGTTTTTCATCATTATGCCATGGGCATTTCATATAACCATATCCTCGGTCATATACCTTGATTTCTTCCCCAAATAACTGGGGTAGGACTTCTCGTAAGTCATTTGCTTGAATTGGGTCTGATAACCCATCTATTTTTAACTTTTTAATTCTCCTTTTTTTATTTAATTCAACTATTTCGCACTTACTATGTGCATATCTTAATGCTCTATGTTGCTTTTCAGTAGGTTCTTGCATTTTCTTAAAAGAACCTTCAATTATTCTGCAAGTTTTATGTGAACTTGGATGTTTACTGCCAATTAAACGAATATTTCCAGTCAAGCCTGCATTAGTATTCACATCATCTAATGTAGATAATTCAAGATGTGACTCTTGCAAACTTGTTGAAAATATCAGACAATGAACAAACTCTGAAAAGAATTTATTCCAATCATTAATCCCTCTTTGCTCATCTTCAGCATTAGCAAACAATACTGGACTTATTTGAATGTAAAGATGATATCCTTTATTCCCAGACTCAACAATAACACAATTATGCCCTTCCAAGGTTAATTTATTCTTTAGCCTTTCAACATCCTGAAAAGCAACAGCAATATCTTCAGAATCAAAATCAAGAATAATACATTCCACCATCCTATTTTTCGGATATTTCGTAATGTAAATATCCGAATCATCATCCTGATTTTGCAATGTTTTCTCAAATATTTTGTTATTCCAATTTTTCCTTTGCTCAGCATAATCCTTATCACGATGCCTAATCGTGATTGTATGTTGCTTGTCTTTGAATAATTGACTATAATTCATCTGCAACACCATCCAAATAAGGTAAATCATTAACAATCGGTTCAACAGTTTCAAATAATGATTTTTTAGAAGCAGTATCATTTTTAAGGAAATCTAATAATTCATCAGAATTATCCGGATATGTAACTGTAAACAATTTAACTGCTTTATCCAAAGCAGATTGCTTAAATTCAGGTATAACCTCCTCAACTGGTTTATCCATACCAATATTCAAAGCATACACATTCATATTCCCATGAGTAGATTTCCCCACTTTTACAAGAATCCCTTCATTATATAATGCTTGCAAACGATTACTTGCTTGTTTAGCACCACTTTTACGGAACCATTGTTTGTTCCTATGCTTTTTCTTCAAAGATTCAACACTAAAAAGATAATCTTTTAAAAAAGCATTATCTTCATCAATCTTTGAATTATATGCGAAGTTATCGTAGTCTTTTGAATCAGTGTCTAAAGAATCAAGTATCCATTCTCTCACATCTGCATCAAAATCTTCTTTACTTAAAGTAGGTTGTTGAACTATCTCATATGATTCAATCAAGCCATTTGCAAATTTTATTTCATCTGGCAAAAGATTTGATGAGCTGAATATGTTTAATGCATTAATATTGTCTTGTTTACTTGCAATCACAATGGGTGTTTGTTTCTTTGCAAATTGACTGTCAACATATATTTCATGAGATAACTCAAAAGGATGATGCAAACAAGTTACAATCTTCAAGATAGCTTCATACTCTTGAATTTTCCTTGTAAAATCATCATGATTCTTCAAATGCTCCTCAATAGTGAACATGTACGGATTGAAAAAATCCTTATCCTCAACACAATAATTGAAAGCAAAACCTTGAACACTTCTCGTAATATGTTTTATTAAGTTTAAGGAAGTGTAAAACTTCCCAGGTGCTTCCTGGACACTATTATAAATCATTAATTTTTCACTGTCTAAAATTTGAGGTGTTAAAATAATGGACCTTGACTTTTCCTGATCATTAATTAACTCCTCATTTGCAGTTGTATATGACAAACAGGGATTTCCAGTTACAAACTGGTCTTCTTCTTCCATGCTGTCTTTGTCAACAATACCTCTTTTTTTATACCCGTCCGTAGTTAACTCTTTCAAGGTATCTCTCATTTCTATAGTATTGTTATTGTCAAAATCTCCACCTAAATCTCCCATAAAGAAGATGTGTCCGCTTAAATCTTTTCCATTGTATTTTCTGAAGAAATAAGCAACACTATCAACTCCTTTATGGACACGTTCTTCAGGTATCATTGATAATGCATTTTCTAACATGAATGATTTCCCAGAAGCTTGATTTCCAACCGCAATTACATTTGTTGCTTTTATACCTGTGTAAGTTTGGAAATATCCAAAGAAAGCATTAATTATCTCCCTTGGATTCCCCACACCTAAACAATGGCTTGTCGCAACTATTAACTCTAAAGGAGTCATATTATACTCTGCACAGTAAGCATTGAATGATGCTTCTAGAGTATCATATTTCTCCTGAATTTCTTTCTCTTTTTTCTGCTCTTCCTGAAAATCTTGTTGAGCAGTACTCTCCATATTAGCTTCCAATTCATTTTTTAACTGAATTAAATGTTTTCCTGCTCTGTCTTCAAGAATTGCAGAGTTCACATAACTTACATCACCCAACTCATCAATCAATTCTTTTTTTGCTTGTTGAGTTGCATATTTTTTCAAATACTGATGTAACTCCCCCCCACCTACTTCTGTAGGTGAGGATTTACTATGAGCAACAATAGACACTCCATCATCGGTTTTTTCCTCATACCGATATGGCTTATCCTTTTTTTCAGTAGATACACATCTTAACTGCATATCCGCAATTGTCACCCATGTCATTTTTATTCAACCGCTTCAGGTGCTTCCCCATCTTCACAAACCATAAAACTGTATGGTTTGATTCCGTCCATTTTTCCAGAGTTACCGTATTTCGCAGTAAACTCTAATCCTTCCAGATAATACTTCATTTCTGAAGCAGTTAAGTTAATCCATTTTTTATCAGGAACTTCCACCCCATGAGTTTCCAATCCACATTTAAGCAATGGATAAGCACTGCTTAAAGGACTGAAACCTAATAATGTTTCATCCCCGAGTTTACTTTCTTTTTTAACATTCTTCGCATTAAAAAAGAAAGTAACGCATTCATTTGTAGCATCTAACTCTTCAGTTACAGGTATTTCAGCATCTGCAGATGCATTATACTCTGTTTTAACTTTATCATTTTCATCAATAACTCTTCCCAAACATTTTTCCATGTCAAGAATAGTTATTTTAACAACAATTCCTAATTTGCCTGGGCTTCTGCCCTTGTAAGGTTTCCCTACTTTTTCCACACCTGCAGGAACTCCTTCTTCTTTGTACCAATTCCTAATACTTGACAAGAATAATTTACTTGTTATTTTATCAGGAGTAAATGATTTATTCTCATCTCCTCCAGTGAATTCCACCATTTTTTCTGCTCCTTATACTATTTAAATAAAAAAATAAGGTTTTAAAAAAAATCAAACTCTTTTAAAACCTCTTAAAAACTGAGTAATGAAAAACTCATTCATCAAAATTTATACTACTTTTTTAATAATTTATATGTAGAACACAAAATCAAGTTCATTATTGAAATTAACCAATATTTCAAACTTAATTTCATATTCCTCAAAAATCGCACTGCTAAAACAAGTAATCTTCTTCATACCAGTTTTAACGAGTACTTGTGTTCCCCTTTTATCTACTTTAACAGAAATAGGAGTCACACCGAATTTATCCTTGAAAAGCTCATCGAACTTTTCACCAATCCACTTTACATTACCATGCATTGCTTCGCAGTTCTCATCATAAAGTTTATTGAGTTCTTTACAATTTTCCCTGTAAATCTGCACTGTTTCCTTATTAAAAACAATATCCGCCATTCTACATCACCTGATGCAAAAGAAGATAGCTGTCGCTAACATAGAAACAGTTAACATAAAATAGATGACTCCAGAATAGTTTATTCTAAAGTTGAAACTATCCTTTTGAGGATAAAGACCATGTTTATTGTCCACCCTCCAAAAATCTGCTAAAGCAGTTAAAAAACCACTCATACCTTTACACTCTCCTTTTTAGTCAGAGAATGTGCATTTAAATTAGCTTTAGCTTCCACTAACAGTAATTTAAATAATTCTTTATCTTGCTCTGATATAACATACCCTGAAATAGGTGTTACAGAGCCTTGTTTAATATATAACATCTCTTACGACCTTTCAATTCTAATATACACAAAAAAACAAGTTATATGAAAGCTTCCACACAATCATACAAATTTTTTCTATGTACACATACATATTTATCAAAACAAGTATATAAACTTTGCCCCAATAGATAATTATATATACAAAAAATGAAAAATTATAAACTGCACATGATTTTTCTGCTTTTTTTATACAAAAATATAAAGCGACCTTTCAAAAAAAAATTATCGTGCCATGAGAGCTAAAGGATCACTGTTTCTTTTGTGAGTACTGCAATCTTCCACAAACGCAGATTTGAAAACAAAAAAATATATCCTTAAACTCATGTACACTAAAACACCAACAAAACATTAAAAAACACCATACACATAATTTCCAATAAAAACCACCAAATTAAAACAACACTTGCAAATACAAGTATTCATTTAATCCACCATTCTTTTAATTAAAACACTTACTTCAAACACAGCCACCTACACAATGACAAAATATAAATACTAACAAAACACAAAAAAAGATAATATGTGCAGAATACTGCACATGTGATTAATATACATGATTTAATCACGTCCTTTAAAAAAATTTTTGGTGAAGTAGCTTTTGTGAAAAATGTTTTATGTTTTTTCTACATTTGTAATTTTACATTTTTCACCTACTTCATTTTTTATTTTTCATAAATATAACCTTGTTATATTTTCACTCTAAAAAAAATAAAAAAATGAATTTTTTATCCTTCTTGAGTTTTACTGATTTTCAACTAAATCCCCTCCAGTTACTTCAGGTTTGTAGTACAATTCCACCAACCTTGAATTAACTTGGTTTGAAATCAACATATAAGCCAAATTTCCTAAAAAGAAAGTCCACCAAACAGTTAAAACAAAAATAATAATATTCCAGCCCCAACCTCCATAAGTAGACTTTCGTAACTTGCAATAATCCTCTTCCTCACGAGTAATTTTATAACCTGACTGAACATACTCATCAATCAAGTTCTCATACTTTTCACGATCACTAATTTCACGAACTCTTTTCTTCATAATAATTTCCTCCTTATTTTTTCAGAAACAACCTTGTTAAAATCGTTTCAATAGTTTCACCTTCTGTAATCGCATATTCCTTAATAAAAGAAACTGCCTCAGGTGAAATAACTACATTCCGCCTGAACTGACCTTTTTCAAAATCAGAAACAGGAAAAGCCTTGAGAAGGCGGATAATACACTTCTCAAAACTTTCATTTTCCCTTTTTTGGGAGCTGATATAATGATACAACTCCATATTCACTTTAATGGGCATATAGCACACCTATTCATACTCAAATTTTGATAAATCGTCAATTAAATCATCAATGTTTTTTTCAAAATCTGCATCAGGAGAAATATCCCATAATTCTAAATCTCTCCCATTTTTAATCCACAAATGGGAGTGATTTACAGTTGCAACAAAAGCATCCCATTCTTTAGGACATACATCTTTAAAGAATAAAGCTACTTTCCTCGTATTAACATTAAATAATGTATCAAATTTAATTCCTTTATATTTAAACATATTTAATCACTCCTTTTTAATTTTTAAACCGTCATGGATTTCCAATACTTCTCCTGAAGCCATGCCTTCAGTTAATTCAACTAAATCTAACTGTTCAGCTTCTTCAATAAATTCACTGAACAATTTATTATACTCATCATCCTGAAAACTCCAACCTGACTGCTGAAGCACCTCAGTAGGTTCACCATTATCCCCCACCCATTTCAACTCCTCATCATCATAGACAAGAAATTGAATGCAACATTCTTTATCTTCTTCATTTTTAATTAAACTATATAATTCACACATAAATAATCACTCCTTATTCACAATTTTAGTTTTTTAAATATTTAAATTTTTCCAGAAATTCATGATCCAAAAAATTCCAGTATTTCCAAATTTCCAATTTTTCAGATTTTCAGAATTTTCAGATTTTCCAAATTTCCAGTTTTTCTGAAAATGGAATTTTCCAAATTTTCAGAAAAACTGAATTTCCAAAATTTTCAGATTTTCAGAAAATGGAATTTTCAGAATTTCCAGTTTTTCAGAAAATGGAAAATTACCTAATCATCATCAACCAAGTAATTTCCAGACCTCCTGAACCCATACAATGGATAATAGGACCTTACAAAGGACTTAAAATCCACACAATTGAACAAATCATGATGTTTGAACAAATACTCACAAACATCATCATATCCTTCAACTTCAAGTTTCTCACCATCAAACAAATCAAAGAAAACATCTAACACATCAAAGATGTCCTCACTATCAATATCATCACCTAATACTGATTTGAGATGCATTTCAATATCCCATTCCGCAATACTGTTAAATTGCTCGAAATCAAAAACACAACTTTCACCAGTTCCATCACAGAAAATGAAACAAGCTGCTTCCTGATTATTGTCAAGTTTTGCTGACAACTCATTATCAATGTCAACAAAATCAAAATTACACTCTTCATTCTCAAGACTGTAATCAAGAACATCATCCATCAATGATTCATAAGTGTTATGCACACCCACGAAATCAAAACAATCAAACTCCTCAAGAACAGATGAAACACCCGCTTCAAGAGTCTTTTCATGATATCTACCAACTTTACAGTCTTCTTCCTTCATGCACCAATCAACAGGTACATATCTTGATTCTTTCACATTATAAATAGTTTTAATAAACATATATTTCCACATCCTTTAAACAAAATTTTTGAGTTGCACAAACTACAACTCGTTACTAATACTATGCACATACTACTATATAAATGTTTCCCCACCCAAAAAAGTCTTTACTTTTGAAGATATATTTTCCAAAAAGTCTTTAATTTTCAACATATAGTTTTACAAAAGTCTTTACTTTTGAGCATATACATTTTAAACAGCATATAGTCAAGCATACACAAATATAGCAGTAGCTATATACTGATGAAATCATGAAATGATGAAATCATGATAGCAGCACGTACAAGCATATATATTATATTATATATGTTAACACCAACTAAAAAAATAATTGATATTGTACTATATATTTTTTCAAATACATATATAAATGTTATAGTTTTTTTAATAGTAACATTTATATACTTATAAGTATAAAGTAATAGTAACTGTTATTATAGCAGTAACAAAAAATTTAAAGGACGTATTATTATGTATACAACAGAGTATATTTTAGAAAAAATAACTGTACAAGATGCTTATAAAGTCTTGTACTGTATTATGAATGACAATATAACAGACAATACGAAATTAACAGTATATCAAATATTAAATTATTATGACTCTTATATAAATGAATCAGTACAAGACATAGATACTAACAGAGTCATAAATACTTTAATGACTCTTGAATATGATAACTCATCTATTTTAGACTTAATTTTAAGACTCATAAATAATGAGGAGGCTTTAAGATGAGACATACAAAAAAAACAGGTTATAAAAGACCTGCTTATAAAGCATTTGAATACTACTTAAGGAATAAAGAGTACGTATCACTTGACCAACCATTATTTATTGTAAAAAGGAGTTATTAAAATGACTGCAAAAAACGAAATAATAAAAACAATATTTAATAAAGATTTTAACATAATAAATAACTTATTTGAGTTACAAGCCGTCCCTATGACTGACTCTGACTCTATAGATATAATATTAGAGGAGGCTAGAGAAAAAAATAATTTATATAATGCATATTATCATCATAATGACTTGTTTTTAGAGGAGTTATTATTAGACTTAATAAACATAAATGACAGCTATTTAATAGAGTTATTTAATTATGAAATCATAAGATTACTACAATATAATTTAAATATCTTATACAACGCCTATAAAACATTTGATAATATAGAGTCATTATATGCTTTTTTTGATGATGATAAAACAATAATAAAAGAGTTACAACAAGATAACTTATTATTTATTTTAGATGATATTATAATACTTGTTGATGATACAGCACCAAATAAAATATACCACTGCTAACACCCCCCCCGCCAGGTGTTAGCACTTTTTTTAAACCACCATGTAATATATATTTAACACTGTCATAATAAAGGATCCACTTATGACAACAACAATTATATTATATATAACAACAACCACCACCGCCACCCCCTGCAGCAGCAGGAAAAAAATATACTGCATGCATGCATCATATACAAGCACCGCCCCCCCGCGTATACATGCTTACTATATCATTTAATGAATGAATCAGTTAATTAAATGTATTGTTGTTATGTCAACTGTTAATTTAATTAGTCAAGTAGTACTGTTTAATTAAAGATAGGTTAAGTTAATGTATATGATACCGTTATATATAGGTGACACGGTTAAGATAGCTTAAGCTTGACATGTAAAAATGGATCAATAACATATAGCTACTACTGCAGCAGTAGAAAAAAAATACTATATACTTGTATAGTATACAACATTTTATATTTGACATGTAGCAGCACAAAAAGACAAAAATAAAAAAATAAATATAAGCACCTTAAACAAGCACCAACACCATAAAACACCATGATTTAATAAAAAACTGTTTAAAAATTTTTTATAAGGTCCCTAAGATAATATAAAACCGCTGGGCTTGGTCGGTGTGTGGTTTGGGTGTTTTTTGGGGTGGTTGTGTATTTGTTTTTTTTATGGTGTGTGTCACAGCCATACCCCCCTGTGGGGGTGTGTGGTTGCGGTGTTTATTTTTCTTTAATGGCATCTTATACGAAATATTATTATATTATTTTTTTATATATAGGGGTATGTGTATTTATAGAACTTATGATAAATATATAGTTCATATAGTTATTATTTTTTTTATTGTACATATTTGTACATTGGTACTCTTTTATGTACTGTGAGGATAAAATAGTAATTTTTAGGGGGGGTGGTGTTTGACATTTTTTTGACGCAAAATGGTGAAAATTGATGTGTGGTCTTCTTTTCTTGTTTGGAGGCTTCTCGTGGGTTTTCGTTGTGTCAGTGTTGTGTTGTTTTGTGTCAAATAGGGTGTTTTTTGTGTCATGTTGTGTCATTTGTGTTGGGTTTTGTGTCAGTTTGTGTTGTGTGTGTCAGTTTTTTGTGTCATGTGTGTCAGGTTTGTAATACTATCTAGGGGATAAAGTATTACTTTTTGTGTTAAGTTAAGTCAATTATGTGTCAGAGTATGGTTCGAACCCATACTGACAGTCAGGAATAAAAAAATATGCCAAGGGGGAGTGTAGTAGGAAAATGAAATCATATAAGAATATTTCAAGAATTGTAACAGTACTATCGTTTATTGCAATATTCATAGTCACTAATAAAGATTTCTTAATAGGTAGTGTTCCAGTTGAATATCAGGCATTAGTTCAATTAATAGTATTGGTTGCGGGTTTCTTTGTCACACAGTTCAGTGAAGAGAAAAGAGTTGTTAGGGCTGAAGAGTTGGTTGAGGAAGCTGCATGAGTGATAATTGTATGAATGAAAACCGTATAATTAGATTGGAGGAAAGGTTGGATAAAAAACATGATGAGATTGATTCTCTTAAAAAAGAATTGATTCAAGATCGTGAGGAGTTAAAGGATGTTCTTGTTACTTTAACTCAATTGTCCACTACTTTAAATACTTTGAAGTGGATTATTGTTGTTTTTATTTCTGCTTTTGGTGGTATTGTGGTGTTTCTTTTCCAGGAATTAGTTAAATTAATTTAATATATGTGGGGGGTGTTGTTTTTTTTATGCCTCGTAAGGATAGAAGGTATAAGCCTCGTAAAAATATGGATGAGGTTCCGGAGATTAATCCTCGTTCTTATAAGTTGAATAAAACACTTACTAAGAAGATGTGTAAGTATATTGAGGAAGGGAATTATATTAGTACGGCTTGTAAGTTGTGTGGGATTGAGCGTCATACTCATTATGATTGGATGAAGTATGGTAAAAAAGGTATTAATCCGTTTAAGGATTATTATTTGGCTATTGAGGAGGCTAAGGCTAAGGCTGAGGCTTCGATGGTTGATGTTGTGACTAGTTCTGCTTTGGTTGATGGGAATGTTGGTTCTGCTCAGTGGTGGTTGGCTCGTGTTCATCCTGACCGTTGGGCTAAAAAAGACCGTATAGAGGCTAAAGTGGATAATACTCAAAAGATTGAGATTGTAACAGTTAAACCAGATGATGAGGAGTCTGAATCTTCTGAATAAATAATTTAATAAAGAATGTTGGGGGGTAGTGTGTTATAGCTGAGTGGAAATTATCAGAAAAACAAGCACAGTATATTGATGATGATTCTAATGAACTTCTTATTGAAGGGAGTGCAGGGTCTGGTAAAACTATATTTGCTTGCAGTAAAGTGATTTTTTGGGCTATTAATAATCCTAATAGTCGTATTGGTGTTTTTAGGAAGACATTACCTGCTTTGAAGAAGACTAGTTGGTTGGAGATTCGGAAGTTACTTGACAATCATGGTATTGAGTATGAGGAGAACCGTTCTGAAGGAGTTATCATTTTAAGTAATGGTGCCACTATGAGTTTCAGTGGTTTGGATGACTTGCAAAAAGTTCGTTCTTTGAATTTGGATTATATTTATATTGAGCAGGCGGAGGAAATTGACCGTGATACTTATTTGGAGCTTAAATTAAGGTTGCGGGGTTCTGGTGCTGATGTGACTTATAGGCAGGCTTTGTTAGTGGTTCAGCCAAGTGAGCCGTCCCATTGGATCTATGAGTATTTTCATAATATGCATTATGGTAAAATAGTTCATTTTAGTTTTCGTGAGAATCCTTTCTTACCTGAAGATCATAAGGAGTATTATGAGAGGTTGAAAGAGATTGATTATGATGCTTATCGCCGTTATAGTCTTGGTGAGTGGGGTATGTTGTCCAGCCTTATTTTCAAGAATTGGGATACTGATACTCGTGAAACTTTCAATTATTATAGTGTGGGTATTGATTTTGGTTGGGCTGTGCCGTCCGCTGCATTGTTAATTGGTTTCTATGATAATGAACCGTATATTATTGATGAGATTTATGAGAAAGAGTTGACTACTGAAGAATTATTTGAGTTGATTATAAGTATGTTGGCTCGTAATGGTTTGGGGATTAGTGATATTGATTTATGTTTTGGTGATGCTGCTAGTCCTGACCGTATTATGAATTTGAATGAATGGGGATTGTATACTGAACCATCTGTTAAGGATGTTCAGGCTAAAATAAACACTGCAAAGTTGACTCAAATTCATATTAATGAAGATAAATGTCCGAATACACTTAAGGAGATTCAGTCTTATACTTGGAGAAAGAATCGTGATGGGACTATTCTTGATGTTCCTGTTAAATTAAATGACCATGCTATGGATGCGATGATGTATTGTATTTATGGTATGTTGGGGGCGAATAGTCCGTATAAATGTGATGGTACTGTTGATTTGGATGAGGTGAGTTTTTATTAGTTTTTTAGAGAATTTTAAGGGTAGGTTTACTGCTAAGAATATTGAACCTAATTCTATGTTTAATGTGGGTTTGGATGATGTAACTGTTTCAAAGAATGGGGAAATCCCACAGGATTGGATTGAGTATTGTCCTCCTAAAGTTAATCCCACTATTAAGAATCGTAGAAAAGCAGCTCACTTCCCAGTAGTGTATGGTATTATAAATAATTTGATTTTGAAGGCTATTGCTACTTTAACGATTGATGGTACTGATGATGAGGCTGTACAGCATATTCTTGACATGGATAAAATATGGAATTTGAAGGGAATGTGTTATGATGGTGCTTGGAAGAATATTGTTGATGGAGAGGCTTTTTATGAAGAAGTTACTGTTAATGGTCATGCTGATTTGAGGAGTTTGGCTTTTGATGGTGAGAGATATCTTATTCGTAAGTTATATGATGATAATGCTAATTTATTAGGGTATATGCAGTTGGTTGCTGTTAATAGTCCTATTCCAAAGAATTGGGATAAATTAGAGTTTTGGGAGTTGTATCAGGATAAGAATATTAAAACAGTTTCTTTTAAAGCGGAGGATATTAGTAATCCGATTTTTATTGAGATTGATGGCGTAGGTCAGTCATTAGTTAAGAATGTGATTGATGTAGCTTATGAGATTGAATCGTTGAATCGTATGTTGCCGGCGATTGTGCATAAGTCTGCTAATGTTATGGTTTTAACTTTGGGTAATGAGCATCGTAAAGAAAAACCTATGAGTAAGGTTCGTAAGCAGGAGATTGCTGAAGACATAAGTGATTATCATAAAAAAGGGGTTTTGTTGATTCCTTATGGTATGGAGTTGGATGTTGTTGGGGATAATGTTCTTCCGAAGGTTGAGGATTATATTAAAACTTTGAAAAGCCAACTTTATGAGGGTTTAATTACTCCCGAATCCACGTTTAGTAGTGAGTCTTCTAATCGTAGTACTGCTGAGGTTCAGTTAACTTCTGAATCTAATGGTCATGTGTTGCTTATTCAGTTTTTACAAGAGTTCCTTAAAAGATGGTTGGAGAGGGATTTGATTAATCGAGAATTATCATTGATTGGTAAACCTGAAGGTAGTGTGTGGATTAATTTCCAAACTGGTGATCATAATCTTGATAATAATTATTTGGAAACTGATAATAGTATTGAAACTGAAGAGGATACTGTTGAAGAGGAATTAGATTCATCTGATGATGATGAGGAGGTAGATGATGGTTCAGGAGATTCAGTCGACTGATGAGTTTTATTTAGATGATTATTTACCTCTTGATTTCGCTCCGAATGATGCTTATGATTCTGATGAGCAATTTGTGATATTAATGTGCTTGTTATTGCTAAAAGAGTATTATGAGGAGTATAGTAAAACACCACTTGAAGATTTAATCAACACCATTGAAAAGGATATGGGAGAGTTAAACACCAAATTATCCACAGAAGGAATGGATTATATTAAACAAGCTGTGGATAAAACATTTTCTTCCGAATTAGATTTGTATAAGATACCGGAGAACACCATTTCACCAGATTATAATGAATTAGTTATTTTAGCTGGTTTTCAAGCATTAGTTAATCAGTTAAGAGATGATTTAAAAGCCAAAGCATTATATTATGCGGAGAATTTAGGTAAAACACCATTTGATTTGAAACCGAACTTCAGAAGAGCAATTAAAAGGATTAATGATGTTGTAGGTACTGGTTTGGTTAATGCAAAGGAGAAATCTCATCGTGAGGTTTCTAAATTTGTTTATGGTGAAAATGCATTGTTTTACTGGGATTGTAAAATGGATGCTAAAACCTGTGCTTGGTGTAGAAGTCAGGCAAGGTCTGAACCACGACCTATTGATGAGTGGGAGTTAGACCATCCGTATGGTAGATGTACTTTGAAACCTGTTAAGGAAGAGTTTTCAAGTGATTATAAATTATTGGTTGGGATAGTATGATTACAATTTTCAAAACCGGTGAAATTAAGTATCCGGAATCTTTGAATAAACCAGTTAAATATGATATTGATTTTTTAAAGAGTATTGCTTCAAGCACAGCATCTGCCAAGATTACTCGTGAGCATTCTGATGATGTGCTTGGTGTTTTAAGTAATTTTGTTGTTGAAGATGGTTGTTTGAAGGCTGATGAACCTGAAGGTCTTGAGTTGAAAGGTATGGGTTTTAGTCCAGTTTTTGAGTTTGATTTACTGGAATATGATTCATATTTTAAACCAGTAAATGGTGTTATGACAGAGATTGGGTTTACAAAGACACCAAGAAGCCAAATTGTATATAATAGTATTGGGGCTTCGAATGGAGATGATAATATGTCTGATGATGCTTTAAGAAGAGTCTTGCAAGAGAAAGAAGACTTGGTTAAGAAAATGGGAGTTTTAGAGAAGGAAAGATATTCTTATCAGAAAATGTTGGAAGCAAGAGATGATGAGATTGAGAAAATTAAAAATTCCTATTCTGATGTTGACAATAAATTAAAAGAAATCGATGCTTTGAAGGAGAAAGCAGATTTATATGACTCATTACAAGCTTCTCGTAAACAAGAGTTGATTAATGAGCTTGTTGGTGGAAATAAGGATTTAGCAGAGAAGTATGAGTCTTTTACTTATGACCAATTAACATTCTTGAAAGAGAATAAAGTTCCAACCAACCCAGGTCAAGGAGTACCAGCTATGGGAGCTACTGGATTGGATATTGAAGGATCACACCCATCATCAAATAATGATGATGAGTATTCTGATGATGAATTTAAAGCAGATTATAAAGCTTTGTTCGGAGTCGATGTTGAATAAACTAAAATTAAATTAAAAATTTTAAAGGAGTTATAGAATATGGTTAAAATTCAAAACTACGACCCTTATGAAACAGATATTAAATTTGATATTGAAGAAGGAGATGTAACTGTAAAAACTGGTTTTGCAGACTTTGGTAAAGATGATGTACTCTTCTTTTCCAAGGAAATTAAAAAAGGAGATTATGTGGCTTTAGATACTACCAGTATGACTGTTAAAAAAGCAGCTAAAGCAGATAAAATCATTGGTCAAGTGATTGATGAACCTGCTTTTAAAGGTGACAGACCTAAAGAAGACACTACTTCAGGTAATTACACTAGAAGAGTTGCAACTGTAAGGTTATGGGGAGATTATGCTCATTCTGTACAGTTAAAAGCAGAGAATAAAGCTATTGCAATGGGAGATTCTGTTGCTTATGAAGGAGATAATGTATTCGATAAGGCAACTACTGCAAATACTACTATTGCATTAGAAACTGCAGAAGCTTTGAAAGCTTCTAAAGTATTGGTTTTATTCGGTTACAGAGGTTTATAAGGAGGTTTGATTATATATGCCTATAATTACATTAAGTGCTGAAAAAGCATTAAGAAAAGAGTTCATTGAAAGAGCAATTATCACTAAAATGAACCCACAATTAATTTTTAAGGATTTATTCCCAGTTGTTGATTTAAATGGTGCATCCACATTCATGTTCTATCGTGATGATAAATCTGCAGAAGATGATATTCAAAAAGGAGTCATGAGTGAACCATTAGAGATGAGTGAATTAGGTGCAATGTCCAAGATTGAAGTATCACCTATCAGTAAAGAAATTGGAGATACTTATCAATTTGGTTACAGTATTGAATTCTCTGATAAAATGAAAAGAGAAAATGGTTTCATTGATGAGGTAATGAGAGCATACGACAGAGCAGCTTATGGTATGGCAAGGAAAATTAATTTAGATATTTTCAATGCTATTGACACTTTCGCAGCTGCAGATCCAATTACTTTAAATGATGGTGCTTGGAAAACATCTTCAAAAATCAATGAAGATATTATTGACATGAAAAAATCATTTGAAGGTCAAGTTGGTTGGGATTATACTTTAACTGATTTATTTACTCCAACTGACAATTACTACGAAGTTCAAAAATTCTACTCTGCATTAGATACTTTTAATCCAGCTAATACTGAAGGAACTAAATTAACTAATGTTAAAACAGTTATTCCTAAAGGAACTGTTTACGGTATTGATAAAAACATTAAACCATTAACCATTTATAAAAATGTTGATTCAGACCATTCCACTGTTGAAGGTGGTTTAATCAATGTTAATGTATGGGAAGACCCTAATTACCCATTCAAACACCATATTGAGTTATGGGCTGAAATGGGTATTGCAAGTAAACATCCAACCGCTATGTTAAAACAAACTGGAGTTTAGGTATTTATGGGTTTGAAATTTAAATACCGTGATTTATGGTATCATGGTAAATTGGCACCTAAAAGAGTTTATGAGCAGTTAGAAGACTTGCAAAAGCAGATTGATGAGTTGAAAACTGCTCAACAAACTAAACAAGACAATAGTAAAGAATCTGAACCACAAGAGGGCGGTAGTTAAATGCCTTTGAAGTTTAGGTTTGTGGAATTGTTCAAAGGAAGATTCCCAATCCCTAAATTTCTTTATGAACAATTAGAAGACTTGCAAAAGCAGATTGATGAACAACATATTGTTAAAGAAGATGTTAAAATAAACAAGACTCAATTAACTAAAGCTTTCGGCAAACCTGAAGAGTTTAGAGGAATGGGTATTGTTCGCAATCCTGAAGCAGTTTATTTAATTGTTTCAAATGGGAAGAATTTTGAAAAGTTTGAATTTAAAGAAGTTTAGGGAGGGATTAGTGTGTTGAGAATGGAAGAATATTACAAAGTTTTGCATTTTCTTGAGTTTGATGGAGTTGATAGGATTTACCCCTGTGAGAAATATTTTTTAGATAATGAGGGGAATAATGTTCCGTATACTGGAGATTTGTTATGGGAAACTAATCGTGAAACTTTTTCAGGGATAGATTATGTTACTGTTTTATTGGAGTCTGATAAGAGTTTCTCAACATCTACCCTTCGATTTGAATTGTCCGAATACTTGCAAGGTTATAGTCCAGTTCTTGTTTTAAATGTGGAAGACCCAGTAACTATTCCAGAGAACACTCCAACTAAAGTTGTGTTTAAGTTGAAGAAGTCCCAGCAAATGGTGGATTCTTCAAGGAATTTAACTGGGATTAGAAGTTGTCATTTAGTTGCACCTGAAGAGAATAATTATATTATTCATGAGATTGCTTTTCGCAATGATAATACTATGTATACTCTTGAGCAGTTAGATAGGTTTATTGAGAATGGTAGGTATTATATTGCTTCAAGATTGCATATTACTGAAGCAGAATTGCCTTTTGAATTAAAAGACCATGTTTATACTGCAGCTGCAGGGTATGCTTGGTTGAGTGTATGGGAATTCGAAGCAAGAATCATGAATGATGAGCAGAAAAATGCTAAATCATATGGTAAGTGGTTGTTTGCAGAAGTAGACCAAGCAATAGCAGATTATAAAGAAATGAAGGGAATAGCTGATGATGATGAGTTATTCGTAATGGATGATTTAGTTACTTACACTTGGTCTAAATGGTGATTTGAGATGAGTGTTTGGGAGCAGATTCTTATTGATTTAAGAAACATTATACAAGACTCTGAAACTTTTCATGATGTTGATGTATATTATGATGAATCGGAAATGAATCCAAATATTTCTTTACCAGCAATATCATTTCGTGTTGGTTTGAAAACAACCATATCATCAAAACCAGAGTGCAGTAGGTATAAAAGAGATTTGGAAATCAGATTGCATACTAAAACATTGGATAAACGAGAATTACAATCCGAATTATATGATTATGAAGAAGCATTAATCCGCACAATAAATCAGGCGAAATTATCTCATAAGATAGGGGATTTTTATGATATAAAAGACACTGGTTCGGGTAAATTAAGTGTTTTAATGTTTAATGCAAGGAAAGAAGCAGGGCAAATGAATGAAACATTCTTTTCAAACTTATTAAAGGTTAATTTTGAGGTAGAGTATGAAATTTAAATATATTGGTGAAAACAACACCTATTGCTTGGAATTATTAGCATATAATATAATGAGCAAAAAAGATAATTTGAAAAAAGGTCAAGTTATAGAAGTTCCAGATGAAAATGCAATACTTATAAATGCATTAAATACTTCTGGAGTATTTGTAAAACTTGATTTCAACAAAAACACCACTAAAAAGAATAAAAAAGGAGAATAAATAATATGGGAGAATTAGCACCATCACTAACTTACCATTATTGGGGAATGGGATATGATGACTCATCTAAAGGTATGAAAGTACTCACCAGAGGGAAAGATTTTGATCATCAAAAAGAAATAACTTTTGAAGATGATGAAGGACACATGGGTACTGGAACTACTAAGATAAGTGCATATCGTGCAACTGCAACTGCAGCCCCATCATGGACAGATAAAACAAGGTATAAAGAAGGTTGGGAGGATATATGGTACTTATTATTAGGTTCTGAAGATGCAGTTTCACATAAAGTGAGAAAATCAACTGTAGATGGAGCAACCGGAGTATTTGATTATATCTTCGCACAAAATGCAACCAATCCACAAGACCCGTTATTCTGTACTGTGTTTAATGGTTTTGCAAAAACAACTAACGATGCATTTGTATATGAAAACTGTTTACTTAACGAGTTTGAATTAACTGGAAGTAATGAGGAAGCTCCAACTTACACTGCAACTTTTGCAAGTAATTATCCAAAGTTTAAGCAACCTAACCCTGCAAGAGTATTCCCTAAAAGAACAGTATTCACAAAACCATCTGAAGTAACCTTGTATATTGCACCTCAAGGAGATTATACTGCGGAAACTGATTTGGAGCAATATAAATATCCTTGTTTCATTGAATGGAGTTTGAATGTTAATAACAATGTTGAAACCCAACCATGTTCAAGTGATGATTTTGGTACTTCAACTAAAGTATTAGGCGACCGTGAAGCAGAGTTCAGTGCTACTGTACCATGGACTGAAGCAACCAAATTCCTTGAATACCAATTCATGGGTAATGATAAGAATGCTACAACTGTATCTGAAGAAAATGATATTAAAACAGTTTGGATTGTTATGAAATCTGCAGAAATATTATCCGCAGAGGGAACTGGAACTGGTAAATATTACACCACTACAATTAAAATACCTGAAATTGTTTTAACTGCAGGTGACTCTGACCAAGCAGGTGATGAAGCAAAACAAATTGTTTTAGAGGGTAAAATACAAGAGAATGGTACTGATAGTTTCATTGAAGCTGAAATCCGTACTGATTTAGCAAATCTTAATGTTGGAGTTGCTCCAGCAGATTCACCATAAAAAACATGGTGAATTTTTTTATTATATTTTTTTTAATTAATTTTATAGGATAGTAAGTATATTATGTCATTTAACGCAAGGAAAATAAATTTCTGTGGAAAAGAAAGAAAATTCAAAAGATGTCCGAACAGAACAGTGAAAGATTTCCAAAAAAGAATTGAGAACATACAAGAGGAATTAGAACCATTAACCGATAAAAATCGTGAATTCCAATTTGCTTCTCAAGAAATAAATGATGAGATAGAAACAATCAATAAACATATTGAATTATTAGAAAAGTTGGATGAACCAACTGATGAAGAAATCAGACAATCTTTAGATTTAAACCAATCTAAAGTACAGTTGCAGAAAGAATTGCATAAGTTAATCAATGATAATGAGTTGAGTATGAGGAATGAGAAAGATTTCTTTAAAGACATTGATAAAAAATTAATGGATACTTATGCGGAATTTGCAACACTTATTTTTGATAAATTTGAGTTCGAAGAGTTTGAAGAAGAAGCAGACTCAACAGACCTTGTTATAGCACCTCGTTTAAGTGAATTGTACCGTTTATGTACAAGTGGAGCTAAACAAGCAGAAGTGGATAAAGTTTATCGTAACATTATAAAAGACAATATTGAATCATCATTTCAATCCTGATGATGATGAGATAACTCAAGATAAAAAAGAAGATAGCAAACCTGTATCTCAAATGATAGAGGAAGCTATGTTAGATGAATATTTTTTACTTGTAAGAAGAATTCCAGGGATTTCATTATCTCCAAAGGAATACTGGGAGTTGGATACTTTCACTACACAGTATTTGCTTGATTTGGAGAAAGAAATAATGAAAGAAGAGGAGAAGTCTTATAAAGGTAAGAAATCTCATAATTATACAGAATTTTCTGATAAAGACAGTCCTGAAATGGTGGATATTGTAATGGAATTAACAGAGGATGCATAAAAATATGTTTAGTTTAGATACAACTCCATGGAAACAATGGTTAGAACATACTAAAGAAGCAGTTAAGCAGATGGATATGTTAATGGAGTCCAAATATGCAGTAACTATAAGAGAAGTTACTACTCCATTAGTTCCATTGAAAACTGGTAAATTAATTGGGAGTTTCATTACAGATTTAAGCAGTACTTTCCCAGTTACTGAAATGACTTTTGGATACTCTGCATATGATGAGAAGAGTGGTTTTAATTATGCGGAATATCAGCACGATATTATTAAAACACACCAACACCCAATTCAAGGAGTTCAATTTTATCTCCGTAAAGGTATTTACCATGCTCAAGAAACTGTTTTTACAGAGATTGAAGAGGATTATTTAAGCTGTTTCCACATTTAAATGTGGGGACAGTATTTTTTTTAAACTTTTTTTTAAGGGAGGTTATGGTTTAGTATGGCTAATATGGGAAATGCCGTAACTGCAATGTTAAAATTAGATGCTACTGATTTTACAAACAATATTAACCGTGCAGTTTCTGCAATAGATAAATTACAAACTAAAGCAAATAGTAATAAATCATTTTCTAAATTGGCTAACAGTTTAGCTACATTCCGTAGAGAATTAAATAAACTTGAGTCAACCTCTTCTGTTTCAAGTGAAGCATTAACTAAATTATCATCAAACATTACTAGAGTAGGTAATGCTTTAACTGTGGTTAAGAAGTTTGAAACAGAAGTGCAAATTTTTAGTAAAATGGCAAATAGTGTAGGTCAGTTTACTCGTGCTTTAATGAATTTAAACAACACACAAAGACAAACCAGTTCAATATCAAATCAAACAACCAATAGTATTAGAACTATGGGAACCAGTTTGAATACTGTAAAATCAAGTACTACTGGATTAACAAGTAGTTTGAATAGTGTGGGAACTGCAGGGAGAACTGCTTCAAGTGGTTTAAACTCAACATCAACAAGTTTAAATTCAATAAGTAGTTCTGCAAGTAGTGCAGTAAGTAGTTTAAACTCAACTGCAACAACTTTGAATACAATAGGTTCTAGAATAAACAGCACATTTACTGGTTTATCTGCAAAAGCGAATAGTGCAAGCACTAGTATTAAAAATGTAGGTGCAAGTACAACAACAGTTTCAAGTAGTGTGGGAAACCTTGGTAAATCAGCATCTTCAAGTGCAACCGGTTTTAATACTTTAAATAATAGTATTGGTAAATCAAGTCAAACTGCAAAAGCAGCTGATGGAAGATACAAAACATTATCCAATACATTATTCAGTCTTCGTGGAATAACCAGTATGGTTGGAGCAATGTTCGCATTCCAATTAGTACAAGGATTCATAGACAGTACACAACAAAGTATCCATGCAAAATCCCAAATGGAAGCTTATCAAAAAACAATGGGCATGAGTGAACATGCAGTTGATTCTTTTAACAAGAAGTTAAATGAAACTGTAAGCACTTATAAAAAAATGAATAAGTACAGTCTTGGTGAAACTGTTGCAGGTTTAGGTATTGAGTTTAACCTTACTGGTAAACAAATGGAAGGTATGATGAAAACTGTTGCAAGATTGCAATCAGAGTACCTTCGTGCAGGTCGTTCTGCAGAAGAAGCAGATCTTGCAGTTAAAGATATTATGCAAGGAGAATTCCTTCGTTTAAGTCGTGAAACTGGTGTTGGTAAAGAGGATTTAAAAGCTCTTGGTTGGAGTGGAGATACAAAAGATATCGCATCATTGCAAAGAGCATTAGATAAAGTAGCTGAACAAAGGAATTGGGATGCTTTTGCTCAACAAGCAACAAGTTTAAGTGATGTTTTAGCAATTCTTAAAAACCGTTTTGGTGAATTCGTAGCTGATTTAACAAGTATTATTACACCAGGGATTGTTGGTGCTTTTAATTTAATAAGCGGTGCTTTTGGTGCTGTGGAAAATTGGTATAATAATTCCAGTTTTTTTACTCAAGGAATGACACAATTTTTAGGTGTTGCTTCTGCTTTAGCTGTTTTAACTACTGGTTTAATTGCTTTTAAAGGACATATGGGTTTGGCGGAGATTGCTTCTGCAGGTTTTGGTAGGAGTTTGTTAGGTGTTGCTTTAGGTTTTGATAAAACAACTATTGCTTCAAATTCTGCTATGACTATGTTGAAAGCATGGATTGCAGGAACTAATACTGCTATTGGTAAAGAATTATCTTTTGGTCAGGCGATTGCGAGTAGGGTTTTAGGTTTGAATCGTGCAAGTGTAGCTACTAATGGTGTTGTTACTTCATTAATTGGTATGTCCAGAGGTATGAAAGTTGCTAAAGATGGGACTCTTTTAGCAAATTCTGCTCTTAAAGCTTATCAGTCAGGTACAATTGCTTTTAAAGAAGCTGAAACTGCATTGAATGGTATTTTGCAAGCTAATGGTGTGCAGTTTAAATTAACTTCAAGTATGATTTCAGCATATGCTGCGAGAATGGATGTTGCGAAGATGAGTAGTTTGTCTTTTGTGCAGAAATTAGCAATGTTAAATCCAAATATTTCTGCTACTCAAGCTTCAACTATGAAAACAAGCCAAGCATTAAAAGCATTTGCAGGAAGTAGTGCTGCAGCAGGATTAGCAGTAACTAGTGTTTTAATAGTGGCTTTGATTGCATTAGCAGCAGCATTTGCAACAATTTATGATAAATGTCAGCAAGCTAAACAAGCAGTTGAGGGTTTTCAAGATGTGGTTGAGAATGGTGATGACTACATAAAAGACGCTAAAAATCGTGAGAAGTACTGGACTGGAGTGGCAAATAGTGCTAAACAACATAAAGCGAATGCTACTAATGCAAGGGATTCTGCAGATGCAGAGAAATATTTAGCTCATGCTACAAACATGGCTAAATCTGCAAACATGGATTATCAAGCATCACTTAAAGCAGTTCAACAAGCAAGAAGTTATGATGCCCAACATAAAGCACAGGAAATGAAGATACAAGGGGAAAATACACAGTTTCTTCAAGAACAATATAAAAAATTAGGTTTATCTGCAGATGAGGCAGCTTATAAAGCTAATAATTTAGCGAGAAGTGTTGAAGAAGGGAATCGTGTTATTAATGAATCACTTCAAAAACAAGCTTTGTATTTAAACCAACATAATCAATCAATTAGTACTCATATAGACCGTTTAAGAGAGATGGGTGCAGATACTAAAGCAACTACCAAATACCTTGATGAGCAAAGTGCGGAAGTATATAAAGTAAGTGAAGCTTGGAAAGCATTTAATCAAGGGGATATGATGGCTGGTTTTAAAGCAATGGTTGGTGAATTTAAAATATGGTGGAATGATTTATCATCTTATTTTACAGAAGGTATTTCTTTAGATGATTCATTTAAAATGATGGGTCAGGATTTATCTAAAAGTATTACTGGTTTTGTTGGGTGGATTCAAGAATCTTTTGAAAATACAGACTGGCAAGGAGTAGGAAATGCTATTGCAATGGGCTTAACCAACATAGATTGGATAGGAATACTCGGTGGAATTGGAGAAGCTGTTTTAACAGTTCGTAATGGATTACTCTCTGCATTATGGGGAATAATTGAAGGTTTAGGTCAACAAGCAGGGACTTACATAACTAACTGGTTTAATGATAGTATTGTGCAACCGTTAAGTGAAGCTTGGAATAATTTCATGAATGACCCATTAGGTACAATAGGCGGGGCTATAAGTGGAGGACTTAGTTGGTTGCTTGATGCATTTTTAAATAATGGTACTGTAGATGCTCTAACCACTATATGGGAATGGTTAAATACAAGCATCATTCAACCTTTGCAAGAAGCATGGGGACAATTCACAAGCGACCCATTAGGTTATTTGATGAGTGGAGTTGAATTTGGAATTGGAATGCTCCTTGATGCTTTACTTGGAAATGGAGATACAGATGCTTTAACCAGTATATGGAACTGGTTAAACAATAGTATTATTCTACCATTACAACAAGCATGGAGTCAATTTGCATCAGACCCACTTGGATACCTTGCAGGAGTAATTATTGACATAGGTCAATTCTTAAATAGTTTATTCGGTGATGTATGGACTGGAATAACTAATTGGGTGAATTATAATATTATACAACCAATAAGTCAAGCAATACAAACTGGTTTGGCAAACATACCTATTCTTGGAAGCATTCTTCAAATGTTAGGCTTAATTGATGGAGGAAATCAAACAGCATCAGATAAGGGTAAAACATTAGGAGATAAAATAGGAGAAGCATTAAAACAAGCAATCTACTCCATACCAATTGTTGGAGATATTCTTCGTATTTTAAATATGATTAATGGTACTTACGGCACAGCTAACAGTAAAGGTAAAGGAGTAGGTAGAAACATTAAAGAAGGTGAAAAATCGGGTCATCAAGGAACTTCTGGTAATGTTGCATCTGAAATGTTAGATGTTGTTAATGCAGTTGCTAAAGCAGCAGGTCAAGCATATAGTGCAGCAGTAAAAGTAGGGCAAAGCATATGGAATGGTATTAACAGTATACTTCAAAGACATTCCCCAGGTTTTATTCATGACCAAGTTAAAGCAGAATTCCAGAATGATTTACCATCTGCTATTATTGGAGCTACAACTAAGGTTTATGATAATGCAGCTTTAGTTGGTCAAGCTATGGTTGATGGAGTTACTCCGAGTGTTGATACTTTACAAACTCAAGTTTCTGATGCTTTATCTCAAACATATGATATTCCTCAACTTGATCCAGCAGTTGCTCAAATGTTGCAGGTTCAGGGTATGGATTCTTCTGCTAATCAAGATGCTTTAGCTCAGTATCAGTCTGATGCCCAATATGCGGAGCAGTTGAATTATGATACTAGTATGAATACTATGAATACTTTCAGTACTTTGGGTACTGTTGTTGATGGTGTGTTTAATGGTATGGGTACTAGTATGGTTACTGCTTATACTGGTATGAATACTAATCAGCAAACTTTGTTGAATGGTATGACTACTAAGAATCAACAAGCATATAATCAGATGCAAACTCAAACTACTACTAGTTTGAATAATATGAGGAATAGTACTCAGAATGTTACTAATCAGATGACTAATGCTTGGGTGCATATGAAGAATAATATTGTTGCTAGTGCTAATCAGTTGAAAACACAATCAACAAGTCATTTTAATCAGTTAAGTGGTACTATCGGTAGGTTTTACCGTAAATTGCAAAACCCAAGTAGTTGGGGAGCAGGTGACCCTGATTCAACTCCAAGATACACTAATCGTGGGAGATATAATCGTGGTGTGAAAGCGGTTAATCGTGTTTTCGGTAAAACAAGTGGTAGTGCAGGCAGTCCAAGTTTAATTTCTAGTTTTGGAAAACATGGAGCAGGAACTCCTCCAACTGGTTTACCTGAATCAATGAAGTTAAATGATTTGCTGAAGATGATGTGTCCTAATGGTTCTTGTATTGGAACAAATCAAAAAGTTAATGTTAATGAGTTCTTGGCAAGTTTCATGAATGGTGCTTTTGGTACTTGGGGGGATTGGAGTCCGAAACATTTTAGTAAAATTAAAAACACCACTAATGAGTGGGATGCTAAATCTCCAAGGATTATGGGTTGGATTGATACCAATACTAATTTTAAAGTTAAAAGATTTTTGAATGGTCAGCCTAATGTTAGTTTTGATGAATTCAAACGTATGGCTGAAGCATTGTTTAGTGCTATTCAATATGATTTTTATATGGATAGTAGTAAGTGTGGTAATTGGGTTGCTGCTTTGCAGACTGGGGCTGTGAATTGTTATGATGGTACTAATGCTTTATTGGCTTTGGCTCGTACTTGTGGTTTTAGTGGTAGTATGGCTCATGGTTCTTGGAATGGTGTTCCTCATGTGTGGGCGGTGATTAATGGTCAGAAAATGGACACTACTGGTTGGCAAAAGAGAAGAACTTGGACTCCTTCAGCATCTGCAGGTTCACCTTCTGGAAATATGGATATTGGCAATACAACAAACAATTCTATAACTGTTTCTGTCCGTATTGAGGGTGATGTGTACGGTGTTGATGATTTGGACAGTAAAATACAGAGTGGAGTTAAAAAGGGTATGGCGGAGGCTATGAATACTTCGAATATTATAGGGGTTTAACAAAACACATATAAATACCCCTTTTACATATATATGAGGCTACCTATTTAAGGTAGTTTCTTCAACTTTTTTTAGGAGGAAAAACAACATGGTACAACAAAGTTTCGTATTTGACATGACATTAATCGAAACATTCTGGGACAACTGGAATAAAACAGGATGGTATGGTGCAGACACCATGACCCCATCAAAAACAGACTATGAAATAATCATAGCAGACACATCAAACACAAATCAATTACATGATATTGATGATGCAATAGAAAATGGACAATTAAAAAACACAGTCAACATTCACACAGGCAAACTTGCAACAGTTAAATTAGTGTATGGTGGAGAAAGTGGATCATGGGAAAGAACAATCTCATTCCCTGAAGACAGTACAATAGATATTGGTGAGGATAATATTTTTGTGAAAGCATTATTCATAAGACACACTACAACTAAAAAAGTTGTGGCTTACTGTATTTTATCAGATAGATTCCCATGCACAAATAAAATAATTATTCCTGCAGGAACTATTGGTTGGAGGATTAAAGAAAATGTGAGGTGTGATGCATGAGTGATGCTGAATATATTTTTAATTTCAGAAGAGTTGATGATTTTTTAGATAATATTAATCGTGAAGGTTATTTTGATACTGAAGATATGGACGGTTTGAATAAGAATTTTCGTTTTATGGTTTCAACTGATTGTCCTGATAATATTAATGATTGTCTTGATGAGTTCGGTACTTTGAATAATAAAGTAACTTTGATAGATATTGGGGATAATGGTTTGGTTGCGATTAATTATAATCATGGGATTAATGGTAATCGTTATATTAGTATTGCTCAAGGTAGTTTTCAAATTGATGTTGGTGATGGTTTCACTGATTTGAAAGCTTTGTTTTTATGTAGTGCTGATACTGGGTATGTGATTGCTTATAGTATTGTTCCGAAGACTGTTCGTGTTAAGAATGAGGTTGTGTTCCCAGTTAATGGTGTGATTTGGGATGTGAGGACTGAAGTATGAATCAAACAGTTAAATATGCAACCAGTTTTGATGAAGTGGCTCATGGTGGAGTGGATTCTACTATTTGGAAAGATTTGAATAATATTCTTCAAGATACTGATACTTTTGCAACTGGGTCTTATGTTGATGGTAAAGTTCCACAGCAATTATATGTGTATGGTTTTCATTTGGATTTGAATGAACACCAATATATTAAGGATATTACTTTTGAAGTGAAATTATCATGTACTTCTTCTGTTAAAACAACTGCTCCAGTAGGATTTGTGAATTATGGTAGGAGTATTGGGCATAATAATTTAGATTTCACTAATACATTTAGAGTAGATAATGACAATCTTGTTGGGGTTTATAAAAATATTTATTCTTATAAAATAACTGAAGTGGATTTACTTAGTAAAAATATTAAGAAATCAGAGATTAATTCTAACTTATTTGGTATTATTTTACAATTTCCTCCGAATCAGTTAGATTCATCAGGTTTAATATATTTGGATTGGGTTAGAGTAACTGTTAATTATGAAACACCTTATTTTGTGTTTGGTTCTGATTTCCCATTTACTTCCCGACAAGTGGATAGTTATAGTGTAGTGAATAATTTAGGATATAATACGTCCTGTGGATTGCCATTTACTGCTAAAATCCAAATACAGAATATGTCTGCATCTAATTTGAAAGGTGGGGATAAATTAGAAGTGGATTTACCTAAAGGATTGCATATTAAAGATGTTGCTTGTACAAGATGTGAATGGGATAATAACACTAATACTTTAACATTATTAAATCATGGTAAAAGTGGGGTTTGTTATGCTACATTTACATTCTACGGAAGAACAAGTGGTTATAAGTTAGTTAGATTCCATGGGGAGAATATTGGTTCATGGGATAGATGGTTATACATAAATAAAAATGCTAATATTGAAGCAGAAGCAGATGAGCAATTAGTTATCTCAACTAATGAATGTCATAAAGGTGCGGAGTCAATAATTACTGTTGATGGTAAAACTTTTAATAATGATGGTACTGCTGATTTTGAAGTGTTACTTCCTAATCAAGGACAGCCTTATAAGATAGTTGCTAATCTTGACCATTGCAGTAAAGATGTTACTGTTAAATCAGTTGATGCTCCTAATGGATTAATATCTTTTAATGTTCCTAAAGGAGAGTATGTTGATGTTAGTTTTGATGTTTATTTTTATCCTGTGACAACTGGTGATGCTACAGTTGAAGTAGTAGCTACAGATACTCAAACAACATATTCTTATGATTATTTTGTGGAAGCTCCTTATGATTATGTGTTTTCTTTTAACTGTAAAGATACTTATGTTTGTGGAGGTAGATTAGTTTCAACTGTTGAAACTGGAGCTTATATTTTACCTTGTAGAACTGTAGAGCCTGAAAGTATTGTTAAAGTTAAAAAACCTACTTTATGTGCTAAAAGATTTGATGATATTGATTATATTGGTTGTGTTAAATTAAAACAAACACATTACAAACCGAAATCCACTTTTAAAGATACTTTGCTTAATACTTATTATAAGAATAAAAGGTATATGGGTAAAAAAGGAGCTATTGATGAGGATATAAGTTTGAATGTGAGATTGCCTCCTGTTGATGTGTCTACAGTTCAAGGTATGATTGAAATGGATAAACCAATTCCTATAAACACTAATCATTTGTGTTTTGAAGGAGATGCTCTTAATCATCGTGGTTGGTGTGAAATTTACAAGATTACTACTGATAGAGTGGGTAATAATCCATTATGGTATGATTGTGATATAGATGTAAAATATATTACACATAATATTAATACAAGATTTTTAATCAATAAAGGAAGCAGAGTTTCTGATTATTTCCTCCCAAACCTGCTTAAACCAACTTATAAAAGTGGTTGTGACTTAAGCGATGCATTTTACTGCAGTTCAACTGGAACTATTGGTTATAATGGAGATAATGTTGATGTGAACCGTAGAAATATTGTAGTGTTAGATGAAAAGGAATATTTTAAAATAAGGTCACAGGATAAATTATCAATCAAATGTATGGTTGATATGAACTGGGCAAGTACGGTTAATACTGAATCAAGAGATAATCATGTTTCAAGAATATTCCGTTTAGTTGATAGTGTTTCAGGTAATACAGTATTTGAATATGAGTATTTTGATTTTACACATGATGGAGAAAAGCATTCTTGCAGAGTTATTGGAAGAGTATTATATAAAGATGCTTATAAAGTAATTATTAATCGTAAAATCCAATTAGCTAATGATGCTACTGAACCAAATACCGGAACTCCTTTATTTGGTTCTGATTTACAATTTAAATTATTGAATGATAAATTAACTGTTGTTGACACTGGTTTCTCTGGTAAAGAATTAATATTGGAAGACATAGCTCTTGAAAATGGGGATTATTATTTTGAAGTGGAATTAAAAAATAATAATCAAGACCTTGATGCAACTCCAATTATACATTATTTCAATTATCAGTTAAGTGAATTAACAATAAGTAACGAGTACAGTCCATATTATCAAAACTTACTTGTAAGTCCATTCCCAGTCCCAAACAAAGACATAATTTATACAAGAGAGTCTGAAGATGGAACTATCTTTTATTTAAATGATGATGGGACAGAATGCAGTTATAATTTAACACCATATTATCAATATCATACTGGAGTTAGTTTAGAAAGTAAGGAAGGAACACAATTAGTTAATTTAGATAATAGTCATTCAGTAGTTTACATTACTAATGGTTTAATTCGTGTGGGAATAAATCGTTTAAATGGGAAACTCACATTGTACAAGTATGATAGAATAAGTAAACAATATATTTTAACTAATACTTTGCAACTGACCAAGTATGACGATATGAATATTAACAGTTTTACTGATGATAAAATAGAATTCCAAATATCCGACACTATTTTAACTGTTTGGAGAGGAAGACCTTTTGTTAGAGTATCTCACCCTACAGAGGATATTAACTTTTTAGATGAGTTTACTCGTGTGTATGCAGAGAGAGTGGGTGATTCAGTTAGTGAATATCCTCATAATTATGAATTAGTGGATAATAGTAATTTATTCCCAGTTTGTATTGGTAGTAAAAGATTGTTAAGGTCTGATTGTATTGGTGTTGATAGTGAGGAGTTTACTCCATCATATACTAATTTAAGTCTTACTTTGTTGAATACTGATAATGTGGAAGTTTCTAAATTAGGTATTAGTCAACCTTGTAGGTTTAAGGTTTGGAGTGGTAATCTTGACTTTGAAGAAGTTTGTTTTATTGTTGATGGGGAAATGATTCCTGCAACAGTATATATGGACACTGGAGCATATAATCCTGGAAGTGAACCTCCTAATTATATTGAATATATTTTTGATGAAATTGGTGAGCATACTGTTCAGGCAGTTTGGGCTGAAGTTGATGGTTATGATTATGCTTTATCTGAAAAGGTTACTGTTGAAGTGTTTGATGATACTTATAAATTAACTCCTTTATTTGGTGATTATTTGTATTATGATCAAGGGGGTTGGGATTTCCTCTTGACCAGCGGTGGTAAACCAGTTCCTGCTGGTAAAGTGGTTAATATTACTGCTAATGGTTTGGATTATCCTAAAGCTACGGATAGTAATGGTGTTGCTTATTTGGAGAATCATTTGTTAGTTGGAGATTATCTTATTGAAGCTGGTTTTTGTGAGAAATTGGCTGATGTTAATCCTGATGAGTATGATGTTAATGATATAGATGTTATTACTGCGAAAGCAAGTAAACATTGTAGTGTTAAAAAAGGTTGGAGTCAAACAAGTGTGGTTAATAGTGAAGGTGTAGATATTTCGGGAAATACTGTTAAAAAAGGTACTTATGTTATTTGCACTATGACTGATAATTCAAATAAACCTATGAAGAATGTGGTTATTACTTTAACTGTTAATGGAGTGTCATATACGAGAGTTACGGATAGTAATGGTCAGGCAAGGTTGAATATTAATTTGTTAAGTAATACATATGATTTGCAAGTTAGTTTTGGTGGAAGTAATTTATATCAACCTTTAGTTAAGAATTTTGAGTTAGTTGTGGTGGATTAAAAATGATTGTTGGAACTAAATATGATAAAGAATTAAAAGAAAAAGTGTTCTATGTTAGGGAAGTTGATAGTTACACTCATAAAACCACCACGAATTTAACTGTGGATTGGGTTGATGGTGTTTTTACTTTAACCGCGGTTGTAAGTAATCTTATTGGTAAAGGTTTTGTTAAGTTTTATCGTGATGGTGTTGAAGTTGGTGAACAGTATGTAAGTAAAACTGCTACTTTATTGTTGCAGTCTGAAACTAATACTGGTGTTTTTGTTGCGAAGTTCATGGGTAATAGTGATTGTTTAAAATCACAGTCAAGTGAAGTTAGTTACAGTCCTTTACCAATTCCTGAATTTAGTTTAACTGTTGATAAAGATACTGGAGTTGTGGGAGATACTTTAACTTTCACCCCTCATCTATCAGAGGGAGTTACTGGTTCAATAGTATATACAGTTGATGGTGCAGAGTATACAAGGAATATTGGTGAAACATTTACTTACAAGTTCAATAAAAGCGGTAGTTTTACTGTTAGTGCAGTTTATAGTGGTGATGAAACTCATCAAGGAGCTACTGCTTCTGTTTTAGTAACTATTAGTAAAGTTAATCTTGTATTTACTGGTAGTGCAAGTAGTACGAATGTTTATGTTGGTGAAACTGTTACTATCTCCGGTACTTTAGAAACAAGTAATGGTTCTCCGTTAAGTAATGTTAAAATTATTGATGGTGCAGGTCAAGTTAAAGCAATAACTGGAGCTACTGGTGCTTGGAGTTTCACAAGTGTTGAGGACACTGTGGGAACAAGTGGTTGGAGTTTATATCCTGATTTAGATTGGAATAAATATAATACTCCGAAAAATGTGGATATTCAAATTACAATAAGGAAGAAAGATACTGTTTTAACTTGTACCGTGGATAAAACAAGTGTTACTGTCGGTGAAAATGTATTATGCATATTATATTTGAAAGACAATCAAAACAATCCATTAGCGAATAAAACAGTTTATTGTAATGATTGGAGTAAAACTACTAATGATGAAGGTAGAGTAATATTTAATTATGCTAATCCAAGCACTGGTGAGGTTACAAGAGTGTTTAAGTTTGATGGGGATAATTTGTATAATGGTGCGAGTGTTACTGCAAAATGGACGGTTGTTCCAGCTTACAATCCTCCAGTATTGGTTTTAGAAAGTGTTGGGGATTTGGTTGGTGAAACTGGGGACTTAATAACCTTCAACTTGGACTCTTCTGAACATTTAAACATTGGTGAAACTGTACAATTAATAAATACTACAGATAACTCCGTATTGGATTCCTGTACGATTAAATCCGCAGATAATACTTTAAATTACACTTGTACTGGTAAAGGTGATGTTAGTGTGAAGGCGAAACTTGCCCGTGGTACGGAGGTTACTTACTCAAACATACTACAAGTTGAGGATTGTATTAAATATGGTTTTAAAGATTCAGATACTTGGATTAATCCAACCGGATACTCTGCAACTAATACAGTAGTTGATGAAGTATTTACAAGCACCAGTAACAGTAATAGAGGAGATAGTATACTTCAATTAGACCTTACTGGGGATTTCATAATCACATATGATGCACAATGGCAAACATCAACAAGATGTGGAATTGGAGCAAAAGACACTACTCGTACATACCATTTCGATAGTGGAACAGACACTTCTGGAGATTTTCAGAAATATGTAAGTTATAATGGTTCTAATGAAACAGATACAATTTATAAAAACAGTAATATTGAAGAATATGTTAATTGTAAAATAATTAAACAAAATAATACATTAACTGGGTATATGAATAATACTGAAGTTGTATCAGTTGATTATGGGTGGATAAGTCAGTGTACGGTTTGGAATTTCCATACAACAATTTGGAATCCATCAACTATTAAAATTAAGAACTTGAAAATCAAATCCCAATAAAATAAAAAAAATTTTTTGATTAATATGTATAATTTAAAATGCGACCAAGAATGTAAACATGATAAAAACGAAGAAGTAGAAAAATGTTGCTACTACCGCAACAACAAATGCCTATTAAAAGGAAGCGATAAAAAATGAGTAAAGACCACATATCATTCACTGATTACACTATTAATGATAATAAAATAGCTTGGTGGTTGGTGAAAAACAATAAGAAATTTAATGTAAGGCAAGTGTATAATTATGGGAATCGTGTAGCAGATTATGGAACTATAATAAAAACTATTAAAGAAAGAAAAGACAATGTACAAGCAGATAGTTTAATATCAGAGTTTGTAGAATGTGCAATATTTGATAATAAAGATTTAAGTTTCCTCCCAAATTATGTGACTGGAAGAGATGGAGTTAAATATTACACTAACACTATTGTATCAATGAATAATCGTGTTTCTGCTTATGAGGTTTTACATGGGGAAAGTCCTGAAATTGTATACATAAATGACGCTCATGGAAATGGGACTACTAATATTTCTGCTGATGCTACATTAGAGAAATGTTATAAGGCTTTTGGAGAATTCTCCACTATTGATGGTTTTCTTTCTAAAATACAAGGAAGAGGATATTCATATTATTTTAATAGTATATATAATACTGATACAACTATTAATAGAATTAAAAACCGTAAAGGAGCCAACTGTACAGATAGTTCACAATTAACATATAGAGTAGGGAAAGGTTTAGGTTATGATGTTCAATTTATTCATGTTAGATGTAAATCTGGAACTGGACATGTAAGAGTCAGATTAAAACATCCTAAACATACTGATAATACATGGATTTATCGTGACCCAGCTGCTGTTTTAAAAGGAAATGGAGTAAGGTCTAATTGGTGTATGAACGGGCGGGTAATTGCTTATAACCCTAGTTGGATTTTTTCAGATTTATATCAATAAATTAATGTAGATACGAGAGTATGTTTTATGTGTGATATACTCTCATCTATCATTTAATTAAAATACTACTTAATTAAACACATACTTACAATTAAACTTATTATTTTAATCATACTTATTTTAAATTATATAATGGGAGGTAAAGGTATTCGTGAGTACAAAATATATTATCACACTACCCAAAAAAGAAATAACAAAAAACTTCAACACCTCAAGACTCACATTCACAATTGGAAAAATGAGGAGTGTGGGAGTATGCATTGTAAAACCAATATTAAAACTATACACGATTAAAAAACAAGAAATAAACACTTACAAAGGCAAACAATGGGTTGTTGCAAACACATACCAAAAATACACCAACACATTCAACATAACAGAAGAAGAACTACATCAAACATCATACATACAAATCAAATTAGAAATAATCGGAATAACAAGCGATTATCCAATCTACTTCAACAACTTAATGCTAAACGAAGGAGATTACACTGATTACCATCAACCAAACGAATCATTAGATGAAACCAGCATTTACTTTATAAACAATTTCTTTGTTAATTTATACACTGAAAACGAAGCAAGTTTTCTTGAAATCATCAGACCGAACTATGATAATTTCACAACCCGAACATTGAAAAGAAGTAAATGCACAATATTAGCACCACACTTACTGAACGAAGATGCAATAGATTCATCAGAAAATTTAAGCTTGGAATATATGAATATGAACGAGCAAGTAATTGAAATATTAAGGTGAATCCACATGGTTAAAAAACATATTAAAAGAGATTACTCTGCTCATAAAAAAAGTGTAGTCAGACCAATGGACGAATACATCAAATTAGAAATATTCAGTTACAATCATATAAATACAGAATTATATAGTGCTTATCAAAACAATCTCTCAATGGAAAATGCAAACAAGATAACACAATATGCATGGATAGGTTACGAATCAACAGATAAAACAAACAGATTCAACATCAATTACAATTACACAGCAACAAAAAATAATGAATACCGTATGGACATCATCTACTTAAACAAAGATGATAAAGACATGACAGGATCTGTTAAAATACAAAAAGACAACAACACAATAAAAGATGAAACAATTGTATTTGATGGAGAAGTAGATATATTAAAAAGACAAACATTATTCTATGATTTAAAAGAAGGATTATACAATATAACAGTCCGTATGCCAGTCAATACCATTTTTCTTGGAGCAATAGTAAGAGAAATAAAAACATATACTGGAGATAACATTGACTCTGCAGGAACTAATTTAATGTTCACACAAGCAACAGTATCAAAAACAAGTGAAACCAAACCTGCTGAAGTAACCTGCACCGTAGGTTATGATGATGATTTTGAATGCAGAGAATCAAGTAGTGGATTTTACATTGATTACCATGATGAAATGAACCTCTACACAAAAGATGAAGATGGCAATATAAAACAAATCTTTGGGGGGTATGTTTCAAGTATTTTACCTGACAATGACAGAACTAAACTAACAATTACTGGAGCAGACCGTTTAATTGATGGGCAAAACAAATATGTTTTAAATGAAATGTTCTTACTTGGAGGAACAACAAATCATGAAGAATATCTTGGAGAAGATTATAAAGATTTTCAAAGATATGGTTCAGCATTAAAATATTTATGTGATTTATTCGAGAACACTTTAAAGAATAATATTAATGAAAATTATCTTGTAGGTGGAGAATCATATGCAAATGCAGTAACTTGCACTTATGGAGAAGAAGGAAATATTAAAAATGTTAAAAGCAATAATTTATCATTAAACACTAATAAGAACTTCATAACAGTTAGAAATAATTCCACAAGTGAAGATATGCAAGTAGCGTACTTATATGATTATAAAGATTTTGTAAGTGATCCAATTGACATCACTGATTATCATAATTTCTTTTTCACTTATGGTTTAGGTGACCCGAAAACTGAAACTGATGTTTCATCAAGTACAGAAAGTGGAACTGGTGCTGCAAGTGACAGTGTAGCAACTAAAGAAACAATTACAGTTAATCATATGCCATCATGTGCGTGTTGTTATGGAACACCATATAAAAGATACACTAAAACATGGAAAAATTACTGCCCAAATTGTGGTAAAAGTGGAACATTAACTGACAATCCCAAAGGAGTTTATGAAGGAGAAATAACTTGCAGTATGAAAAAAGGAGGTTGTGATGCCGATTACTGCGGATACTGTGGAGGAGATAAAGCAGCTGGAGCTAAATGTAAAAGAGTTAAATTAACTCCTGCTGATGGTGCGAGTACTACTTCTTCTGCAACTAAAAGCGAACCTACTTTAACTGTTGACCAAGTCATGAGTAAAGCAAGAGGATTTCGTTATGGTGGAAATGCTTCAAGTATTAGTATTTCTGATGCACGAACATTGGAGAAAAACCTTTTTGCACATGATTATGTAGAGAGGAATAAACAATGTGACTGTTTCGGTATGACTGCTTATTTATTTATTGAATTTATGAGAGCAGGGTATCGTGTAAGAGCAATTAAATATTATAGTGCAAGTGCGGGAAGTGGTACTCATCGTACAGTGCAAATATGGCAAAATGGAGGTTGGGTAGACCCATCATATGCAGGTTATGATGGTAGATTCCCACCAATAAGAAATAAACAAAACCTTGAAGAAATTATTGTTTCAGATGGTTTGTCAGCAGATGGAAGTACTGGAACAGTGACTAAAATAGTTAATGGATATGATAAGGATAATATTTTTAAAGGTTTTTTCCAAATCCGTTATAAAGTAGTTAATAATAAAAATGAGTCTTTTCAAAGTTATATCGTGCTTGATTTTAGTCAGCAAAGTAATCATCCGTTCGCATATGGAAATAATGATAAAGGATTTGACCCAATTTGTTTAAATAATAGTATAAAGCAAGCTACAATTAATTGTAATCAGTATATTAAAGATGACTGTTATACTAAAGGATTTACAGATGCATATGCCTCTGGATTAAAAATATATTTAGAATCTATCAAATTGAAAAGTTTATCCACTACTGAAAAAGGAATAAATGCCCCATATTATGAAATGAATAATGGTACAATTGATAATGCTTCATGTAAATTAGATATTTATGCTTGCGGATTCAATAATGGTACTTTAATCAACCCAACTGATTTATCCAGTTGTGGTAAAAGCATAAACACAGAAATAGAAGAATTAATCAAAGCAAGTGGTTATTTAATAAATATGGAGTACAGTAAACACCGTAAAGATGATGTTATTAATTTTATGGTGGATAATCAAACTAAAGCAAAATACCTTGCGGAAGAGGGAGATAATAATAATATTTTATCATGGAGTAGCATAAATTACACCCCGGTGTCCACATTGTTTAATAATAGTATTTATGTGTTTAAAAACCAAACTAAAGATGGGGCTTTCTATAAATATGTTAACAGTAAAATGAGCGGTAGTGTTTTAAAATATGGTGAACAAACAAGTTTACAAACTACTTCTCAAATTTTATCTGCTAAAGAAGCATATTTCTACAGTAGAGTAAAAAATGATAAATTTAATTGGAAACCAACTTATACTTATACAATAAGTGTTGTGGGCAGTCCTGATTTAGATATTTATGATTTAGTGCAAGTTAAAGCCGATGCACAGAAATTAAATACTGTTAAAAGAGTTCAGTCAATTAAAATATCTTATAGTAACAGTCAAATTCCAAGAATCCGTACAGAATTAGGATTAGGGGAAATGGCTCAAGAATTCCAGTTGCAGAAATTGTTAAGAGAGTTAAGGGAAACTGCTAAACAAGAATCTACTTTATTTAGTGGTTCTGCAAGTCAAGTTACTGATAAAAATATATATCAATGGGAGAGATGATTTTTTTATGCCTAATCAAGGAAGTTATGATTTAAGACATGATGTTGATAGGTTGCAAAGGAAAGTTAATGTTTTTGAAGATGGTTTTGCAGATTCTTTTTTTATAGAAACAAGTGTACCTACAATTATTTACAAAGATGATATTTTTAATCCGAAAAGTATTACATTTTACAGTTATAAGAATAATAAAGGTAAAATAGAAACATACGAAGGAACATTAAAAGTATCAACAAGTGTAGATGGAAACAATTACACATTACTCAAAACCTCAAATAATACAAATATTACAATAAACCTATCAGATAATACAATTAAATTCTACAAGTGTGAATTATATGATGGGGAAAATCAATTATTAGATAGTCAAACTATACCTTCACTCACAGAAGGAGAAGGTGATTCAATATCTTTATTTTTGGGTAATGAATCCCAACTCATACCCTGCACAAATGAGGGAAATGTACAGGATACTTTTTCTTTTACCATTCCTTTTTACTGTTATAAAGGAACTAAATTATATCCGTGCGAATACGCTCCATCTTCACCAAATCCATTTACAGAATTAGGATTCACATATAATTTAGATAAACAATGTTCCAGTACAGATAATGGGCAGATAACAATAACTGCTCCGAAAAATGAATCTCTTGGAGGAGAAAATGGTGGGATTATCCAATTAAGTTTTATTGTTGATGGTGAAACAATAAATAAACAATTTAATTGGGCTAAATCAATAAAAGGAGCTGATGGTTACTCCGCACCAGATGGATATATGCATTTTGCATATGCGAATGATGATAAAGGTGAAACAGATTTCAGTACAGAAAACAGCACTAACAGAAAATATATGGGTACATATTATGATTATGTGCAGGAAACAAGTCAAGACCCGTCAAGATACACTTGGTCATTAATCAAAGGAGAAGATGGTAAAACACCATCCACTGAAAAAATTGTTGAATCTGTTAATGAATCAGGAGTAGATGCTAAAACATTAGAGGGTAAATCACCAATAAACTTTTTATCATCAGTAATCCCCACAACATATATTTATCGTGATGAATCAGATAAAACACAGAATTATATAGTCATCTATGAATTGGGAAACATTGTAATTGTCCAATTTTACAAGTTCAGTGGAAACAGTTCAGATTATGGTAATGATGGGGAATATTATTTCAGATTATTTCCAAATGATGGTAAACATGAAATCCCTGAAAGATTAAGACCTCCAGTACCAATCTACACTAATGATTTAAACCTACCCAATGGAGCAGCTAATGGTATGTTAAAAATAACGCCTGCAGGAGTTATTGGGAAATCCAACAGTACATCAGGACCATACTCGAATACTTATGGTACTTTTATTTATACGATTAATCCAAGAACATTAACCGTTTTATCAGAGGCAGAATCCACAATTAAATATGGTGATTATTTAAGTGTAACATTAAAAGACTCATCAAATAATTTATTGAGTGGTATGAGTGTTGCATTTACCATTAATGGGAAAAATTATTACAGAACAACCGATAATTCAGGAATTGCTAAAATACATTTAAGATTAAATCAAGGAGAATATAATATTTTAGGAGTTTTTAATGGGGATATGACTTATGCCCCATGCGAAAAACAATATACTGTTAGTGTGGTGAAAACTAATGGGAGCATACAATTCTCTGGAGGCACGTATCAAAATACTGAGTATGTGCTACAAGGAGATATTTTAACAGTAAAAGCACTAAATGAGCATGGACAAATTCTATTTAATATTGATTTATTAATCAATAACACAACCTATAAAACTGATGAGAATGGTGAGGTTAAATTAACTGTTAAAGAGAATGGGACATTCGTATGTAAATTCGCAGAATCCACTAATGAGTTCATTAGTAATAGAGCAACTTATTCAAATACTGTGAAGATAACAGGTAAAACAGCACCAATAACAACTCATACTCGTGTGCCTTTATCATTAAGTGCAGGTGGAACTAATAATAAAATTAAAGGATATAATAGTGATTCATTGAATATTGCAAGAGTGCAGAAAAGAGAAAATAATAGTAGTGCATCAACTGCAATTACCTGCACACATAACAGTAGTGTTTCTGCATATTTGAGAACTACTCCCGCTCAAATCTATTTTAATGTGTTTAAATTCCCGCGACCAAACAAGACTTGTACAGTAACAGCAACAGTATTCTGCGGAGAGTTCGGAGGTATAACTGGCGGAAGCATGTATTTCCCAAAATTACAATTAAAAGATGTGATTAATAATGTAGATTATGCTGAAAAAACCACCCAAGGAAACTTTGGAGTAGAAAACAAGAACACATACTTACCATTCACTATTACACACACATTCACTGCTGAACAAGCATCTGCAATCGAATCAGACAATCTTGCATTACTTATTATTCCGCAAGAGAGCCATCTTAAGTCTACAGCATCATATAATGTAAGTGAGTTCAGGATAGATTATGTTGAAATGAAAATACAATATTAAAAATAGGGAAACACATATATATTACTACATATCATAAATTATGATTAGAGAGTCAAAAGTATATCATAAAAAGGTATACTATTCCTTATGAGTATAAAAGTTGGTAGCATAATAAGATGGCTACGGATATTATAATTGATATAATATTTATAAAATGTATAAGTCTATTAGTGATAGCTATGTAAATGTAGGGAAATCTTTATATACTTTATTTTACTAATATTAAAATAATGTATAAAGATGAGCTATCTGTATTTATTCCGAATTCTTTTCTGTCTGAATCTAAAGATCTTAAAGTTCGTACTTTTAAAGTGGGAATTTTAGGCAGAGCTTTAGCAGTATTTCAGATTGATAATGTTGTTATTTATAATGATGACCATATTAAAAATGAAAATGGGGAAGAAGATGGAGAATTCATTGCTGAAGTTTTAAATTATATGAACACTCCTCAGTATTTGAGGAAAAGTGCATTTCCTATAAGACCTGAACTTAAGCATGTAGGTATTCTTCCACCACTTAGAGCTCCTCATCATCCAGTAAATAGTCAACCAGACGTGGGCGACTATAGACAGGGATTTACTGTTAAAAGAAATAAGAAAGGAACTTTTGTGGATATAGGTATGGATAAACTTGCATTCTGCAAAGAGCAACTTACTGTTAAGAAAATTTTTAACTTTAAGATTACAAAAATTGCTAAGAAAGAAGTAATAGTCACACCTGATAAACCAGATGACATTTACTGGGGATATAATGTAATATCTTCTAATAAGAGTCTTAAAAATAGCTTAAAATTAATTAAACCAGATTTTGTTGTTGAAACTACAAGATATGGGGATTATATTGATTCTATTTTTGATGAATTAAAACTTAAAGTAGATGAATTTAAAAATATTGCTATTTTGTTTGGTGGCCCATATTCTTCAATTCCGGAAGATGTTTCTAGTGGTAATTGGGAACATATTAAATTAAATACTGTACCTAACCAAGGAACTGAAACTGTCAGAACTGAAGAGGCAGTTGTCGCTACACTTTCTTTATTCAACATTTTGAGATTTTAATTCTCTTTATATATTATTAGTTTTTATACATGGCTAATAGATAATTTGCTCAACTTTTTATACATTGATGTTTTTAGGACTCTCCTAAAAATTACTTAGCGCAGAATAGTTTATACATTAAACGAGCGCTTAATTATGTTTCAATTAATTTCGCTCAAAAGAATATATTAAACTTTAATGTTTATTTAACTGTGATATTATTGCGGTTATTTATTACTCGGATAATATTATACTTGGTGTAATATTGTCCAAATCTGAAAATAGCTATTTATAGCTATTGTTTAAAAATTTGAATATAATAAAATAAAGGAAAATATTAGTTAAGGAGGTAAAATAAATGGTAAGACATCACCAGCCAAGAAAAGGGTCTGTTGCTTTTAGTCCAAGGAAAAGAGCAGCTAAAGAAACCCCTAGGATAAAATCTTGGCCACAAAATGACGAACCAAAATTACTCGGCCTCGCAGGTTATAAAGTCGGTATGACTCACGCTTTAGTGACTGATTCTGACAAAAACTCTCCAACTAATGGTATGGATGTTTTCACTCCAGTAACCGTATTGGAAGTACCTCCAGTCGTAGTAATGGGAATTAGAGCATACGAAAAAACTTCTCGTGGATTAAAAGTGATCACCGAAGTACTTGCAGATAATTTAGATGAAGAACTCTCAAGGAAAATTTCTCTTCCTAAAGAATACAATAAATCTGAAGCTATTGCAAAAATACAAGGTGTATTAGACAAAACTGAAGATATTAAAGTTTTAGTCCATACTAATCCAAAAGTAACTAGCGTACCTAAGAAAAAACCAGACATATTTGAATGTGGTATCGGAGGAGCAAATCCTGAAGAAAAATTAAATACTGCATTAGAATTATTAGGTAATGAAGTAAAAGCTAGTGACATCTTAAACGAAGGTCAATTTGTAGATGCAATTGCAACTACTAAAGGAAAAGGATTCCAAGGTGTAGTTAAAAGATGGGGAATCAGAATTCAATATGGTAAAGCTGTAAGAGCAGGTAAAGGAAGACACGTAGGTTCTATTGGACCTTGGACTCCATCAAGAACCATGTGGACCGTAGCACAAGCAGGTCAAATGGGATACCATAAAAGAACTGAGTTCAATAAAAAAATCTTAAAAATCGCATCTGCTGATGAAGTTGATCAAATTAATCCGGACGGTGGATTTGTAAAATATGGTCTTGTTAAAAACGACTATGTTTTAGTAAAAGGTTCATTACCAGGTCCATCTAAAAGATTGGTTATTTTAAGACAACCTATTAGGCCTAATAACAAATCTGAGGACATGCCTCAAATAAACTACATAAGTACAAAATCTAAACAAGGGGTCTAATCATGAAAGCAAATGTTTATTCAATGGAAGGGGAAGTTAAAGAAGAAATTGAACTTCCAGCTATTTTTAATGAAGAATACAGGCCTGATTTAATAAAAAGGGCTGTTATTTCAGCACAAACCGCTAGAGTACAACCATGGGGTAATGACCCTGAAGCAGGTAAAAGAACTTCTGCAAAAGGTTGGGGATCTGGTAGAGGTACAGCTAGAGTACCTAGGATCAAAAACGGTTCCAAAGCAGCATTCGTACCAATGGCTGTTGGTGGTAGACGTGCACATCCTACAAGAGCTGAAAAAAATCATCACGAAAAAATCAACATAAAAGAAAGAAGATTTGCAATCAGGTCTGCTGTAGCAGCTACTGCAAATAAAGAACTTGTTGAAAGCAGAGGTCACAGATTAGGAGACCTTGAACAAGTACCTATTATTGTTGAAGATGATATTTGTTCTGTAAAAACTACTAAACAAACTCGTGAAATTTTCCAAAATTTAGGAGTTTACGACGACATTACCCGTGCTAAAGAAGGTAAAAGAATAAGAGCAGGTAGGGGTAAAACTAGAGGAAGAAAATACAAAAAAGTAAAAGGACCTCTTTTAGTAGTCGGTGAAGATAACGGTATCAAATTAGGTGCAAGAAACCATGCTGGTGTAGATGTAGTAACTGTTGAAAACTTAAATGCAGAATTATTAGCACCAGGTACTCACCCAGGAAGACTCACTATTTTCACTAAATCAGCTGTTGAAAAATTAGGAGGTTTATTCCAATAATTTTGGATAAATAAGGTGATTATTATGGATTCATACTCAATTATTATTAAACCTCATGTTACTGAAAAAACCATGAACTTAATTGATAAAAACAATGAGATTACTTTTGTTGTAAAACGTGACGCTAACAAAGGTCAAATTAAAAGGGCTTTTGAAGAGTTATACGAAGAAAAAGTAGCTAGAGTAACTACTCATATCACTCCTCGTGGTAATAAAGTAGCATTTATTAAACTTGTTGAAGAAGAAATGGCAGAAGAACTCGCTGTCAAAATAGGAGTATTCTAAGGAGGAATTATAATGGGAAAACGATTAATAATTCAAAGAAGAGGAAGAGGAACTCCTGCTCACCGTGTTGCTTCTCATCGTTTTAAAGATAAAATCAGATACAGATCTTACGATGCATTAGAAAAAGAAGGTAGTATTAAAGGAATCGTTACTGATATTGTACATGACCCAGCAAGAACCGCTCCAATTGCAGAAGTGAAATTTGAAAATGGTGAAAAGAAATTTATTTTAGCACCTGAAAGCATTCAAATCGATGATGAAATTGAATGTGGTATTTCTGCTCCTATTAAATTTGGTAATACTTTACCTCTTGCTGAAATTCCAGAAGGAACTCCTATTTATGATATTGAAAATACTCCTGGAGACGGAGGTCGTTTTGTAAGATCATCTGGAACTTATGCTTCTTTAATTACTCATGATGCTAATCAATCTGTTGTAGAATTACCATCTGGTGAATTAAAATACCTCAACCCAAGATGCCGTGCAAGTATCGGTGTTGTAGCTGGAGGGGGAAGAAAAGAAAAACCATTCCTTAAAGCTGGTAACAGATGGCATGCTTACAAAGCTAAAGGTAAGAAGTTCATGACCGTAAGAGGAGTAGCTATGAACGCTGTTGATCACCCTCACGGGGGAGGTAACAGGCAACATCCTGGTCGTCCAACTACTGTTTCAAGACATGCACCACCAGGAAGAAAAGTTGGTTCAATTGCAGCTAAAAGAACAGGATTAAAAAGATAGATAGAGGGTGTTTCATTGGCAAGAAAAATATTTAAATATAAAGGTTATACTCTTGAAGAATTACAAGACATGTCTTTAGAGGAAGTAATGGAATTATTCCCTGCAAGACAAAGAAGGTCTTTAAAAAGAGGATTTTTACCAAGACAACAAATTGTTTTGGATAAAATGAGAAAGTTAAATAAAGAAGGCAGCAAAGATGGCAGGCCTGTTGTAATCAGGACCCATTGTAGAGATATGATTGTTTTACCTGAAATGGTCGGAACAACTTTCGGAATTTACAATGGTCAAAACTTTGTTGAAGTTACAATCGAACCGGAAATGATCGGTTGTTACTTTGGTGAATTTGCACCAACAAGACAAAAAGTTCAACATGGAGACCCAGGTATGGGAGCTACAAGATCATCTATGTTTGTACCACTTAAATAGGGAGATTAGATCATGGCTAATAAATATGCTTATAATAAAGAAACTAATGAAGCAAAAACTGCACGTGCTATGGCAAAATCTCTTAAGATTTCTCCAAAACACTGTGTTGAAATTTGCAATGCAATAAGAGGAATGGAAGTAACTAAAGCTAAAAATTATTTGGAAGATGTTATTGATATGAAAAAATCTGTTCCTTTCAAAAGACACAACAGACAAGTTGGTCACAGAAAAGGACAAGAAGGATGGGCAGCAGGTAGATACCCTGTAAAAGCAGCAGAACAAGTATTAAAAGTTTTAGAAAATGCTGAAGCTAATGCTGAATACAAAGGTATGGACACTGAAAACTTATTCATTGAACATATCTCCAGTCACAGAGGAGTTGTACTTCCTGGAGTTATTCCAAGAGCATTCGGTAGGATGACCCCATTCAACACTCCAACTACTCATATCCAAATAGTATTACAGGAGGCTAACTAATGATAGAAAAAGATTTCGTCACTGAGGGCCTTAAAAGAACCAGAATTGATGAATACTTAGAAAAAGAACTTGAAAGAGCAGGATACGGTGGTATGGATGTTCAAATTACACCTTTAGGTACTATGGTTGTTGTTTATGCAGAAAGGCCTGGTATGGTAATTGGTAGAGGTGGAAAAAACGTAAGGGCTATTACCAACACTCTTAAAAATGACTTCGGTTTAGACAATCCTCAAATTGAAGTTAAAGAAGTAAGTGTTCCTGAACTCAACCCAAAAATCATGGCTTATAAAATAGCTAACATGTTACAAAGAGGTATGCATTTCAGAAGAGTTGCTTACTCTACCATTCGTAGAATCATGGGCGCTGGAGCTCAAGGTGTAGAAGTTACTATTTCTGGTAAAATCAGAGGTTCAAGATCTGCTGTAGCTAAATTTGTTGAAGGTTACATCAAAAAATGTGGTGAACCATCAATCAGATTAGTTGAAGAAGGATTTGCTACAGTTCAATTAAAACCAGGTGTACTTGGTATATATGTAAGAATCATGCCTCCAGAAACTGTATTACCTGATTCAGTTGAGATTCTTCCTCCAAAAATGGAAATTATTGAAGACGATGAAGTAGTTGAAGTTGAAGAACTTGACGACAGCGAAGAAATCGTTGAAGAAGAAATTGTGGAAGAAGTAGAAGACCTCGATGAATTAGAAGAGATTGTTGAAGAGGAATCTGCTGAAGAAGCAAAAGAGGATAGTTAAATTATTAAAAATTTAATTATTTCAAAAGAGTTGGAACAATGGCGATTTTAAGAAGTAAAGAAATTTGGGACATGGAAGTTGATGAGATTCAAGATAAATTAGTTGAACTCAGAGCTGAATTATCCAAAAATGTTTCTAAAAGTGCAGCTGCTGGGGTAATTGAAAACCCAGGAAAAATTAGAGAATTGAAAAGAACAATTGCTCGTGTTCTTACAATATTGAATGAAAAACAGAAGGAGAATTAAATGTCAAAAATCTGTGATGTCTGTGGGCTTCCGGAAGAACTTTGTGTGTGTGAAGAAATTGCACGTGAAGTTCAAACTGTTAAAGTATTTACAGTAAGGAGAAGATTCGGAAAACTCATGACTATTATCGAAGGTATAGATGAACACGATATTGATATTAAAGAACTTACAAAAACTCTCAAGGCAAAATGTGCTTGTGGAGGTACTTCTAAAAACGGTCAAATAGAACTTCAAGGGGATCATAAAGTAAGAGTCAAAGAAGTTTTATCTGACATGGGTTTTTCATCAGATACAATAGAAATTCGTGAATCTAAAAAAAATAATAAAAAAAGAAGAAGGTAATTCATCTCTTCGATACATTTCAATAAAAATTTTATAATTTTTTGCTGATTACAGTTTTTTAAGAGATGCAAATATGATTACGGTAAATAATTTAGTCCATCATGAGTTTATAGGATTAAGTGTAAGTGTTACTAGTGTATCTAACGAGTCTCTTAGATTAAAAGGAACTGTTATTGATGAGACAAAGAATACCATTAAAATTGAAGTTGACGATAATGTTGAAAAAATAATTCCAAAAAAAGGTTCAATATTTGTATTCGAACTTCCAACTGGAGAGAAAGTTGAAATTAATGGTAATATTTTGTCAATTCGTCCTGAAGATAGAATAAAAAAAAGATTTAAAAAAATATAAATACGGTGATAATATGGTTGGGCTTAATGTTCAAGAACCAGAAACTACATGCGATGATCCTAACTGCCCATTTCATGGAACTTTACCTTTAAGAGGTCAAGTTCTTGAAGGAATTGTAGTGAGTAACAAAGCAGAAAGGACCATTAGTGTCGAACGTAGTTACTATAAATTCATAAAAAAATATGAAAGATATGAAAAAAGGAAATCCAAAATTAACGTTCACAAACCAGATTGCTTAAGTGTGAATGTTGGAGATTCTGTAAAAGTTGCAGAATGCAGACCATTAAGTAAAACTAAACATTTTGTTTTAGTTGAAGTAAAAGGAGAGTAATTGTTATGAAAGCATTAACATCAAATGTATCTAAAGCATTACCAATTGGAGCTACTCTCCAATGTGTAGACAATACCGGTGCACGTGAAATCCAAATTATATCTGTAAAAGGTTTCAAAGGTGTAAGAAGGAGATTAGATGTTGCTGGTGTTGGAGATTTAGTTGTTGCTTCTGTTAAAAAAGGAACTGCTGACATGAGAAGAGAAGTTGTAAACGCTGTTGTAATCAGACAAAAAAAGGAATACATGCGTGCTGACGGACTTCGTGTTAAATTTGAAGATAATGCAGCAGTTATCATCACTCCGGAAGGAATTTTAAAAGGATCTGAAGTAAGAGGTCCTGTTGCTAAAGAAGCAGCTGATAGATGGCCTAGTGTAGGTAGTGCAGCAAGTATTTTAGTATAGGTGAAAAAATGTCAAAACAACCAAGAAAACAAAGAAAAGCTCTTTACAATGCTCCTGCTCATGCACGTGGAAAACACATGAGCGCTACTTTAAGTAAAGACTTAAGAGCAGACATTGGTAAAAGGTCTTTACCTATTAGGAAAGGAGACAAAGTTCAAGTTCTCCGTGGAGATTTTAAAGGACATGAAGGTGCGGTTTTAGGTGTGGACTATGGTTCATACAAAATAACTATTGAAGAAGTAACTTTATCAAAACCTGACGGAACTGCAGTTTTCCTTCCAGTAGATCCATCTAACGTAATGATTATTGATGCAGATATGGATGACGATAGAAGAATTAAAAATGTAACAGGAGACAATTAAAATGGCTAAAATGGGATCTAGAAAACATTTAAAAACATACAAAGCACCAAAAACTTGGCCTATTCATCCTAAAGAAGATACCTGGACTGTCAAACCTTCAGCAGGTTCACATTCTATTGAGAATTCTTTATCTTTAACTTTAGTTATTAGAGATATTTTAAAATTAGCTGATAATTCTAGGGAAGCTAAAAGAATCATCAACTCAGGTAATGTTCTTGTAGATGGAAGAGTAATTAAAGATTATAAATTCCCAGTTGGTTTCATGGATATTATTGAAATCCCAAAAACTGGTGAAGTTTATAGAGTGCTTTTAGATAAAAAAGGAAGATTACAATTAAATAAAATTGAAGAAAACGATTCTAAATTATGTAAAATAGTTAATAAATCTACTATCAAAGGTGGAAAAATCCAAGTAAACCTTCATGATGGTAAAAACGTAATTATTGATGAAAATGATTACAATGTAGGAGATGTTATTGACTTAAAAGTACCTGATCACGAAATCAATGAAGTTTTCGAATTAAAAGAAGGTGCTTGTGTACTCATTACGGGTGGTAAACACACTGGTGAATTAGGTACAGTTTCTGAAATTATTGTAAATGAATCTTCTAATCCGAACACTATTATTATTGAAAATAGTGCTAAAGATGAATTTTTAACTTTAAAAGATTATGCATTTGTAGTTGGTGAAGATGCACCAGCAATATCTTTATTGGAGGTTAATAAATGAACCCAATGAACGAAGTACAAATTTCTAAAGCTACTGTCAGCATTGGTGTCGGTGAAGCAGGTGAAAAATTATCCCGTGCTATTACCCTTTTAGAACAAATGTTCGATCAAACTCCAGTTAAAACATTTTCTAAAGTTACCAACCCTGAATTTGGTATTAGAAAACGTCAACCAATCGCATGTAAATTAACTTTACGTGGGGAAAAAGCTGATAAAGCTATTGAAATGGTTTTAGAAGGAATTAATAAAAATATCAAACCTACTCAATTTGATGCTCAAGGAAACCTTTCCTTCGGTATTAAAGAACATATTGATATTCCAGGTATGAAATATAATCCTGATATTGGTATTTTTGGTATGAATGTATCTGTTACTTTTGAAAAACCAGGTTACAGGATTGCTAAAAGAAGAATCCAACAAAAGAAAGTTCCAGCAAAACATAGAATTTCTAAAGAAGAAACTATGAAATACATGGAAGATAATTTTAATGTCAATTACGTGACTGAATAAATGTTAAGGTGATATTTTGCCAAGAAAATATGGAAAAGCTGCAAAAAAATGTACTCGTTGTGGAGACCACTCTGCTATGATTAGCAGGTACGGTCTTAGCTTATGCAGACAATGTTTTAGGGAAATAGCTCCTAAAATAGGTTTTAAAAAATATAATTAGAGGTGTTTTAATATGAGTCTCATGGATCCACTTGCTGATGCTTTAACTAATATTAGAAATAACGAATTACAAGTAAAAGACTCTTGTGTTATTTCACCTGCATCCAAATTAATTGGAGAAGTTTTAAGCACAATGCAAAAAGAAAATTACATTGGTAATTTTGAATATATTGATGATAACAGAGCAGGTCAATTCAAAGTAGAATTAGAAGGTAACATTAACAAATGTGGTGTTATCAAACCTCGTCACGCTGTTAAAAAAGATGAATTTGAGAAATTTGAAAAAAGATATTTGCCAGCAAAAAACTTTGGTATTTTAATCGTTACAACTCCTGAAGGAATTATGACTCACTATGAGGCAAAAGAAAGAGGAATTGGCGGACGTTTGTTGGCTTACATGTATTAGGTGATAAAATGGTAGTAGCTGCAGCTATAAGGGAAGAAATTGAAATCCCTGAAGGCGTTGAAGTTATAATTAATAATAATGAGGTCACTGTAAAAGGACCTAATGGAGAAGACTCCAGAAAATTTACATATCCTAACGTGGATATTACTGAAGTTGAAAACAATGTTGTTTTAGAAACTTCATTCCCAAGAAAAAAAGATAAAGCAATGATCGGAACCACAAAAGCTCACATTAGTAATATGATTACTGGTGTTACTGACGGTTTTGAATATCATATGAAAATCGTATTTGCTCACTTTCCAATGACTGTGAAAGTAAACAAAGACGTTGTAGTAATTGACAATTTCCTCGGGGAAAGACATCCAAGAACTGCTAAAGTAGTAGGTAGTGCTAAAGTAGTAGTTAAAGGTGATGAGGTAACAATTACTGGTATCAATAAGGAACATGTTGGTCAAACCATGGCTAACTTGGAACAAGCAACTAAAATTAAAGGAAGAGATCCTAGAGTATTCCAAGATGGAATATATTTAATTAGCAAAGAATAGGGAATTGGTGATTAAATGGCTAATAAAAGATTTAAAAGACAAGAATATGCTCGTTATAAAAAACTTGGAATCAAATGGAGACGTCCTAGGGGTAAAACCAGTAAAATGAGAAGATACGAAGCAGGAAAACCTGATATGCCTGCTATCGGTTATAGAACTCCTAGAGCTGTTAGGGACTTACATCCTTCAGGTTATAATGATGTTCTTGTTCATAATATGGCGGAATTAGAAGACTTAAACCCAGCTACTGACGCTGCAAGAATAAGCGCTTCTATCGGTAAAAGGAAAAAAGACTTGATGTTAGAAAAAGCATCAGAATTAGGTATTAAAGTTTTAAATAAATAAATATTATATTCACATTTATTCAAGTTGAATCAATTCCGGGTTTTTTGAATTGATTTTTCTGATTTAAAGGGAATTTAGATTTTTATCTAAATTTATCAGCTATGCTGAAAATGGAGGATTATATATATGAATCTTACAACTCAAAAAAGATTAGCTGCTAGTATACTTAAAGTAGGACTCAATCGTGTATGGATTGATCCTGAAAGAATGGAAGAAGTATCCATGGCAATTACTAGGGAAGGTGTAAAGCAGTTAATAAATAATGGAGCTATTAAAGCTAAACCTCAAAAAGGTATTAGTAGCTACAGGTCTAAAAAATTAGCAGAACAAAAGAAAAAAGGAAAAAGGAAAGGTAGAGGTAGTGTAAAAGGAGCTAAAAAAGCTCGTAATCCTAAAAAACAAGAATGGATGACTACAATTAGAGCTTTAAGAAAAGATCTTAAAGAAATGCGTGATGCAAACGAAATTGATGCTACTACATACCGTAAATTATATAAAATGGCTAAGGGTGGTGCTTTCAGAAGTAAATCTTACATGAAAACATATGCTCGTGACCATGATTTAATTAAATAGGAGGAATAAACGTGGCTCAAGGATCAAATTATAAAGTACCATTTAGAAGGAGAAGAGAAGGAAAAACTGATTACGCAGCTAGGATGAAATTAGTCGATTATGACAAATCTCGTTTAGTTGTAAGACTTTCTAATGCTCATGCAACTGTTCAAGTTATTGATTATGCTCCTGAAGGAGATATTACCTTAGCATCTGCAGTAAGTAAACAATTAGCTAATTACGGTTACTTAGGTGGGGCAAGTAATACTTCTGCAGTATATTTAACTGGTTACCTTTGTGCTAAAAGAGCATTAGCTAAAGGTGTTGACTCTGCAATTTTAGACATTGGTTTAAAATCTGCTATTAGAGGATCTAAAGTATTTGCAGCTCTTAAAGGTGCTGTAGATGCAGGTTTAGATATCCCTTATGGTGAAGCTGTTTTACCAGATGAATCCCGTATTAATGGAGAACATGTAGCAAACTATGCTGAGTCTTTAGATGATGATGAAATTGCAAAATTATTCTCAAAGTATTTAGAAAGAGGTCTTCAACCAGCAGATTTACCTAAAAACTTTGAAGAAACCAAAAAGAATATCGATGAGGCAGAGGAATAACTATGAGTTTTAATATAGATGAATGGGAACCTAAAACTAAAATGGGTAAATTAGTTAAAGAAGGAACCATTACAGATATTGATGAAATCTTTGAAAAAGGTCTTCCTATAATGGAATTAGAAATTGTAGATGCTTTAGTTCCAGATTTAGAAGAAGAAGTAATGGATGTTAACTTAGTTCAAAGAATGCACAAATCTGGTAGGAAAGTTAACTTCAGAGTAATTGTTGCTGTAGGTAACAAAAACGGTTATGTTGGATTAGGTCAAGGAAAAGCTAAAGAGGTAGGTCCAGCTATCAGAAAAGCTGTTGACAATGCTAAATACAACCTTATTAAAGTAAGAAGAGGTTGTGGAGATTGGGGTTGTGTTTGTGGTAAAGAACACACTGTACCTTTCAAAGTACAAGGTAAAGCAAGTAGTGTAAGTGTTTCCCTTATGCCTGCACCTGCTGGAGTAGGTTTAGTAGTTGGAGACGTCGGTAAAACTATCTTAAATCTTGCTGGTATTAAAGATGTATGGTCTCAATCTTTCGGTCAAACCCAAACTACTGTAAACTTTGCTAATGCTATATTCGATGCTTTAAAAACTTTAAGTGCTGTTAAAGCTAGTGAAGCTGACCTTAAGAAAATGGGAGTTAAATATTAGACGGTGATTAAATATGTTTTTAGTTATAAGAGTTAGAGGAACTACTGGTGTTATTAAAAACATCGCTGATACTTTAGACATGTTAAGACTTAACAGAATTAGCCATGCAGTTTTAGTTGAAGATACTCCAAGTTACAACGGTATGCTTCAAAAAGCTAAGGATTACATCACTTGGGGTGAAATTGATGCAGATCTTTTAGCTGAAATTATTGCTAAAAGAGGTAAATTCACTGGTAACAACAAAGTTACTGATGAATATGTAGCTGAAAATTCCGATTACAAAAATATTGATGAATTAGCTAAAGCTGTAATTGCTGGCGAAGTTAAATTAATGGACTTAGATATTAAACCTGTATTCCGTTTACACCCTCCAAGAAAAGGATACGAAGACATCCGTCTTTCTGTTAAAGAAGGAGGATCCTTAGGTTACAGGGGAGAAAATATTAAAGATCTTGCAGAAAGAATGCTTTAGGTGTATAAGATGATTAGATCAAAACGTAAAATTAATAAACTCAGAGGTTCTAGATCCAACGGTGGAGGCTGTACCAAAAAACGTAGAGGTGCAGGTAACAAAGGTGGTAGAGGTAATGCAGGAGCTTCCAAACAACATTGGACTTGGACTGCAAAATTTGACCCAGACCATTATGGTAAACATGGATTCAAAAGACCTCAAAAAATGATTAAAAAAGTAAATCCAGTTAATTTAAGTTACTTGGAAGAACAAGCTGATAATTTAATTGAAAGCGGTAAAGCATCTAAAGATGGAGATTCCATTGTTATTGATGTTACCGAATTAGGTTATGATAAAGTTTTAGCTAAAGGTAAAATAACTAAATCTTTCATTATTTCAGCACCTCAATTTTCTGCTTCAGCTATTGAAAAAATTGAAGAAATGGGAGGAGAAGCTATCGAATTATAGTTTCTTTTTTTCTTTTCTTTTTTATTAGAGGAATAAAATGTCATCATTAAAAGTTTTAGAGCCATTATTTAGGTTTTTACCAGAAGTAAAATCTCCTGT
>ERZ773260.408-NODE-408-length-64043-cov-5.573498_pt1 | contig 64043 bp, 63 predicted proteins | sample MGYA00511387_ERZ773260 | MGnify/ENA primary metagenome ERZ773260 (study PRJEB29015, sample SAMEA2737745) | human gut metagenome | biome: human gut; feature: human-associated habitat; material: faeces | place: China | collected 2012 ...
GCTCTTCCGATCTGAGGTTCTGCGGCTGGTAACTTGGAAGGGAACTGAAACAATTGGAAGAAGAGAATCAGGAAACAGACTCAAATACCAGAAGATGAGGCATATAATATGAATATTTATTTTATAGGAATGGTTATCTCCATGGCCCTTTATATTATTATCGGAGGCATGGTAAGCCGTAAACTAAAAAGTGCAAATGATTTCTATATTGCTGAAGGAAATGCGCCTACTATCTTGATTGTTGGATCCATCGTTGCTTCATATATAGGATGTGGGGTGTATATGGGGGACGCCGGTGAATGTTATGCCGGTTTCTTCGCGGCACTTCTGACCATTATTACAATGAAGGTGGTAGGTCCTATTTATGGCTCCGTTTTCTTTGGACGGTATCTGCGGCGGAGCGGCTGTACAACACTTCCGGAATACTATGGAGTACGTTTTCATTCGACAGCAGTCAGGAAGCTGTCAGCTGTTATTGCAATTATTTCCATGGTTGTGTATTTGTTATCCGTGACACAGGGGTTGGGGACCTTGATGTCTTTTGTTACCGGCGCCCCTTACATCTTATGTATTGTATTGGTTATGATTACATTCACGCTGATTTCTGCTTTGTCTGGTTCAAAAGGGGTGCTTCTGACTGACACAATCATGTTTGCCGTTTTTTCATCGGCCTCCATTGTTGGATTGGGATTTATTGTAAAAGCTGCGGGCGGCTGGTTTCCATCCATTGAGGCATTGGCAAATTTTGATAAGGTGCCTGGGCTGCTGGCCTGGACATGCAATCTTGATTATATGTATCCTACCGGTATCCAGAATTTTATCTGGGCCTGCGGTTATGGGATTGTATGGGGAGCTATTGCAAGCATTGCGCCATGGCAGTCAAGCCGTTATCTGATGGCAAAGAATGAGAGCGTATGCATACGGTCGGGCGCTTATGCAGCTATCTTCCTTTTTCTAATTGAATTTGTGGTAAATATTTCAGGCGTATTTATCAACAGGATTAATCCGGACATCCAGAATCAGAGCCATGCGGTTTTATGGACTGTCATGAACAGGATGCCCACCATTATTGGGGTGGTATTTCTTACAGGTATGCTGGCAGCGGGGATTTCCTCATCCACCACCTTCCTTTCTCTGATTGGGTCATTCTTTACAGTGGATATATTGGGGAAAAAGGATAAGTCGGATGGCCTTTTCTGGGCTAGGGTTACCATTGTTGCAGCCTCAGCCATTGTTTTTCTGTTAGCTTACGCCAATCCTCCCTCCCTGTTTTGGATCATGTATCTGGGTGCTACCCTGGTGGCATGCTGCTGGCTTCCAATGTCCTATGCCAGTATCTGGAGCAGGCGGGTCAATAAATATGGTGCAATCCTAAGTATGTCCCTGGGATTTGCAGGATGCTTTGGGGTAAAGCTGTTTACAACGCTAAAGGGAGGAGGGGTCCCTGTTTATCTGGACAGCGCATTCCTGGGAATGGGGCTATCGGTTTTAGGTCTGGTGATTGGTTCCGCTGTTACTAAGGTTACACCCGCTGAAGATGCTTACAGGAAAATGCTTCACGTACGCCCTCAGACAGAACGGGATATAAAAGAACTGAGAAGCAACATTAAGTATGCCCAGGTATCCGTTGTTTTGGGAATCGTCATTACGGTGATACTTCTTGTGTTTTGGGCATTGCCTTATACCAGGGCCGTGGTGCGTTAAAAAGTGACGGCCTGGTATGCGGAGTAATTAAGCGGAGGAAAATAAGATGGGGTATTATTATTTAGGAATTGATCAGGGAACCACTGGTACGACCGCACTTGTGCTGGACCGAAAATGGAAGGTCCTGGGCAGGGGATATAAAAAGCATACACAGATATATCCCCGGCCTGGCTGGGTTGAACATGATTCGGAGGAAATCTTTAAGGCCCTTTTGGAGGTCTGTAAAGAAGCGGTCCAAAATGCCGGAATCTCTTTTAAGGAACTGGCAGGACTTGGGCTGGATCATCAGGGGGAGACCTGTACCATGTGGAATGCCAGAACAGGTGAGACGGTCTATCACGCGATTGTCTGGCAGGACAAACGTACTGCCGACCTGTGTAACAATCTGGCCCGGGAACATGGCGGGGAGATTGAGGAAACAACCGGCCTATATGCGGATGCTTACTTCAGTGCCTCCAAATTCAACTGGATACTTAACAATGTGGAGGGGGTCAGGGAAATGCATCGCAGGGGGGAGCTGCGTGCAGGAACACTGGAGACCTATCTTCTCTGGCGGATTTCAGGAGGAGGAATATTCATTACGGATCCAGGCAGTGCGGGCCGTACCTTATTGATGGATATTGAGAAGGCTGACTGGGATGACAGGATGATGGAACTGTTTGAAATCCCCCCGGACATTCTTCCTCCCATTGGAGAAACCTGCTTTATAAAAGGCCATACCAGCCCGGATGTGTTTTTTGGGGTTTCCATACCTGTTTGTGCATCCATAACAGATGGGGCTTCTGCACTTCTGGCCCACGGCTGTGTTGAACCGGGGACCGTTAAGGTTTCCTACGGAACCGGCTGTTTTGCGAATCTGAATGTGGGAAATAGACCTATATTTTCCAAAAAGGGACTTCTGACTGCCCTGCCCTGGCAGATTGACGGTAAAAAATGTTACAGCCTGAACGGAAGCGCCTATATTGCCGGGGCCGGTCTGGATTGGATGTGTAATAATCTTAATCTATTAGAAAAACCGGTCCAATCGGAATCAATGGCCCTGTCTGTTCCTGACAGTGCAGGAGTTGTGTTTGTTCCGGCTTTTTCCGGATTGGCTGTGCCCTGGTGGGACCAGTATGCCAGAGGCCTTATGATTGGCTTGACCGGCGGAGTAAGAAAAGAACATATTGTCCGGGCTATGCTGGAGAGCATTGCTTTGCAGGTACTGGATATTATTGAGGTGATGAAACAGGAATCATCCCTGCCCATTGAATGGGTGCGCGTTGACGGCGGGATGGTGGAGAATAAGTTTCTCATGCAGCTTCAGGCCGACCTAATTAATTTACCGGTAGAGGTACCTGAAGAAAAAGAAATGAGTGCCTATGGGGCGGCTGTCCTTTCTGCCTACGCCCAAGGGGAATTTTCTGCACTCAGTGATATAAAACATTGTGTGGATATAAAATACCGTTTTGAACCTGCCATGAGCCAGGATCAGCGTGAGACAACAGTGGAGTTATGGCATCGCGCAGTAGAACGAAGCCTGGATTGGATACATACAAAATAAAGGGAAGGTAATGTTCAATGGCACAAAGGGAAACATATGACATAGCAATCATAGGCGCGGGACCTGCAGGGCTTGCGGCCGCAATATCCGCGCGGGAGGCTGGTGCGGAAAATATACTTATCATTGAGCGGGATACCCATCCGGGAGGAATACTTCAGCAGTGTATACACCCAGGCTTTGGTCTGGAATATTTTGGGGAGGAACTGACAGGGCCGGAGTATGCATACAGATTTTGCCGGAAGGCTGTGGATTACAACATAAATATTATGTTGGACACCATGGTGCTGAGTCTGGAAAAAGGATGTATCTGTGCGGTCAGCCCACAAAAAGGCATGTTCGAAGTGAAGGCAAAGGCCATTGTTCTGGCCATGGGATGCAGGGAAAGAACCCGGGGAGCCATCAAAATACCGGGAACCAGGGCAGCGGGAATATATACCGCAGGTGCTGCCCAGCGTATGCTGAACATAAAGGGAGAGCTGGTAGGAAGGAAAATAGTAATCCTGGGCTCAGGTGATATTGGCATGATAATGGCACGCCGTATGACGCTGGAGGGAGCAGAGGTAAAGGTTATTGTAGAAATACTTCCTTATCTGTCCGGGCTTATCAGGAATAAAGTCCAATGTTTAGATGATTTTGGCATACCCCTTAGATTAGCGCACACCATAACTGATATTTCTGGCGTAAACAGAGTTGAGAGCGTGACCATATGTGAAGTGGACGATAACAAAATGCCGGTAAGGGGAAGTGAGGAAATAATTGAATGTGACACAGTACTGTTATCAGTGGGACTAATTCCGGAAAATGAGATAAGCATGGATGCCGGCATTAAGCTTTCCGCTGCGACAAAAGGTCCTGTTGTGGATCAGTTCATGCAGACAAGCATCAAGGGGGTTTTTGCCTGTGGGAATGTGCTGCATGTCAATGATCTGGTGGATAATGTTACCCGGGAAAGCGAGATTGCAGGAAGAAGCGCAGCTTTATATGCTGCGGGAAAACTGCCTGAGATGAAACATATCAATACGGCCGCTGGCCGGGGGGTGGGCTATGTCTGTCCACAACTGATTGCATGTGCGGAAAATGAGGCTGAACTATTCTTCAGGGTGCGCCGTCCCATGAATAAGGTGACAATGTCCGTTCTGTGTGGCCCCAAGGTAATAACTTCCCGTAGGGCGGCCCGTGTAAGTCCCGGTGAAATGGATAAACTGGTCCTGTCAAAGGAAATGATGCGGGCTGTTGATGGGGATATTACCATATGTGTGGAGGAGGAGCGGGAATGACAAAAAACATCACATGTGTTATTTGCCCTTCTGGCTGTAATATAGTTGTGGAGGGCAAAGGGACAGATATTAGCAGTGTTAAAGGAAACAGATGTCCCAGAGGTAAGGAGTATGCAATAAATGAATTTAAATGCCCTGTGCGCACCCTCACATCCAGTGTGGCGGTAAGGCATGGTGAGCAGCCTGTCTTTTCTGTGAGGACAACTGGTCCTGTCCCAAAGGATAAGATAAAAGAATGTATGGGCGTCATAACCTTACTGGAGATGGAGGCCCCCATAGGGATGTATCAGCAGATTGTACATAATATTTCAGACACTGGAGTTGACGTGGTTGCAACTACCTGTATAAAAAGGGTATAGATAAATGATGAAGACAGATATATTGATTATTGGCTGCGGAGCAGTAGGCGTTGCAATTGCCCGGGAATTTGCACATTATAATATAAAGATTCTGGTTGTGGATAAAAACGGCGATGTGGGAGGGGATGCAACGCCCGCCTGTAGTTCAATTATAGGTACGGGGTATGCTAATACCCCGGGAAGCCTGGTGTATCAGCTCTCCCACGCATCGAGGATGATGTTTGACGGGGTTCTTAGGGATTTGGAGATATGTTATAATCCCTGCGGATGTATCATGCCGGCCTACGACAGTTTTCAATTGGAGGTATTGAAAGAGAGGCTGGAGCATGCAAGAGCCAACTGTGACTATGATGTGGAGTTCATGAGCAGGGATGAAGCTGAAGCAATGGAGCCGGAATTGGCAAAAGGAATGCTGGGGGCAATCTATAGCCCAAGGGAGACGGTGGTGGATACGTTTGATCTGGTATATGCCCAGGCTGAAAACTGTGCTGCCAATGGCGTGGAGTTCATCCTTAACTGTGAAGTGACGGGAGCAGAAGTGGAGAATGGCGAAATCCGGTACATAAGCACAAGCCAGGGCAGGATACAGACACGATGGGTAATCAATGCAGCCGGCCTGCACAGCGATGAGATATCCAGAATGCTTGAAGGCACGGCCGATTTTACGGTACATCCGAGGAAAGGTCAGTTTTTTATACTGGACAAAAATACAAAATGCAGGGTGTCCCATATCATAATGCCTGCGCCCACCCCCTACACCCGCGGCAAGCTGATGCTGCCCACCGCACATGGCAATATGCTGGTGGGGCCCACGGCAGAGGATATCACTGATAAATCGGATACAAAAGTAACATATGAGGGGTTAAAGGATATTGAAAAGGACGTAAGGGCCATCATCCCTAATTTGAATTTAGACGATGCCATAACTGAATTTTCCGGATTGCGTCCAACCAGGACCCCGGAAGGTTATTTCATTGGTTTTTCAAAAAAGGTAAAAGGGTATTTTGAAGTAAGCGGCATGCGTTCCGATGGAATAGGTACAAGCATTGGGATTGGAAAGTATGTACGTATGATGTTTGAGGACAGCGGCATTGTATTTGAACGGAAAAACCACTATATCCGTAAGCGGGCAGCTATTCCCTGTTTTGCGTCTGCCACGCCTGAGGAAAGGGAACGGATGATTTCTTCCAATCCTCTTTACGGAAGGGTTATTTGCCGGTGTGAAACTGTGACAGAGGCTGAAATCGTCCAGGCCATTCACCGGATTCCCGGCGCTGAAACGGTTGATGGTATCAAACGCCGTCTCCGGGCTGGCATGGGACGCTGCCAGGGAGGATTCTGCGCCCCGAAAGTAATGGAGATACTTTGCCGTGAATTAGGTAAGGATTCAATAGAGATACTAAAAAACAACCTTGGCTCTAATATGATAAGCGGTCACAGCCGAAACTAATCTGACCGGGCAAAGGACAACATTTCCTGAAGATAACCATTAAGCAGGCTAAGGAGGAAAGACAATGTCTGAAAAAAATCAGAAACATGATTCTGGTGCAAACGTTATAAAAGCCGAACGCCAGATAAATTTAGGTGAAGCAGTTTTGGTATTTATCATGTCTATTGTTGTTATAGGATATCCGGCACTCAGTAAACAATTTCCTATCGCCATGGGCATTCTGCTGGCATTGGTTTTATGCTGTACCTATGCAATGCTGGCACTGAAAATCTCCTGGGACTCTCTTTTTGACAGTATCACAAAAACAATAGCCGAGGTTTTGTTCGGTTTGCTCTTCTGCCTGTTTGTTGGTTTTATCAGTGCTTCATGGATTGCCAGTGGCACCATTCCCTTTTTGTTTTATTGGGGGTTGAAATTATTGAATCCAGACATATTTCTTTTTGTGGCATTTTTGATTACATCTTTTGCATCTTTTTTTACGGGACAGCCCTGGGCATTGCTGCCATCCATCGGCCTGGCTTTCATGGGAATCGGGACAGCTTTGGGAGTGCCTGCGCCGCTGGCTGCTGCGGCTATTGTCAGCGGCTGTTTTGTAGGGGATGTGGCTTCTCCTATCAATGAAGTACCGGTCATTGCCTCCGTCAGCGCAGGTACCGCTGATGTCATTGGTACCATCAAAAGTACGCTGATTCCTTTTATTCCTGGGATGATTGTAGGTGCGGTTGCCTATTTCTTTATAGGGATGAATATGACTATTAGCACGGCCCAGGTCCATACTGCGGACAGCCTGATAAATTCCCTTGCCCAGGGGTTTAACCTTACTGTGCTGACACTTATTCCCCTGGTGGTGATATTTGCACTTGTGTTTATAAAGTTCCCGATATTGCCCGGAGTAATCATTGCTTCACTGATAGGTATGGCGGAAGCTGTCATTCTGCAGGGCGAGACCTGGGGCGGGGTTACCAATATGATGTGGTCCGGATATGTATGTTCTACGGGGGACCAGTTTTTGGACGGCCTTTTAACAAGGGGAGGAATCATGGACTTTGCAGGAACCATAATCATGCTTCTGTTTGCATTTTCTTTTGCAGGCGTCATCAAACGGATGGGAATGCTGGAGCGGATCATGAATTCTGCGCTAAAAAAGGTGGAGAACAGCGGTTTCCTGGTATTGTATACATCCATTACAACCTTGATTGGGGTTTCATTTACTGGCTCCGCAAATGTTTCCAGCCTGCTTAACGGCAGCATCTATAAGGATGCCTACCGGAAAAAGGGGGTGCATCCGGAAGTCCTTGCAAGAACCATGTCCATGAACGGGGCCCTATGGAATGCCATGCTGCCATGGTCTGCCAGCGGAGCGCTTTGCCTGTCTGTACTGGGGGTGAATAACTTTGAATATACCCTTTTCATGATTCCCTTCTGGACATCGTTTATATTAAACATTGTATTTGCTTTCATGGGGAAATTTACAAGGAAGCTGACGGCAGAAGAGATGGGGGCGCAAGCGGACACGGCATGATTGACTTATTAAAATTTAGAAGGTACAGTATGGACGGCTTACCCCTCCGGTGTGTGTTGCACACCGGAGGGATTTTTTGTTATAGTTTTGCCTGCTAAGAGGGCTCCGTTCTTTAGGTGAAAAACATAAACATGTAGAATGGAAGGAATCATACGGAATATTTAGATGAATTCACTGCATTATTCAGATTGTCTTGAAGAATACCGATGTTCGGGGTATAATAACAATGATTCATTTGCAGGACTGCCAGTTGATAAAAAGATGTTGGAGAACTGTTAGGGGAGTTACTTATGTAAACTGCGAAGAGGATAATAAAAAACCCTTGACTTCCAGTAAAATCAAGGGTTTCTGTAGTCGGAGTAACAGGATTTGAACCTGCGACCTCTCGGCCCCCAGCCGAGCGCGCTACCAAGCTACGCCATACTCCGTTATTATTTGTGAACCTCTAGTATTATAGCAAAGTTTTTTCATTTTGAAAAGCCCTAATTTTAATTTATTCAGGAGAATGTAAAATGACACAGGAAAATGCCGTTAAAAAACGGATATTCAGCTTTGATTTGGACATGACTCTGCTGGACCATGCAACATGGGAAATACCGTCCAGCGCAATGGAAACACTGGAGCGTCTCAGAAAGGACTCCGTGATTGTCATTGCCAGCGGCAGGAACATGGACCACGAGATGAGCTCAATGTATCGGGATATGATCAGGCCGGATGCTGTCATCCATATGAATGGCACGAAGGTAGCTGCAGAGGGAAAGGTCCTGTATGAGCATTTAATGGATAAGGAGCGTCTGGGGCGCCTTCTGGCCTATGCGGATGAAAATGGCATTTCCATTGGAATCGGTACAGGCGGATATGATTATTATATCCATCCCGAGGGGGTTGTGCGTATGGATGAGCTTCGCTGGGGTGTGTCGGAGCGTAACTTCAGGGATGGATGGGAGCTTATGGAACTGCAGGTGCGGACCCTGGTGTATATAGGCGGGCCAGACCGGGCAAAGGAGCTGGAGGAGCATTTCCCTGAATTCAAGTTCCCCATGTTTTCCGGAAAAATGGGAGCGGATGTGGTGGAGAGGGAAGCGTCCAAGGCAAAAGGGCTTTTGCGTATCTGCCAGCACTATGGAATCAGCATGGAGCGCACGGTTGCATTTGGCGACAGCATGAATGATTACGAGGTGGTCCAGGAGGCGGGAATCGGTATTGCCATGGGAAACGCGGTGGAGGAACTGAAGATGGTGGCGGATTATGTTACGGATGATATTGACCGGGATGGGGTATGGAAGGCCTGCAGGCATTTCGGATGGATTTAATATAACAGGATGGGAGATTACATATGGCTAGGAATTATGATGTTGTGATAATCGGCGCCGGACCGGGAGGATATACGGCTGCTTTTAAGGCTGCGCAGTTTGGGCTTTCTGTGGCGCTCATAGAAGCGAAGAAGATTGGAGGCACCTGTGTGAACCGCGGATGTATCCCTACCAAAGCGCTGCTCCATGCGTCGGATATGTTCCATATGATGCAGAACTGCGATGCATTCGGTGTGTCAACGGATTTCATTGCATTTGATTTTGGCAAGATGCAGAAATATAAAAAGCAGGCAGTGGCAAAGTACAGGGAAGGGATTGAAGCAGGCTTTGAGCGCCTGGATGTGGATATTATCCATGGAACCGCCAGGCTACGCAGGGACAGGACCGTGGAAGTGGAGCTGGCAGAGGGGGGCCGCGAATTCCTTCAGGGAAATGCAGTCATCCTGGCAACAGGCGCTGTCCCAATCATGAACAACATACCGGGAGCCGACCTGCCAGGGGTATGGAACAGCGACCGGCTGCTGGCAGCGGAAAGCTGGAATTTTGACCGTCTGACCATTATGGGCGGCGGCGTGATTGCAGTGGAGTTTGCCACTATGTTCAACAACCTATGTTCCCAGGTGACCATAGTTGAAAAACAGAAGCACCTGATGGCGCCCATGGATGATGTCATGTCAGTGGAACTGGAAAAGGAGCTTAGGCGCAAAGGGATTAAGGTTTACTGTGATGCAACGGTAACGGAAATCCTGGAAGAGGAAGGCAGCTTAAGCTGCATCATTACTCCAAATGACGGAAGCGGACCGGTTAAGACACGGGCCGGGCAGATTCTGATGGCAATTGGCCGCCGACCGGATGTGTCACGGCTTTTAGGCAAAGACATTTCCCTGGACATGAAGGACGGCAAGATTGCTGTGGACAGTGATTTTGAGACAAGTGAGCCGGGCGTATATGCCATCGGGGATGTGGCTGCCAGGACACAGCTGGCCCATGTGGCGGCTGCCCAGGGCACCTATGTGGTGGAGAAGATTGCAGGAAGGCCCCACAGCATCAAGCTTGAGGTGGTGCCAAACGGCATGTTTGTATCGCTGCCAATTGTGCCAAACTGTATTTATACAGACCCTGAGATTGCCACTGTGGGAATCACGGAGGAGATAGCTAAAAAGTACGGACTCAAAGTGCGCTGCGGACATTTTTCCATGAGGGATAATGGCAAATCCATTATTACCGGCGAAGAGCACGGCTTCATACGGCTGTTGTTTGAGGCATACTCCAATACCATTGTGGGCGCCCAAATGATGTGCCCCAGGGCAACGGATATGATTGGGGAAATCGCAACGGCCATTGCCAACGGTCTGACAGCGCAGGAAATGTCCTTTGCCATGAGGGCGCAGCCCACATATAATGAGGGGATTGGGGCGGCCATAGAGGATGCCATGCGTCAGAATCCGGTCTAAATCCGGTTTGGGTCAGAGAATATAAGCAAAGAAAAGAGAGGGAACAATAATGAATGTGATTCAGGAGAGACTGAGCGCGCTCCGCGCCTTGATGAAAGAACAGGGCATGGACGCATATCTGGTGCCTACGGCAGATTATCATGAAACAGAGTATGTGGGGGAGCATTTTAAATGCAGAAAATATATAACCGGGTTTACCGGTTCATCCGGAACCGCCGTGGTTACCATGGACCAGGCCTGTCTGTGGACGGACGGCCGGTATTTTGTCCAGGCATCCCATGAGCTGGAAGGTTCATCTGTCACCATGATGAAAATGGGGCATGAAGGCGTTCCCGAGGTTGAGGAATATCTGGACCAGAAGCTTCCGGCCGGAGGCTGTCTTGGATTTGACGGCCGCGTGGTCAATGCTGCCGCTGGTTTAAACCTGGAAGATCTGTTGGAGGACAGGAATATCAGGATATCCTATGGGGAAGACTTGATTGGGAAAATATGGGAGGACCGCCCTGCCCTGTCTGCACAGCCGGCCTGGGTGCTGGCGCCGCAGTATGCGGGCAAATGCAGCAGGGATAAAATCGCAGATGTGCGTGAAGCCATGAAAAAGGCACACGCAACCGTCCATGTGCTGACCACGCTGGATGACATTGCATGGCTTTTAAATATCCGTGGGGATGATATCCTTTATAATCCGGTTGTGCTGTCCTATGTAGTCCTCACCATGGACCAGTTGTATCTGTTTATCAATGAGGATGTGATAGATGGAAAGGCATATCCATATTTGGATAACACGGATGACACGACCACCAGGGAATACCTGGAAGGGATTGGAGTTACCATACGTCCATATGATAAAGTGTACGACATGGTAGAAGGTCTCAGGAATGAGAAGGTACTGCTGGAGAAAAGCCGGGTAAACTATGCCATCTATCGGCTGCTTGACAGTTCCAATAAAATAATAGACAAAATGAATCCGACTGCGTTGATGAAGTGTGTTAAGAACGATGTGGAGATTGAAAATGAGAAAAAAGCCCATATCAAAGACGGGGTGGCTGTGACAAAATTCATTTACTGGCTGAAGAAAAACATAGGGAAGATACCCATGGATGAGCTCAGCGTATGTGAATACATGGAAAACCTGCGTAAGCAGCAGGAAGGATGCCTCAGCCCCAGCTTCGCTACCATATCCGCATACGGAGCACATGGGGCCATGTGCCACTACTCGGCAACCGAGGAGACCAACATACCTTTGGAGCCAAGGGGCCTGTATCTGATTGACTCCGGCGGCCAGTATTATGAGGGTACCACCGATATCACAAGGACCATTGCGGTGGGGCCGCTGAAAGCAGAAGAAAAGGAGCATTTTACCCTGGTGCTTATGAGCATGCTGCGCCTGGGGGCGGTAAAGTTCCTTCATGGCTGCCGGGGGCTGAGTATTGATTATGTGGCAAGGGAGCCATTGTGGAGCAGGGGACTTAATTTTGAACACGGTACAGGCCATGGGGTCAGCTATCTTTCAAGCTGTCATGAGAGGCCCAACGGAATCCGTTTCAAAATGGTTCCTGAACGTCAGGACAACGGTGTCCTGGAGCCGGGAATGGTGACATCCGATGAGCCGGGATTATATATTGAGGGAAGCCATGGCATCCGTACGGAGAACCTGACCCTGTGCGTAAAGGACGAGAAGAATGAGTATGGTCAGTTCCTTAAATTTGAATTCCTGACCTATGTGCCCATTGACCTGGATGCTGTTGAGAAGTCCCTGATGACTGAGCGGGATGTGAAGCTCCTCAATGAATATCACAAACAGGTATATGAGAAAATTGGCCCCCATCTGACGGAGGATGAAAGGGAGTGGCTGAAGGAGGCCACGGCTGCAATATAGGATGATTGGGAACAGAGATTAGAAATATGGGAAGAAACCGGAATGTGGTTCAGGGAATTACTGCCTGGGTGGGGAAACAGACCCCTTCAGGAGGGTGGACTTGGGCGGTTCCGGTTTCTTGTTTTGGTTGTATATATATTTTTTTGGGAGGATGGGGGGGGTGGTGGGCATGAGTGGTTGGCTGGTCAAGAGATAGGTAAGTTGATTGTTTCAGGAGGTAGGGAGGTTGGTGGGCTGATGCAGTCAGGAGATGGTTAGCCAGGAGATGGTTAGTCAGGGATGATTAACCATGAGATAGTTAGCCAGGAGATGGTTAGTCAGGGGATGGTTAGTCAGGGATGATTAACCATGAGATGGTTAGCCAGGGAATGATTAGCTATGAGATGAGCAGCCATGAGATGAATCAACAGGAGATAATCGGTCAATCAATAGATAATGTTAATAGATTTGTCAAGACAGACGGCTATGATAAACACGGTCATTAGCGTATGCTATCGTATTCCTGCTGTGTTATATTAACACATTTGATGGAATGTGTGGTAAAATGTCCATAGGATTTTATGACAGATATAATTCGAATTAAGAATATAAATGAATGAAAGCGATAGGAGAACGAGGGAATGGCTGAGAATGCTGGGAATCATAAGAATGGTAGCGGAAATGCTGGGAATAGGAGCGTGCGTAAGGGCAGCGCAGGCCACCGAGGCGTGGGAAACAGCCGTATAGGCAATAGGAGTACGGCTTTCGGTGATACGGGTAATGGGAACGCCGATAACAACGGTGTAGGTAATAGGGGCGCGGGCATTAGCGGTGCGGGTAATAGGGGCGCCGCTTATAAAAGTGTTTCATATAAGAGGGATGGGAAATTCGGAGAGCCGGGAAAGACCAAAAAGCCAGGAAATTCATATAACAGCACAGGTGAATATGGTGGTGATATGAGAAAAATGAAAAAGGACGGTATGGGGAACCCGGGATATAAGACAAAATCAGCCTATGGGATGAAGGAGAACCGCGTAGGGGAAAAAAGGGGAGAACTGAGGGGCACAGCACAGGAGGATAAGGCCCTAAAATATAAAATGCAGAAGAACATTGTGCCAAAAGATGGTGTTAACAAAAACGTCAGTGGAAAAAATGCAGAATGGAAGAAAACAGGGAAGAAGAGAAGTCTTTGTCCGGTTGAAAAGCATTGCGGCGGATGCCAGATGCTGGATATGGAATATACGGAGCAGCTTAAGCGCAAACAGAAGGTGGTGGAGGAATTATTCCGGGGAATATGTCCTGTAAAGCCCATAATAGGAATGAAGAATCCATTTCACTACCGCAATAAGGTACATGCTGTATTTGACAGGGATAAAAGAGGGAACATTATTTCTGGTATTTATCAGGAAAACAGTCATGATGTGATTCCTGTGGAAGCATGTTTGATTGAAGATATAAAGGCTGATGAAATCATCGGTACAATCAGGGGAATGCTCAAATCCTTCAAAATCCGCACCTATGACGAGGACACGGGATACGGTCTTCTCCGTCATGTGCTGATTCGGAGGGCATTTTCAACAAATGAAATCATGGTGGTGCTGGTCACTGCATCCCCGGTATTCCCGTCTAAAAATAACTTTGTAAAAGCGCTTCGGGAAAAGCATCCGGAGATTACTACTATCATACAGAATATAAATGGCCGCGGCACCAGTATGGTATTGGGGAATAAAGAGAATGTACTATATGGTAAAGGTTATATTGTGGACGAACTGTGCGGGTGCAAATTCAGGATTTCGTCAAAATCTTTTTATCAGATAAATCCAGTTCAGACCGAAGTCCTGTATGGAAAGGCATTGGAACTAGCTGGGCTTAAGGGGCAGGAAGTGGTAATTGATGCATACTGCGGCATTGGTACAATCGGTATTATCGCCAGCAGACAGGCCGGACAGGTAATTGGCGTGGAACTAAATCAGGATGCGGTGAAGGATGCGGTGAATAATGCTAAGATGAATGATATTGATAATATCCGATTCTATTGCAATGATGCAGGCCGGTTCCTGGTGAACATGGCTGAACGCGGGGATAAGGCGGATGTGGTGATTATGGATCCGCCGCGCAGCGGAAGTACGGAAGAGTTTATGGATTCAATTGCTAAGCTGGGCGCAGGGAAGGTGGTATATGTGTCCTGTAACCCGGAGACGCTGGCTCGGGATGTGAGGTATATGAAGAAGCTGGGGTATGCGGCAGAGGGGGTGTGGCCGGTGGATATGTTTCCGGCTACGGTGCATACGGAAACGGTTGTCCTTTTGTCCAAACTAAAATCGGCCAAATCTATTGAGGTCAAAATTGAGCTTGATGAGATGGATTTAACATCGGCAGAGAGTAAGGCAACCTATGATGAAATAAAGCAATATGTGCTTGATAATACGGGACTTAAGGTATCACAATTATATGTAGCACAGGTTAAAAGAAAGCATGGGTTGATTGAAAGAATCAATTACAACGTGGGTAATGGAAAATCAAAGGTTCCACAAGTTCCAGCGGAAAAAGAAATAGCGATTGAGGATGCACTAAGGCATTTTAAGATGCTTACCTAAAAGGTAATAAGGGAATGCCTCATTATTCTCATTATGTGACGCTGGAGAATACGCTACGCAAGAAGACGGGGTTCTGGATAGGATAATTAAAGGTAGGTTTTCTCGATGGTGTGAAACCTTGCTTTTATTTTGAATATTCTCATATAGATTTATGAGAGTACGCCAGTAGATTAGTCTATAGGAATAAAAGATGATATATATAAAATCCGGTGATGCAGGAGAATAGTGTTCTTGCATTGCCGGATTTTTTTGGTTTTTCTTCGTTCTTGAATAGAAAGTTGGAACCGATAGTTATCAGGATAAAATTTAGTGAAGAGCAATCACCTTTCAGTATTGGCCTTTCAGTCTATTCTCTTATATCGGATTCATCAAGTATAATTTTTTGTCTTTCATCTATTTCAAAAGCAAGCGTACAGTTGAGGAAGCCAGATATTTTTATTAAGTCTTCTGCTGAAAAACTGCCACGGTTAAACTTATTACGCAGTGATTGAGGCGACATTTCTAAAAATTCAGCCAATTCATATTTTTTTACACCACGGATTTGGAGCAACGCATTTATCTTCTCAGATACAGCCATGTGCTAACACACCACCTTTCTCCATATTAGGATATCATATAGCGAAACAATAGTAAACAAGAAAGTTAAGAATGTACTCAAAAACATATTGACAGAGTAATTTGTTTGGTGTAGAATGTACTCATAAACGAAACACGATGCTAATATTAGTGATTAAAGCAACCACACTGGGAAGTGTGAAGGTCCGAAGTCCTTATAAATGCTGACGGGTTGCAACGTGGCGTTGTAATGCTGGTTGACAAGTTCCGGCCGGGTTTAATGTGAACCGGGCGCTGTGGGAGAATTAAACCTGTGTTTTTGTACCATGGCTATAAATCAGTTTTATCCACTAAAAGTCAGGGATCTTACAACGCCAATTCTGCTGCAATATTCTATTGGACTTGTTTATATCAGTATTGCTATATATAAATTCAGTCTGCTGTGCTTTTTCTAAGTGTATTTATCGGGTTCATGGATGTTTCGGAACCAAACTTCTTATTGTATTGAAAATTCCATAAAGGGTGGTAGAGGATATGAAAAAAGACAAGAGAACATTAAAGGTCTGTGAGCAGTCCGGATATAGATATAAGCCGACACCTGCACTTATGTTAAAGGGGGCATGGCTGGAAGAATGGGGGTTTACGACCAATATGTCGGTGACGGTCCAGTGTGAGGAGGGAAGGCTGGTCATCACGCCAAGGGAGGAAGTAAACTATATTGATGCTTTTGAGGCACAGATGGCATGTGCAATAGCTGAAAAGAAAGGAAGGTATTGATTATGGGGAAGATTTATATGGTTGGTTCACAGAAAGGCGGCGTGGGTAAAACCACGACCACCTTGAACCTGGCCTATTTCCTGCAGAAGATGGGGAAGAAGGTGCTGGCTGTGGATTTTGACAGTCAGGCAAACCTGACTACCTGTTTTGGGATTGAGAATACAGGGGAGCTGGAAAATACAGTGGGGCATTTGATGATGGCGGAGATTGAGGACACAAAGCTGCCTTCTACCAGGAGTTACATAAAAACGAAGGAGGGGATAGATTTCATTCCCTCTTCCATTTATCTGTCGGTGGTGGATGCAAAACTGAGGCTGGAAATGGGGGCGGAAAAGATGCTGTCCGGGATATTGGAGCCTCTGCGTGAGAAATATGATTATATTTTGATTGATACCTGTCCGTCTTTGGGGACCCTCACCATTAATGCACTGGCGGCAGCCGATGATGTGATTATCACGGTGAACCCGCAGCTTCTTGCGATGATGGGGATGCAGGATTTTCTGAAAACTGTGATGAAGATTAAGAGGAGAATCAATCCGAAGCTGGAGATTGCAGGGATTCTGCTGACCATGTGCGATACCAGGACAAAGTTATGCAAGGTGTTGACGGAGCAGGTGGCAGACAGCTTCCATGGGCAGATTCGGATATTTGGAACCAAGATTCCCAATACGGTAAAAGTTGGGGAGAGTATTTATTACAGTATGCCGGTTGGGCAGTACAGCCTTAAGTCAAGCGCAAGTATTGCTTATTGGGAGTTTACAAAGGAGTTGATTGCAGATGAAGGCTGATGCCCGGAAGAGAAGGATTTTTGATGATGCGGTGGATCTGCTGTGTGGTGCGGAGGATATGGCTGTTCCGGGAAGCGGGATACAGATGCTGCCGATTGACAGCATCTCCCCATTCCGGAACCATCCCTTCCGGCTGTATGAGGGGGAACGGCTGGAGGATATGGTGGAGAGCATCCGGGAGCATGGCATCCTGAATCCGGTGATTGTCTGGAAAAACGCGGAAGGTTATGAAATGCTTGCCGGGCATAACCGTCAGAATGCCGGGAGACTGGTGGGGCTGACAGAGGTTCCGGCTATTGTGAAGTATGACCTTACGGAGAAGGAAGCCTATGTGTATGTGATTGAGACCAATGTGATGCAGAGAGGGTTTGCGGAACTGCTCCCCTCAGAGAAGGCTGCGGTCCTGGCAGAGCGGTATGAGAAGGTCAGTAATCAGGGAAGGCGGAATGATATCCTCCAGGAGATTGCAAAGCTGAATGGAGCGGACACAGAGACTTGTGGACATGATGTCCACAGGAAGAAAAGCCGGGACAGCATAGGGGAGGAGTATGGGATGACCGGGAGGAATATCGCCAGGTATATCCGGGTGAATCAGCTGGAACAGCCGTTGAAGGAGCTTCTGGATGAGGGCGGGATTTCTCTGGTATCGGCGGTGGAACTGTCTTACCTGTCTCCACAGGAGCAGAGGATTGTGTCCGACCTGGCGGGGAAAGAAAAGATAAAGCTGAATGACAACACTGTTAAACGTATAAAGGCTATGGCGGGAGATGTGACAAGGGAACATATATTGGAGAACATGGGGAACAAGAAATCCGATATCAAAAAAACTATAAAACTTTCGCTGGATGTATATGAAAAATATTTTAAAGATATAAAAGCTAAAGATGTGGCTGGTATTGTAGAGAATGCACTGGCAGTATGGTTCTCAGAAGAGAGGGATAATGTTTAATAAATAAGAAAACAGGGTATCAGCTAATATGTCTGTGACCGTTTAGTGTGGGTGGGCAGGCGGTTCCATCCATCGTCTTTGATGCAAAAATAGCAGAAGATATTGGAAGAAGAACAGGTTTAAAAGTAAAGTACGGACGGAGTGGTTCTGGCACAGTTTATATAAGGAGATTCACATAATAGGGAGGCAGATGCAATGAAGAAACAGACGGTTATATTCGCTGTTGAGACGAAGAACGGTGTTGTGGACCGGATTGGAAAATCTTATATTGTCACTCCGGAAATCGTATTTCAGGGTGGCGGGGTTAGCTGGCTGACGGATAATTACAAGACACAGGCAGGTGGTAAGGAGAATGAAAAGCAGCAGCGGGAAGTGTCGTGATCATGTTAATTAACGTTTGAGGTCACAAATTGTGACCTCAAAAACAAAAGTATATTACGTGTGGTATTTAGGAGGACCTATATGGAGAAAGAACGGCAGGGGACAACAGAGGTAAGAGAACAGAAGGAAAAGCGGTTTCCGGAAATTGTTATCTCAGATAAGACAATACAGAATTTAATCTATGTTGTACGTGGGCAGCAGGTGATGATGGACAGTGACCTGGCGGCGCTTTATCAGGTGGAGACGAAGGTATTCAATCAGGCGGTAAAAAGAAACATTGCACGATTCCCGGATGCGTTCCGTTTCCAGCTTACTGATGAGGAGTATGGGATTTTGAGGTCACAGATTGTTACCTCAAACGGGAGAGGAGGGAGAAGATATCTGCCGTATGTCTTTACCGAACAGGGAATAGCGATGCTTTCGGCAGTGCTGAACAGTGATCTTGCAATACAGGTGAGCATCCATATCATGACGGCATTTGTGGAAATGAGAAAGTTTTTTACAAATAATGCTGTGCTGTTTGAGAGGATTCATGAGATGGATTGGAGGCAGCAGGAATATGAAAAGAAAACGGATGAGCGTTTTGAAAAGGTTTTTGATTACATAGCGGAGCATAATGAGGTGAGACAGAAAATTTTCTTTGAGGGACAGATTTATGATGCTTTTAGTCTGTTGGTAGAACTTGTCGGCAGTGCAGAGAAATCTATTATTTTGATTGATAATTATGTTGATGTGAATACTCTGAATATTTTAGCGAAGAAGAAAAGAAATGTCAATGCCTGTATCTATACAATTAAGCAGACTAAACTGACGGCGGTGGATGTGAAAAACTTTAACAGGCAGTATCCGGAGCTGGAGGTGAAGTTCACAAAGTGTTTCCATGATAGATTTCTTATTATTGATGGTTGCTGTGCATATCATATTGGTGCCTCATTTAAGGATGCGGGCAAGAAGTGTTTTGCTATAAGCTTAATGGAAGATAGAGGGATTGTAAAGGATATTTTGCAGCATTTGCTTTAACTATAGAGCAGGAGATAATGGTTATGGTATCTTACAGTAATTCTTCGCTTAAAAGTTAAGTAGGACACATACAAAAAGCTAAGACAAATTGATTTTGTTTTAGCTTTTGTACATCATAGTGTGTTGAGATGGCAAAAGTAAGTATGTTATGATAAAATAAAAAGGAAATATTAAAGTAAAAGTAAGGATTTTGATGTTTGTTTTATATTTATAACATGGATAAGTGGGATTGGCTTATGTTTTTATGGATGTTGGGGAAATATTAATTGATGGTTTTATTTGTTTTATATCCTAATTTAGGCAGGAGAAAATGCATATGATGGTTGATATTAATTTTAAAAATATAAGAGCATACGATGGTAGCCAACAAAACGGTTTTGAGGAATTAGTATGTCAACTTGCAAGATTAATGCCCCCAGAAGATGCAAAATCTTTTATTCGGAAAGAGGGTTCTGGGGGAGATGCAGGAGTAGAGTGCTTTTGGCTTTGCTCTGATGGAAGTGAATATGCTTGGCAGGCAAAATATTTTACGGAAGCACTAGATTCAAGTCAGTGGAGCCAAATTGATGAATCGGTTGAAAGTGCGATAAATAAACATCCCAATATAAGAAGGTACTATGTATGTGTGCCTAGAGACAGAACAGATAGCAGAAGAAAAAATAAGATGGGAGAGCCGGTTGTAACTGCACTGGATACATGGAATTTATATAGGAAAAAGTGGGAGAAGATGGCTCTTGCCAAGGGGCATGAGATAGAATTTATATATTGGGGGAAAAGCGAGTTAGTTGACATTCTGCAGAAAGATGATCCGATTTATACTGGTAAGGTACTTTATTGGTTTGATGCAGCGGTAATTACGAGTGAAAAATTGAAAAATATTGCTATGAATGCAAAACTGTGTTTAGGAGAACGATTCACTCCAGAAAACCATGTAGAACTTCCGATTATTGAAAAACTCATATGTATTGATAGGGCAGAAGATTGGAGAGATGAAATCAGAACCATTGTATCCGATATATATGGGTGTAGAAAAAATATTGATGCTATTGCCAGGTGCAGCTTTTTAATGTCTGAAAAAGAAGCAGTTCTGAAAGAACTCGTAGAAAGTTATGATAGATTTTTTACTGATGTAATAGAATGTAAAGATAATGATGCTATTTTATTTTCTCGCGTTACTGATTATTGTAATCAAATCAAGGTGTTAATAAACATATTAAATGATTTAGGCGACACAATTTATAATATGAATGTTAAGGAGCCGGAGTCACGTAATGATAGGGCAGATATAAATAATCAAATAAATAATGCTAGAAGAGTTTTAGAGCGATATGCTGTATTATTTAAAGATGAGAAAATCCAAGCTGGGAAATTAAGGAGGCTGTTGATTACTGGAGAAGCTGGAAGTGGGAAATCACATTTGCTATGTGATTTTGTACTACGAAGAATAGATGATGGATTACCTACAGTTTTTTTATTAGGGGAACATTATCATGGTGGAGATCCAATTCATTTTCTGGCTGAAACATTAGATTTGACAAACCATAGTAGTACAAGTGTTTTAGGCGCTTTGGAAACAATAGGGGTAACATATAAAACCAATACGCTTATTGTAATTGATGCAGTTAACGAAGGAAATTATAGAGGAGACTGGTATTCATATATAAATAAATTTATCTTGGATTTACAGCAATTTGAGCATATTGCTGTTATTTTTAGTTGCCGTAATACCTATACTAATTTTATTATTCCGGATACAGTATTGAAAGATATTCCGCAAATAGTACATAGAGGTTTTGAAGGGTTTGAAAAAAGAGCTGCATTAAAATATTTGAGCAAACAGGATATAAGTATACCTGCAGTTCCTTTTTTGGCCCCAGAATTTAGCAATCCATTATTTCTTAAAATTACATGTAAAGCACTGAAGGAAAGAGGGCTAAAGGAATTTCCAAAAGGTCTGAGAGGGTATAATAATCTGTTTGAATTTTATCTTGATAGCATTCAAGATGTTGTGAGAAGGGTTAAAGGGATATATAGGACAGATACAGTGCATAGGATAGTAGATGCAATGGCAAAGAAACTATATCCAGATTGCCTTTGGGGTATCCCTGTTGATGAGGCAGAAGCACTCATTAACCAATTTGACAGAGGCGGTAATGGAGGAAAAACTTTATTTGACCTTTTAATTAGTGAAGGCCTTTTTGCTTTAGATATTGATGTAAATAGCAGTGGAAAGAAAACTGAAATATTAAGATTTACTTACGAACGGTTCAGTGACTTTGCAGTTGCTAATTCAATTATTGCAGTATGTCAGGATGAGGAAGAATTTCAAGAACAAATAAATAAGAATCCCACTTTAAGAGCAATAATTTATGATTATCAATATTGGGGAATTGTAAAGGCTCTTGGTATTGTTGTCCCTGAAAAGTTTGATAAAGAGTTACTTGATTTTCTTATTTTTGATGAGGAAAATAATTGGAGATATGAAGAATACTTAGAAGATACATTTCTTGAGGGGGTATTACTTCGTTCAAAGGATTCAATTAATGATAATTCCATAAATTATTTAAACAAAGTAAGACCTACTTCTTATGGTAATAGGGCATTGGATGTATTATTGTCGTTATCTACAGAACCGGGTCATATTTGGAATGCGGATTTCTTGGATAAAAATTTATTAAAATTATCTTTGGCAGAGAGAGATCGTTTTTGGACCACATATATATCTACAAATGATTATTTGGAAAGTAAAGATAATAAAGAATCACCAATTAGAACCATTATTAATTGGATTAATCATGAGAATCTGGAGAATGTGGACTGTGAGAGACTACGTTTAGTTGCTATTGTATTGCTTTGGACAAGTTCTTCTTCAAAGCGAATGTTGAGGCAGTTATCAATAAAAGCACTAGCAAAGGTTTTCTCACGAATATCTTATGAAATCCCTGCTTTTTTAAATAGATATTCTAGGTTAGACGATTCATATGTAATAAGTGGATTATATGGAGCAGTATATGGAGCAGTAGTTAACTTACCTGATGAGGTAAATATTGAAGAAATTGTAAGAACTGTAATTGAACAACAATTCACGAGGGATGTTGAAAATCCGCACATGTTAACACGAGATTATGCTAGAGGTATTGTTGAGTTTGCACATAATAAAAAGCGATATATAATTGACAATATAGAACAATACCGTCCACCATTTAAAAGTAAATGGCCGTTAAAAAACCCGTTGCCTTCTGAAATTGAAGCGTTAGAAGGAGAGCATTCTTCAATAAAGAGTTCAGTTCAGGGATTTTTAAATGATTTTGGAAAATACACCATGAAAGATGTTAAGAATTGGACGGCTACCAATTTGTCGGAACCGAGACCAAAGACATGCTATGAGTTTAATATTGATTTTGCGGAGAGTTTACCAGATGAATTGAAAAGTGGGTATATGGAAATTTTGAAGAAAAGCGTATTTGAAGAAGATGTAAGGCATATAAATGCAAAAGCATGGGTGGATAGTTTACTTAGGTATCAAGGGGATATTTCAAATTCATTACAGGAAGATGAACTAGAGGATGAAGAGATAGATTTTGCTGAAGATATTTCTGAAAAAAATGTTCAGGAAGAAAATAAAGAAGAGATCTATTTTAATATATTAACCAAGCAGCTTAATGAAACACAGCAAGAGTATTTAAAATGGATTCGCCAACAAGGGGGTTCTAATCGTTATGCTACAGTTGATTTAGAATGGGCTAAACGGTGGGTAATTATGAGAGCCTATGACTTAGGATGGACCTCAAAATTGTTTAAAGAGTTCGAAAGTATCTATTGTGGAGATTCATATCGCAGAAATGGAGGGCTAATAGAAAGAATCGGAAAGAAGTACCAATGGATTGCTTACTATGAATTGCTAGAACACTTATCTGGTAACCTATACTTTAAAGACAGAGGATACGAAGACGTTAATGATAGTAAGTTTTGGGGACCATGGCAAATTGATGTCAGAGAAATGGATCCTACCTATTGGTTTGAAGCTAAAAAGGATGTTTGTTATGATGATACTGTGCATCGCTGGTGGCGCCCATACTATTTAAATTTTTTATCTGAGGATTTAGATGAGCAAATTAAATGGCTATGGGATGAAGCAACATTGCCAGATTTTCATAAGCTTATTTGCACAACTGACCCAAAGACACAGAATAAATGGTTAACCTTACATTCTTTTTGCGATTGGAGCATGAAATCGGTAATTGACGATGATAAACACGGAGAACCTGAACTATGGTATAGAATTAATACCTGTATTGTCAATAAACATGATTTTGATTCATTTAAAAATTATTTTACAGGTAGACGGTTAGGAGATCCCCACTTGATTTATGTACCAAATACAGGTAATCAGCGTTTTTGGGGAGAGTATCCATGGCATCCATGCTACGATAATATTGCTGAATGGTCTGTTAAGGAAGTATATGAGGATGGCCCAGAATGTAAATACCATGTTCCATTGTATGAGTATGAATATTCATCAAGTAGATTTGATCACATGGAGGATGAAAGTTTATCATTTTATATGCCTTCAAAAAAAATAATAGAAGAAGTTGGTTTGACTAAGAATAAAGAAAATCCAGGTGAATGGAAGAAAAATAATATCGTAGTTTTTAAAGATCCAGGTTTGGAAGTTAGTACTCAGTCATGTGCTTTGTTTGAAAAGGAAACTTTTTGCCAATGGTTGAGGGATAATGACTATGTATTAATATGGCTTATCGGTGGGGAAAAACAGTTATTTACTTCTCATTCTACACATTTCTTTGGACGATTGAATCTTAATAGTTTATACTATATGGATGGAGAAGGGATTATTAAAGGTGAACTTTGGACAGAGCAGGAGAAACCAGGGAAAGCTTAGTGCGTGGGAGTATTTAGCAGATTTCATATCAAATAGTAATATATGTTGCAATATGCGGGTTAAACCCGATTATTATTTATAGCTGTTAGTTTTAAAATACAGAGTAATTTATTAGAAATTATAAAAATAAAATCCTTACTATCTATGTGGAGTTTAGAAAGATAGTAAGGATTTTTTATGTCAATTAACAGATTGACGAATAAATGTTCTGTCTTCTGGTAATGCTTACCATATAAACATTTATGAGGAGATGAATCATGGACACAGACAACCGGTTGCGATTTGGAAAATATGTAGAATCATTAAGGAAGAACAAAGGAAAATCCCTGCGGGAAACAGCTAAAGCGATAAAAGTGTCACCGCAATATTACAGTGAGGTGGAAAAGGGAAGAAGTAGTACTTTCACTGCTGAACGGCTGAAACTGCTGTCCCATTTTCTGGTCTTGGATGAGGATGAAACCCATGCCTTATATGATATGGCAGCAGAATCAAGGTCATCCAATGATATTGTCACCCCGCAGGACTGCGCTGATTACATGCGTGGCAATTCTTATGTGATAGAAGCACTGCGCCTGTCAATGGAGACTGGGGCAGGAGAAAAGGAGTGGCAGGTGTTTCTGGATGATTTAAAAGCAAGGAAGGGGTGAGCGGATATGTACCAGCCTAAACTAAGAAAACAGAGAAGCGGTATTCCCATTATGAGGAATAGTGAGATTGATGCCCATGCGGAGGAATTCCTGCGTGATTACAATCCTTCCCTGTTTAAATCGCCGCAGCCGGTGGATATTGAGGCATTTGCGGAGTTCTACCTTGGACTGGCATTGGATTTCACATACCTTTCCCATTGCGGGCTGATATTGGGCCGGATGGTATTCCAGGAGACAGAACGGGTTCCGGTCTATTTACCCAAGGAAAAGTGTGGGGATTACCTGTATGTTAAAAGAGGTACGCTGCTCATTGATAATACTTTATTGGATGACCGGAAGGAGTACCGTTTACGTTCCACGATAGGGCATGAGTGTGGCCACTGGGTCTTCCATTCTGACTATTATACGATTAAGGATAACGGAAACCCTCATAGGAATGTACGGCTGCCGGAAATCACAGGATGTAAAAAGGCGGATATTGAGGGCGGGGCAGATGTATCCGGCAGAAGAAAGCTGATAACGGATGCAGATTGGCTGGAGCATCATGCAAAGTATTTTAGCGCTGCTATCCTGATGCCGAAAACGCCATTTATGGATGCGGTATCAGATTTGACAGTTAATGGACTGCGGGACGAGGCGGAAATACTGGAGGAACTGGCAGATATTTTCCAGGTCTCCCCTGCTTCTGTAAAAATCCGTTTGTCACAGCTGGGTTCCAATAAGCGTATTTTCAGAAATGAAAGAATACAGAATGAGGAATCGTATAAATTGTTTCTGCAAATTCCAGGCGCTCTGTGAATGGCAGGGTGCCAATTTTATATACTCACTGTCAACCATATGGCTGACGGAGATGTAACATTTATTTTTTGAGTATTGTGTCAACTGATTGACTGACAGGAAAGGAGCTGTGCAGGTTTGAAGGAAAAGATAAATTGTCCAATCTGCCGGAAACGGGCTTTTGATATAAGCTCCGCTGTAAAAGGGGAGGTATGGATAGAACTGAAATGTCCCCATTGCAGGAATATTGTGCAGGTCTGCTATCGGATTGGCAGGGGACGGCAGGAAAGAAGTAAAGAAAATATAATCTGATTTAAGTAACTACTGAGCAAAGGGTCCGCATAAGCGAGATACCAAATGGCCGGAGTAAAGCGAGTTTTAGCTTACTCCGGCTATTTTTTTTGCCTGTTTTTCCAGTTCTGCTGCTGTCGCTTTACTCCCGGTAAAGAAGGGAGCAGCAATGAAGATTCATTATGAGTTTGTAACAGGAGAGAGGTTGGAATTAGAGGTAGATGACAGCATCGGAGATATTGTCATTGAGATGGAGGTGTTACAGTCCAGGAAGAACCGTGCTGAAACAAGACGGCATAATTCTTTGGAATCCCTGCAGGAGCAACAGCCTGGGTGTAACCCAAAACAGTTTGTGGATGAGAAGGTGGATATTGAGCGGTTTATTATAGATTTGGATGAGAGGGAAAGACTGCATCAGGCAATTAGGAAATTAGAATACAGGGATTCCCGGATTGTCAGCCTGTATTATTTCGAGAACAGGACCATGGAAGAAATCGGCAGGGAAATGGGGATTTCGGCTATGGCCGTGTCAAAAAGACTGAAAAAGATTCCGGATAAAATAAAAAAGTTTATGCTCTAGTTTAAAAACCATATTTCCCGTGGCTATATAGTAGGGACCAAAAGTGTTCCGGAGTGAAAGGAGGTTTTGTTATGAGAACTATAAGGATTACCCTGAAAGAAGGAAGAATTTTCACTGTTTTGGATTCAAAGGGGGAAAAGCAGATTGCGTCTTTGGCCTTACTTCCCCAAAAAGAGAATGCAGACGTGGAGAACAGGAAGGGGGCATGGCAAAATGAGGCTTGCATTGATTGTAACCAAGCTTACCGGTAATGCGGAAAATGACCGGATGAGGGCAGCGGAATACTGCCGGTATGCGGCACACAAGGGGATGATTCCCATTAGTTCGTACCTGAACTTCCATGGCATGTTTGAGGAGGATTTAGGGGGTGCTGTGGCACATCTGCTGGTTTCCCGGCTGGCAAAGCGGGTGGATGGAATCTGGGTATTTGGGAATGAGAAGGACGAGGAAAAGAGGAAACGGATAGAGGAAGCCTGCCGGGAATATGGGAGCAGGGCGAAGTATTTTGATGCGGCACAGATTGGGGAGGAGCTTCTTATGTGTGCCATGTACACGGATGAACTGATTGAGCGTCTGGAAGAAATGGAGGGAATTTAGATGGGAGCGGAATTATTGAAGATGGCGGACAGCCTTGCTGTGGTAGTGGAAAGTCTGCGTTTGCTGGCAGGTATTCAGGAAAGTGAAAATGCAGGTGCCGGAGCCAGGCAGGAAGAGAAGATAGAAACGGGAAATGGAAAGAATGCTGGAAAGGCAGGTAAGGAAAGTACGGAGAACGCAGGGGCAAAGGAAATGTTCGTGGCGGTGGAGGAAATCCGTGCGGTGCTGGCTCAGAAGTCCCAGGACGGGAAGTCGAAGGAGATCAAGGAGCTGCTTGGAAAGTACGGCGTGGTGAAGCTGTCAGCGGTGAAGCAGGAGGATTACCCGGCGCTTTTACAGGAAGCGAAGGTGCTGTGATGGGGAGACACGCGTTGTTGTCCGCATCCTCTTCCAAGCGGTGGCTGAACTGCACGCCGTCCGCAAGGCTGGAGGAGCGGTTCCCTTCGGATAATGGGAGTGTGTATGCGGAGGAAGGGACTGCCGCCCATGCTTTGGCGGAGCATAAGCTGAAACGGATGCTGAAACGGCGTTCCAGACGTCCGGTATCGGATTATCAGTGTGATGAGATGGAGGAATGCACGGACGGGTATGTGGCGTATGCCATGGAGCAGATTGAACTGGCGAAGCAGAGTTGTAAGGACCCGGTGGTGCTGATTGAGCAGCGGCTGGATTATTCCGCCTATGTGCCGGAGGGCTTTGGAACCGGGGATTTACTGATCGTGGCGGAGGGGACGCTGGCTGTGATTGACCTGAAATACGGAAAAGGCGTGGCGGTGGAGGCGGAGTGGAATCCGCAGATGATGCTGTACGGGCTGGGGGCGCTGGAACTGTTTGATGCCATTTATGACATTGACACGGTGCGGATGACGATTTACCAGCCGAGGCTGGAATCGGTCAGCACCTGGGAGATTTCCGTGGAGGAGCTGATGAGGTGGGTGGAGGAGGAACTGAAACCCAGGGCGCAGCTTGCCATTAACGGTGAGGGAGATTTCCGGTGCGGAGCATGGTGCCGTTTCTGTAAGGCGAAGAATACATGCAGGGCCAGGGCGGAGGAATATCTGAAACTGGCGCAGATGGAATTCCGCCCGCCGTCCCTTCTGACCGATGAGGAGGTTGCTGAGGTTTTGAAGGTGGCGGACGAGCTGGCAAAGTGGGCGGCGGATGTGTATGCGTTTGCCACGGATGAAGCTGTTACACACGGGAAACAGTGGAGCGGATTCAAGCTGGTGGAGGGCAGGAGCAACCGGAAATACACGGATGAGGAGGAAGCGGCGGAGGCGGCAAAAGCCGCCGGGTATACGGATATTTACAAGAGTACGCTGGTGGGCATCACGGAGATGGAGAAGCTGATGGGGAAGAAGAAATTTGCAGAGGTACTTGGGAAACTGGTGTATAAGCCGAAAGGCAAGATCACACTGGTGACGGAATCGGATAAGAGAGAGGCAGTCATCACAGCAACCGCGGAGGCGGATTTTAAGGAGGAAGCAAGACCATGAATAATGAAAATATGAACCAGACAAAAGTAATCGTACCCTGTAGATTTTCCTATCTGCACTGCTGGGAGCCGAATGCGGTGAACGGCGGGGACCCGAAGTATTCCGTGTCAGCCATCATCCCGAAGTCCGATACGGAGACGGTGGCGAAGATTAAGAAGGCCATTGAACAGGCGAAGAAGGATTCTGTTTCCAAGTGGGGCGGTAAGGTTCCGGCGAATTTGAAACTGCCGCTCCGTGACGGGGATATTGACCGGCCGGAGGATGAGGCTTATGCGGACAGCTATTTCTTCAATGCCAACAGCAGACAGGCTCCCCAGGTGGTGGACAAGGACGTGCAGCCGATCCTGGACCAGTCAGAGGTGTATTCCGGGTGTTATGGAAGGATCAGCGTGAACTTTTACGGCTTCAATAATAACGGCAACCGTGGGATCGCGGCGGGGCTTGGGAATATCCAGAAGCTCCGTGACGGGGAGTCCCTGGGCGGCAGGAGCAATGCGGAGGAGGATTTTGACGTGGTGGCTGAGGAAGAGGATTTCCTTGGATAAGGAGAAGGGGCGGCGGGATGACCGCTGCCCGTTTTATCAGATGCGGAAGGATGGTAGGGTATCATGGGACGGATTCTGGAATTGGATATCGAGACCTACAGTGATGTGGATTTGTTAAAGTGCGGGGTTTACGCTTATGCGGACAGCCCTGCTTTTGAAGTGCTGCTGTTTGCCTATTCTTTTGACGGGGAGGAAACGGAGATTATAGATTTGGCGCAGGGGGAAGTTCTTCCGGCGGAGGTGGAGGCTGCGATTTTTGATGAGGGTGTTGTGAAGACGGCGTTTAATGCAAACTTTGAACGGACCTGCCTCAGTAAATATTTTGGCAGACAGCTCTCCCCGAAGTCCTGGCACTGCAGTGCGGTCCAGGCAGCCATGCTTGCCCTGCCCCGGTCTTTGGAGGATGTGGGGGTAGTGCTTGGATTGGAAAGGCAGAAGATGAAAGAGGGGAAGGAGCTGATACGGTATTTTTGTGTACCATGCAAGCCAACCAAAGCCAACGGCGGCAGGATGCGGAACCTTCCCTGTCATGCGCTGGAGAAGTGGGAGCTGTTCAAGACCTATTGTAAGCGTGACGTGGATGTGGAGAAGGCAGTCCGTTATAAGCTGCGGAATTTTCCAATCCCGGAGGGTGAGATGGAAGTGTACCGTTTGGACCAGGAGATCAATGACCGGGGAGTGCTGGTGGACAGGAAACTGGTGGAACAGGCGGTGGCTGGTGACCTGCTTCACAAGGAGATTGTGACGAAAAGGTCATATGAGCTTACGGGGCTGGAAAACCCGAATTCCGTTGCACAGATAAAAGGATGGCTGGGAAGAAGGGGCGTGGAGATTGACAGCCTTTCTAAAAAGGCGGTTGCAGAGATGATAGAGGAATCGGATGGGGAAGTGGAGGAGCTTCTGCGGCTCCGGCTTTTGATGGCTAAGACATCCGTGAAGAAGTATGAAGCCATTGAACGGTCTGTCTGTTCGGACGGGAGGGTACATGGGCTGCTACAGTTTTATGGAGCCAACCGGACCGGGCGGTGGGCAGGGAGGCTGGTACAGGTCCAGAATCTGCCCCAGAACCATATCGTGGATTTGGAACTGGCGAGGAATCTTGTAAAGCAGGGAAGGTTTGAGGATGTGGAGCTATTGTATGATTCTACACCGAGAGTATTGTCAGAACTGATCCGTACCGCTTTTATTCCGAAACCGGGATGCAGGTTTCTGGTGGCAGATTTTTCTGCCATTGAAGCCAGGGTGCTGGCATGGCTGGTCGGGGAGCAGTGGAGGCTGGATGTGTTTGCTTCCCACGGGAAAATCTATGAGGCTTCGGCATCCGCTATGTTCCATGTGCCGATAGAGGAGATAACGAAAGGCTCCCCGCTCCGGCAGAAGGGGAAGATTTCAGAACTGGCATTGGGATATGGCGGTTCAGTCGGGGCGCTGACATCCATGGGGGCATTGGATATGGGGCTTAAGGAAGAAGAACTGCCTTCTTTGGTATCTGCATGGAGGAGCGCCAATCCGCATATCACAAAGTTCTGGTGGGATGTGGATGCGGCGGCAGCCAAGACGTTTACAGAAAAGAAAAAGACAAGGGTTGGGAGGATTACCTTTGAATATAAAAGTGGAATCTTATTTGCGGAGCTTCCTTCCGGACGGCGGCTGGCTTATGTGAAGCCGAGGATGTCGGTGAACAGGTTCGGGCGGAACGGGCTGACCTATGAGGGGATTGGTGAAAGTGGGAAGTGGTGCAGGATTGAGACGTATGGGCCGAAGCTGGTGGAAAACATCGTGCAGGGGACGGCCAGGGATATTCTGGCGGAAGCGATGCTGGGATTAAAAAAGAAGGGTTTTGAAATCGTGATGCACATCCATGATGAAGCGGTGCTGGAAGTACCGGAAGGGTTCAGTTCTGTGGAAGAGGTATGCGGTATCATGGCACAACAGCCTAAGTGGGCGGAGGACCTGCCGCTCCGGGCAGAGGGTTATGAATGCTCTTTTTATAAAAAGGATTAGGAGGCAGGGAGAATGAAGCTGTTTATTTCAACAGGGAATTCAAGGATGGAGAAGCGGTGGAACGGCAGGGAGATGGAACTGGAAGAATTCATACAGCGCATTTCCACAACCATCCGGACTTCGGAGACGGCGGAGCAGTACCGGAAACTGTCGAAGGCAAAGCAGGATGACATCAAGGACGTGGGCGGCTTCGTGCTGGGGAAGCTGAAAGGCGGCAGGAGGAAGAAGGACTGCGTGGCGTTCCGGTCCGGGCTGACGCTGGACATGGATTATGCCACAGAGGACATCCCGGAGCAGATGGAGATGTTCCATGATTTCCGGTGCCTGATTTATTCTACCCATAAGCATACGCCAGAGCATCCAAGGCTTAGGCTGGTAATTCCCCTTTCAAGGAATGTTTCGCCGGATGAGTATACGGCGGTGGCAAGGAAGGTGGCGGAGGAGATCGGCATGGAGCTGTTTGACGATACCACCTATGAACCCAGCCGACTGATGTACTGGCCGTCCACCTCTTCCGATGGGGAGTTTGTGTTCCGGGATATTGAAGGGGAGATTCTGAACCCGGATGTGGTGTTGGAAAAGTATAAGGACTGGCGGGATTCTTCGGAGTGGCCGGTGAGCAGCAGGCAGCAGTCCGTGGTGCAGAGGGAGATGAAGAAGCAGGCGGACCCGCTTGCCAAAGAAGGAGTCATCGGAGCTTTCTGCCGGACATATTCCATTGAGGATGCGGTTATAGAATTCCTGTCGGAGGTGTACCAGCCAAGCGCCATGCCGGGCAGGTATGATTATATCCCGGCGGATTCTCAGGCGGGCGTTGTTGTGTATGAGGGGAAGTTTGCCTATTCCCACCATGCCACGGACCCGGCCTGCGGGAAGCTGATGAATGCTTTCGATATGGTGAGGATTCATAAGTTTGGGGAACTGGATGTAAAGGCACCGGAGGATGGGGATGCTGTGAAACTGCCGTCTTTTAAGGCGATGAGCGAGTTTGCGGTAAAGAATGAGAAGGTAAAGCTCACCATAGCCAGGGAGCGGAAGGAGAAAGCGGAGCAGGAGTTTTCAGAGGATAATAAGGACTGGCTGAAACAGTTGGAGTATGAGCCGCGTTCCACAGTATTGAAGAACATCCTGAAAAACCTGCTGCTGATTTTAAATAATGATGAAAATCTGAAAGGCATTGTGTTCAACCAGCTTAGTGATGGGATGGAGATAAGGGGAGAAGTGCCGTGGGAACATCCAAGCCGTTTCTGGCGGGATGCGGATGATGCACAGCTGATTTCCTATATTGACCTGACTTATGGAGCTTTTTCAGCGAGGAATTATGACATTGCGGTGACGAAGGTGGCGGATGACCGCTCCTATCACCCTATCCGGGAGTTTTTGTCCTCTTTGCCGGAATGGGACAAGGTGGCGAGGGTGGATACCATTCTTGTGGAATTCCTGGGGGCGTCTGATAATCCTTACGTGCGGGCGGTCACAAGGAAAACATTGTGTGGGGCCATAGCGAGGGTGATGAATCCAGGCTGTAAGTTTGATACCATGCTGGTGTTGAATGGTCCCCAGGGGAAAGGGAAATCCACGCTGATTTCTAAGCTGTGCGGGGAATGGTTTAATGACTCCCTTCTCCTGAATGATACCAGGGACAAGACGGCGGCAGAAAAACTGCAGGGATACTGGATTCTGGAAATCGGGGAGCTGGCGGGATTGAAGAAAACGGAGATTGAGACGCTGCGGGGATTTCTTTCCAGGCAGAATGATATTTACCGTGCATCTTTTGGGCGCAGGGCTACTCCGCATCCGAGACAGTGTGTTTTCATCGGAACCACTAATGCGGAAAACGGGTATCTGCGGGACACGGCAGGGAACCGCAGGTTTTGGCCGGTGAAGACACCGGGAGATGGGAAACGGGCATCATGGGAGCTGGAAGAAGAGGAAATCCGCCAGATTTGGGCGGAGGCATTGGTCTATTATAAAGCAGGAGAGCCGCTGCACCTGAATCATGAACTGGCAGGAATGGCGCTGAAAGAACAGCAGATTGCCATGGAAGTGGATGAGCGGGAAGGCATGGTGCGGGATTATCTGGAGATGCTTCTGCCGGAGCGGTGGGACAGGATGGATATGTATGACCGCCGGAATTATATCTGTGGTTCGGATTTCGGCGGGGAACGGGAGCCGGGAGTACGCCGCCGTGAGCGCGTCTGCAACATGGAAATCTGGTGTGAGTGCTTTGGAAAAGAAAGGGGAAACCTGAAACGCCAGGATGCTAATGAGATCAGTGCGATTATGGCGAACATCGAGGGGTGGAAGAAAATGGACAATAAAGTGCGTTTTCCTATTTATGGCGTGGTGCGAGGGTATTGCCGTGAGTAGGAATTATCGGCAAAGAACGGCAAAGTCCGGAGGACAGGCGGCAGCCAGGGCAGTGTTGCCGCTGCCAATGCGGATGCCGGAAATCTGGTTTTGTGGCAACCGGAAAATGTGCAGGAATCATGGGAGGTTCAGGGCAGAGTTGCTTATGTTGCTGATACTTTCTTATATTTAGTGAATGGGTATAGTAAAGGGGATAAAAGCATACGGACACGCAATTACGTCATATACGCGCGAGGACGGCATATGGGCAATGGAAGAAAGGAAGGGTGCAGCATGGGTGAAGAAAGCAGCATTGAACGGATACTGGCACGCAAGGTGAAAAAGATGGGAGGCATGGCGGTGAAGTTCGTGTCACCCGGTTTGGATGGGGTGCCGGACAGGATCGTCTTGCTGCCGGACAGGAAGATTGCGTTTGTGGAGTTGAAGGCTCCGGGGAAGAAGCCGAGAGCCTTACAGGAAAAACGGAAGAGGCAGCTGGAAAGTTTAGGCTTTCCGGTTTATGTGATAGACGGCGTGGAGCAGATTGGAGGTGTGCTGGATGAAATATGTGCCACATGAGTATCAGGAGTATGCGAAGGAGTTTATTGTGAATCAGAATATAAGCGCTTTGTTTCTGGACTGTGGGCTTGGGAAGACGGTGATTACGCTGACTGCCATCTGGGAACTGATGCTGGATTATTTTGAGGTGAGGAAGGTGCTGGTGATCGCGCCGCTCAGAGTGGCAAGGGATACCTGGCCTGCGGAACTTCATAAGTGGGAGCATTTAAAAGGGATTGAGATGTCGGCGGTTCTTGGTTCGGAACGGGAAAGGGTAACAGCGCTGAACCGGAGGGCAGACGTGTATGTCATCAACCGGGAGAACGTGGAGTGGCTGGCGGGATACGGTAAGTGGGATTTTGACATGGTGGTGATTGATGAACTGTCTTCTTTTAAATCCCATAAGACGAAGCGGTTTAAGGCGTTGAAAAAAGTCCGCCCGATGGTAAAGAGAATCGTGGGGCTGACAGGAACACCTGCCCCCAACGGCCTGATTGACTTGTGGGCGGAGATTGGACTTTTAGATATGGGGCAGAGGCTTGGAAGGTTTATTGGCGGCTATCGGGAACGGTTCTTTGTGCCGGACAAGCGGAGCAGGGAGATGGTATTTTCCTACAAGTTGAGGGATGGTGCGGAAGAAGCCATTTATGGATTGATTTCCGATATCTGTATCAGCATGAAAGCGGCAGATTATCTGGAAATGCCGGAATGTATTTATAACCGGGTGGAAGTTGTCATGAATGAAAAAGAAAGGAAGCTATATCAGCAGTTGGAACGGGATATGCTGATTTCTTTTGAGGACGGTGACATTGATGCGGTGAATGCCGCCGGATTATCCAACAAGCTGATGCAGATGGCAAACGGTGCGGTGTATGATGAGAACAAAGCGGTGAAGCACATCCATGACCGGAAGCTGGAAGCATTAGAAGATTTGGTGGAAGCGGCGAATGGAAAAGCTGTGTTAATCGCTTATTGGTACAAACATGATTTAGAGCGTATTAAAAAATACGTGGGAGCCGTGGAACTGGATACGGCAGAGGACATGAGGAAGTGGAATGCAGGGGAAATTCCGGTGGCAGTCATCCATCCAGCATCCGCAGGACACGGACTGAACCTGCAGGCAGGAGGCTCCACGCTGATCTGGTTCGGGCTGACCTGGTCTCTGGAACTATACCAGCAGATGAACGCAAGGCTGTGGCGGCAGGGGCAGAAAGAGACGGTGGTGATCCATCACCTGATGGCAAAAGGCACACTGGATGAGCGGGTGATGGAGGCATTGGAGAAAAAGGACTGCGGGCAGTCGGCACTGGTGGATGCGGTGAAAGCGAGGATTGGAGGCGTGAAGGATGGACATGGATGAACTGTTTAAGGAGTACCGGGGATGGAAAAAAGATATGGGGCTTTTGGAGTTTGAGTTTTCCAGGTTTGAGGGCGTGCCCTATGAAGATGTGATCCAGAGCCTGTGCCTGTCACAGCCGCAGGAAGAGCGTGTGCAGACAGGCAGCACTTCTGACCGGACAGGGCGGGCGGCCTTGATTTACCGGCAGGTAAAGGAAAAGCTGGATGACGAGTGGTTTGATTATCTGGTTGGGAAGTATAAGTACCTGAAAGAAGAAAAAGATTTTTTTGAGTATGCACTGGGACAGTTGAGCGGAAGGCTTCCGGAGGTGATGCGGGATATGCTGGTGAAGGAAATGACATGGAGGGAGCTGGCGGAGAAGTACAATGTCAGTGAAACGATGATAGCAAAGTACCGCAGAAAGGCTATGGCGGAAATGAAGGAGCTGTATCTGATGCGTGAAAAAACGGCGTGCTGCTACTTTCTGGATTGATGTCCTACCAGGGCGGTTTGGTAATGGTTTAGTAAAGGTACAGTAATGGTTTATTGAAAGTTTATTGGAACTTATGATATTCTTAGAATGCGAAGAACTGTAAGGGGCTCTGTGGAAAAATCCATAGGGCTTTTTCTTTGCTTCGGTAAGGGCAGCGGGCTTTATCCTTTCACCGCTGCCCTTTTTGAAACAGAAGGGATGAAAAGGAGATTGCGATGGATTGTTTTGCGATATGTGAGAATGGGTACTGCGGCGTTCTTGGAAGACATTGCTATGGAGAATCCTGTGGGTTCCATAAGACGAAGAAGGAACAGGAAGAATCATTAGAAAATGTAAAGGCGAGATTGCGGAACCTGCCGGAATACCAACAGGAAGCAGTCGCGGATAAATATTACGGCGGAGTGAGGAAGTGGTGATGCCATGCCGAGAAAGCCGAAGAAACCATGTAAGCATCAGGGATGCCCGAAACTGACGGACGGGATATATTGTGAGGAACATGAAGCACTGCATCGCAGTGACAGGACATCTCCTTCCGGGCGCGGGTATGACAGCCGGTGGCGCAGGGCAAGGAGCAGGTTCCTGAAAACACATCCTCTGTGTGTCCGGTGCCAGGAACAGGGCAGGCTGGTGAAGGCAACGGTGGTAGATCATATCGTGCCGCATCGTGGGGATGAGCAGCTGTTCTGGGATAAATCCAACTGGCAGGCATTGTGTAAGAACTGCCATGACAGCAAGACCATGACCGAGGACAGGTATCAGGAGTATAAATATTGACTGTGCCGTGAAAAATTTCGTGGACTGTAATATCACGGTACTTTTCGTGGATTTTTGCCGGAGGGGAGGGGCGGTGTAAATCTCCAGAAGCCTTCCACCGGACACCGCCGCCCCCTCAAACGTGAATTTTCGCAGAAATCGGCAGGGGGGATAGGAAATGCACCCATTGCCATACATAAACACAGGATTTTCAAGGGTTTTCAGTAACCACAATTAAAAGAATCCTGTGTTTTGAAGCTGAAAAGCGGTTGGAAAACAGCCATTTTTTGGATTTTTTCTTTTCGGAGGTGAAAGGATGACGGAGGAACAGGCAGGGCAGATCATGGCTCTGAGGATAGAGGGAAAAGGATATAAAGCCATTGCTTCGGCATTGGGCTTATCCCGTGACATTGTGAGGAACTACTGTAAAGTCAATGGATTAGACGGGTACGGGGAATTTACGGTTGTGAACCTGCGGAAGGATGCCGCAGGACAGAGTGAGTGATGCAGGCAGAAAGGATAAGCTGTATGTTGCCTCACTTTCCGGCGGGAAGGATTCCACAGCCATGGTGTTGCGGCTTGTGGAAGAAAAATGGCCGCTGGATTTGATATTATTCTGCGATACAGGGCTGGAATTTCCGGAGATGTATACGCACGTGGAACAGCTGGAAAAGGAACTTCCGGTCCCTGTTGTCCGGCTGAAAGAGGAAAAGGGATTTGAGCATTATTTTCTCCGTTACAGGCCGGAGAGAAAGAATCAGGCGCTTGCGGATAAGACGGGCATGAGCTGGGCGGGGCCGAGGAACCGCTGGTGTACCGGGTATTTAAAAACAGATGTGATAGACAGGTATCTGGTAGGGCTTAAAAGGCAGTATGAGATCGTGCAGTATATCGGGATTGCCGCTGATGAGCCGCAGAGGGTGAGGGAGTACCGATACCCTTTAGTGGAGTGGGGCATGACAGAAAAAGACTGCCTGGAATACTGTTATGCACGGGGATATGACTGGGGCGGTCTATACGGGCTGTTCGGGCGCGTGTCCTGCTGGTGCTGCCCGCTGCAGGGACTGCAGGAGCTGCGGATGCTGAGGAGTTATTTTCCGGGGCTGTGGGAGCAGCTGATCGTGTGGCAGGCCAGGACATGGAGGAAATTCCGGAAGGATTTCTCTGTGGATGAACTGGAAGTGCGGTTCCGGCTGGAGGAGGAACGGACGCGGGAAGGGAAGGAACTGCATAACCGGGAATTTTTCAGGGAGCTGAGGAAAAGGTTAGGACAGCACGGGTGACACCGTGTTTTTTTGTTGGGAAAAAACGGCGGAGCAGGAGGCGGATATGGCACGGATTGCGGTAATAGATGCGGATTTGATTGGCAGGAAGAGGCACAGGTTTCCGAACCTGGCCTGTATGAAACTGTCCGGCTATCATAAAGGGCTTGGGGATGAGGTGCTTCTTAAAACAGACTATGAGGAGCTGGACGCTTTTGAACGGGTATACATTTCTAAGGTGTTTACGGATACAGAGATTCCGGAAGGGGTTCTGGATCAAAGGAATGTCTCCTATGGCGGGACGGGATTTTACTATGACAAAGCCCCGAAGCTGCCGGAGGAAGTGGAGCATCATATGCCGGACTATCATCTTTATGACGGCTGGGTGGAGGAGAAGCTGGCGGCCGGGGCAAAGCGGCATGATTACCGTTTCTATCTGGACTATTCCATCGGCTTTCTCACAAGGGGGTGCTTCCGGAAGTGCCAGTTTTGTGTGAACCAGAATTATGACCGGGTAATGGGACACAGCCCGTTAGAGGAATTCATGGACCCACAGAGGAAGAAAATCTGCCTGCTGGATGATAACTTTTTCGGGCATCCGGTATGGGAAGGGATGCTGCAGGAGCTGAAAGACACAGGGAAGCCGTTCCAATTCCGGCAGGGGCTGGATGAGAGGCTGCTGGATGACCGCAAATGCAGGGCGCTGTTTTCCAGCAGGTATGACGATTCCTTTTCCTTTGCTTTTGACAATATCGCTGATGCGGAGCTGATTGAGAGGAAGATTGTCCTGGCAAGGAAATATACGGATGCCCAGATGCGGTTTTACTGTTTCTGCGGGTTTGACCGGGAGGATGTATGGGACCGGGATTTCTGGATGGAGGATGTTTTTCATCTGTTAAAGCGGATCGAGATTCTGATGCGGCATGGCTGCCTGCCGTATGTGATGCGGTTTATCCGGTATACGGAAAGCCCGTACAGGGGCGTGTATGTTTCCATTGCAAGATGGGCGAACCAGCCGGGGATGTTCAAGCGGCAGAGTTTACGGGAGTTTGCCGAGCATAACGGCAGACAGAGCGCCTGTTACCGTTATCTGGCGGATTTTGAGCGGCAGTTTCCGGAGGTTGCTTATTTTTATGAACTGCGGTTTGTCAGTCCAGAAAAGAACAGGAATAAATCGGAAGTTTGAAATGGTGTGGCCGAAGAATGGAATTATGCCATTTTTTATTAAATAATAGCCGCAAGGTTCGTACAGAGAGCTTTTGTGACTGGAAGGATGTAAGCAGGAGGGAGGTGTGAGTGGTGGCACAGAGCGGAAGAAAGCCAAAGCCGACAGCGGTGAAGGTGCTGGAAGGGAATCCGGGGAAACGGAGCCTGAACAGGCAGGAGCCGAAGCCGGAGAAGAAAGCCCCCAGATGTCCGGCATGGCTGGAGGATGAGGCGAAGAAGGAATGGAAGCGGATGGCAAAGCAGATGGAGCAGCTTGGGATTCTGACGGAGATTGATATGGCGGCTTTTGCAGGGTACTGCCAGGCGTATGCCAGGTGGAAAGAGGCAGAGGAATATATCTCTGAGCATGGGACGGTCATGAAAGCGCCGTCCGGGTACTGCCAGCAGGTTCCGCAGGTGTCCATTGCCCAGACCTATCTGAAAATCATGAACCGTTTCTGTGAGCAGTTTGGGCTGACTCCTTCTTCCCGGAGCAGGATTGTGGCGGAGAACGGGGAAGATAAGGAAAGCGATGCCATGGAACTGCTGTTATACAAGGGCGGTGGACACTGATGTTTGATGAGGCAAAGGCGGATTATGCAGTGCAGTTCATTAACTGTCTGAAACATACCAAAGGGAGATGGATAGGGCAGCCTTTTGAACTGCTCCCGTGGCAGGACAGGATTATCCGGGATGTGTTCGGGACGGTGAAGGAGAATGGATACCGTCAGTATAATACGGCTTATGTGGAGATTCCGAAGAAGAACGGGAAATCGGAGCTGGCTGCGGGGGTGGCGCTGTATATGACCTGCGGGGACGGGGAATGGGGCGCGGAGGTTTACGGCTGTGCTTCGGACCGCCAGCAGGCCTCCATTGTGTTTGACGTGGCAGTGGATATGGTGGACCAGTGTCCGGCGCTGAAAAAGCGGATTAAGCCTGTGATGTCGGTGAAGCGGCTGGTGTACCAGCCCACCAACAGTTTTTATCAGGTGCTGTCAGCGGAGGCGTATACAAAGCATGGGCTGAATGTCCATGCGGTGATTTTTGATGAGCTGCACAGCCAGCCGAACCGGGAGCTGTTCGATGTCATGACGAAAGGTTCCGGGGATGCCAGGACGCAGCCTTTGTTCTTTCTGATTACCACGGCGGGGACGGACCGGCATTCGGTGTGTTTTGAGCAGCACCAGAAGGCGGAGGACATCCTGCTTGGCAGGAAGATTGACCCGACATTTTATCCGGTGATCTATGGGGTGCCGGATGATGCGGACTGGTCTTTGGAGGAAGTCTGGCATCAGGCGAACCCGTCTTTGGGGTATACGATTGACATTGAAAAGGTACGGAACGCCTATCTGAGTGCAAAGGACAATCCGGCGGAGGAGAACATCTTCCGGCAGCTCCGGCTGAACCAGTGGGTGAAGCAGTCCACCAGGTGGATGCAGATGGAGAAGTGGGATGCCTGTGCATTTCCGGTGGATGAACGGGAGCTGCTTGACAGGGAATGTTATGGCGGGCTGGATTTGTCCAGCTCCATTGACATCACGGCGTTTGTGCTGGTGTTTCCGCCGAGGGATGATTTGGAGAAATATGTTATCCTGCCGTATTTCTGGATTCCGGAGGAGAACATGGTCCAGAGGGTGCGGCGTGACCATGTGCCGTATGATGTGTGGGAGAAGCAGGGAATGCTGATGACTACGGAGGGGAATGTGATCCATTATGGGTTTATTGAGAGTTATATTGATTCCCTGGGGAAGAAGTTCCATATCAAAGAGATTGCCTTTGACCGGTGGGGAGCGGTGCAGATGGTGCAGAATCTGGAGGAGCTTGGATTTACGGTTGTCCCTTTCGGGCAGGGGTTTAAGGATATGTCACCGCCGAGTAAGGAACTGATGAAGCTGACACTGGAACAGAAGCTGGCGCACGGGGGACATCCGGTGCTTCGGTGGATGATGGATAATATTTTTGTACGGACGGACCCGGCGGGGAACATCAAGCCGGATAAGGAGAAGTCCACGGAGAAGATTGACGGAGCGGTGGCAGCGGTGATGGCGCTTGACCGGGCGATACGGAATGGCGGGAGTTCGGGAAGCGTGTATGATGACAGGGGGATTCTGGTATTTTAAATTATTTTGTGGTATAGTGTAAGAAATAATTCAGAATGTTATAATCGAGGTGGTAAAGAATGGAGAATTTTTTAAGAATGCACGCCAAGAACCGTTTATCCTCTGTACAGCAGTTCCATATTAAATAAATGTACAGAGGAGTAAAATTTTATGGATAGATTAAATATGCCGGTTGTGAATGCGGATACAATCAGGGCAATGGAGGATATGACTTTTTTTACCTATGCACAAATCTTTGATGATTTATTAATCATATCACAGAAGGAAACAAACTGTTTTGTGCTGAAGACTACGGAGGGGCTTGTAGTCATTGATGCCATATGGCCCAGTGCTGAGGTTTTTCATGCTATTGTAAATTCCATCAAAGGAATCGGCTGGAATCCGGATTCGATAAGTAAGCTGATATTGACCCATGGGCATGTGGACCATACAGGCTGTGGAAAATGGCTTGTTGAAAAATACCATGCGGTAACATACCTTTCAAAGACAGATGATATCTTCTGGAAGGAACATCCGGTAAAGGCTGACCGGCCGGAAACGTGGAAGGATTATGGGATAAATGTGTATGTGCAGGGTGGGGATACGATAATATCAGGGGATAAGGCTATAAAGGTATATGCCACTCCCGGTCATACACCAGGATGCTTAAGCTATATTTTCCCTGTAAAAGAAGACGGAGAAGTCCATATGGCGGCATTATGGGGAGGCACGACACCGCCGTGGACAAGAAACGGCATAGAACAGTATTTAACATCATTAGACTATTTTATGGGGGAGGCGCAGAAGGAAAAAGTCGATGTCGCACTGAGCAACCACACATCTGTTGATAATGGTTTAGAACGGATTGCCTATTCAAAAAAACGGATGGCCTATATGCCTAATATTTATATCATCGGGCAGAACGGTTTTCAGAAATATTGTCAGGTTTTTAGGACATTGAGTTATAAAATGCTGGAGAACATATAATGGTTAGCTTATAGAAATTATTTTAGACTTGTAAAGCATCTCTTCGGAGGTGCTTTCTTTTTACGCGTTTTTAAGGAGGCGAGTATGAAACTGCCATCTATTTTAGGTATCCGGGGAGCGAGGGATAAGCCAAGAGCCAGCTACGGTGGTTCTGCTTATTCCTTTTTCTTTGGAAGAAGTACCAGTGGAAAAACGGTGAATGAGCGGACTGCCATGCAGACCACGGCGGTGTTTTCCTGTGTGCGGATTCTTTCGGAGGCGGTGGCTTCCCTGCCCATCCATGTGTACCGTTATTCGGATACTGGGAAGGAGCGGGTGTATGACCATCCGCTGTATCATCTGCTCCATGATGAACCGAATCCGGAGATGACTTCTTTTGTGTTCCGGGAGACTTTGATGAGCCATCTATTGGTTTTTGGGAATGCTTATGCGCAGATTATCCGGGATGGGAACGGGAGGGTGCTGGCGCTGTATCCGCTTCTGCCAGATAAGATGGAGGCGGACCGGGATGAGGACGGGCGGCTTTATTATATCTACACCCGGAACAGTGACGAGAACCCGAACTTTGAAGAGTATGGCAGGGTGTATCTCAGAGAGCAGGATGTGCTGCATATTCCGGGGCTGGGGTTTGACGGGCTGGTGGGGTATTCCCCCATTGCCATGGCGAAGAATGCGGTGGGGATGACGCTGGCCTGTGAGGAGTACGGGGCTTCCTTTTTTGAGAACGGGGCGAATCCCGGAGGGGTTCTGGAACATCCGGGGGTGCTGAAAGACCCGGCGAAGGTGAGGGAGAGCTGGCAGTCGGTGTACGGCGGCAGCAGGAACGCCGGGAAGGTGGCGGTGCTGGAAGAGGGGATGAAGTACCAGCAGATCGGCATCCCGCCGGAGGAAGCGCAGTTTTTGGAGACCAGGAAGTTCCAGATTAACGAGATTGCCAGGCTATACCGGATTCCGCCCCACATGGTGGGGGATTTGGATAAATCCAGCTTTTCCAATATTGAGCAGCAGTCTCTGGAGTTTGTGAAGTACACGCTGGACCCGTGGGTGATACGGTGGGAGCAGTCTTTGCAGAGGGCGCTGTTTCTGCCCCAGGAGAAGAAGGAGTATTTTGTGAAGCTGAACGTGGACGGGCTGCTGCGCGGGGATTACCAGAGCCGGATGGCGGGGTATTCCGTGGGGCGGCAGAACGGGTGGCTGTCTGCCAATGATATCCGGGAGATGGAGGATTTGAACCTGATTCCTAGGGAGGAAGGCGGGGATTTGTACCTGATCAACGGGAACATGACGAAGCTGGAAGATGCGGGGCTGTTTGCAGGGAAGAGACAGGAGACACAGCTAGGGCAGGAATTCGGGGCATAGATGGCAGGCTGCTGATGAGGGGAAACAAATAAACGGATATTTTTCTCACGGATTATTTGTGCTGTGACTGCGGCATGCTGGGGTGTACGGCCGAAAAGGTGAACAGGAAACGATAGGTAGAAATGACAGGAGCCAACAGGCGGGTAAAACCATCTGCTGGCTTTCTTTTTGCAGAAATTCAGGAAGCGGGGTGCAGGGATGAAGCGGAAGTTTTGGAACTGGGTAAGGAATGAGGAGGAAGAGGAGCGGACGCTGGTGCTGAACGGGGAGATTTCGGATGAGACCTGGTATGGGGATGAGGTGACTCCGGAGCTGTTCCGGAAGGAGCTGGATGCCGGGACGGGGAACATCACGGTCTGGATCAATTCTCCGGGCGGGGATGTGTTTGCGGCGGCGCAGATTTACAACATGCTGATGGAGTACAGGGGGAATGTGACGGTGAAGGTGGATGCGCTGGCGGCTTCGGCGGCCTCTGTGATCGCCATGGCGGGGACTACGGTGCTGATGAGTCCGGTTGCCATGATGATGATCCACAATCCCATGACTATTGCCATCGGGGATTCCAGGGAGATGCAGAAGGCAGGGGAGATGCTGGATGAGGTGAAGGAGAGCATTATGAATGCCTATGAGATTAAGACCGGGCTGAACCGGACCAGGATTTCCCATCTGATGGACGGGGAGAGCTGGTTCAATGCGAAGAAGGCGGTGGAGCTTGGCTTTGCGGACGGGATTCTGCACGGGGCTGGAGATACGGAAGATGCGGCAGAGGGGACGGATGCGGAGGGCGTGATGTTCTCCCGGACGGCGGTGGCGAATTCCCTGCTGTCCAAGCTGGTCCCGGAGCCGGGGAAGAAGGGGACGCCTGTGGAGCAGCTGGAGAAGCGGCTGAATCTGCTGGTGCATTAGAGATGCTGCGTGTTTAGGAAGATCAGCGGGCTGCAGAGTGAGAAAACGGCGGAGCTGGAATGGGGAATAAAATCAGAAAATCGGAGGGCTTTTATATGAGCAAGGTTTTGGAGTTAAGGGAAAAGAGAGCGAAGGCGTGGGAGGCGGCGAAAGCCTTTTTGGAGAGTAAGAGAGGGGCGGACGGCATGATGTCCGCAGAGGATACGGCTTCTTATGACAAGATGGAGGCGGATGTGGTGAATCTGGGGAAGGAGATTGAGCGGCTGGAGCGGCAGGCTTCGATTGATGCGGAGCTGAACAGGCCTACTTCCATGCCCATCACCAATAAACCCAACGGTGACCCGGACGGGGAGGAGAAGAAGGGCAGGGCAACGGATAAGTACCGGAAGACTTTCTGGAATGCCATGCGGAGAAAGAATTTCTATGACGTGGAGAATGCCCTGCAGGTGGGGACAGACTCTGAGGGCGGCTATCTGGTGCCGGATGAGTTTGAGAGTACGCTGGTGGAAGCGCTGGAAGAGGAAAACTTTTTTAGGAGCATTGCCACGGTCATCCAGACTTCCAGCGGGGACCGGAAGATTCCGGTGGTGGCAAGCAAAGGCGAGGCAAACTGGATTGAGGAGGAAGGGGCGTTCCCGGAATCCGATGATGCGTTCGGGCAGGTTTCTATCGGCGCGCACAAGGTTGCCACCATGCTGAAAATTTCAGATGAGCTGCTGAATGACAGTGCGTTCAATCTGGAGGCTTATATTTCTAAGGAGTTTGGAAGAAGGATCGGCTCCAAGGAAGAGGAGGCTTTTTTTGTCGGGGACGGCTCTGGGAAGCCGACAGGCATCTTTAATGCTACAGGCGGTGCGGCGGACGGCGTAACCACTTCCACGGCGAATATTACGTTTGATGACGTGATGGATTTGTTTTATTCTGTGAAGTCCCCGTACCGTAAGAAGGCGGTGTGGGTGCTGAATGACACGACGGTCAAGGCGCTGCGGAAGCTGAAAGACAATAACGGGAATTATATCTGGCAGCCGTCCGTGCAGGCGGGGCAGCCGGATATGATTTTAAACCGCCCGTACCACACTTCTGCTTATGTGCCGGAGCTGGCGGCGGGGGCGAAGGTCATGGCTTTTGGAGATTTCTCTTATTACTGGGTTGCGGACCGGCAGGGGCGTTCTTTTAAGCGGCTGAATGAGCTGTTTGCCGCCACCGGGCAGGTGGGGTTCCTTGCCAGCCAGAGGGTGGACGGGAAGCTGGTCCTTGCCGAGGCGGTGAAGACACTGAAAATGAAGACGGTTTCTGCGGGTTAAACCGGGAAGCAGAGGCTGGTGGTGTTTGGGTATGAGTTATTGATAGACACCTGCCTGGCTTTAACCAGGAGTGAATTTATCAGGAAGGTCTACAGGAAGGGCGGTGTGCAGGATGGCGGTTGTGGCGCTGGAGGAAATGAAGGGGTATCTCCGGGTGGACAGCGGGGATGAGGATGCATTGATTGCCGGGCTGATTGAGACCGGGGAGCGGATGTGCGCGGATATAGCCAGGATGGAAGCCGGGGAGCTGGAAGGGTATTTGTCCATAGCAAGGCCAGCCATCCTGTATGCGGCTGCCTATCTGTATGAACACCGGGAAGAGGCGGACCATGAGGAGCTGGTGCAGACCCTGCGCTCCCTGCTGTTTGGCATCCGGAAGGAAGCGTTCTGATGGCTTCTGTGGGATGGAACAGGGATGATGGAAGGCAGAAGAGCAGGATCGGGGAATGGAAGGAACGGATCGTTATCCAGAGAAGCAGGGCGGGGACGGACAAAGCCGGGAATCATGTGCTGTCTTGGGAGGATTTTTATGTCTGCTGGGCTTATGTGAATAATCTTTCCGGGAAGGAATACTGGGAGGCGGCGCAGGTGAATGCCCAGAAGGATGTGTTTTTTCTTATCCGGTACTGTTCGGAAGTGGCGGAGATGGATACGGAGCATTACCGGATTGTATTCCGGGGGCAGGTTTATAACATCACGTTCCTGGATAATGTGAAGTACCAGAACCGGACAGTTAAGCTGCGGGCTTCGCTGGCGGGACGGTGAACCAGGAGGCGTAAGGCCGGAGGCAGAGGGAATGTCAGAAAACCAGAGGGTGACAGTGGACGGGATGGCGGATGCCATTATGGAAGGGCTTTTAGAGTATGCGGACCTTGCCACGGATGTGATGAAGGGCTGTGTGAAGAAGGCCGGGAACACAGTGAAGAAGGAGACGCAGGAGAATGCCCCGGTGAAGTCGGGGAAGTACGGGAAAAGCTGGGCGGTGAAGCGGCAGAGGGAGATTTCCCATATGCTGGAGGTGGTGGTACACAGTAAGGACCGCTACCAGCTGACCCATCTTCTGGAGAAGGGCCATGCCAAACGTGGGGGCGGCCGGGTGAAGGCGTTCCCGCACATCGGTCCGGCGGAGGAGAAGGGCATCCGGGAGCTGGAGGACGGCATCAGAAGGGGGCTGGGCGGATGAGCCATGAGGAAGTAATGAAGATGATGGAGGAAACGGGGCTGCCTTTTGCTTATGACCATTTCGTGGAAGGGGAGTCGCCGGAGCCTCCGTTTCTTGTGTTTCTGTATCCGAAGGCGGATAATTTTGCGGCGGACGGGATTGCGTATTTTAAGATCAGCCGGCTTGACGTGGAGCTGTATACGGATTTGAAGCAGCCGGAGCTGGAGGAGCGGATAGAGGCGGTGCTTTTGAAGCATGGGATTTTTTATGGGAAGAGTGAAGTTTTTATTGAATCGGAGCAGCTTTATGAGGTGCTGTATGAGATGGAGGTTTGATGGATGAATAATAAGGTGAAGTTTAATATCTGCAACTGCCATTATGCGTTGCAGAAGCTGTCGGAGGAGGGGGAGCTGACCTTTGACACTCCGGTGCCGATGCCGGGCGCGGTTTCCCTGGCGCTGGACCCAAACGGGGAGCCGGAGTCTTTTTATGCGGACGGGATTGAGTATTATATTATCGCCAACAACATGGGGTATGACGGGGATTTGGAGCTGGCTTTGATTCCGGAGAGTTTCCGCACGGATGTGCTGAAAGAGGAGGCGGACACCAATGAGGTGCTGGTGGAGAACGCCAATGTGGAGACGGGGGCTTTTGCCCTGCTGTTTGAGTTTGACGGGGATATCCGGAAAATCCGGCATGTGCTGTATAATTGTTCCGCCAGCCGCCCGAAGATTGAGGGCAAGACCAATGAGGAGAGCCGGGAGGTGCAGACAGAGACGCTGACAGTGAAGGCGAGGCCCATGGCGGACGGGTATGTGAAGGCGAAGACGGGGAATAAGACGGCGCAGGCCACATATGACGGGTGGTATCAGAAGGTGTATCTGCCCACACCGAAGGAGGAAGTTCCGGCGGAGGAAGGGCAGGGGTAATGGATGGAAGCCCGCGAGGGGCTATGATAGGGACAGTGTACAGGAGGGAGTCCCCCAGGGGATGCCTTGATTTGCAGAACGCATTGGGCAGTGAGGAGAAAAGGACATGAGCATTTGCAGGAAGATTGAGATTGACGGGCAGGAGGTGCTGTTTAAGGCATCGGCGGCGATTCCGAGGATTTACCGCTTGAAGTTCCAGAGGGATATTTATAAGGATTTGCGGGTGCTGGAGCAGAGCATCGGGGAAGGGGATGAGGAGAGTTCCAACCTGGATTTGTTCTCTTTGGAGATGTTTGAGAATATCGCTTATACCATGGCGAAGCACGGGGACCCGGCGATTCCGGATGACGTGGAGGAATGGCTGGACGGGTTTAACACGTTTTCCATTTACCAGGTGCTGCCCCAGCTGATTGAGTTGTGGGGGTTGAATGTGAAGATGGATGTGGAGGCTAAAAAAAACTTCGCTCGACAGAGCGGGAGATGACAACGCCGCTGTTTCTGCTTCGGTGCGTGCAGCTGGGGATTTCCATGGGGGATATGGAGCTGCTGTCTATTGGGTTGATCAATGATATGTATGCGGAGAGCAGGAATGATGAGTGGAAGTACCGGGAGCTGGCTACGCAGGAGGATATGGACGGGTTCTGATTTTCGTTGATATGCCGGTCTCTTTTTGTTATACTTGTTGATAGAAAGAGACTGGCGGGAGTCAGCGGTAAGTATGAATTGACCGAGCGGAAAGCGAGGGATGGTTCTAGACCGTCAGGTCAAGAAGATGGGCTATACAACAACTTTGAATTTGTAAGGTTGATTAAACATAAAAAAAGGGGAAATTTATGGCCATTTGTATAAAAGAAAATCAAGCTAAATCCTATTTTTATTTGTGTGGTATAAAACCCATAAGAGAAGTAAAGTTGGCCGAAGGCATAACTTTAATGCCAGCTACATCTACGCCTAATCCTGATGATATGATTGATAGCATTATGAAAAGCAATCATGCTTCAGAAGTGGAATTAGGGGTACTTATAGCTACTTTAAGATTGGTAACATCCCAAATAAAAATTGAAGGAGCTATAGGTAAAGAATTAGCTGTGAAAGCATGGAATGCACAGCAGATATGCGTACAGATGAGTGCCATACTTAATTGTGATTTGGCATGGTATTTTCAAGCTGATAGACCAGTTGAAAAGTTTAGTGCAGATATAGATATTCATATAATTATGGAGAATTTATATAAGATACCTGATGAATACATTGAGTTATCTGATGAAAAATGCTCTTTTTTGGAAACAAGAATTGAAAAGGCGTGTAAGCTAGCCGAAGCTAATGAAAAATTTTATTTAGCGACTAATGCAATGTGGAGTTATAGATTGAATTTTATGCCAGCAATAAGAATTAGTGTAATTTGGAGTGGAATAGAAGCGTTATTTATGGTAGACCATAATATCAAAAACACAATAGCAATAGTGTCATCTAGATTTATTTATGGTAACGATGATAAAATAGAAGATATAAAGAATTTGTATAAAGATGCAAGATGTAAGGCAACTCACGAATATCGAAATGGAACATATGATTTATATGAAAAATCAAATGAATTACTGTATAAATTAATACTAAAATGTATAGATGAAGAACATACCCCTGATGTGAATTGCATCTTTGCAAATTCTTAGTTCCAAGCAACAAATCTTAGCTGACAGGGCTGATAAGTTAGAAGAGAGGGGAGAAACATTATGAAAATGCCAAATGAAAAAATTGATACAATTATGTTTGCTCCTTGTGGAATGAATTGTTTCGTTTGCTATAAACATTGTTATCATAAAAGACCGTGTGCAGGCTGTTTAAATGGTGATATGGGGAAGCCGGAACATTGCCGCAAATGTAAAATAAAAGATTGTATAAAATACAGGAGACTGTCTTTTTGTTTTGAGTGTTCCGCATACCCATGTAAGCTGATAAAAAACCTTGAAAAGAGTTATAACAAGAGGTATCAGGCGAGCCTTATGGAAAACAGTGAATTTGTCCGTCAATATGGTTTGGAATTGTTTATGGAACAACAGAAAGAAAAATACACCTGTCCGAAATGCGGTGGGATTATTTCAATCCATGACAGGGAATGTAGTGAGTGCCAGGAAAAAATGGAATAGTGAATGTTTGACGGGAGGGAGTTAAGATGTGGGTTTGCCCGAAATGCGGAAGAGAGTTTAAAAAGCAGAACCAGTCCCATTATTGTGGAAATGCACCAAAGACAATAGAACAATATATTGAAGCACAACCGCAGGAAATCCAGCCATACTTGTCAGCAGTCCGCAAAGCGGTACATGATGCAATACCGGAAGCACAGGAGCGTATTTCATGGAGTATGCCTACTTTTTGGAAAGGATATAACATCATTCATTTTGCAGCAAATAAAAAACACATTGGATTATATGCAGGAGAAGAAGCGGTTATTGTATTCGAGGAAAGGCTGAAAACGTATAAAACAAGTAAGGGAACGATTCAAATTCCATATAAAGAACCTTTGCCGCTGGAACTGATTGCAGATATTGCTGTCTGGTGTTTGGAAAAAGCAAATCCCTGATGATTTAAAAATATAATAATGGTAGAAAGAGATTACATAGGCGTTTGTCAGAAATGGCAGGCGCTTTTTCAATTCATTTTGGGAGCCTGTAAGGGCTCTTTTTTTCGTTGCGGAAAGGCAGGTGGGGAGCGTGGCATCCAGAATCCAGGGGATTACAGTTGAAATTGGTGGGGATACTACGAAGCTGTCCACTGCTTTATCGAAAGTGAATAGGGAAATCCGGGATACGCAGGGGCAGCTTAAGGATGTGAACAAGCTGTTGAAGCTGGACCTTGGGAATACGGAGCTGATGGCGCAGAAGCACAGGCTTCTGGCGCAGGCGGTTGGCGAAACGAAGGAAAAGCTGGAGGCTTTGAAGCTGGCGGGACAGCAGGCCAATGACGCGCTGGCGAGAGGGGAGATTTCCCAGAGCCAGTATGATGCCCTGCAGAGGGAGATCGTGGAGACGGAGAAGGCTCTGGAGGAGCTGGAGACGCAGGCGGGCAGGTCGGCGGTGGCCTTACAGAAGATTGGGGAGACCGGGGAGAAGCTGAAAAGCGTGGGTTCTTCCATCGAAGGGGCAGGTAAGAAGCTGATGCCTGTGACGGCGGCGGTGGGCGGCCTAGGGGCGGCTGCCGTGAAGGTTGCGGCGGATTTTGATTCCGGCATGAGCAAGGTGGCGGCTGTGTCCGGCGCGGCGGGGGAGGATCTGGATAAGCTGCGGGAGAAGGCCCGTGAGATGGGGGCGAAGACGAAGTTCTCCGCTTCGGAGGCGGCTTCTGCCATGGAGTATATGGCCATGGCCGGGTGGAAAACCGGGGACATGCTGGACGGCATTGAGGGGATTATGAACCTTGCGGCTGCGTCCGGGGAGGATTTGGCGACTACGTCTGATATTGTGACGGACGCTTTGACGGCTATGGGGCTGTCGGCTTCGGATTCCGGGCATTTTGCAGATATCCTGGCGGCGGCTTCTTCCAATGCCAACACCAATGTTTCCATGATGGGGGAGACGTTTAAGTATTGTGCGCCGGTTGCCGGGGCTTTGGGTTTTTCTGCGGAGGATACGGCGGAAGCCATCGGGCTGATGGCAAATGCGGGGATTAAGTCTTCCCAGGCCGGTACTGCCATGCGTTCCATGATGACGAATCTTACGGGGGATGTGACGTTTGCGGGGGATGCGTTCGGGGAGCTGACGGTGCAGACTACCAACACGGACGGGAGCATGAGGAGCCTGGGGGATATCCTTAAGGACTGCCGGGGTGCGTTTTCCCAGATGTCGGAGTCGGAACAGGCGGCCAATGCGGAGGCTCTGGTGGGGAAGAACGCCATGAGCGGTTTTCTGGCGGTGATGAATGCTGCGCCGGGGGATATTGAGAAGCTGAATGGGGCGATTACGAACTGTGACGGGACGGCGGAGAAGATGGCGGCTACCATGCAGGATAATCTTGCCGGGCAGATTACGATTTTGAAAAGCCAGCTGGAGGAGCTTGCCATTTCCATCGGGGAGATGCTGATGCCTTATATCCGGCAGATTGTGGGCTGGGTTCAGGGGCTGGTGGACTGGCTGAACGGGCTGGATGAGGGGACGAAGAAGATGATCGTCACCATTGCCCTGGTTGCGGCGGCGGTGGCCCCGGTGCTGATTGTGATTGGGAAAGTGGTCGGCGCTGTTGGGACTATCATGACGGTGGTTCCGCAGATTGCGGCAGCCATTTCCGGTGTGATTGCGTTTGTGTCGGGGACGGTGATTCCGGCCATTGGGGCGGTAGTGGCTGCGGTTGGGTGGATTCCTATTGCCATTGCTGCGGTGATTGCCATTATCGTCCTGCTCTGGAATAAGTGTGACTGGTTCCGGGAAGCGGTCATTGCGGTGTGGGAGGCTGTTAAGTCGGCAACCATTGCGGCATGGAATGCGGTTGGGGAGTTTCTGACCAATTTATGGAGTGGTATTGTGGAGACGGGGAAGGCGGTCTGGGATGGGCTGGCTTCTTTTTTTACTGTCTGCTGGCAGGGGATCCAGAATATGTTTACTACAGTGCTGACTGCCATTTCCACATTTTTCATTAATATCTGGACGGGCATCCAGAACGTGGTGGTGACTATAGGGACGGCAATCCAGTTGTTTCTGACTACGGCGTGGGATGCCATCAAGATGGTGCTTACAACGGTTCTTACAGCGATTCAGATGGTATTCACTACGGTGTGGAATGCCATTAAAGCTGTGGTCACTGCGGTTGTGGGGGCAATCCAGTCTTTTATCACGACGGCATGGAATGGGATAAAGGCTGTTGTGATAACGGTGATGAACGCCATCCAGTCGGTGGTGTCCGGTGTATGGAACAGTGTGAAGTCGGTGACTTCCTCTGTGCTGAACGGGATAAAGTCTGCGGTCAGCAGTGTGTTCAACAGTGTGGTTTCGGGCATCCGGACGGCTATGGGGAATGTGTACAGTACGGTGTCTGACGGGTTCAACCGGGCGGTGGGTTTTATCACGGGGCTTGCTTCAAGTGCCTTCCGGTGGGGGTCGGATTTGATTAACGGGATTGTGAACGGCATCCGGAGCTGTATCGGAAATGTGATTAATGCGGTGTCTGACGTGGCGGATGCTATCCGGTCTTATCTGCATTTCTCTGTGCCGGATGTGGGGCCGCTGACGGATTATGAGGGCTGGATGCCGGATTTTATGGGCGGTCTGGCAGAGGGGATTGAAAAGAGTAAAGGGATGGTGCAGAAGGCCGTGGACGGGGTGGCTGCGGATATGGTCATCAGTCCGAAGGTTTCTGCCATGGAGGCTTCGCAGATGCAGACGGCTTCGGTGGATTCCATCCGGCAGATGGTTTCAGGCATCCGGGAGATGTTTGCGGGGATGCAGGACAGGGACGGCATGGGAAATATCTGTATTCCGGTGTATGTGGGCGGCACGCTTCTGGATGAGGTGGTGGTGAATGCCCAGGCAAGGCAGAACCTGCGGTCAGGAGGGAGGTAGGCATGGCGTTTATCCAGTATCTGGTGTTTGACGGGACGGCGCTTCCCCTGCCGGATTCTTATGAGGTGGAGATGAAGGATGTGGAGGCGGATTCCGGCGGGGAGACGGAGGCTGGGACGGCACAGAGGGATGTGGTGCGGCTGGGGGTGGTGAGCATCCAGGCGGATTTTTCTGTGTCTCCGAAGTGGCTGAAAGTGCTGACGGGGTTTAAGCAGAAGGAGAAGATTGGCGTGGAGTATTTTGATACGGAGTCGCTGGAGATGAGGAAGACGGAGATGTATATTGAAGGGTATAAGGCGAGGCTGGTGAAAGATACGTCTTTTAAGGGGCTGTGGAAGGTGTCGTTTACGCTGCGGGAGTTTTGAGAAGCGGTTGCCGGAGGGCGTGTGGGCATGGTACAGTTTGAAATGTTTGTCTAGGGTAAAGTAATATGTTTTATCCTGGCTAAAGTGATTTGTCGGGCAGTTCCAATAGGTGAGGTCTCATGTTTGATACAGGTTCCGGTCAGGGCAGTATAGGATTATTTCATAGTTGAGTTTCAGCGATAGGTTCTGCACTATAAAAGGTGGCACGTTGATTTTTGATATTGGGATTACACAATTTTTTCTTGACTGAATGTAGTTCAGTGATGTATAATTGAATTATATTCAGTAGAGGGTACGATATGACAAGAACAGTAAAGAAACCGGATATACGCAGGCAGGAATTATTGGATATAGGTGTGAAATTATTTTTTGAAGCAGGGAAAAAAGAAATCAGCATTCAGGAAGTAGTAAAACAGGCAAATGTTGCTACAGGATTGTTCTATTACTACTTTAAGTCTAAGAATGATTTTATTGACGAAGCATTGAATAATTATGTAAATAATGAAATCTCTTCTTTGGAAATGATACTGGAGGATAGGACACTTACTGCTGATAAAAAATTGGATGCGGTATTGGAGGCCTATTTTATATATGCAAAGAAAATGGCTCCATTTCGTTCAAGTGCGCCTTTTCAAACAGAAAGGCATTATGCTTTGACAGAAAAGTTGATTACACAATTAAAAAGTAAGGTAAACAAGCTGGTATTACAAGGTGTATCAGAAAATGTGTTTGAGGTAGGTGATGTTTATACTACAGTAGGATTTTTGTTAAATGGATTAACAAGTGTATTTGATGCAGGCGCAGATATTAGTGAAGATTCTTTTGGGGTGATAAAAAAACTTGTATATAAAATATTGAACGGAGATCAAAATGAAAATAATCATTAATGAGGATGAGTTTACTAAAAATGAATTAGATAGTTGGAAAAGGAAACGGGTGGGGAAGGTTCTTAAAAATCTAAAGGTAACTTTGCCAATAGTGAAAGATACTGATGAATTGTGTGATAGATTAACATTAATAAAACTTAAAATGTCTTATGAAGAGATTACATCCTCAATGATGCTAAAATTAATAATTGGTCAAGTAGGAATGAAAGCTGCTACCATTTTATCGGGAAATAAACGCCGAACTGCCATTACTACTATTTTCGCTGATGGCATTACAGCAGAAAAATTTAATATAATTATTGATTCTCTAATGTTAGAAGATTCGCTGGAATATCGAAAGGTAAACTTAGCTACTTGTCCTGACCATTATGTTTTAAGACCATTCGATGAAACCCTGGAAGTAATAGAAACAACAGGAAATACACCTGTTCCTACCCAGTTTTTCATTACTTTTAATGATGAGACGGGATTGAAAGAACCCAGAAATTTAAACTATCCATATCAATCAACAGGTATTGCTAAACTTAAAGACGGTACAATCGTTGGTGGAGTGCGGCATCAATTCAGAGATACGCGATCAGGCATCGAAGTAAGGGCATTAGTAGAGTTTCCCAATCTATGTCCCAAAATGATTATCAAGGAACATCAAAAACATTTGGCCGCTGAATGGTCAAACTGGATTGACTGGGCAATTAAACATCAATCGCAATTTTAAGCCTCAAATCTCTAATTATGATATTATGATAAAAACAGGTAGAAGACTTTCACTTTACCTTTATAGGTATTTTGTTTTTTACTGCAAATTTCTGTTTACAGATCCAAAATGAAGATATGAGGAATGATGTTATGGATTATTCATTAGAAGAATTGAGGGAAGCAAAGCGGCAGATTGATTCAACTCTGCATAAGCTGAGAGAAACCGTAAAGACGCTTGAAGGCAAGGAGAATGCTTCCCGGTATAAATCCCAGATTACACTGGCAAAAAGGCGGGTAAAGGCTTTTGAAATTGCCAGTCGTTTGATTGAGGCTGAGATTGAAAAGAAGTAGAAAAAACGGGTTTCTATGAATCATTTTTCAATAGAATAAATTATTTTATGGCATCAGTCAGAAATGATTGGTGCTTTTTGTGTGTCCGAAAAGGAGGTGCTGCTTTTGTATCCGGTGAGCGAGGCGTTCCTGCAGGCGGTGCAGGAGAACACCAGGAGGTATTACTGGACCGGGAGGATTACCACGAAGGCCGGGGTGGAGTATTCTTTTGGGAATAAGGATATCGTGAAAGGCTCCGGGTATGTTTCCAACCAGTGCTGCGGGAGTACGGAGCTGGAGCTTGGAACCGTGTATGCGGCGGAGATGGGGATTACCCTGTTTTCGGATATTAACCGCTATACACTGGAGGATGCGAAGGTGGAGCTATTTTACCATCTGCGGCTTGGGGACGGGAGTTATGAGGAAGTCCCCATGGGGGTTTTTGAGGTGAGTGAGGCAAACCGGACGCTCCACTGTCTGGAACTGAAAGGGTATGATCACATGCTCCGGTTTGAGAAGAGTTTTAACGGGTTTGAGACGGTGGGGAATGCCTATGCGTTTCTGGCGCTCTGCTGTAAGGCCTGCAGGGTGGAGCTGGCCCATACCCAGGCGGAGATAGAAGCCATGCCAAACGGTTCGGAGATTCTGTCGGTGTATACGGAGAATGACATTGAGACGTACCGGGATGTGCTGTTTTATGTGGGGCAGGTGCTGGGCGGGTTTTTCTGCATTAACCGGGCGGGGAAGCTGGAACTTCGGAAGTATGGGAACAAACCTGTGATGACGGTTTCGGACAGGCACAGGTTTTCCAGCAGCTTTTCGGATTTTATTACCCGGTACACGGCGGTGAGTTCCACGAACCTGCGGACACAGACAGCGGAGTATTATGCCCTGGAGCCGGATGACGGGCTGACCATGAATCTGGGGGTGAACCCGCTTTTGCAGTTCGGGCTGGAGGAGACGAGGAGGCAGCTTTGCGGAAACATTCTGTCGGATTTGTCCGTGATCCAGTACGTGCCGTTTGATTCGGACACCATTGGGAACCCGGCTTTGGACCTGGGGGACGTGCTGGTGTTTTCCGGGGGCCATGCGGATGCTTCCCGGATGGCCTGTGTGACGGGATGCAGGATGAAGATCAACGGGAAGCAGTCTTTGAAGTGTGTGGGGAAGAATCCCAGGCTGGCGCAGGCGAAGTCTAAGAGTGACAAGAATATTTCCGGACTGTTGAACCAGATTGAGGCGGGGAAGATTGGGATACACACGTTTACCAATGCTTCGGCCTATACGGTGGGTGGTACGGATGTGAAAATCATCAGCATTGAGTTTGCGGCGGCGGAGGAGACCCATGTGCAGTTTTTTGGGCAGGTGGTGATAAATGTTGCTGCGGAGCAGATCAGTAAGGCGGGTACTGCCGCCGGGAGCATTGTGGTTCCGGTTCCTTCTGTGGCAGAGGATGGCACGGAATCCACAACGGATGTGACGGTGGAGGCGGAGCTTCCGGTCACTTTTTCCGGGGACGGGAAGGCGGCTGTTTATGTGACGTTTGAATTCAATGATGAGGTGATTCTGGTTCATCATCCGGAGGAGACCTGGGGGAGCGGGGGGCATACTCTTTCTTTGTATTACCCTATTGAGAACATGATCCCGAATTTCACCAATACGTTCAATGTGTATCTGCGGATGGAAGGCGGGACCGGGGAGATTGAGATGGGAGGCTGTATTGCTTCCATCAGCGGCCAGGGCATGGCGGCGGCTCCGGCGTGGGACGGGAAGATTGAGCTGGAGGAGACGGTTCCCCGGTTTGGTATCCGTGGCGGCATGATGGTGAGGGATTACAGGGAAGTAGTGAAAACAGAGACTATGGAGCTGGTGTTAAGGAGTTACAGTGACACGGTGCGGGGCAGGACAGGGATCGGAGGTTTCTGCCGGCCGGTGGAGATGGAATAGCTGTTTTTCTTACTTACAAACTTATTATACGAGGAGGTTTGGGATGAGGCTGAAAGGGACGATGGTTCTGGAACTTAAGGATACGGCCACCGGGGAGGTGGAGACGGTCACGGAAGAAAATATGGTTACCAATGCGGTGAATAACATTCTGGGGCTGAACCCTATGGGGATTTTCTATACGGCGGAGAATCTGGCGGGAGGCACTCCGTGGAACGGGAACCTGCTTCCTATCTGCCCGAACATGATCGGAGGCATCCTGCTGTTTTCCAAGGTTTTGGAGGAGGACGTGGATAACCTGTATGTGAAGTCGGATAACCTTCCGGTGGCGTATGCGTCTAATAACGTGAATTCCACGGCCAACACGGCAAGGGGGAGCCTGAACCAGACGGAGAGTAAGAAGCTAGACAACGGGTACAAGTTTGTGTGGGAATTCACGCCAAGCCAGGGGAATGGGACCGTTGCGGCGGTGGCGCTCACCAGCGCCCAGGGAGGGCAGAACGCATTTGGAAGTCTTGTGGGGGATGCCAGCACGTTTCTGCAGTTGAAGGATGTGGATATCAGGGAGATGGCACAGGCGCGGCAGATGGTACTGTTTGAGGCGGTGGAGGTGGATTTTGAGCATGACTTTTTATATTCTATCACTTCTAAGGACAGCAGCGTCCGGATACGCAGGGTAAGGCTGCCGATTTTCAGCATCGGGCTGAATGAGAAGATGGATGATTCCACGTATACGGTGGCAGAGGACACCACGATCACCACGGAGACGTTCCGGTTCCTGGGGGATTATACGAAGTATGGGGAGTTTATGGACGGTCAGGACGGGTACTGGTACGGGTTTTCCAATGAGGGGAATTCTTCCGGCAGCGCCGTGATGGTGTGGGTGAAGATCAAGAAGGAGGATTATTCCTTTACGGAAGGGAAGTGGACGCTCTCCAATGCGAAGCTGATGGATGTGGGGAGCAGGGACGGGAGTTCCTCTTATCCGGAGCGGGTGGTGAAGTGCTGTGTCCGGGGCGGGTATCTGTATGTCCCGGCGTATAACAAGAAGGGGATTTATAAGATCAATGTTTCTAATCCTTCGGATGTGACGCTGATCGAGTTTGGTTTTACTTCCAAGTGGAAGCCGCTGTGTGAGACGGGTTCCTGTGAGGTGTATATGACGCTCATCGGGGATCTGATCGTGGCGGGGGATTTCCAGGTGACGGCATCGGATGCCGTCATCCATACCCAGGGGAGCATGAGGCTGAATGATTCCGCAACGCCGCTGTTCCAGTATAAGCAGTTTTTGGTGAACTGGGGAGGCAGTTATGGGAGTGAGTTCCGGACGATGTATCTGCTGACGCCGTATCTGGCAACGATCAACAATCTTTCTTCGGCGGTGGTGAAGACGGTGGATAAGACCATGAAGATCACGTATACGCTGACGGAGGAGACAACGGTATGAGGGGATTCAGCCAGCCCTGTGGGGGAAAATCTGTGTCCAGGGTGACGGAAGAGACAGCAGGATAAATGATTTTGGGAACAGGGCGGCGGCTTTTCGGAGCGGGCCGCTTTTTCCATAGAAAAGAAAGTGAGGGATTTTGCATGAAGGAGTTTGTGAATGTGGTGCAGTGTGGGTTTGCGGCTGTGGGCGGTCTTTTCGGCTGGCTGATGGGAGGCTTTGACGGTTTTTTGTATGCATTAGTGGTGTTTGTGGCGGTGGATTACCTGACGGGGCTGATGGGTGCAGCGGTGGAGAGGAAGCTGTCCAGCGAGGTGGGCTTTAAGGGGATTTTCAAGAAGGTGGTCATTTTCTGCCTGGTGGCGGTGGGGCATATCATTGACAGCTATGTCATCCAGAATGGGAGCGTTCTGCGGACGGCGGTGGTGTTTTTCTATCTGTCCAATGAGGGGATTTCGATTTTGGAGAACGCTTCCCGGATTGGGCTTCCGGTGCCGGAGAGATTGAAGGCGGTGCTGGAACAGCTGCGGGAGGAAAAGGAAGAGGAAGAGTAGGAAGATAGGAACTGGATACGAAAGAGGAGCAGGGCGGTCAGGAAAGCCCGCTTGATAAGTGGAATGGGATTTGAAGGACAGGGCATCGGCAGGAAGGCTGGTGTCTTTTTTTATGTTTAAAACCGGAAAGAGAGGGAATTTCATATGAAGCTGATCCAGAGTATTTTGACAAAGTCCGGCTGTTATCAGGCGGGAAGGACGATTGCGGTGAAGGGGCTGATGATCCATTCGGTGGGGTGTCCCCAGTCCATGGCTTCTGCTTTTATCAGTAACTGGAACCGTGGGGATGCCAATGCCTGTGTCCATGCCATTGTGGAGCCGGGCGGGGATGTGTACCAGACGCTGCCGTGGGACCACAGGGGCTGGCACTGCGGCGGTGCGGGGAACAACACCCATATCGGGGTGGAGATGACGGAGCCTGCCACCATCCGGTATACGGGCGGTGCAAATTGGACGGAGACCGGGGACGGGAGCGGGACAAGGAAGCATGTGCTTGCCGCTTATCAGTGTGCGGTGGAGTTGTTTGCATATCTGTGTAAGCAGTACGGGCTGAATCCTTTGGCAGACGGTGTGATCATCAGCCACAGTGAAGGGTGTAAAAGGGGGATTGCAAGCAACCATGGGGATGTGGAGCATATCTGGGGACGGTTCGGGCTGACCATGGCGCAGTTCCGGAAGGATATCAGGGCAGAGATGGACGGTGGTGCTGGGAATGGAAGTGACAGCAGCATTGCGGATACTTCTTTTTATACGAAGATTATGGGGAAGGCTGCTGCCACTGTGGAGCAGATGAGAGCATATATCCAGAAGAAGAATCCTTCCGTGGGCCAGTCGGTGCTGGATATGGTCCCGCTGTATCTTTCTGAGGGAGAGACAGAGGGGGTGAGGGGCGATATCGCTTTTGCCCAGTCCTGTCTGGAGACGGGGAATTTTGGGTTCTCCGGTTCGGCGGTGAGGCTGGAGCAGAATAATTTCTGCGGGATGGGCGTGACGGAGAACGGGATGAAGGGGAATTCTTTTGATACGCCCCGGCTTGGCATCCGGGCGCAGGTGCAGCATCTGAAAGCCTATGGCAGTACGGAAGAGTTGAGGAATGGGAAGGTGGACCCAAGGTTTCAGTATGTGGCAAGAGGCTCTGTGCCTTTTGTGGAGTGGCTGGGGATTCCGGACAATCCGCAGGGGAAAGGGTGGGCTGCCGGGGCAGGGTATGGGGAGAAGATTCTTTCTATATTGAAGAGCATCATTGGGGAGGCCGAAAGCAGTGGAGAAAGTGACGGGAAGCCGGACCAGCCGGTGAAGCCTTTGGCTGGGTATGTGAAGGTGTTTTATAAGGGCAGGGATGGAGTGAATGTAAGGAAAGCGCCCTGTATGGGGGATAACGTGGACCAGGTGGTGTTTGACGGGATTTATACGGTGACTGGCATCAGCGGGGACGGGCAGTGGTACAGGCTGAAATCGGGGCTGTATATCACCACGGGGAAGGAGTATGTGCAGTTCATGGAGAAGCTGTCCGGGGCGGCTTCCTATATGGTGAAGGTGGAGATTCCGGATTTGAATATCCGGAAGGGACCGGGGACGGATTGTGAAAGAAGCGGGAAGTTTACCGGACCAGGAGTGTTTACCATTGTGGAGGAAGCGGATGGTGATGGGGCTGCTAAGTGGGGGCTGTTGAAATCTTACCAGAAGAAGAGGGATGGGTGGATTTCGTTGGATTATACAGTGAGAATTTAGAGGGCGGAAGAAGATGACGTTACTAAAACAGCCTATTAAGCAAAGAAAACACTTTATAAGCATTAAGTGGGGAAATAAATTATGGATACTGATATGACTATTTTTGCTGAATTACTTGCTACTCTCATAACCAAATATGCTGATAAAATTGACTTGGAAAGTTTACCGGACCCACCTTCACCAGACCCGCCACAAGGACCAACGGATTGAATCGTTGGTCTTTTTCTTTTTTAATCCAAAATCGCATTGTATTTCCTTATCGTATTTGATATAATTAGCGTAACAAATTAAACGTGTGGTTTGAGTCCAAACTTTTACGAGGTGATGATATTGATTAAAAAAACGAAAGTATACACATATAAGAGAGTGTCCACCTCCATGCAGGTAGATGGGTATTCTCTTGATGCCCAGGACGAGCGGATTACGAAATATGCCGATGCCTTTGATTATGAAATCGTTGGCGAATATGTGGACGCAGGCAAGTCTGGAAAGTCGATTGAAGGCCGTGCGGAGTTTAAGAAAATGCTTGAAGACATAGAATCTAATAAAGATGGTGTTTCCTATGTGCTTGTGTTCAAGCTGTCACGTTTTGGGCGGAATGCCGCTGATGTGCTAAGTACGCTTCAATTTATGCAGGATTATGATGTGAACCTGATTTGCGTTGAAGACGGAATTGACAGTTCCAAGGATGCAGGTAAGCTTATGATATCTGTCCTTTCAGCAGTAGCTGAAATTGAACGGGAAAATATTCTTGTGCAGACCATGGAGGGACGGAGGCAGAAGGCCAGAGAAGGAAAATGGAACGGTGGATTTGCGCCTTATGGCTATCGTCTGAATAATGGTAAGCTGGAAATTGAGGAAAGTGAAGTGGAGGCAATCCGTCTGATTTTTGATAAGTATGCAAACACGGATATGGGTGCTAATGGCATAGCAAAGTATCTGGGGCAGCAGGGGATAATGAAAAAGGAGAGGCAGAACGGTAAAAGTCCATTTTTTTCTGCAAAATTAATAAGGGAGATATTGGATAACCCTGTTTACAACGGAAAAATAGCTTTTGGGCGGAGACGGACTGAGAAGATATCCGGCACAAGGCAGTACCATATTGTGAAACAAGATGATTATATGGTTTGTGATGGAATCCATGAAGCAATCATTGATGACGGCACGTGGGAAAAAGTGCAGGAAAAACGCAAATTGCAGGCAAAGAGGTATGAGCACGTTAATAAGGGAAAGGATGAAAAGATTCATCTCTTGTCTGGTCTTCTGTGCTGCCCTATGTGTGGTGCGGGTATGTATGGTAATAAGTCAATTAAGAAGAAAAACGGCAAGCATTATAAGGACTATTTCTACTATGGATGCAAGCACCGAAGCATGATGCAAGGGCATAGATGTACTTATAATAAGCAGCTTCAGGAGGAAAAGTTAGACAGTGCTGTAGCGGAAGTCATTGGCAAATTGGTTAGTAATCCTAAATTTGCTGATATGATGAAAGAGAAAATCAACATCAAAACAGACACCAGCGAAGTGGAAAAAGAAATAGTCAATTACCAGAAGCAGTTAAGCCAATATATCGGCACGAAAAGAAGCCTTGAAAATCAGATAGACTGCTTAAATTACGATGACAGGCATTACGATAGAAAGTTATCCGACTTGCAGGATCGGCTGGATAAGATGTATGATAATATTGACGATGTGGAACATAGCTTAAAAGATTGCAAGGATAGGAAGCGGGCTATTGAAGCCGAGAAGCTGACAGGCGATAATATATATAAAACTCTCATTTATTTTGATAAGCTTTATGATGTAATGGAGGATGCTGATAAAAGAGCATTGCTGACAGCATTGATAAAGGAAATACATGTGTATGAGGAGGAACAGGCGAATGGACAGTGGTTAAAGTCGATTATATTTAAGCTTCCTATTGTTGAAGATAATATGAATATTAGTTTGGACAATGATACACACGTTGAAAGTATTGTCCTGTTGCAAAAAAGTGTTAAATGATGATTAGGTGAGATTGGATAGTTGCCGTGTGGTGAGGCGTGAAGGCTTTTGGCTTTCGCGCCTTTTCCTTATTGATGAAACGAGGTGATGTGTTTTGAAAAATATATATTATATGCCTGTGAAAAAAGAGAATATGGAACCGCTGCGTGTGGCGGCATATTGCCGCGTCAGCACTAAGAAAGAGACGCAGTTAGCCAGTTTGGCTCATCAAATTGTGGCATATACAGAACAGATATCAGATCATCCGGGTTGGGTATTTTCAGGAGTATTCTGGGATTGCGGAAGATGTGGATTAAGGAAAAAAGGCCGTAACGGATTGAAACATATGTTAGAAAGCGCTGCAGAGGGGAAATTCGATTACATAATCACTAAATCAGCAAAACGAGTATCCAGGAATACGGTAGAGCTATTGCAGATTATGAGATATTTGAAAGAAAGGGGTATTCAAA
>ERZ773260.411-NODE-411-length-63820-cov-7.072203_pt1 | contig 63820 bp, 54 predicted proteins | sample MGYA00511387_ERZ773260 | MGnify/ENA primary metagenome ERZ773260 (study PRJEB29015, sample SAMEA2737745) | human gut metagenome | biome: human gut; feature: human-associated habitat; material: faeces | place: China | collected 2012 ...
CCGCGCATGTCGCCGAAGAAAATGATTGGACTTTCTTTCGCCGCACCGGCGGCGAAACTCTACGAGGTTTTTTGCAAGCTGAAAAACCGCCGCATCGTTGGATGCGGCGGTTTTGAGATACGTTATTGCTTATAATGGTGTGCGTCCTCGAGGACCATTTCCTTGACCTTCATCAGGCGCACCTTGGTCGAACTTTCGTTCTCGTCCAGCTTCATGGAGATGTAACGAATGTTCTGCTCCAGCTCCGGGATCATCACGTATTCGAGCGCGTTGACGCGGCGGCGGGTCTTTTCGATCTCCTGCGCGAGCATCTGCGTGGTCTTTTCGACCTGCGCAAGCTCCAGCATATCCTTAAACACCTCCGCCAGCTTCTCAAGCGCATCGTCCAGCTCGCCGGACGTCTGCGCGAAGCCATACGGGAAGATCTCAGACGGGTCGCTGTTGCGGGTCTGGAAATCGTAGACCGGCACGTTCACGCTCATGATGTTCTGATAGGTCATGCCCAGCTCGACGCTCTGCCGCGGGTAGAGCAGCGACTGCTCGAGCATTTCCGGGGACATGATCGCGGACGCGACCGACAGAGAGCCGAACGCCTCCGTGAGTCCCTGCTCGACCTTTGCACGCAGCTGCTTGTTCAGGCGCACGTTGTCGAGGAACTGACGCATCAGCTCGTCACGCTTATCCTTGAGGAGCTTATGACCCCTGCGAGCGGTCTTCAACCGGCCCTTGAGCTGGTTGAGCACCATTCTTGTCGGGGTAATCGCTGTATTTGCCATCAAATCACCTCACTTGGTAAGTCTGCGGGACGGGTGCGATCAGGTCTCGGGCATATACTTTTCGATCAGCTCGGGCTTGATACGCTTGAGCTCGGTGCGCGGCAGCAGGCTCAGCAGCTCCCAGCCGAGGTTGAGGGTGTCCTCAATGGTACGGTTGGTGTTGTTGCCCTGATTGACGTAACGCTGCTCAAACGCATCGGCGAACTTCGCAAACTGCTTGTCGTCGTCCGACAGCGCCGCCTCGCCGAGGATGGTCATGAGCTCCTTGGCGTCCTTGCCGCGGGCATAGGCCGCAAACAGCTGGTTCATCGTGCCGGAGTGGTCCTCACGGGTCTTGCCCTCGCCGATGCCCTTATCCTTCAGACGCGACAGGCTGGGCAGCACGTCCACGGGCGGGATGATGCCCTTGCGGTACAGGTCACGGGAGAGGATGATCTGACCCTCGGTGATGTAACCGGTCAGGTCAGGGATCGGGTGGGTCTTGTCGTCCTCGGGCATGGTCAGGATCGGGATCATGGTGATCGAGCCGGACTTGCCGATGCGGCGGCCTGCGCGCTCGTAGAGCGTGGCAAGGTCGGTGTACAGGTAGCCGGGATAGCCGCGGCGGCCGGGGACTTCCTTCTTGGCCGCAGAGACCTCACGCAGCGCCTCGGCGTAGTTGGTGATATCGGTCAGGATGACCAGCACCTGCATATCCTTCTCGAATGCCAGATACTCGGCCGCGGTCAGCGCCATACGCGGGGTCGCGATACGCTCGACGGCGGGGTCGTTGGCAAGGTTCGAGAACACGACCGTGCGGTCAATGGCGCCGGTGCGGCGGAACTCCTGAATGAAGTACTCAGACTCCTCGAACGTGATGCCGATGGCAGCAAAGACGACGGCGAAGTTTTCGTTGTCGCCCAGCACCTTCGCCTGACGCGCGATCTGCGCGGCGAGGGCGGCGTGCGGCAGGCCGGAGGCCGAGAAGATCGGCAGCTTCTGGCCGCGGACGAGGGTGTTCAGGCCGTCGATGGTGGACACGCCGGTCTGAATGAACTCTGCCGGGTAGGCGCGGGCTGCCGGGTTCATCGGCAGACCGTTGATGTCGCGGTGTTCCTCGGCGAGGATGGCCGGGCCGCCGTCGATGGGCTCGCCCATGCCGTTGAAGACGCGGCCGAGCATATCCTCGCTCACGCCCAGCTGCAGCGGGTGGCCGAGAAAGCGCACCTTCGACTGCGCGAGGTTGATGCCCTGCGCGCTCTCGAAGAGCTGCACGACCGCATGATCGTCCTCGACCTCGAGGACTTTGCAGCGGCGGACTTCACCGTTCGGGAGCTCGATCTCGGCCAGCTCGTCGTAGGTCACGCCTTCGACATTCTTGACGATCATCAGAGGGCTGGCGATCTCCTGGATGGTCTTGTATTCTCTAATCACTGCTCCTCACCTCCGGCGATAATCTCTTTGATCTGTGCAGTCATATCCGCCGCGATCTTGGCATAGACCTGCTCGTACTCGTCGCTCGGCACGCTCTTGGCGCGGCCGATATCGACGCGGGCGGGAATGGCAAAGAGCTTGTGCATCGGCGCGTTCTTCTCGAGCGCGTCACGGCACTCGGCGTCATAGTGCAGGATGAGGCCGAGCAGCAGATACTGACGGCGGTACTCGGAGTAGCTGTCGATGTCGACGAAGGCGTTCTGCTGCAGGAAGTCCTCGCGGATCATCTTGGCAGTCTCCATCGTCAGGCGGTCGGCCGGGGACAGCGCGTCCTGACCGACGAGGCGGACGATCTCCTGCAGCTCGGATTCCTGCTGCAGGATGCTCATGGCCTTGTCGCGGTTGGCCATATATTCCTCGCCGAACGTGGCCTCATACCACGGCTTGAGCGAGTCGACATACAGCGAGTAGGACGTCAGCCAGTTGATGGCCGGGAAGTGGCGGGCATAGGCAAGGCTCGAGTCAAGCGCCCAGAACACCTTGACAATACGCATGGTCGCCTGCGAGACAGGCTCGGAAATGTCGCCGCCCGGAGGCGAGACAGCGCCGATGGCGGTGACGGAGCCGCGGCGGTCGGCATCACTGCCGATGCAGCGGATGCAGCCGGCGCGCTCGTAGAACTGCGCGATGCGCGATGCGAGGTAGGCCGGGTAGCCTTCTTCGCCGGGCATCTCCTCCAGACGGCCGGACATCTCACGCAGTGCCTCGGCCCAGCGGGAGGTGGAGTCAGCCAGAACGGCGACGTCATAGCCCATGTCGCGGAAATACTCCGCGATGGTGATGCCGGTGTAGATGGACGCCTCACGCGCAGCCACCGGCATATCGGAGGTGTTGGCGATGAGCACGGTGCGCTTCATGAGCGGCTCGCCGTTGCGCGGGTCGGTCAGCTCCGGGAACTCCATGAGAACGTCGGTCATCTCGTTGCCGCGTTCGCCGCAGCCGATGTAGACGACGACATCCACGTCCGACCACTTGGCGAGCTGATGCTGCACGACGGTCTTGCCGCTGCCGAACGGGCCGGGCACGGCTGCCGTGCCGCCCTTGGCGATCGGGAAGAGCGTGTCGATGATACGCTGACCGCTGTTCATGGGCTTGTTGGGGGCAAACTTCTGCGCATAGGGGCGCGCGATACGCACCGGCCAGCGCTGGATCATGTTCAGCTCATGATCGACGCCGGCAGCGTCGGTGAGCACGGCGACGGTCTGGTCGACCGTGAAGTCGCCGCCGGTGATGCTCTTGATCGTGCCCGCCATCTGCGGGGGCACCATGATCTTGTGCAGGATGGCCGTCGTCTCCTGGACGGTGCCGATCACGTCGCCGCCGGTGACGGCGGTGCCGGGCTGCACGACGGGATCAAAGTGCCACACGCGCTCGCGGTTGAGCGCGGGTACCTCGATGCCGCGGGTGATGTTCGAGCCGGTCAGGTCGCGGATCTCGGGCAGCGGGCGCTGGATACCGTCATAGATATTCTCCAGCATACCGGGGCCAAGCTCCACGGACAGCGGCATACCGGTCGTCTCGACTTCCGCGCCGGGACCGAGACCGGAGGTCTCCTCATAGACCTGGATGGACGCGCTGTCGCCGGTCATATTCAGGATCTCGCCGATCAGGCGCTGCTCGCCGACACGCACAACGTCGGAGACGTTGGCATCGGCAAGACCGTTGGCCACGACCAGCGGACCGGAAACTTTTGTGATAGTTCCGCTCAATTTCATTCTTCCTTTCCTTAAAGGATATCGGAGCCAACCGCTCGCTCGACCGCCGCCTTGAGTGCGGTCTGGCCGAGGCCGAGGGGGCCTTCCCTGCCGGGGATCAGGATGATGGCCGGCTTGGGAACATCTTTGAATTTGTCGATCTCGTGCTGAAGCTCCTGCGCCAGATTTTCTTCCACATAGATGATGGCGTAGTCCTCAGAGTCTTTGGTCAGGCGGCGCAGCGTCTCGCGCGCCTCCTCGGCGTTGGCGACCGGGCAGGCCTCGAGACCGAGCGCCTTGAAGCCCATGACGGTCTCCGCACCGCCGACAACTGCAATTTTAAGCATAAGTCTCACGCAGCCTTTCCCGGATGACCGCGGGCTGAAGCCCGGCGAGTCTGCCCGTCAGGATCATTCTGGCGGCCGTCGTCTCGTTTTCCATGGCGGCGAGATACGCCGACACGTGCGCCGCGCCGAAACTGCGCAGCTTGGCCGCGCGGATGTAGTCCATGAGCGCGTTGTCGCACAGCAGCTCAAACGCCGTCAGCGCGCCGCCGCTCATGGCGGCCGCACCGGCAGCCGCCGCGTCAGACAGCCAGGTGTTGGCATAGAGCGCCGTGAGCGCCTCGGCCGACTCAAACGCCGCGAGCACGCGGTCCGTGCCGATCGTGCCGCCGGAGACAAGTGCGTTCTTGAGAAAGTCCGCATCCTTGGCCATGCGGCGCGTGCGCACGGCGGCGCGCAGATTCGCACCGTCGATCTGCAGCTGCACATAGCCCTTGGCAAAGCCGCCGTCACTCAGACCGTCGCAGAGCGCGAGCATCTGCGCAAAATACGCGCGGTCAAGCGCAAAGTCCGCCGCCTGCGGATTGGCCGTGCGCGCGAGGATCGCAGCGGCATCGACCATGGCCTGTGCCAGAACGGGCGGGATGTCGCGGTAGTCCTCTTCATAGAACGCGGCGTGCAGCTTCTGCGGCGGCACCGTGCCGCGCTGCGACAAAATCGTGCCGCAGTCCGTGCCCATGGCCTGTGCCTTGATGAGCGCCTTGGCGTTGTGGTAGTCGTACTTGAGGCGGAACAGCTGCACGAGCTGCGCCTCCGGGACCATGCCCTCGACCTCGTCGAACAGCGCCGCGATGTGCGCCTCGAGCGCAGCTCCGGCGTCCTTCGCACTCAGACCGCTCAGGTCGCCGTAGCCGCATTCCTCAAGGATCTTGGCCGCCTCCTCGTTCGTGGGCGCATCGATCATGCGCTCCATACGCTCAGCGGAAAGCATCTTGGTCTCGCGGGCTGCCAGCATTGCCGTAATCGCAAGGTAGTTCGTATCTTTTACTTTAGACAATTCCGTTCCTCCTTCATGCGGCGCAGAGCCCTGCGCCCCATATAGGATAATTCATTCCCCCGCGTGGGGCGGGGCAGGTCATGCGCCGAACAAGACCTCGGCGACCTGAGCAGCCAGATCACTGCGGCAGAGCTCTGCGATCGTCTCCACCGCGCAGTTGACCTCGATGTCTCCCTGCTGGAGCACAAAACCGGCGCGCAGGTCGCGCGTGGCGGGGCTCACGGTGAGCCGCGCCTGCTTGCCCTGCTGCGCGAGCAGCGCGTTTGCAGCGTCCGCGACCGCCTGACCGCACGCGGCCTGGTCCTTGGCGTTGAACACCAACGCCTCGGTGCCGGTCGTGGCGGCCTGCGCCGCGAGCTTGGCAAGATAGGCCACGTAGTCCGCCTGCGGCATGGTGCAGATGCGCTCGAGCGCGGCGGCAAACGCCGCGTCGACCATCTCCTGCTTGAGAGCAAGAATGCTCTTTCTGGCTTCCATTTCCGCCAGACGTCCCATGCGCTGCACGCGATCCTCGCAGGTCTTTACACCGTCGCGCACGCGCGCCCAATACTGGTCTTGCGCCTGCTTGTCATAGCCGGCGCGGATCTCGGCGCACTTGGCCTCGGCGTCGGCCGTGATGGCACTCGCCTGCTCCCGTGCGTCCGCCTCGATGCGGCCGGTGATTTTTTCAATACCATTCATAGATCTTCGTTCCCTTCTGTCGGAAGAGGATTTTGGATTACTTCAAGCCGTTGAGCATCAGGAACGACGCCAGCAGGCAGAGGATGGCGTAGAACTCGACCGTGATGCAGAAGATCATGCCCTTGGACCAGTCGTCCGGCTTCTTGGCCAGAATGTTCAGGGACGCGGCCGCGACCTTGCCCTGCGCGATGGCGGAGATCAGACCGCCGAGCGCGATCGGCAGGCAGGCTGCGAAGTACTGCAGGCCCTGCGCAACGGTCAGCGGAGCGGCTGCGTTGGCAGCGAAGATCTGGCTCTGAGCAAGGAACCAGATGACGAAGCCGTACAGGCCCTGCGTGCCGGGGATGACCTGCATGATCATCGCCTTACCGAACTTGCTGGGATCCTCCGAGACGAGACCTGCGCCGGCCTCGCCGGCGATGCCGGTGCCCTTTGCAGAGCCGATGCACGCGAGAGCCGCTGCGAGCGCAGCGCCGAGAAGGCCGAGAGCCAGACCACCGATGGATTCGAGAAATGCCATTTTCAATTTCCTCCTTAAATATCTCTTGAGTACGAATGTTTAGAAATTATGATTTTCCACGTCGACATAGCGCGTGTTGATCTCCAGCGGGCTGAAGGGCTTGCCGCCGTCGACATAGAACTTACCGAAGAACTCCAGACACTGCAGACGCAGGTCGTGCACGAAGCAGCCGAGCAGGTTCAGACCGAAGTTCAGCGCGTGACCCACCAGGAAGATGAGGATAAAGACCAGCATCGACACGACGGTCACACCGCCGCTCGACGGCATCGCAGCGAGGGTGTTGAACACCTGCGCGATGACGCTGCCGGCCAGCATCAGAGCCATGAGTCGGGAATACGAGAGAATGTCGCCGAACCAGCCGGTCAGTCCGTTGTAGAGCGCGCCGAACACGGCCGTGACCTTGCCGAAGCCCTTGGCCTCACGGCCGGAGCCGTAGAGCAGCATCAGTCCGCCGATGCACAGCACGACCGGGACGCCGGCGATGTTGCCGATCTTGAGCACATACAGCGCAAGTCCCGCAAACAGGACCAGCCATGTGCCCTCGTTGAAGATCGCGTCGCCGACCTTCCCCTGACGGCACTCCATGACCATGTTCACGATCATGCCGGTCACGAGCTGGATAAAGCCGAGCACCATCGCGCCGATGAGGATCGTCGTCGTGTCTTTGAGCGGGTCGAGCAGCGGGCTTGTCAGGATGCCGAGCTGGACATCGTGGCCGAACATCTTCACGATCGTCGGCACGGCGTTTCCGAAGAAGCCGCCCGTCACAATGCCGAGCAGGAACGTCGACACGCCGCAGGCAAGCAGCAGCTCGCAGAAATACTTACTGCCGCGCTTGGGCTTCATCTTGCCGAGCGCGATGAGCGCCGCGAGCACCATCACGAGGCCGTAGCCCATATCCGCCATCATGATGCCGTAAAACAGGATGAAAAACGGCGCCATGAGCGGGTTCGGGTCCACCGTGCCGTAGGCCGGCAGGCTGTACATGTTCGTGACCATGTTGAGCGGCTCTGTGAACTTGTTGTTCTTGAGCTTGACCGGCACCTCGGGATATTCATCCTCCGTGGGGTCGGCCAGATCCCATGCGCAGTCATACTTCGCGAGCACCGCCGTGAGCTTTTCCTCCTCCGGCGCCGTGAGCCAGCCGCGCATACACACGACGCTCTCCGTACCGACCAGACGCTCCTCCGCCTCGGCGCGGCCGAGCCGGACGCTCGCGCGGTCAACGCAGAGCTTGAACGCATCGCGGTGCGGTGCAAAGGCGGCGATGTCCGCCTCCGCCTGCTCACGCTTGCGGATGACATCCGCGATCTGCTGCTGCGCGCTGTCAATGTTTTGCCTGGCCGTTCCCGGCGTGCCGCCGAGGTTTGCCAGCGTGAAGCCGAAGGTGCGCAGCGCAGCCAGCGCCTCCGTCAGCTCGTCCTTCATGCAGATGAGCAGCACATAGTGCTGTTCCCTGTCTGCGGAGATCTCATACATCTGCGACTCGGGTGCCGCTTCCTCCAGCGTCTCCTGCGCCTCAGCGAAGTCTGCCGCCGCCGGCAGCATACCCAGCGTAATGCGCGTCGTCGCGGTCGAGCCCATGCTCAGCGGCAGGTCAAGCGTCTCCCACGGGCGCAGCGCCTCAACGCTGCTGCGCAGCTTTGCCTCCTCGCCGTTATAGCGGCGCACGTCGGCCTCCAGCTCTTCGAGCTGTGCGACCGCGTCGAGCTCCTTGCGGTAGGCGCCGACATCCAGAAACTCGCGCTCCGTGACCTCCGGCCGGGAGCTGAGCAGCTTGGACTTGACCGGCGCATACTTATCCAGCAGCTTGAGCGCAGCGTTCAGGCGCGTCAGCTCACTGCGCGTCTCCGTCACGTTGCCGCTCTCCTGACGCAGGACCGCGGCAGCCTCTGCATCCGCCAAAAGCGCGTCCGGTTCCGAGACCTGCACGCAGCCGAGCAGCATCAGGTCGCGCAGCAGAGCATCTTTCTGCCCGCGAACGACCATGAGCCGCAGCTTTTTCATGTGTACAATGGCCATCAGCCGTTCACGATCCTTTCCACGATAAGTGATGCAGCGCGATCCAGATTGGTCTTGGCCTTGATGCGCATGGCCGCTTCCTTGTTCTTGGTCTCCGCAGCCAGCCTTTCCGCATCGGCCTTCGCCTTTTCATCTGATTTGGCCCGCAGCGTCTGCAGCTCGCGCTGCGCCTTGCCGACGGCCGCCTCGATCGCCGCTTTGCCCTCGGCCTGAGCCGTTTCCACTGCCGCTGCAGCGGCCGCCTGCGCGTCGGCTTGGATCTGCTTTGCACGGTTTTCCGCGTCACGGATCGTTGTTATCGCCTCAAATGACATCCCTACACCTCCCTACAATTCGAAGTAGTATTATGCCGCGCACGCTCGCATTTGCGAACTGTATCTACATAATGTATGTATTCTACCCTATTCATACCCGTTTCGCAAGCGATATTGCCCAAAAATGTATGTCAATTTTCAGACATCCGAGTGTTAAAAAACTATTGATATTGCTACGTTTTTCACGTCATTGACTAAAATTTAACGTTTATTTTTTTGCATGATTTCTTCCGATGATACCGTTACGTTTTCCCGATAATGCACCCGCCAAAATAATTGGAAAAATGCAGTTATCATCATTTTAAATACTTTTTTACTTGCTATTATTTCGGAAATCACCTATAATGGTCGTACCAAAGTTAAAAAGTTTGAACTTTATTCGTATATTCGGAGGTATTTCCTATGGAGAGCAAACGCCGTCTCGGAGACCGCAAGGACGGTCGCCTGATCCATTCGCTCGCACCGTTTTACAAGTTCATGCCCTATATCATGCCCACGAAAAACGATGCCTGCAACCAGTTTGAGGACTGCATCGAGATCACGGATACCGACCGCTGGCTGCGTCAGAAACGGCTCGAGGGCTACAAGGGTCTCGGCTACCTGCACCTGTTCATCGCGGCCTATGTGCGCATGGTCTCCATGCGTCCCGGCATCAACCGCTTCGTGGCCGGCCGCCGCATCTACGCGCGCAACAACATCGAGGTCGTGCTGACCGTACGCCGCACCATGTCCACCACCTCGAACGAGACGACCATCAAGGCCGTCTTTGCCCCGACGGACACGATCTTTGATGTCTACCGCAAGATGAATGAGAAGATCGACGAGATCAAATACGGCGGCGAGGACAACAACACCGAGCAGGTCGCGGGCGCGCTGCTGAAGCTGCCGCGCTTCCTGCTGCGCTTCGCCATCGGCTGCCTGCGCGTGATGGACTACTTCGGCATCATCCCGCAGAAGCTGCTCGACGCCAGCCCCTTCCACGGCTCGATGATCATCACCGACATGGGCTCGCTCGGCATCCCGCCGATCTATCACCACCTGTATAACTTCGGCACCCTGCCGATGTTCATCGCCTTCGGCGCCAAGCGCAAGGCGGTCGAGCTCGACCGCGAAGGCAAGGCGGTCGAGCGCAAGTACATCGACTTTATGGCCGTCATGGACGAGCGCGTGTGCGACGGGTACTATTACGCCTCGTCGTTCAAATACATGAAGATGTTCATGCACAACCCCTCCCTGCTGGAAGTCCCGCCCGAGAACGTGGTCGAGGATCTGTTCTGAATACAGACATATACGAGAAAACCTCCTGCTGTGCAGGAGGTTTTCCCATTTGTTGCGCCTGCGCGCTGCCGGGTGTCTGCACCGCACGCGCAGCTGGGCACAACAGCAGCATGATGAGCATGATCAGGATCACAAAGCGGAGCTGTTTCATATCGTCTCCCTCCTCGCTTTCGTTTGACAGCAGTATACACAAAGGGCCGGAAGAAACCTGTCGGTTTGGGGCAGATCGGATATGAAAGTACAAAATCCCGATGACCGTATTTTGCCAAAAATCGCGCAGGAGAGTTCTCCTGCGCGATCATCCTGTTTCTATGCTGTTCTGCTGGCCGCGTCCTGCGCCGCCTGTATGTCCGCTTCCGTCACATCCAGCGCGCCGCAATAGCAGCAAATACCATAAACGCTGTAGGCTTCGCCGTTCTGTTCCACCTTGATGCGCGGGCGGATCAGCCGCACCGGCGCGTCACCTGAGAGCGCCAGCTTCCCTTCCGCAACGCCGTCGTATACCGTGATGCCGTCCGCCACATCGGCGATTTGATCCGGTCCATATTGGATAGACCGGATGGATGCGGCCCGATCCAGCAGCTCATAATGGTACGGGAACATATTTCCAACCCGATTCGATACTGGGGACGACCAGACGTTCAGCAGTTCTGCGTGATCCGGTGCGTCCTGCACGTCGAACGTCCACGTTCCAATTGGGTACGTCCGCTCGCTCCCATCCTGAAATTGCACACACAGCGCCGTTGCATCCGTCACGCCCGCCGTTTCAAACGCCAGCGTTGCACTCACCGCACACGCGCTGTAAGCTCCAATGGACTCGTGCGGCTCTATGGAAAACTTCTGGATCCGCACCGCATCATTCCCCTCAAAGGACATGGACGCTGCATTCTGAAACACCGCGGCGCATGCTTCCTTTGTGCTGAATCCGGTGATCGCCACGGTCAGCGTAGAAGATACCGGCGCCGCAAAGTAGCCTTCGTATTGGAAAAAGAACGTATCCGCCTCCGGCTGCGCCTTGCAGCCACACAAGCCCAACGACAGCAGGAGCACCAGCGTAATGCAGAAACTTCTAAATAGATTTGGCCGTCTGTGCTCCATGATGGACACCCCCTTACTGATAATATACGATAAGATAGGAATCAATAGTTGGGCACGTTACGGTATCGATGGTAGACATCGTACAGACCCCAGCTGCGTTATATACTTTGTACCGATACGAAAGGCTGTTCATATCGCTCGCAAAGCCCAGTTTGCTAAAACGGGATGCATCTGCCGGGATGTGAGTAGCCAAATCATAGCTTGTTGATCGCGATACGCTTAAGCCCGCCTGAACTGCAACTTTTTTTGCAAAGTTGAGAGAAGCGCTACCGCTAAAGCCCATATTGACCGTATTTGTTTGACTCCATGTATATCCATCAGTTTTTGCCCAAGAATTGGATAAGTATCTGACGAATTGTCGTGCGAGAAACCCTCTACTTTCAAAATATGCGTAGTAATTAAAAAGTCCTTGTCCTCCCGACATCTCATGATATATCAGTTGCCCAGCAACATAATTTATTTCAGCTGGTGTCTGATGGAGTGATCCGCCAGAAACGGCCTCGTGCACATCATCTTCTGATTGAAAAGTCATGTAGTCATCATAATAAACATACTCTTCTCCATCATAAACAATATCGGTCGCAACTGCTTGAGCGGAGAGAGAGCAACACATTAGTGCCACTAAAATCAAACATAAAGTTCTTTTCATATTTATTCCTCCTCAAGTATTTTTGGATAACACGTTGTTCCACGATCTTCATGGATTGGGGTTGAGCATTATTTTAAAATCACAATCACACCAAATTGCACTCAGCACATCGGAATCATCTCCTAATTGTATGGAATCAATTCTAGTTTTAGACGCGAGTCAAAACTTCAAAATTTGCATCAGCTCCCCATCTTTAGATATAAAATCCTTTTTTGTGTTAAATTTACTATATCGTCCTTTCTGTGTCAACCTTTTATTGTTTATTTATATAAATATTATTTTTATTGCAAATTGTTGTATCTAATTTGGCATATTCGCCCAATCGCTCAATTCGCTGACTCCACAAAAGATTTCATTTCCTGTCCATACGCAAAACGCACGAAGCGCCCTTCTCTCGAAAGGTCTTCGTGCGTTTTGCATACATGTTTGCAATCTTTTTTACCAGTTACGGCTGAACTCCGCCAGCGTCAGGTCGGGATTTTTCTGCTCCGCCCAGCGGATGCTCCACTCATTGTTGAAGATGAGCAGATTATGCCCCCGGAAGTCCTGCACCCACTTCGTGTCCGAGGCGAGGTTGAGTGCCGTAGGATCGGTGCCCTCGCTCGTGATCCAGCGGATGTAGGAATACGACAGGTCGCGGCGTCGGATGTCGATGTTGTACTCGTTCTTGAGCCGGTACTCCAGCACCTCGAACTGCAGCACGCCGACCGCGCCGACGATGACCTCCTCCATGCCGCTGTTCGGCTCATGGAAGATCTGGATGGCGCCCTCCTGCGCGATCTGGGTGACGCCCTTGACAAACTGCTTGCGCTTCATGGTGTCCACCTGCGAGATGATGGAGAAATGCTCCGGTGCAAACGTCGGGATGCCCTCGAAGCACACGTGCATTTTGGGCTCGCAGATCGTGTCGCCGATGGAGAAGATGCCGGGGTCGAACACGCCGATGATATCGCCGGCGTAGGCCTCGTTGATGATCGCGCGCTCCTGCGCCATGAGCTGCTGCGGCTGCGCAAGCTTGAGCGTCTTGCCGCCCTGCACGTGCAGATACTCATGGTCGCGCACGAACTTGCCGGAACAGATGCGCATGAACGCGATGCGGTCACGGTGGGCCTTGTTCATGTTCGCCTGGATCTTGAACACGAACGCGGAAAAGCCCGGCTGGAACGGGTCGACCGTGCCGTCGGCCGTTGTGCGCGGCAGCGGCGGCATCGTCATGTGCAGGAAGTTTTCCAGAAACGGCTCAACGCCGAAGTTCGTCAGCGCGGAGCCGAAGAACACCGGGCTGAGGCGGCCAGCGCGCACCTCATCGAGGTCGAAGGAATAGCCCGCACCGTCGAGCAGCTCAATGTCCTCGGTGAGCTTTTCGCGCTGGCGCGGCCCGATCAGCTCATCGAGCCGCTCAACATCCGTGAGCTCGCACTCGATGGGGCGGATCTTGTTCTGCCCACGGTGAAACTCCTGAAACGCGAGGATCTCGCGGCGGTCGCGGTCAAACACGCCCTTGAAGTCGTGTCCGCAGCCGATCGGCCAGTTGACGGGGTAGGTACCGATGCCGAACTCGTTTTCGAGCTGCTCCATGAGCTCAAACGGGTCGCGCGCCTCACGGTCGAGCTTGTTGATGAACGTGAAGATCGGGATGTGGCGCATGGCGCAGATCTTGAAGAGCTTGCGCGTCTGCGGCTCGATACCCTTGGCCGCGTCGATGACCATGACGGCGCTGTCGGCCGCCATGAGCGTGCGGTACGTGTCCTCCGAGAAGTCCTGATGGCCCGGCGTGTCGAGGATGTTGATGCAATAGCCCTCATACTCAAACTGCATGACCGACGATGTGATGGAGATACCGCGCTGCTTTTCAAGCTCCATCCAGTCCGAGACCGCGTGACGCGCGGTCGCCTTGCCCTTGACCGAACCGGCGAGCTGGATGGCCCCGCCGTACAGCAGCAGTTTTTCCGTGAGCGTCGTCTTGCCGGCGTCCGGGTGCGAGATGATCGCAAACGTCCGGCGGCGCTCGATTTCCTGTTTCAGATCCATAGTCCGCTCCTCTGTTGTTGTATGATCCAATATCGAAAATTATCAAACTTAGATAGTATACCCGATTCTTCCCGCGAGCGCAACAAAAACCTGCCCGTCAGGCCGTCTGCTCCCGCAGATAGAGCGTGAGCGTGGCAAGAAAGATGTCCCTGGCGTCATAGCGCGGTGTGAGCGGGGCAAGCTGCGTGAAGAAGTGCTCGCTGCCGAGCGAGGCACACAGCGCGTGCGCGCGCTCGAGCTCCGGCGTGTCCTCATCCTCCGCAAGGCGCATGGCCAGCTCCGGCAGCAGGAGCTTGAGATCGTAGATCTCCCCGCGCGGATAGGCATATGCCTCCAGTACACACTCCACGCCCGCGAGCGCGCAGTCCGTCAGATCGCCGGGGCGGTCGCTGAGGATGCGGTCGGTCAGCGGCGTGTCGCTGCGGAAAAAGTCCAGCATGGAGTCCGGTGGCGTCAGCTCCCGGCGCAGCAGCCAGAGCAGATAGTCGCGCGCGACGCCGTCGAGCAGCGTCTTTCCGTCGGGCTCGAACGTGTAGGTATGGCCGATATGGCTGCCGAGCACGCGCAGTGTGTCCGTGTAGCCGAGGGCGATGCTGTGCCGCATCGCGTCGGGGTCAAACTCCAGCAGCTTTCCCAGCGGCTCCGCCGGGGCGATGTAGGTCACGAGCGGGTGGTTTGCGTATTTTTTCTCCGGCGTCTCCGGCTTGAGACCAATGGCGATGACGCGATCCGCGCCGAGACGAAACGCCGTGCTGATCGGCAGGTTGTCCGAATATGCGCCGTCGAGATAGTTCTGCCCGTCGATCTCGCACATCGGGAACATCGGAAAACATGCCGACGACGCGAGGATCCACTGCGGCAGGTAACCGGGCGCGATGTCCTGCTTGCGCACCTCGACCGGCTGGAACGACGGAAAGCGCGCCGTCATGAGCCCGAAATCCACCGGCGAGGCGAAAAAGCGCGCCTCGTCGAGATATTTGTGCACAAGCGCGCGGTACGGCGAAATGTCTGCCGTGCGGCGGTTGAGATCCGCCCAGTCCCTGACGCGCGCGATGAGCTGCTCCGGGTGCTCGGCCAGCGCCGCGAGCTCACGCTTTTCGTGCGGCGTGGCATCGTCACGCTCGAGCATGATCTGCTCCTCCGTGATGTGCGTCCAGAGCTCCCACGCGCGGTCAAAATCGTCCTGCACCATCAGCGCCGCCGTGACCGAACCGATGGACGTGCCCGTGACGATGTCAAACGGGATGCCCAGCTCCCGCATCGCCTTCCACGCGCCGACCTGATATGCGCCCTTCGTGCCGCCGCCGGCCAGCGCGATCGCCTGTTTCATGCACATCCCTCCTTGGTTTCCGGCCATTTATTGTATACGCAATGCCTGCAAAAATCAATCCATCTTCTGTTGAGCGGCCACGGCAATGAGTGCGCTCGCCAGCTCCAGCTGCCGGGGTGTAAGCGCGCGCAGCTGCTGAGCGACCGCACGCCAGCGCTCGCCGTCATCCGGCTGCACCGCACCGACCAGAAATGCATCTGGCGTCGTATCCAGCGCGACAGCCAGCCGCATGATGACCTCTGTCGATGGAATGGAGATGCCGCGCTCAATGTTCGAGAGGTACTTGTAGCCGAGGTCGGCCATTTCCTCCACCTCCGCCTGACGGAGATTCAGCGCGCGGCGGCGGCGCGCAATGCGCTGCCCAATTTCATGATAGTCCAGTTGCATAGTCTCGCCTCCTGTTACCATCATAAGGAGTCGAGTCGTTTTTCAAACGTTTTGTAAATCGTTTTTTCATCTTGACATACGAATAAATGGCGTTTATAATCGAATTACCGATTCTGGAAGCGAAAAATTAGGAGGAAAGAAATATGGGTGCAATCATTTTCGTTGCCTTTGGTCTGGTATTCTTCTTCGTCCTGCCGCGCATCGGCAGATCGGAAACAGACAGCCCTGCTGTCAAAGCAGCCGATCTAAAAGTGCCGCAGAAAAACGCCGGATACGTCATTAAGGGCGGCGCAGACATCGAGCTTTTCTTGGTCAAGGCACGTATTCTGGAAATCAATGAAAACGAGTACGGGCTTCCAATCGCAGTCTGCGATGCAAAGCTGCTGTCCGGAGGTATCTTTCACCGGACGGAAACAGACTGCCTGATCATCGCAAATACAACGCACACCAATGACTATTTCAAGTACTGTCTCACCATCCGCGTACAGGGGAAAAGTGCATTTCTGTCCATCCGCTATTACGGCGAAAGCAAACTGACCGGGCAAATGAACAAGGCTGAGCAGAGGAAAGAGAGCCTATCCCTGAGCGGCTCTCTGGCAAACGCCATGATCGGCGTCGATGAGGCCGCATATCAGGATGAATACAACTATTACGAAGCCCTGAACCGGCTGTTTGAAAGTGCCTTTTGTTCCAAATCAAAATAATCTGCACGAAGGGAGCACACATCATGAAAGATTACCTGTTTCATTGCAAGACCCGCCGGGTGGCGCGCGCAGTCTGTCCGCGCTGCGGCGGCTGTGGTACCATGTACGACGGCAGCACCTGCTACTATTGTCAGGGCAGCGGCGTCGTTGACTGAAGGAGGCAAGGCGTTATGGCAAGTATCTATTTTAAATGCGAACGCTGCGGCTACGCAGAAGCCCGACGCGTTCCGGAGTATATTCGTGTGTCGGCCACCCCATGCCCGCATTGCGACGGCCGCATGATCTGCCAATGAGGTATCAGCATGGCCTGTGATTACTTCATCGAAAAATGGGGCGACTACTGCTGTATGCTGAAAAACACCACAATCAGCTATGATCAGTATCAGAATTACTGCAAACGCGACAACCGGAAAACCTGCCCAATCTATCTGTACTACCAGCGAAATCGATAAATACGGAGGTAAGAAGATGCCTGAGCAAACTTGCCCAAGCTGCGGCTTTCGCGCACACTTTGTATGCAGTGACGGCCGCACCGCGACCTATCAGTGTGAGCGGTGCAAAGCTTTTTTCAAGCTTCCGCTCTAAAGCAAGGCGCACCGGAGGATGCAACATCCTCCGGTGCGCTTTTCATGCCCGCAGCAGGGCGCGGCGGGCCTTCCAGTCCGGCAGATAGCGTGCGATGAGCGCGTAAAACTCCGCGCCGTGGTTCATATAGCGCAGGTGCGCCAGCTCGTGCACGACGACATAGTCGATCGCCTCCGGCGGGTACTGCATCAGCCGCCACGAAAAGCAGATGTGCCCCTGCGAGCTGCAGCTGCCAAAGCGCGTGCGCGCGCCCGTGATGCGCACCTGCGTCGGGTAAAGCCCCATCCGCTCGGAATAATACGCCACACGCTGCGGCAGGCAGGCTTTCGCCCGCCGGATATATTCCTCCCGCTCGGCATCCGTCGGCTCGGGATGCGCGGCGGCGCGGGTCTCCTGTTTGGCCAGAGCGCGCGATCCAGTCTGCGTGCACCGCGACAAAGCGGTCGATCACCGCTTGAGACGCCCGGTACGGCGCGCGCACGATCACGCGCCCGCCGCGTACCTCGAGCGCCAGCGTGCGCCGGCCGGAGCGAATGAGTTCATACGGCTGCATGGCCTGCCCCCCTTTTTTGTGGCATCCAAATCGGTTTTCCGGCAAGGTTATTCTGCCTGCTGCAAACAGCCGCTCATGTACTGGCGGACGCGTGCTGCGTCTTTCCTGCATTTCGCCTTGCTGCCGTAAGTCAGTGCAACGACCCACGGCTGTCCGGCATCTGTTTCAAACGTCTGCCGGTAGTTCACGGTTTGGCCCCTTTCTATCCACTGTCCGCTTATGTCCTGATTGGAAAAGCAAAGTACCGTATCATGAATCCAATGATAGCTATAGACGTCTCCTTCCATGCAAGTACACAGATAGATCTGCTCGCTCCATGGTACAAACACAGGTTCCGAACGCTTGGGGTCTACAACCGCAAAACCCTGCTGGCTGACTTCAATTTTGGTTCTGTATCCGACCGATCTAACTATACTAAACACTGTTACAGTATAAACAAGAACAACTACAACTGAAGATACACACAAAAAGATTAACGAATTCTTTGATGGGCACTCTCCGTCTTCAAGTGTAATATAGGCAAACAGTCCAACACAAAGGATAACTGATATAATTCCACCACTGATCACACCCTTTTTATTGGGCTGAAAAGTCAATGATTCCATGCAACATCCTCCATCATCAAAACGAATCTACGAACAGCATACACCATCCGCGCCCCAGTGGCAAGCTTGGCAGCCGCCGCACGATGTGCTATGATGGGGGCATCCATTCTTTGAGGTGATCGTATGTTCCGGATCGGCTGCCACATTTCCTCCGCCGGCGGGTATCTCGCCATGGCAAAGCGCGCCGAGGCGCTGGGCGCCAACACGTTCGCGTTTTTCACGCGCAATCCCCGCGGCGGCAGCGCCAAACCCATTGAGGAGGCGGACATTGCCGCCTTCCACGCCGAATGCGCCCGCGCGGGCATCGACCGGCTGGTCGCGCACGCGCCCTACACGCTCAACCCCTGCGCGGCCAAGCCGCAGGTGGCGGAGTTTGCGCACATGGCCTTTGCCGACGACCTGCAGCGCATGGAGCACACGCCCGGTCAGTTTTACAATTTTCACCCCGGCAGCCACGTCGGGCAGGGCATCGACGCGGGCATTGAGAAGATCGCCGCGCTGCTAAACGTTGTCCTCTTCCCTGGCATGACCACGACCGTTCTGCTCGAGACCATGGCCGGCAAGGGCAGCGAGGTCGGCGGCCGCTTTGAGCAGCTGCGCGCCATCATCGACCGCGTGCAGCTGCAGGAGCACGTTGGCGTCTGCCTCGACACGTGCCACGTCTGGGACGCGGGGTACGACATTGCCGGCGACCTTGACGGCGTGCTCGCGGAGTTTGACCGCGTGATTGGGCTCGAGCGTCTGCACGCCGTGCACCTCAACAACAGCCTCAATCCCTGCGGCAGTCACAAGGACCGGCACGCGAAGCTGCGCGACGGCTGCATCCCGCCGGAGGCGCTCGTGCGCGTCACACAGCATCCGGCACTCGCGCCGCTGCCGTTCATTCTCGAGACGCCGAACGACGACGCCGGCTACGCGCAGGAGATCGCATGGCTGCGCGCGGCGCAAAAATAAGCGGTGCAAAACGCTCACTGTCCTGATTATCGGACTCCATAGGTGATATGGTAGGTACAAAGGGAGAAACCAAACCACGATCACAACACGGGGAGGATACGATCATGACCCTGCGAACGTACATTGACCGCGCCATTCACGACGGGGCTGACTTTGACGCCGTCATCTGCGGCTGCGATGTGCAGCAGACCTTCTGCTGGCAGCCGGATATGTGCATCACCGACGCCTGCGAGGCAGAGTACCGGGCGCTGCTCGATGCCGAGGTGCGCGTGCTTGCCGCCGCACCGGGCGAGCGCTTTTCCATCATCGAGATCTTCACGGACAGGCTCTTTCTCGGCGACGCCTTTTCCCAGTGCGCGGCAGGCTACTGCAGCCCGCGCGAGTACCGGCGGCTGTTTCGCGCCGGATGATCCGATTAAACGACCGCACGGCCCCGGAGCAAAAACGCTCCGGGGCCGCGCATTTGCAGCGAGATGATGCTTGACTTCCGGCGCGGACAAGACTACAATACAGACCGAATTTCTAAAAGGGGTGCAAACTATGCTGCATCACTCGATCATCAAACCAAATCATATGCAGATCCCGTGGCACGACCCCATCCGGGATCAGAAGGAGCTGCCCGTTTCACGCGCGCCGCTGCCCATCCGCGCCGGTGTGGTCGGGCGGGTCGGTCTGCTGCTGCTCTCGTGCGGCACGGGCGCGTGGCGCGTGCGCAGCTCGATGAACGAGCTGTCCGAGGCGCTCGGTCTCGTGTGCGCGGCCGACATCGGGCTCACATCCATCGAATACACCTGCTCCGACGGGCAGGACAGCTTCTCCCAGACGCTGACGCTCACGGCAACCGGCGTCAACACCGCCAAGCTTGACCGGCTCGAGCGCTTTGTCAAGCGCTTTCCGATCGAGGGTGTGTACATGACCGCCGACGACCTGCACACCAGGCTCGACGAGATCGCGCAGACAGGCGGCAGCTACACGCCGCTGCAGCTCGGGCTCGCGTCCGCGCTCGCGTGCGGCGCGTTCACGTTCCTGCTCGGCGGCGGACCGATCGAGATGCTGCTGGCCTTTCTCGGCGCGGGCGTCGGACAATATGTGCGCGCACGGCTGACGCAGCGGCGGCTGACGCTGTTTGGCTGCATCGCCCTGTCCGTCGCGGCGGCGTGTCTGGTCTATGCGGCGCTGTTCCGCCTGGCGTCGCTGCTCTGCCCCATCGACGCGCAGCATCAGGCGGGCTATATCTGCGCGATGCTGTTTATCATCCCGGGCTTTCCGTTCATCACAAGCGGCATCGACATGGCAAAGCAGGACATGCGCTCCGGGCTCGAGCGGCTGGCCTACGCGCTCATGATCGTCGTCGTGGCGACGCTGACCGCGTGGGGCATGGCGCTGCTGCTGCGGCTGCAGCCGATGGATTTCCTGCCGCTGGGGCTGCCCGTCTGGGCGCGCATCCTGCTGCGGCTCGCGGCAAGCTTCTGCGGCGTGTTCGGCTTCTCGCTCATGTTCAACAGCCCCGTGAAGCTCGCGTGTGCCGCCGCCGCGATCGGCGCGCTGTCGAACACGCTGCGGCTCGAGCTCGTCAGTCTGGCGGGCTTCCCGCCGGCGGCCGCCGCGTTTTTCGGTGCGCTGACAGCGGGCCTGCTCGCCTCCCTGTATAAGCAGCGCTCGGGTTATCCGCGCATCACGATCACCGTGCCGTCGATCGTCATCATGGTGCCAGGGCTGTATTTCTACCGCGCCGTGTACGATCTGGGCACGATGAACCTCGGCGACAGCGCGTCGTGGCTCGCAGCGTCGCTGCTGATCGTCATCGCCCTGCCGCTGGGGCTGATCTGCGCACGCATCCTCACCGACGGCAGCTTCCGCCGCTGCACATGAAAAAGGCATGAAAAAAGACCGCCTGCGGGCGGTCTTTTTTCTATACAGCGGGTCACAGGCGCTTCGTATCGAGCGCACGGGCGGCATTGAGCACGCACAGCACCATCACGCCGACGTCGGCGAAGATGGCGACCCACATGTTCGCAATGCCGAGCGCACCGAGCACAAGGCACACGGCCTTGACCGCCAGCGCAAAGACGATGTTCTGCCAGACGAGGCGCATGGTCTTGCGCGAGATGCGCATGGCCAGCGAGAGTTTGCGCGGATCGTCATCCATAAGCACGATGTCCGCAGCCTCAATGGCGGCGTCCGAGCCGATGCCGCCCATGGCGGCGCCGAGATCGGCACGCGCGAGCACCGGCGCATCGTTGATGCCGTCGCCGACAAAGGCGAGGTATTTCCCGGGTGCGCCCTCGCCGAGCAGCCGCTCGACCTGCGTGACCTTATCCTCCGGCAGCAGCTCGCTGTGCACCTCCGCGATGCCGAGCTCCTGCGCCACGGCATCAGCCGTGCGCTTACGGTCGCCGGTGAGCATGACAACACGCACGCCGTCTGCACGCAGGCGGGCGATCGCCTCGCGCGCGCCGCTCTTCGGCTCGTCGGAGATGACGATATAGCCGAGATACGCGCCGTCGGCCGCGACGTGGATGACCGTGCCGATCTCATCGACCGCAGGCGCGGTCAGGCCGAGGGTGGCCATCAGCTTCGCGTTGCCGGCGGCGATGGCGCGGCCGCCGACCTGCGCGGTCACACCGTGACCGGCGAGTTCCCTGGCGTCCGTCGTGGCCAGCGCCTCCGGCAGCTGCCCGGCTGCGCGGCGCAGGCTCTGGCTGACGGGGTGGTCGGAAAACCGCTCGGCCGCCGCTGCAAGCTGCAGCAGCGCCTGCCCGGACAGCTCCGGCTGCGCGGGGCGCACCGCCGTGACGGCGAACGTGCCGCGCGTGAGCGTGCCGGTCTTGTCAAAGACGACGCGGTCCGTTTTGGCCAGCATCTCGAGATAGCTCGAGCCCTTGATGAGGATGCCGCGTGCAGACGCGCCGCCGATACCGCCGAAAAACGACAGCGGGATCGAAATCACGAGCGCGCACGGGCAGCTGATGACGAGAAACGTCAGCGCGCGGTAGATCCACTCGCCCCAGTCGGCCGGGATGCCCATGATGAGCCGCACGACCGGCGGCAGGATCGCCAGCGCCAGCGCCGCGCCGCACACGGACGGCGTATAGACGCGGGCAAACTTCGTGATGAAGCGCTCGGTGTGCGCCTTTTTGAGCGAGGAGTTTTCCACGAGCTCAAGAATGCGCGCGACCGTGGACTCGGCATACACCTTCTCCACGCGCAGACGCAGCACGCCCGACAGGTTCACGCTGCCGCTCACGACGGCGCTGCCCTCCGTGACGTCCACGGGGGCACTCTCGCCGGTCAGCGCGCTCATATTCAGCGCCGACGTGCCGGTCAGCACCGTGCCGTCGAGCGGGACGCGCTCGCCGGGCTTGACGACGATCGTATCGCCGACGGCGACCTCCTCTGGCTTGACACGCACAATGCCGTCAGCAGTCTCCACGTACGCGAAATCCGGGCGGATGTCCATCAGGTCGCCGATGTTTTTCCGGCTGCGGCCGACAGCATAGCTCTCAAACAGCTCGCCGATCTGGTAAAACAGCATGACGGACACGGCCTCCGGATAATCGCCGAGCACCATTGCGCCGACGGTGGCCACCGCCATGAGCAGGTTTTCATCAAACGGCTGGCGGTTATAGATCCCCTTGCAGGCATCGACCAGTGTCTCGCCGCCGACGAGCAGATACGGGATGAGATACAGCACGAGCTTGAGCCAGCCCGTGACCGGCACAAAGTGCAGCCCAATGAGCAGCACGGCCGCTGCTGCTATGAGCAGCAGCGACCTTTTCTGTTCGCGCGACATGAGATTCAGTCCTCAAAGCGGAAGTCCGGCTCGACCTTGCGCGCGGTCTTGAGGATCTCCGCTTTGGCCTCGGCTTCGTCCACGCTGGGGGCATATTCCACCAGCATCTTCTGCGCCATGTAGCTCACGGTCACTTCCCGGACGCACTTGAGCTTTGCCACGTTGCGCTCGATGATCGCCGCACAGTTGGCGCAATCCACTTCAATCTTATAAGTCTTTTCCATGATGATGTACGCTCCTTCATCTGTCATTGAATGTTATTTGAAAAGATGGCCATGCCATCATTTTTCCAGCACATGCTCCATGCCGAGGGCCAGCACGGACCGGACGTGATCGTCATCCAGGGAATAGAACACGGTCTTCCCCTCCCGCCGGAAGCGGACGAGGTTTGACGCCTTCAAAATGCGCAGCTGGTGGCTGACTGCCGACTGCGTCAGATTCAGCAGGCGCGCAATATCGCACACGCACAGCTCGCTCTCAAAGAGCACATAGAGGATCTTGATGCGCGTCGAATCGCCAAAAACGCGAAACAGCTCCGACAGATCGTAGAGCGTCTCGTCGTCCGGCAGGGCAGCAAGCACTTGCGCCACCGCGTCCTCGTGCACGTTGAGGTATTCGCACGTCGGTGCGCTGTCTTGTTTCGGTTCTGCCATGAGATCTCCTCGCTTTCGTTTGAACATATGAATGATTGTTCATGCGTTTATATAACCACTTCTCGCCTTGTTTGTCAATAGCATATTTGCGATTTCCCGAAAAAAATTCCCGGATGTGTGTACATCCGGGAATGGGTCTCAGTTTTCTTCGGTTTTCGGGCTGCGGAAGGCGAAAAAGCGCTGGCCGAGGTAGTTGAGGCCGGTGAAGAACACCATGCCGGCAAGCAGGGCCACGTTGTCGCGCGTGCTCACCGAGGCGTTGGCAAGCAGGCGCAGACACAGCAGCTTGGCAGCGCCGTAAGCGATCAGGTAGCACACGGCGATGTTCGCCGCGAAGCGCACGACCTGTCCCACGCTGCGCTCGCGGCTGCGGAACGTGAAGTATTTGTTGAGGAAGAAGCTCAGAATACTTGTCAGCACGTAATTGGCCGCCGAGGCCACCCAGTACGAGCACCCGGCAATATTGTACAGGCCGAACATGATCGCCGTGCCGACAAGCGTGTTGATCACACCGACAAGCAGGAATTTCCACAGCTTTGCATCAAAGAGCGTACGCAGGCGCTTCAAAGCTCCGCCTCCCGATCATCGAGCTCCGTCTCGATCCGGTAGCGGGGACGCGCCTTTGTCTCGAGATAGATCTTGCCGATATACTCCCCCACCACGCCGATGGCCAGCAGCTGCAGCCCGCCGATGGCCCAGATGGACACGGCAAGGCTCGACCAGCCGGCGACGGTATGGCCGGTAAAATAGCGCACGAGAAAATAGATGAGCATGGCAATGCTGACAAGGAACATCAAAACCCCGATGCGCGTGATGAGCCGCAGCGGCGACACCGTCAGCGACGACACGCCCTCCCACGCGAACGAGAGCATCTTGCGCAGCGGGTACTTGCTCTCGCCGGCAAAGCGCTTGCCGCGCTCGTAGTACACGACCGTGCTCGGGTAGCCGACGAGCGGCACGAGCCCGCGCAGGAACAGGTTCACTTCTTTGTACTCCGCGAGCGCGTCGAGCGCGCGGCGGCTCATGAGCCGGTAGTCTGCGTGGTTATACACCACGTCCGCGCCGAGTGCGCGCAGCAGGCGGTAATACCCCTGCGCGCTGGCGCGCTTGAACGCAGAGTCCTGCTTCCGGCTGGCGCGCACGCCATAGACGATGTCATTCCCGTCCCGAAAGGCCGCAAGCATGGCGTCGATGGCATTGATATCGTCCTGCAGGTCGGCGTCCATGGAGATGACGCAGTCGGCGCGATCGCGCAGCGTCATCAGTCCGCACAGCAGCGCGTTCTGGTGGCCGCGGTTGCGCGAGAGCCGGATGCCGGAAAAGACCGGGTCCTGCGTGTGCAGGTCGGAGATGATCTGCCACGTCTCGTCCCTCGAGCCGTCGTCGATCATGCAGATGCGGCTCAGCGGGCCGATCGTCCCGGCGGTGCGCAGGGCGGTGAATTTTTCGCGCAGGCGGCGCGCCGTCTCCGGCAGCACCGCCGCCTCATTATAACAGGGGATCGCAAGATAGAGCGTCACGGGCATGGCCGTGCCTCCCTTCGTCATAGCATTTCAGTCGATCGTGCCGCCGCCGAGCACCGTCTCCCCGTCGTAGAACACGACGGCCTGACCGCGCGTGATGGCGCGCTGCGGTGTCTCGAACGACACGTGCACCGTGTCCGCGCCCGTGACCGTGACGGTGCAGGGCTGCTCCGGCTGCCGGTAGCGGATGCGCGCCGTCACGCGCAGCGGCTGCTGCGGCACATCGCCGGAGATCCAGTTGCAGCCGCTCGCATCGAGCTCGGTCGAAAACAGGTCGGCGTTGCGTCCGAGCACGACCTCGTTGTTCAGCACGTCGATGCCGCAGACGTACAGCGGCGCTTCGGCCGCGATGCCGAGCCCGCGGCGCTGTCCGATCGTATAGTGGATGATGCCGCGGTGCGTGCCGAGCACGTTTCCGTGCGCGTCCACAAAGTGCCCGGGCTCGCTGCGCGCACCCGTCAGCCGCTCGACCGCGGCGGCATAATCGCCGTCCGGCACGAAGCAGATGTCCTGGCTGTCGTGCTTGTGCGCGTTGCAGAAGCCGCGCGCCTCGGCGATGGCGCGCGCCTCGCTCTTGCGCAGGCCGCCGAGCGGGAAGCGCGTGTGCGCAAGCTGCTCCTGCGTGAGCCATGCGAGCACATAGCTCTGGTCCTTTTCGGGGTCTGCCGCCTTTTTGAGCGTCCAGCGCCCGTCGGGAAGCTGCTCGACGCGGGCATAATGCCCGGTCGCCAGTACGTCGCACCCGAGCGCGCGGGCGCGCGATTCCAGCAGGCCGAATTTCAGGTAGCGGTTGCAGTCCAGACAGGGGTTCGGCGTCGCCCCGCGCTGATAGGCGGCGGCAAAGCGCGCCATGACCTGCTCACGAAATGCGTCTTTATAATTGAACACATAGTGCGGCATGCCCAGCGTGTAGGCCACGCGGCGGGCATCCTCCACATCGTCGAGCGCGCAGCAGGTGCTGCCGCGCGGCAGACCGGCATCCTCATTTTCATACAGGCGCATGGTCGCGCCCATGCAGGCATACCCCGCCTGCTGCATCAGGTATGCCGCAACGCTCGAATCCACGCCGCCGCTCATGGCGATCATCGCCTGCGGGCGGTCATTCAGCTCCGTCTGCATCCGTACACCTCGTTTCCTTTGGAATTCTATATAGTTTATACCGCAAGCCCCCGGCTTGTCAACGCAAAACACCCCGCCTGCACGCGGCAGACGGGGTGCGGAAAGGCGCAGGCATCAGCGCTGCGGGTCGTTCGGGATATCGGTGAACGAGCCCTCGATCACGTGTGCCCCGCCCCGCGCGGCGATCAGCCGGTTATAAAAACCGGCGTTGGTGATGGCGCGGTACGGGTCGAGCCAGATCGACACGGGCGCGAACATCGCGCTCAGCATTGCCCAGCCGAGAAAGCTCAGGTCGAGCACGAACAGCTCCCACTTATGCCCGCTCATGAGCGCGCCGCTCTCGCGCAGACACTGCCACGCGGATCTTTCCGGGTGATCGAGCAGCAGATACAGCGCCTGCCGGTAACGGTAGGCCGCCACAATGCCCGGCACGACCAGCAGCAGACTCCACAGGAAGATCAGAAGCCCCTCAAGAATACCGAGCCACAGCACGCGGAAAAAGAGGCCGAAGCCGTCAAAGAGGTTTCCAAACTCGGCCTTTTCGTCGCGGCTGACGTGCAGCGTGAAGATCGCGAAGCCGACGCTGACCATATAGCTCATGATCCGCAGCGCGACGACGAGCGCGATCGCAAAGCCGGACACACTGTAGTGCTCAAGGAAGCTGAGGTACGCCTGCTCGACCGCCTCCGTGCCGAAGCGCGCGGCGTTTGTCAGCGCCGTGGCCAGACGATCCATGCCCATCAGGTACGACGTGAGCGTCGAGATGAGCATGCCGAGGGCAAAGAGGATCAGCCCTGCGAGGATCGGGCTCGGCTGACAGCTGACGGTACGGCGGCGCGCATCCGCCTTGAGCATAACGCGATTTGAATCCATGAATATCACAACTCCGTTCCCGGCACGGCCGGGTCTCTTTTTCTTTTTAGTATAGCAGATGCCGCCGGATTTGAACACCCGAGCCGGTAAAAATTCACGTTTTCGACACACGTTGAGATTTTTTCGGGAAGTTGCGGAAAATACGCTTGACAATCCCCGCGCGAAATGCTATATTAAACAAGCTTTGATTCACAAAGCCCATGCGCGAGTGGTGGAATTGGCAGACTCGCTAGATTCAGGTTCTAGTGTCCACTCCGGACGTGCGGGTTCAAGTCCCGCCTCGCGCACCAAGACCCCGGGAGCTTCAGCTCCCGGGGTTTTTTGCTGCCGTCCGTTTTCCGTCGGATGCGAAAAAGCGCCATGCGGATGCAGGGGGGCTTTATTCATCTGCCTTTTGCGATCGGCAGATCATCCCCTGATGGATTGGTGAAAGGTCTCCGCTCATAGTGTTTACAGTCGGTGATTTCATTTACAACATCATGCGGTATACCATTTGCATAAATCTCACACTTCAGTTGCGGAAACTTGCACTCCTTACACACGATGCACCTTGACATGCTCGCCATATATAGCCCTCAAGTCCTTTCTAATCATTGACATTTACAAGAAGCATTATATCCTCCGGCAGTGCCGGTTTCAAGTATTTTCCGCAAGCAGGCAAACACGCCCTGCATCCCCCGCAGCATCTGCGCGGCGTTCCCTAAACAAACAGCGGCGCCGGTCTCCGAAAAGAGACCGGCGCCGGTTTTTTTACGCGCCGAAGCACGTGAACATGATGACGAGATACGCGATATAGAGCGCGCCGATGAAAAAGCCGACCCAGCGCTTGAATTTGCCCTGCACAAGCGCAGGGATGAGCGCACCTGCGCACACGACGAGGCACGCCGGAATATCCAGCAGCATGCCCTGCCGCTCGACCGGCAGCGGCTTGCCGAGGATGAGCGCGCACAGCGGCATAATGAGCGTGAGGTCCATGATGTTCGCGCCGATGATGTTGCCCACTGACAGCGAGGACTGCTTCTTGCGGATGGCCGTGATGGTCGTAACAAGCTCCGGCAGCGACGTGCCGATGGCGATCATGGTCGCGCCGATGATGGCATCCGGCACACCAAGCATCTGCGCGAGTGCGGTGCCGTTGTCGATCAGCAGCTGCGCACCGAGCACAATGGCCGCAGCGCCGAGCACGAATTTGCCGATATTGAGCGCGACCGTCCGGCCGTCCGTCTTGGGGCGGGCATCCTGCTCCGGGGCCTCAAGCGACTGCTCACGCCGCGCGGCAACAAGGCTCTCGGCAATAAAGCACACAAAAATGACAAGGATCAAAACGCTCTCAAGGATGGACAGCTGCCCGTCACGCGTGAAGCCGAACAGAACCGCGATCGCCGCGAGCAGCAGCACCGCCTTGACCGCATACTGCCGCCGCGGCATGGTGCACTCCATGCAGATCAGCGACAGGCACATGATCAGGCCGGTATTGGCCGTCACCGAGCCGACGGCGTTGCCGATGGCGATGTCCGCATTGCCCTCCAGCGCGGAAAAGACGGACACGAGCATCTCCGGCATCGTCGTGGCAAAGCTCACAACGGTCGCGCCGATGATGAATTTGGGAATACCGGAGGCCTCGGCGATCCATGTGGCGGCATCGACAAACAGGTCGCCGCCCTTGATGATGCAGATCAGCCCCACCGCAAACAGCAGCAGGACAAGAAAGAGGGTACTGCCGGTAAAATCGAGGTTCATAACGCATTCTCCTTTGTGACCGCGCGCAAAAAAATGAGACTTCCCGCACGATCATAGTATATGATGTGCTAAAAGTCTCATTACCTATCATCATAGGCGCATGACCACCGGCTGCTGCCGGGAGATTGTTGACCATGCATTCGCAACTACTCCCTTTTAACGAGAAAGCATCTTAGCACACCGCGCAGGGCTTGTCAAGCAATGCCATATCAAAACCCGCCGTTTTTGTACACCGGGCAAAAACGGTTTTATACGGAAGGAGATCACGGCCGCCGGTATTGTCTTTGCCGGGCAAAAACCTCACAGCGTTTGCCGGCGTATCGAAAAGGAAGCAGCGGCAAAACGCTGCTTCCTTTTTACATTTTGCCCGGGTTTGTCAGGCCGCTGGAAATGACGATCCGGCAGATCTCCGACGTGCCCTCAGCGACGGTCAGCATGTGCGCATCGCGGAAAAGGCGGTCAACGCCAGACTGCGCGCTCAGACCGTGCGCACCATGTATCTGGCAGGCAGCCTTGCACGTCGCAAATGCGCTTTCCGTGGCAAACAGCTTGAGCGCAGCAACGTCCCGCGTGTGCGGCATTCCGTCGGCCATCATGGAGGCGACTGTGTAGAGCGAATTTCTTGCCATCAGCGTTTTCGTGTACATATCCGCGATCGGGAATGACACGCCCTGATAGGAGGACAGGCTGCGGCCGTACAGCCCGACACGTCCGGCAAAGCTCACGGAATCATCGAGCGCCGCCTGCGAAATGCCGACCGCCACAGCGGCCATATCGAGTCTGCCTTCGTTCAGAAGCGGCTTTATCAGCGGATAGCCCACATTTTCCTCACCGACCAGACAGTAATCGGGTATCGAGCACTCGTCGAGGATGATATGTCCCATCGGCGAGTTGTTGAGCCCGATCATGCTGCGGTTTTCAACGACCGTCAGCCCTGGGGCGTCTTTGGGAATGAAAAACATGCTCATACTGCGGCTGCGCTCGGCAGACGGGCTTTTTGCCGTGACGACATAGCCATCGGCGACTCCGGCATTCGTGACCCAGCATTTTTTCCCAGTCAGTATCCAGCGGCTGCCGTCCTTTACGGCAATGGTGTCCACGCCCAGCGCATCGGATCCGCCGCGCTCCTCAGATATGGCAAAGGCAAAGAGCTGCTCGCCGCGGCGCGCCGGCTCGATGACCTTTTTTTTCAGCGTCTCCGTGCCGCAGCAGGCGATCAACTCCGTGCACTGATAGTGCGGGCTTACGATCAGCCCCAGTGAGGCCAGTCCACGCGACAGCTCCTCAATGATGATCGCGCCCTCAAGACTGCCGTATTTTGCGCCGCTGCCGATGTATTCAAACTCCGCATCCAGATAGCCCATTTTGCCAATGCGTGCGTATAAATCGTGCGGAAAGCCGCCTCGGTTATCCAGCTCTGTGGCCACTGGGCACACCTCGTGGTCGACAAACTCCCTGAGCTCGGCTCTGAGCTTTTGCTGTTCCTTCGTCAATAAAAACATAGCTTTGTTCCCTTATCGTTCCGTAAAAATAAGCATGGCCTTTGCAAACGTTGCCGTTTCGGTATAGACCTCCGCTTCGACCGAAAAGCCCGCCTTGCCGTTTGATGTGAGTGCCGTACAGAGCATAAGCCCGCCGACCTGCGTTATCTGCTCAGGATAGAAAAACGAGCTGCTGCTCAAAGCGCAGTCAAGGCAGCCCTGCTGCGCAAGATGCTTATCGGCGGCGACGAGCATCAACGCAGTCGGCAGAATATCCATATTCGCAAGCTCCGCCTCCGGGACGCGCAGCTCATACACCCTGCGGTCCTCGTTGGAATACTCCGGAGCCGGCACCAGAAACGACGCATAGTCAGACATGCTCTCCGTGCCCAGATACATGAAATAGCGGATCAGATCCGAGGCATAGAACACGCCCTCCATCTTATCATCGCGCAGAACCGCCGCAAACGAACTGCCGGAGAGCATCATCTTCCTTGCCGCTTCGCGCACGGAGCTTTGTGCATCGACCGTCAGGAGCCTGGCGTCCTGCGACACGAGCGTCGAGAGCTTCTGCGTGTGCCCGGCTGCAAAGGTGCGCGGGATATCGATCCCGCCGCACAGGTGCAGCTCCTCATCGACGACGGGAAAGGATCTCATGCCGGGAAACTGCTCGTCATAGTACCGCTGCCAGTCGGCGACATAATCATTGCGGTAGAGGTAGTTCGGCGCCTGCATCCACTCGGACACAGGTGCGTCCTCGTCCGCGAGCCTTGCCGAGGAAAACTGGCTGTCAAACAGCTTCATGATCGCATAGGTGTTCTGCAGCGCCGTGAGGATGCAGACGCCGTTTTTTTCAGCCTTGACGATGTGATAATCGCTCGGGCGGCCGCCGCCGGTGATCAGCATATGCGCACGGGACTGTATGATCAGGGTCTGGAAATCGGGGCGTTTGCCGACGATGCACAGCGTGCGGCTCGGATCCGCATATTCCAGGCGGCTCAGAAGCTGCGCCTCATCGCTGTCGCAGATCACAATATTGTCAATGGTACAGCCGAGCGATTTTCTGCCCGCTGCACAGCTTACCCCGAGCGCCGACACGAGCTCGGAAAGCGTCACGGCGCAGCTGTCCGAGTCAACGTCAGACTCTATGCGGAACGTGCCGGATTTCGGCTTTGTGATGACAAGGCCGCGCTGCTCGGCCTCCTTTATGGCCTTATAGACCGTCCCCTCACTGACATCGAGTTCGGAGGCAAGGCCCCTTACAGAAATTTTCGTTCCCGGTTCTGTCGCCTCGATGCGCGACAAAACGATATCATTTTTAACGGAAATGGTACTCCCCCCCAAGCAAACTGTATCATCAAGTGATACTGATTATACATTCCGTGGGGAAGAAATACAAGAAAAATGATGAATGATAAAAGATTGTCGAGGTGTTGTATAACAATTTCGGCATCCGGAAGCGAAAACGCGACGCCGGCCGTGTAACTGTTATACAAAAACCGGTGCATACTGTTGTTGTCATGAAACACACTTTGTTGCAAGCGCCAAAAAGCAAGTAAGTTCGCTAAAAACTGTTGACGAGCTGTGTTTTTGATGTTAAATTGTTCACATAGAAACCCAATGGCAAGGCCAAGCTTCAGAAAACAGTTATGGCCTGTAGTGGTACAGAATTGGGTAAAAAGCAGTTAACAGTCACAATTTGTTGTACAACACTCGGAAGTAAGCAGAAACGAACACTTTCTTAACGGAGGAATGCACAATGTACAAATTCACAGAAGAGCAGATCATGATCAGAGACATGGTCCGGGAGTTCACCAAGAACGAAGTCGCCCCCTATGACAAGGCAATGGACGAAACCTTCTCGTTCAACATGGAGATCTACCAGCAGATCTACTCCAAGCTTGTCGAGACCGGTCTGATGGGCATCCACATCCCCGAGCAGTACGGCGGCGGCGGCGGCGACGCCATCACCTCTCAGATCGTTGTCAACGAGCTTGCAAAGGGCAGCGCGAGCATCGCCCTTTATCTCGACGCAAACTGGCTGGCCTCCGACATGATCCTCGTTCACGGCAGTGACGAGCAGAAGCAGAAGTACCTCCCCCTCGCAGCCGCAGGCAAGGTCTTCGCCTTCGGCCTGACCGAGGCCTCCGCAGGCTCGGATGCAGCGGGCATCAAGTCCATCGCCGCAAAGCAGGACGACGGCTCGTATATCCTCAACGGCGGCAAGGCCTGGATCACGAACTCCGGTGTTGCCGACTACTATCTCATCATGGCAAAGACCGATCCCGATGCAGGCGCAAGGGGCATTTCAGTTTTCATCGTCCCCAAGGATGCAGAAGGTCTGACCATCGGCAAGTTCGAGCACAAAATGGGCATGAGAGGCTCGGCCACCTGCGAGCTGAGCTTTGACAACATCCGTATTCCCGAGTGCGACCGCGTCGGCAGAGAGGGTCTGGGCTTCAAGGTCGCCATGATGGCGCTCGACGGTGCCCGCATCTCCATCGGCTCCATTGCTTCCGGCCTCTCCCAGCACGCGATGGAGATCGCCAAGGCATACGCCAACGAGCGCACCACCTTCGGCAAGCCCATCAAGGCATATCAGGGCATTTCCTTCAAATTTGCCGATATGGCAGCAAAGGTCCGTGCTATGGATCTGATGGTCTGGGATACCGCCGAAATGAAGGCGAATGGCCAGCGTCACTCGGCAGAGGCGGCGATGCTCAAGCTCATGAGCTCCAAATGGTGCAAGGAGATCTGCGATGAGTGCATTCAGGTGCTCGGCGGCAACGGCTACAGCGCAGAGTTCCATGTCGAGCGTCTGTACCGCGACGCGAAGCTGCTCGAGATCGGCGAGGGCACGAGTGAGATCCAGCGCATGGTCATCAGTGGCTCCGTCCTTGGATGACCGGTACACAGCACAGAGCAAATGGAGAGATAGAGATGAAAATACTTGTCTTCGTAAAGCAGGTGCCCGACACGGACGATGTCAAGCTTGACGAGCGCGGCAATCTGAAGCGCGACGGCGTTGCCAGCATGATCAACCCCCTCGACGCAAACGCAGTCGAGGCCGCCATCCAGCTCAAGGAAAAGTACGGCGCAACGGTCGTTGCGATCAGCATGGGGCCTCCTCAGGCAGAGGACGTGCTCAAAAAGGCGCTTGCGCTCGGCTGCGACGAGGCATACCTGCTGTCCGACCGTGCTTTCGGCGGCGCAGACACCCTCGCCACCGCTTACACCCTTGCCAAAGGCGCCGAAAAGATCGGCGACTACGACCTGCTGCTGTTCGGGCGCCACGCCGTTGACGGCGACACCGCTCAGACAGGTCCGGCGACCGCAGCCTTTCTCGGCATCCCGCAGGTTACCCTTGCATCGAGCATCGATGTAAAAGATGGCTGGGTCTACTGCGACCGCGTGCTCGAGGACAGCACCGAGAAGGTGCGCGCAAAGCTCCCGGCCCTTGTGACGGTAACAGCGGAGATCAACACGCCCCGTTATCCCACGCCGATCAACATTATGAAAGCGCTCAAAAAGCCCCGTGCCGTCTGGAACGCACAGGATCTCGGCGCAGACACGGCGCAGACCGGCATCCCCGGCTCCCCGTCGTCTACCAAGGTCGTGTTCGAGCCGCCCAAGCGCAATACCGACACCACCTACTTTACGGGCAGCGCCGAAGAGATCGCAGCAAAATTCGTTGACATGCTCGAAACAGAGCATCTGGTCTGAGGAGGTTTGGCAAATGGCTAAGGAAGATTACAAAGGCATATGGGTATTTGCCGAACAGCAAAACGGAACGCTCAATCCTGTGACCTACGAGCTGCTCGCAAAGGCGCAGGAGCTCAAGGCGCATAACGGTGAAGCGATCACTGCCGTCCTTCTCGGCAGCAAGGTCGCGCATCTGGCAGCCGGTCTCATCGCCGGCGGTGCCGATCAGGTCATCGTCGCAGAGCACGAAAACCTTGCATCCTACAGCGCGAGGCCCTATCAGCAGGCGCTCACCGAGCTTGCGGAGAAGTACAAGCCCTCGATCATCATGTATCCGGCGACCAGCCTCGGCCGCGATTTTGCACCGCGCATGATGATCTCCCTCAAGACCGGCCTCACCGCCGACGCCATCGACCTCGGCTACGATGAAGATGACGTGTTTTATCAGACCACGCCCGCATACGGCGGCAGCATCCTTGCGCACATCGTCATCCTCGAGTGCCGGCCGCAGATGGTGACCGTTCGTCCGAAGATCTTCACGCCCCTGGAGCCGGACGAGAGCCACAAGGGCGAGGTCATCACGGAGCACGTCACGGTCGACAAGGAGGCGTGCTACGAGGTGCTGAATGTCGAGCCGAAGGTCGTTACCGGCGTACCCATCGATCACGCAGACGTTCTCGTTGCCGGCGGCAGAGGCGTAAAGGACGAGTCAGAGCTCGCGCTTCTCAAGGAGCTTGCAGACCTCCTCGGCGGTCAGCTTGCCGCCTCCCGTCCCCTGGTCGACAACGGATTTCTGCCGCACGATGCTCAGATCGGCCAGTCCGGCACCGCCGTCAAGCCCAACATGATCATCAACGTCGCCATCTCCGGCTCCGTGCAGTATCAGGTCGGCATGCAGAACGCCAAATGCATCGTCAGCATCAACCACAACGCAGCCTCTCCGATCTTTGACATCTCCCACTACGGCGCAGTGGCCGACTTCAAGGCCGTCCTGCCTGCCGTCATCGCAGAGATCAAAAACCGCAGAGCATAACAGGCACACGCTGCGGTCACCGCACACCCCGGCGGCCGCAGCATATCATGAGACTATTTTGTTAAAAAAATATTATTACAAAAGGAGATTATTCAAATGAGCGAACGTAAACAGATCATCCCTCAGTACGGTCCTTTTGCAGGCATGCGCGTGATCGATTCCGGCTCTCTGATCGCAATGCCTTACGCAGCCACGCTGCTTGCCGACTTCGGCGCAGAGGTCATCCACATCGAACGCCCCGGCGTCGGCGACACGCTCCGTGTCCTCGCTCCTTTTGCAAAAGAGGACGGCAAGACCGTCAGCACCTCCTGGGCGCAGGACGGCCGCAACAAGCTCTCGCTTTCCCTTGAGCTGAACCTGAAGCATCCCGAGGTCAAGGAGCTGTTCTTCGGCCTGATCAAGGAAGCCGACGTGTTCATGGAGAACATGGTTTGGCTCGAAAAGCTCGGCATCCGCGACGAGGAACTGCTCGAGGTGAACCCCAAGCTCATCATCGCCCACATCAGCGGCTACGGCAACCCGAGATTCGGCGGCCTGCCCGAGTACTGCGACCGCGCATCCTACGACATGATCGGTCAGGCGTTCTCCGGCTGGATGGGCCTCAACGGCGAAAAGGGCGGTGAGCCCGTCGTCGGCAAGCCCTGGCTCAATGACTTCACCTCCGCATACGCCACCGTGTTTGCGGTTCTGGCTGCATATATTAACGTCCTCAAGGGCGGCGACGGCCAGATCGTTGACATCGCGCAGTTCGAGGTTCAGGCGAGCTACTGCTGCGACCTGTACACCTCCTACACCATGGCCGGCCGCGAGAACACCCGCTCCGGCAACAAGTCCGCAGCCTTCCAGCCCTACGGCCTGTTCAAGTCCAAGGACGGCTACGATGTCGCGCTCGGCGCGTTCGGCCCCGGCGTCTACAAGAGAGCCATTCAGGCAATGAATCTCGACCTTGAGTACTTCAACTACAAGGATTGCTCTTCCGGTATCGAAGCCGTCGCCTCCGAGAAGGGCAGAGAACTCGACGCAAAGACCATCGAATGGTGCGCAGCCCGCACCGCACAGGAGATTGAGGACGCAATGGCGCAGTTCAAGGTCCCGTGCAGCCGTGTCATGGGCGCAAAGGACTGCCTCGCAAACGAGCATTATCAGAAGCGCAACGACTTCATCAAGTACGAGGATCAGACGCTCGGCAAGGAAGTCACTGCATTCGGCATCGTCCCCAAGATGTCCGGCACCCCGGGTCAAGTCTGGCGCGGCGCTCCGAGCCTCGGCCAGGACACGAACACGATCCTCAAAGAGCTGCTCGGCTATGATGACGCCAAGATCGCAGACCTGAAGGAAAAGAATCTTATTTAAGTCATTTTCTTCTTCCCGTCTCCCCCCTCGCTCCACAGGGCATCCGCCCTGTGGAGCACCATCCCGTGAGGCATGCCGCTTCCATGCGAGGACAAATCCCATACCGCTCAGAGCATCAGCCAATCACGCCCACACATGAGCCTTTCATATACGCTGCACGCGCCCTTTCATCCACAATTCCCCTTCCCCCCATTCACACTCCTTCACCGGTTTGGTCTGCGTTTTCATGTGGCGCAGACAGCCAAATACCCCGACGATCTGCTATCGTCGGGGTATTTCTTTCTCCTGTGTGTGCCGCGCCGTCCGCCGTTCAGCGCACAAGCTTCATGAGCAGGCGCTCAAACTCGCCGAGCATACCCACGGAATCGGCAAAGAGGATGCTCTTTTCATACATCCGGCGGTAGGCGTCCACGTTCTCGTCCGTGCGCGCGGTGTAGATGATCGGGATCACAAGCAGTCCCCGGCGGCGTGCCGCCTGTACGGCCGTGCGCACGTCGTCGATTGCCTCCGCCTCGCTGAAATATCCGGACGGCAGGCCGTCGGAGAGCACCACGAGGATCTTGCGGCGCTCGGTGCGCTTGGCAAGATCGAGCGCGGCGGCGCGGATGGAATAGCCGTCCTTATTGCCGTTTCCGGCGGCGATCTGCGTCATGGCGTCGATGCAGCGGCTGCCGAGCTCCTTTTGCTCAAAATCCTTGATGACGCAGTGCTGCACGGCATTCGTGCCGCCGTCAAAGGCGACGATCTTCGTATAGGCGATGCCCTTGAGCGCCTCCTCCATGATCGCGGCCGTTGCCAGCGCCGTGAAGAGCTTGGACTGCCCGCCGCCGACGCCGGAGCCCATGCTGCCGCTGCGGTCGATGAGTAGGTAAAACGCCGTCTCGCGCTGCGACGGCGGCGCCTTGCGGCGAAACACGTCCTTGGCGTCGAGCGGGATCTTCCACAGCTCGCGCTGCGAGAGCGCACCGGTGCGCTGACCGGCACTGCGCTCACGCTGCTGACGCAGGAGCTTGTCGAGCCGGTGATGCAGCGCCTTGGCACGCTCGGAAAACGCCGGCGGCAGCCGCCCGCCGGACGGCGTGATATACGTCTCGGTGAAGGTCAGACCGGTGTAGCGCGCGGCAAGCTCCTGCCGCTCGCCTGCGTCCAGGCGCGCGGCGTGCGGCGCGGCAACGCTCAGCTGCCGCTCGATCTCTCTCTCGCGTGTGAGCTCCTGCGCGGCGTTTGAGAGCATGGCGTCCAGCTCAGCCGTGCTGAGCGCAAAGCCGCGGTGCGCGCTCCAACCCGTGCCGAGCACCTCGCGCAGGCTCTCCGGCCCGCCGGAGGCGGCCTTCTGTGCGGCGGACACGCCGTCCGACGTGGTGGCGCTTGCTCCGCTCTGCCCGTGGTTTCCGCTGCGGCCGACGCTCGACGAGCGCCCGCGGTCCTCCCTGCCGTTCGTACCGGCAGAGCCGCTCGACTTGATCTCCTGACTCGCAAGGCTGCCGCTCATGTCGCCATGGCGCTCGGAATTATCCCCGCTGCCGCCGCCCGCGCTGTCGCCCTTGTCCAGCTCGGTGTCCTCTCCGTCGGCGGAGGGGCCGCTGCGCGCCGCGTCCTGCGCCTCACCTCGCAGGCGGAGGCGGCTGTCGCAGCCGTCGCCGAGGGCTTCCGCGCGCTCGGCCTCGCTGAAAGCGTAATCCACACACTGCGATGCGATGCGCGCGCGGGCATCATCGTCCGCCGCGCGGCACAGGCGCGCAAGCACCGGCGCGAGCGTCGTGAGTGTTTGGCGGCAATGCCGCGCGCACGCGGCGGCAGAGGGCGCAAGGATCGCCGCCTCCACCTGCGCACACACGGACTGCAGCGCCGGCGTCCGGCACGGGATGCCCGTGAGGGCAAACGCCTCCAGCTCGTCAAGCAGCGCCTCGAGCGCGCTGCCGGGCGCGGCGGCGTCCAGCTGCGCATAGCACACGAAGCGCAGCAGCGGCAGATAGCCGGGAAAGCGGCGGCAGAGGATGTTATCCGTGCGCGCCTGCTCCAGAATGTTCAGAACACGCTGACCGAGCAGCGCACCGAGCTCCGGCGTGAGGGCATAGTGCTCGTGAAAATACGCACCGGAAAATGCACGCACCGCCGCGCACACGTCGCGGTCGGAGCTGCCGTCGTGCTGAAGCTCGCGCGCGAGCAGTACGCGCAGCGCAGCCGTCCAGTGGCGGGCATCAAAATCCGCGCGCAGCAGATATGCAGCCCCGCCGACGGTGACGGACGTTCCGTCCGTCGTGCAGCGCAGGCTGTCGTCCGGCGTGACCGTGTCGATGCGGATGTTGTCCGGCACAAGCAGCGCGAGGCTGCGCCGGAGCAGCGGCGCGATGGGTTCACTCGCCAGAAACGCCCGGTAGCGCGCCAGCGCAGCGTCAAACCCGTCCATCCTGCGGCACCATGCTCTCGATGAGCTCCGTCAGCTGCAGGCGGGTATAGGCGTCCTGCGGCTTGGAGGCCACGTTGTCCAGCAAGCCCCAGCGCAGACCGAGCAGCGGCTCTGCGCGCAGGGCATCGATAAAGCCGCGGATCGTCATCGCGTCCGGCTCAAGGCCGCCGGCGCTGCGGATGCGGTCGCGGATGGCACAGTAGACATAGTCGCAGATGTTCAGGCTCGCGCCGCTCGCCTCGGGCACGACGCGGCGCAGCACGTCCACAATGGTCTCCGGCTCTGCGATGTGGATGGGTGTGAAGCGATCGATCGTCGCCTCGTTCATAAAGTTCGTACCGGCGTAGTCCTCATTCATCGTGATCGTGAACGCCGAATGCGGGTGCATCTGCACGAGACCGTAGCCGGGCACCTGGATCTGACGTGCGGCATCGGTCAGCGAGTGGAGCACGTCGGCGCACTCGGGCTTGATGGTGTTGCCCTCGTCGAGCACAACATCCGCGCCCGCGGCCAGATAGCGCAGCATATCGCTCAGGCGATAGCGCATGGTGCCGTTTTCGATCGTTGGCCCGCCGAGCAGGTCGAGCTTGTCGAGCTCGGCATTGCCCTGCATGCGGTACTGCGGCACATTGAGCAGCCAGTCCACCGTCTGGATGAGCGTGTTTTTGCCGCAGCCCTTGCTGCCGACCAGCCGCAGATGCAGCCCCGACAGGCGGTAGGCCAGAGCGCGCGTGAGCGCCCCGAAGCTGTCGGCCTGCACATAGCGCACCGGCGGATCGGGCACCATCTCGGGATACTCCGGCAAAGAGAACATCTCGGCGAACACGCGCAGGATGATCCCCTCCGGCACAGCCTGCTCGAGCAGGTACTCGGCGCGTGCGGTCAGTGCCTCCGCGCTCGCACATCCGCGCGCCGCCGCCCCGTCGATCGCCGCGCGCACCGCCGCGCTGAGCGCGTCGCCGCAGCGGTATTCGGCGAGAAAGCCCCACACATCCGGCGTGTCGCTGTCGCACGGCTCGCCCGCAGAATCGCACAGTGCCGTGATCCGCGCCCGCACGGGCGCGGTGCGCAGCAGCGCCGTGAGCGCCTCAGACGGCGCGGACACGATGCCCACACGCGAGAACAGGTCCCCCGCCGCCGCCTCGCTCAGACAGCACACGGGCAGCGGCTCACCCTCGACCCGGCAGAGCACGACCTCCGGCCACGCATGGCGCTCCTGCGCGCAGAGCGAGCGCAGGAAGTCGAGCTTCATCGGTGCTTTCAGATTGCTGCCGCCGCAGACGGCGGTCTCATATTGCAGCGTATGCATATCTCATTCCGCCTTTCTCAGTTGCCGCGCACGGCGCCCCACGGAAAGCCCTTGGCGCCGCCGTGGTAAATGACGCGCCGAACATTCAAAAACGCGCAGCGGCCGATGCGCTCCACGCCATCGGGGATGACGACCGTGTCCAGATTGCTGCACTGGTAAAACGCCTCGTCGTGGATCTCGCGGACGCTGTCCGGGATGACGATGCCCGTCAGACCGATGCAGCGCGAGAACACGCCCTCCGGGATGACGGTAAGCCCCTGCGGAAGATTGACCCGGCGCAGGTGCACCTTATCATAAAACGCATATGGCTCGATCGTCTCGACACTGTCCGGAATGACGAGCGTATTTAAATATGTGTACGACACCATGGCATAAGCAGCGAGCGTGCGCACGCGCACCCCGTCGACCGACGAGGGCAGCTCGAGCACTGTGCCGTCGTTGAAGCAGCCGTCCGTACCGATGCGGCCGGTCGCGGCGTCAAAGGCAAAATTCTGCGCCGCAGCCTGTGCTGCCGTGACCGGATGCGTGTCCCACGGGCGCTCGCGCAGCCAGACGGCAATATCCGCCTGCGTTTGCCGGCGCTTTTGCGCGAGGTAGTCCTGCATCTGCCGCAGCGAACACTGCTGCGAGAAAAAGACCGCCAGATCCTCGGCCTCCAACGGGATGGAAAAGCCTTTCGGCAGCTCGAGCCCGAGCTGCATGGCAAGGATCCGGCGGACATCGCCGCACGCATCGTCATAGCGTGAGAGCACCTTCTGATCGCAGACGAAGGGCACATCCAGCCGCGACGCCTCGATGCCGCCGGCCGTCAAAAGGCCCGCGAAGCCGTGCGCGCGGTCCAAGATCTTTTTTACGTCGCGAAACTGCGTGCTCTGGTAAAGAAGCATCTCCATCGCGTGATCCCTCCCGTCGGTTCGGAACGCTTTTTGTTATAAAACTATCATACAGGTGCAAGGTGTATTCTTCCGTAACATTTGCTGCACAGATTCCGGTTTCCTTGTCTCTTTACCGGCGGATCGGGTATTTTTTGTACATGCTGTACACAGTTTATTCACTGGACAGGCGTTTCCGGTTGTGGTAAACTAAAGTTACGTTACACGAGTCCGGAAAATGCACACGCAGTACACATATATTTTGAATAAAGGAAGCATACGCATGAATGAAGTAAAAAGCCCGAAAAAGCCGATGCTGTATTACTACGCCATGGCGCTGCTCGTGCTGCTGCTCATCAACTTCCTCGCCGTGCCGTGGCTGAGCCAGCGGCAGGTCAAGGAGGTCGACTACGGCACGTTCATGACCATGACGGAGAACAAAGAGATCGGCCGCGTGGAGGTGCAGGACAACCAGATCCTCTTCACAAACAAAGACGACACCCAGATCTACAAAACCGGCCCGATGGACGATCCCGACCTGATCTACCGCCTGAAGGACTCCGGCGCGGAGTTCTCGAGCGAGATCGTCGAGGAGATGTCGCCGTTTCTGTCGTTTCTGCTGACGTGGCTGCTGCCGATCGTGTTTTTTGTCGCCCTCGGCCAGTTCATGCTCAAGCGCATGACGAACAAGGCCGGCGGGCCGAACTCCATGATGTTCGGGCTCGGCGGCTCGAACGCAAAGGTCTATGTCAAGTCCGCCGAGGGCATCAAGTTCTCCGACGTCGCCGGTGAAGACGAGGCCAAGGAGAACCTGACCGAGATCGTCGACTATCTGCACGACCCGTCGAAGTATCAGGAGATCGGCGCGTCCATGCCCAAGGGCATCCTGCTCGTCGGCCCTCCGGGAACCGGCAAGACGATGCTGGCCAAGGCCGTTGCGGGCGAGGCAAACGTGCCGTTTTTCTCCATCTCCGGCTCGGAATTCGTGGAGATGTTCGTCGGCATGGGCGCGAGCAAGGTGCGCGACCTGTTCCGGCAGGCCAAGGAGAAAGCCCCCTGCATCGTGTTCATCGACGAGATCGACGCCATCGGCAAAAAGCGCGACGGGCAGCTCGGCGGCAATGATGAGCGCGAGCAGACGCTCAACCAGCTGCTGACCGAGATGGACGGCTTCGAGGGCAACAACGGCGTCATCATCCTCGCCGCCACGAACCGGCCCGAGTCGCTCGACCCCGCGCTCACGCGGCCCGGCCGTTTTGACCGGCGCGTGCCCGTGGAGCTGCCTGACCTCAAGGGCCGCGAGGAGATCCTCAGGGTGCACGCCCGCAAGATCAAGGTCGCCGAGGACGTGGACTTCGGCCAGATCGCACGCATGGCCTCCGGCGCCTCGGGCGCAGAGCTTGCAAACATCGTCAACGAGGCCGCGCTGCGCGCCGTGCGCGACGGCCGGCGCTTTGCCACGCAGTCCGACCTTGAGGAGAGCATTGAGGTCGTCATCGCGGGCTATCAGAAGAAAAACGCCATCCTCACCGACAAGGAAAAGTGGACGGTCGCCTACCACGAGATCGGCCACGCGCTCGTCGCCGCATTGCAGACGCACTCCGCCCCCGTGCAGAAGATCACCATCATTCCGCGCACGTCCGGCGCGCTCGGCTACACGATGCAGGTCGAGGAGGGCAACCACTACCTCATGACAAAAGAGGAGCTGGAAAACAAGATCGCTACGCTCACCGGCGGCCGCGCCGCCGAGGAGGTGCGCTTCGGCATCGTCTCCACCGGCGCATCCAACGACATCGAGCAGGCGACGAAGCTCGCCCGCGGCATGATCACACGCTACGGCATGAGCGAGGAGTTTGACATGGTCGCGCTCGAGACGGTCACGAACCAGTACCTCGGCGGCGACGCCTCCCTCGCCTGCTCGGCTGAGACACAGACGCGGATCGACCATCAGGTCGTCGCGCTCGTGAAAAAAGAGCACGCCAAGGCCATCGGCATCCTCACCGAAAACCGCGCCAAGCTCGACGAGCTGGCCAAGTATCTCTACGAGAAGGAGACCATTACCGGCGAGGAGTTCATGGCCATTCTCAACCGCACCTGACGGACTGCAATGCGGTCGTGCAGCGATCCTGACCCCCGCGAAAGGAGGACCACCGCAACCGTATGAATGAAAAGCTGAAAGAAAAAGTAAAGGAATCTCTCTCCAGCGTCCTGCCGATCACGCTGATCGTGCTGGTGCTGAGCATCACGCTCGTCCCGATGGAGATCGGCACGCTGGCACTGTTCCTGACCGGCGCCGTGCTGCTGATCTTCGGCATGGGCTTTTTCCAGCTCGGCGCTGAAATGTCCATGACCCCGCTTGGCGAAGGCGTCGGCAAGACGCTGGCAAAACGTGAAAAGGTCATTCTGGTCGTGCTCGTGTCGTTTGCGCTCGGTACGATCATTACCATCGCAGAACCGGATCTGCAGGTGCTTGCAAATCAGGTCGCGTCCATCCCCAACAACGTCCTGATCTGGACAGTCGCTGTCGGCGTAGGCGTCTTTCTGGCGCTGGCCGTGCTGCGCATCTTCTATCGCGCGTCACTGGCAAAGTGTCTGCTGATCGCGTACGCGCTGCTGTTTGCGCTGACGCTGTTTTCCCCGAAGGATTTTCTCGCCGTCGCGTTTGACGCCGGCGGCGTCACGACGGGGCCGATCACCGTACCGTTTATCATGGCGCTGGGCGTCGGCGTGTCGGCGCTGCGCGCCGCGCAGGGGCACGATGACGACAGCTTCGGTCTGGTCGCGCTGTGCAGCGTCGGGCCGATCCTGATGGTGCTGCTGCTCGGCATCTTCTACCACCCGAGCGATGCGATCTATTCCGCCGTGGAGATCGCGCCGGTCGTCACAACGCGCGACGTGGCACAGCAGTTCGCCATCGGCCTGCCGGACTACGCAAAGGAAGTGCTGCTGAGCATCCTGCCGATCGTAGCGGTGTGTGTGCTGTTCCAGCTGCTGACGCACCACTACCGCCGGCGGCAGCTGCTGCGCACCGGCGTCGGCTTTCTGTATACCGTCATCGGTCTGATCCTGTTTCTGACCGGCGTGAACATCGGCTTTACACCCGTGGGCAACCTACTCGGCTCAGGCCTGGCGGACAACACGTACCGCTGGGTGCTCATCCCGATCGGCGCGCTCATCGGCTACTACATCGTCAAGGCGGAGCCCGCCGTGCAAGTGCTCAACAAGCAGGTTGAGGATGTCACCGGCGGCACGGTGTCGCAGAGCATGATGAACACGGCGCTGTCCATCGGCGTGGCCTGCGCGGTGATGCTGTCAATGGTGCGCGTGCTGACCGGCATCAGCATCTACTGGATCCTTGTGCCGGGTTACGCGCTCGCGCTCATCCTCGCGCGCTATGTGCCGTCCGTGTTCGTGGGCATCGCCTTCGACTCCGGCGGCGTGGCGAGCGGACCCATGACCTCCACCTTCCTGCTGCCGCTGGCCATGGGCGCGTGCACCGCGCTCGGCGGCAGCGTCGTCACGGACGCCTTCGGCGTGGTGGCGCTCGTCGCGCTCGCGCCGCCGGTCGCCATTCAGATCATGGGCGTCATTTACGTACATAGAGCCAAAGCTGTGGCGGAGGACAAAGCTGACCTGCTGCCCGATGACGGTGTCATCGACCTGGAGGACGAAGAGATATGATACATTCCGAAAACCGACTCGCACCGCGCATGGTGCTCATCATCACGAGCCATGAATACCGCCGCAAGCTCGAGCAGACGTTTCAGAATTTCCGCATCCCGATCTACTACCAGTGTCAGGGACACGGCACGGCGCCGTCGGAAATGCTCGACATCTTCGGGCTGAGCGGCAGCAGCCGCCTGCTCACGATCGGGCTGCTGCCGAAGTTTCTCGTGCGCGACCTGCTTGACGCGCTGCAGCAGCGCATCCCACTCAACAAGCGCGGCGGCGGCATCGTGCTGACGATCCCGATCACGGGACTGCAGCGGCCGCTGTTCCAGCTCATGAACGACCAGCTGCGTGAGACCATAGAACAGAAGATCGAAGAAAGGGTGTGTAGCGAAATGTCCGATATGCAAACCGGCGCGGGTTACGCCGCCATCTGGGTCGCGCTCAGCAACGGCTACAGCAGCGACGCCATCGACGCCGCCAGAAGCGCGGGCGCCATGGGCGGCACGATCCTCAAGGGACGCCGCCAGAATTCCGAGCGCATCAGCCGCAAGCTCGGCATCTCCATGCAGGAGGAAGAGGAGTTCGTCGTCATCGTCACGCCGCGCGAGAAAAAGGCCGCCGTCATGAACGCCATCAGCGACGCCTGCGGCCTGCGCACGGACGCGCACGGCATCATCCTCTCGCTGCCGGTGGACGAGGTCATCGGTCTCGAGACCGGCGAGAACACGCTGTAACATTCCTGAATAAGAATTGCAAATGCCGCAGGCAGCCGCCTGCGGCATTTTTCTTTTTCTATTCCCCTGCAGGCACATCATTTTCGGATCCCGCGCACGAGCGCTATGACCGCGCCGTAGAGCACACCCGCGACTGCCCAGAGGATCCATGTGTCCTGCGGCTGCGCGTCCCACCACGGTCCGAACGTCCAGAGCAGATACGCCGCCGTAACCGTGAGCCAGTAGATGCTGCTGATTGCGCCAACAACACCGTTTTGCCGCTTGCGCGGCCGGGCATAGTCGCCCTCTTCAAGCAGACGGTCCATCGCCGCCCAATACACGCCGCCATAGACAAACAACGCACTGCCAACACCCGCCAGTACGAGCAGCAGACAGACCGCCCCGACATACAGCAGGTCCGACCCGTCCAGACAGACGGCGATGAACAGCGGCACTGCCGACAGGATACACAGCACCGTGCCCACGACCTTCCCGCGCGTGTGGCGCGGTGCGAATGCCGCCCGTCGCCCGCGTACCATGCCGGTCACGCCGTAGGCCGTCTCAAACGGTTCGCTCTCCAAAAAGGCATATGCTTTCACCTGTGCAGCGCACGTGATAAACACCGCCACCGCGGCCGCCACGAGCACCAGCAGCACGCACAAGCCGATGCCCGCTGCCGCATTTTCCGAGAGGGCAGCACCCGGCCGGTCACTGAGCGCGGCAAGCAAAAGAAGTGCCACCGGCGAGAGCACGCACAGCAGCGTCGCCAGCGCGAGCTTCGGCGCGGCCGCCCGCCGCAGCGACAGATAGTCCGCCGCCTGCTCCATCGTCACGCAGCGCAGCGGCGCATCCGGCTCACTCTGAGCCGGTTCCGGCTCGCCGAGCTCTTCTTTTAACAAGTAGTCGGTCGTGACGCCGAACAGGCGGCTCATCTGCACGACCTTCTGCATATCGGGCACGGACTGCGCACCCTCCCACTTCGACACCGACTGGCGCGAAACGCCCAGCTGCGCCGCCAGCTCCTCCTGCGACCAGCCGGCACGCTTGCGCAAGGTCATGATCTTCTCTGCCAATATCATAAGAGATTTCCTCCCGTGTTGGTTTTCCGTTTCCGGTTGCGGACAGAATACCAGATTAGCCGGTTGCGCGCCACCAAGGCGACTGTCAAATGTGTCAACCAGTGGTTGCGGGGCCATGATTTCAGCATATCGTGCCGCCGCGCAGCTGTCAAGCCGGGCAGGCAAAACCTTTCAGGCACTGTAAGTGGATTTTGCGCGCCGGGTGTTGTACCATGGCAGCAGAACGCAAAGGAGGTATGTGCAGTGGACCCAATTCTCGAAATTGCAGCCCTGAAGAAATATTACGGCAAGGAGCCGAATCTGACACGCGCGCTCGACGGCATCTCGTTTCAGGTCATGCCGGGCGAGTTTCTTGGCATCATGGGCAGCAGCGGCTCGGGCAAATCGACGCTGCTCAACTGCATCGCGACCGTCATCGCGCCGACCGCCGGCGCCGTCGCCCTGCACGGCAAGTGCGTCACGACGCTGCACGGAAAAGCGCTGGCCGACTACCGCGGCAAGGAGATCGGCTACCTGTTTCAGAACTTTGAGCTCATCGATAACCTCACCGGCCGCGAGAACATTCTCCTGCCGCTATCGCTGCACGGCGTGCCTGAGACCGAGAGCCGTGCCCGGCTGCAAAAGCTCGCCGATTACCTTGAGGTGACGGACGTGCTCGACAAGTTTCCGGCGCAGATGTCCGGCGGGCAAAAGCAGCGCATCGCAGCGGCGCGCGCACTCATTCTCGACCCCGAGATCGTGCTGGCGGACGAGCCGACCGGCGCGCTCGACTCGAAAAACGCCCGCGCGCTCATGGAAAAGCTCTCCGGCCTGAACGCGGACGCCGGCACGACCATCCTCATGGTGACGCACGACTGCAACGCCGCGAGCTACTGCAAGCGCATTCTCTTCATTCAGGACGGTGTGCTCTTTCACGAGCTGCGGCGCGACGTGCCGGACGAGACGCAGCAGGCATTCTACGGGCGCATCCTGTCCGTGATGGCGCAGCTCGGAGGAGGCAGTGCCAATGTTCTCTGAACTCGTCAAACGCAACAGCCGCCGCAGCCGCCGGGAAAACGGGCTGTTTTTCACGTCCCTGCTCATTGCGATCATCGCGTTTTACATCATTCTCTCCCTGTCGCATCAGGACGTGATGGTGTTCCTGCAGCGCATGGAGAGCAACGCCGTGAACCGGCTACTGACGCTCGTCCCGGTGCTGTACGGGCTGACGCTGTTCATTTTGTTCTTTCTCGTATACTACGCCAACCGCTTTCAGCTCGCGCGGCGGCGGCACGAATTCGGCGTATACCTCATGCTGGGCATGCAGCGGCGCAAGCTCTTCGGCATGCTGCTGGCGGAGGATCTGCGCTCGAGCCTCATCGCGCTGGCCATCGGCCTGCCGGCGGCGGTGCTCATTTCGGAGGTCATCAGCCTCGTCACGGCGCGGCTCGTCGGGCTCGGCATCGTGGGGCATCGCTTCGCGCTGTCGCTGCCCGCCATCGGCTGGACGGCCGTGGGCTTTCTTGCGATCAAGCTGCTGGCCTCACTCATCCTCAGCGGGAAGATCGTGCGCGAAGAGATCGGCGCGCTGCTCACGGAGACGCCCGAGGGCACGAAAAAGCAGCGCCCCGCCGCCGTCTACGCTGCGGCGCTCGTGCTGGGCATCGCACTGCTCGCCGGTGCATATACGTCTGCCATCCGCGGGTATGCGTGGAGCGGCCTGCGCTACATGGCGGGCACGCTCACGCTCGGCGTGGCGGGCACACTGCTGCTGTTTTACGGGCTGCGCGTCATCATCGACCGGCTCGCCCGGCGCGGCGGCGCAGGCCGACTGCGGGTGTTTAACTTCCGGCAGGTCGAGGAGACGGTCATCCACCGCTCGGGGACGCTGGCAATCAGCTCCCTGCTCATCCTTGCGGCGCTGTGCTGCTTCGGCGTGGGCGTTGCGACCGCGCGCTCATCCAGAGCCGAGACGCACACGCTCGACTATACCTTCCCCACCGACAGCAAAAGCGCCGACACCGTGCGCGAAACGCTGACGGCGCACGGGCTCGACAGCGCTTTTTCCGACATCTTTGAGATGCGCATCGGCCGCGTGCGCACGAGCACGGACTACCAGAACACCGTGAAATTCCCCGCCTTGCAGCGCACCATCGATGCCATGCCCGCCTCCGACGAGCGGCAACAGCTGCAATACCTGCTCGAGGCCGTGGGCTATCCGCACCTCATCGCGCTCAGCGGCTACAACCGTCTGCTGGCCGCGGCCGGTCTGCCGGAGCTGACGCTTGCGGACGATGAGGCCGCCGTCTACTGCGACAGTGAGGTCTCCCTGGCCAGCCGCACGGCGCTGATCAACCGCCTGATCGCAGAGGACTCGGCCATCACGATCGACGGTGCACCGTTTACGCTCGTGGGGCAGGTGCAGTCGGTGAGCGTCGTCACCGACCGGTCGATCACGATGTTGTTCGCGCTCATCGTGCCGGACGCGGCGTTCGAGCACTACACGCAGGGCGACTATGACGTCTACCTCGACGCTGTGCTCGCCCCGTCCATGACGGAGGGCAAGAGCCTCATGAACGCCATCGCGGACATGAACGGGCAGCTCGACCCGCTCGGGCTGGAATACGAAAGTTATCTGCAGAACCTCGGCCGGGAGCTGTTTTACATCGTCGCGGCAAGCTACCTGACCATTTATCTGGCGATCATCTTCCTCGTCGTGGCCAACACCATCATCGGCGTGCAGTTTCTCATGGGCCAACAGCGGGCCGCGCGCCGCTACCGGACGCTCGTGCGCCTCGGCGCAGAGCACGACACGCTCTGCCGCGCAGCAAAGGCACAGATCAACTGGTACTTCGGTCTGCCGGTCGGCGTGGCGGCGGTCAGCAGCCTGTTTGGCGTGCGCGCGCTCTTTTCCGGCATCCTCTCTGCCAGCGCACAGAGCGGCATGACGGAAATGATGATCGCCGCCGGAGCTATGATTTTGCTGCTGTGTGTGGTAGAATGGATCTACATGGCAGCCGTCAAGCGCTCCAGCAGCAAATACCTGCTGACCCTGATGGCGCCGGAACGCGAAGAATAACGCAGAAAGGGGGCGGCGCGATGAAGCACATCGCCGTCGTGGAAGATGAGGCGCTCATGCGCGAGGAACTTGCGGATATGCTGCGCCGCGCAGACTACGCCGTCACGGAGATCACGGACTTTTCCGCCGTGACCGGGCAGCTGCTCGCGCTCGCCCCCGATCTGGTGCTGCTGGACCTGAATCTGCCGGAGGTGAGCGGCTTTCAGATCTGCCGCGACATCAAGCGGCGCAGCGCCCTGCCGGTGCTTGTGCTGACCTCACGCGACCAGCTGCGTGACGAGGTGCACGCGCTCGAGCTCGGCGCGGACGAATATCTCACCAAGCCCTATCGAAAGGAGCGGCTGCTGGCGCGCATCGGAAACGTCCTCAAGCGCTACGAAGGACGGCCGAATCTGCTCGAGGGCGCGGATTTCCTGCTCGACCGGCAGACCTACACGCTCTTCATCCACAACCGGTCCGTCGTCCTGCCGCCGAATCAGGGCAAGCTGCTTGAAGCGCTGCTGACGCACGGCGGGCAGACCGTCACAAAGGACGACCTGAGCCGCGCCCTCTGGGGCACGACGGAGTTCATCGATGAAAACGCGCTGCAGGTCAACCTCACGCGGCTGAAAAAGACGATGGCGTCCCTCGGTATGCGCCAGCAGCTCGTGTCCGTGCGCGGCATCGGCTACCGGCTGGAGGTGCCGCATGAAGCGTAACGGAAGCTATCTGCGGCAGTACCTGCCGTGGCTGGGACTGCTGCTGGGCGTGGACGCGCTCGCGGCGCTGCTGCTGTGGCTGGCGGACGCAAGAGCCTTCGCCGCCACTGCCGGCGTGATCGTGCTGACGACGGTGTTTTTGTTTGCCTGTGTGTGCGCCGTGCTCTGTACGCGGGCAAAAAAGCGCGAGCAGGCGTTTTCCGCCTTTCTGCGCGCACCGGACGCGGCACACGAACAGGCACTGTGCCGTCTGCTTGCCCCGCGCGAGGCGCAGAGCACGCACCTGCTCGGTGAGACGCTGCGCGCGCAGCAGCAGACCATCACCCAATTGCAGGCGCAGATGGACGACTACGAGGACTATGTGGAGCTCTGGGCGCACGAGGTGAAAACGCCGCTGGCGCTGCTGACGCTCGTGCTCGACAACCGGCGCGACTCGCTGCCGGAGGCGGTCGGCTTCAAGCTTGACTACGCACGCAACCGGATGCAGGCGTTCATCGACCAGATGCTCTACTATGCGCGTCTGCGCGGCGCGCGGCGCGACTATCGGTTCGAGCGCCTGACACTGCGCAGCTGCATCGACGAGGTGCTTGACGATTACCGCCCGCTGCTGGAGGAAAAGCGTGTTCACGTCGAGCAGCAGCTTGCGGACGAGACCGTATTCACCGACCGGCGCGGGCTGTGTTTTCTGCTCGGTCAGCTCGTGAGCAACAGCGTCAAATACACGAGCGATGCGCCGGTACTCACGTTTTCGCTCGCGTGCAGCGCGGCCGAGACCGTCCTCACCGTCCGTGACAACGGACCGGGCGTGCACGCGTGTGACCTGCCGTATGTGTTTGAAAAGGGCTTCACCGGTGACTCCGGTCACGAAAAGAGCAAGGCCACCGGCATGGGCCTCTACCTCGCACGCGAGATCGCAAAGGAGCTCGGGCTCACGCTCAGTGCCGCGTCCGACTGGGGCGCAGGTTTTGCGGTGTGCATCTCCTTCCCCGTCGTAACGCAATAGCATCGGAATCCAGAAGCAAAGACGCCGCAGCTGCGGCGTCTTTGCTTTTCGCGTTCCCCTGCCGACCTGCTGCGGCACACTGCAGCCACACACCCCACTGCGCAAGATGCCCCGGCAGCCGAGGCTGCCGGGGCAAAGGGGGATGCGACATCTAACGGGTGGTACGTCAGACGATGTTATACTTCTTGAGCAGATCCACCACGACGTTGTTGACCAGCGGCTCCTTGACGAGGTCGAGCAGCGGCAGCACCGACGGGAGCAAGAACTCCAGCGGCTTCTTGCCGTCGAGCAGCTTGCTGGTGGCGTAGAGCAGGTCGCGGATATCATACACGCTGCCCCAGACCTCGGGCACGCCGCGGTCGACGTTGCAGAGCGTGTAGACCGCTTCCATCGCGGTGCGGATGGAGTACTCGGTGGTGAACACGGTGTCGCGCGGGGTATCGGCGAACTGGCCGACGAACGCGAGGTTGACCGAACCGTCGGGCACGACCTTCGGGCGGTCGCCTTCGGCTCTGGGCTCAAAGAACGTAGTGACGTAAGGCATCATGCACGGCGTGGTGTTGCATTCGTTCGTGGCCAGATCCATGATCTGATCCTCGGGGATGCCGATGTGGTACAGCCACTCTGCTGCCAGCTCGATGCCGGTGCAGTCGCACATGTTCTTCTTGATGAAGTCGCCCTTGTCGTCCCAGCAGTTGAGGCCGTAGACCCAGATCAGGCAGTGATCCTTCGGCTGCTCCTGGAACTGGCCCTGACGGTTGATGGTCCAGCTGATGAGCCAGCTCGAATCGCGGCAGGTGACGATGCCGCCGGTGACGACCTTGCCGGAGAGCGGGTCGCGCTTGCAGATCTTCTGGATCGCATCGAGGATCTGCTTGTTGGCCGTGTCAACGGTCCAGGACTCCCAGCTGGTCTCCTTGATGTCCTTGAAGAACTTCTCGGGATGGCCGAACGCCGGATCCTGCGCGGCGAGCTTCTTCCACATCTCGACGGACGGGCCTTCGCCGTTCTTGACCGTCACGACCGGCGCGTGGGTGTTGTCGCCGTAAGCGGACGCGTCGCCCTGGCAGCCGTTGGTGCAGATGACGAGATCGTTCTCTGTCAGCTCGATGACCTTTTCCACGCCGCCCTGGGTGTACTCGATCTTCTTAGCGACCTTCTTGTCCTCGGTGCAGTCGCAGACGATGTTCGTGACCGTGGTGTCGAAGAGCACCTTTCCGCCGTGGTCGGTGATGTATTTGCACATCGGGAGGATCATGGACTCATACTGGTTGTAGCGGGTGAAACGCAGCGCGCTCAGGTCGGGCAGACCGTCGATGTGGTGGATGTAGCGCTGCAGGTAGAGCTTCATCTCAAGGGCGCTGTGCCACTTCTCGAACGCGAACATGGTCTGCCAGTAGGTCCAGAAGTTCGTGGCGTAGAACTCATCGTCGAACACGTCATCGATCTTCTTGTCCTCGAGGGACTTGTTGGTCGCCATGAACAGCTTGAGCAGCTGCGTGGCGGCGCCCGGCGTCAGGCCGTACTTGCGGTCGGTGTGGGCGTCCTGGCCCTGTTTCTCGGTGACGCGGCACAGGGAGAAGTTCGGGTCTTCCTTGTTGAGGTAGTAGTACTCGGAGAAGATCGTCTCGCCCGGGTTCACGATCGACGGGATGGACTTGAACAGATCCCACATGCACTCGAAGTGGTTATCCATCTCACGGCCGCCGCGCATGATGAAGCCCTTGGTCGCATCGTAGATGCCGTCGCAGGAGCCGCCGGCTACGGGCAGGTGCTCAAAGAGCGTGATGTGCTCACCGGGCATCTGCGCATCGCGGATCAAAAAGCAGGCCGCTGCCAGACCGGCCAGACCGGTGCCGACGACATAAGCCGACTTATTCTCGATGCCTTCGGGTTTTTTCGGCGTTGCAAACGCCTCATAGTTACCGCTGCTGTAATACATTCTGTGTACCTCCCATTCATGATGTGTTTTCCGTATTTTTTGTGCAGTCCGTCTGCACGGTTTCTTCTGTTACTGTCACTAACACTTGCTTCGAAAAAAAAGAAGCTTTCGTTTGACAATTATCAATATAGCGCATTTTGCCGTCTTTACTGCAACATTTGTTACACAAATGGCCGTAATTAAACATGACCGCGCGGTTTTGTTGAATGTCACAAGTTTGACGACTTTTCATTGTGCATTTTGACCGTTTTTCACCGCGTGTCCGATTCAAATGTGTCGTTTAGCACAAAAAAGAGGCTGCTTGGAAGCGAAATCACGCTTCCAAGCAGCCTTGCCATCTATGAAATCGGAGAAAAAACTGCCTATAAATTGGCCATACTCTCGAGTGCGGAGCGGTCGAGCACGTAAATCTTCCCGCGGCCGGTCTGCAGCAGCCCCATCTGGCGCATGCCCTCAAGCTCTCTGCTGATGACCTCTCTGGTCGTGCCGAGGTGGTGCGAGATCTCCTCGTGCGTGATGCGCGCGAAGCCGTCCTCGGGGTGTGCATCGGCTTTTTCAAGCACGACGCGCGCGATGCAGCTGCGCAGCGGGTGGAAGAAATAATACTCAATGTTATTGAGCACCTTCTGTACATTGCGTGCCGCAGTGCTGCGCAGAAACTGCTCCACGACCGGGGCCTCGGCGCAAAGCGGACGCAGCGCAACGATGTTGATATAGGCAAACACGGCATCACTGCTCGCCTGCAGGATGGGCATTGTGTCGCCCGGCTCTGCGCTGTCGAGTGTGTTGAGCACGCAGCAGCCGCCGCTGACGACCGACAGCAGTGTGATCTCGCGGCCGGTATCCGTCGCGATAAACACACGCAGTCCGCCGGAGAGCACGAGGAAAAGTCCGTTTCGCTCCGGCATGGAAAACACCACATTGTCCCCCGCGCGGTATGAGCGGACGATGGTGTTCAGGCGCAGCATCTGCTGCTGGGAGCTTGTGAGCGCATCCCAAAACGGCAGACACGGCGTGAAATCGTAGGAACGCTTGGTTCTATTCTTCTCCGTACTACTCACCTCCGCGGTATTTGTCCATATGTTACTGTCACTAACACATCTGTGTAAAAAAAAGAAAACCAGATGATATTATCTTATCAAACCGGCGCGCCCACTCTGTATCTTTTGTTACACATCTTGCGTTTTTTCAGTTTTGTTACACAACGCGGGTGTGCTCGGCTCATTTTTGATGTAGTTGACGAGCAGCTCGCCGGTGAATTGCACGACCGCGACCGGAGAGACGCCGAAGGACAGGTTCTCATAGATCGTCGTGCCGGTATATGCGTTGAGCAGGCACTGGTACACGGCATAGATGTTCACGTCCGGCCGGATCGAGCCGTCGGCCACGCCCTCGCGCAGCGCCTTGAGCGCCGGGACGGGGATCTCGCGGTCGTAATACTTCCAGAAGACATTGTTGACGTCGTTGCCCGTCCCCTTCTCCGAGTAGGCGGAGAACATCTCACGCGTGTAGTCATACCACTCCGGCCGGCGGTCATAAGTGCGAAAATAAATATGCATGCAGACGACGAACTTCTCGTACCCGTTCTTGCAGGACGCGGCCTCGCGGGTATACTGCGCCATGAAATCCGAGAAAAACGTCGCCAATGCATCGCGCCACGCGGCAAAGACAAGCGCGTCCTTGTTGCGGAAATAGCGATACAGCGACGTCGGTGTCAGGCCGGCGGCCTCGGCGATGCGGCTGATGGGCGTCGCGGCGATGCCGTCGGCGATGAACAGCGACTGCGCCACATGGATGACCCGCTGGATGTTCTGTTCGCGTTGCTCGCTGCGTTTCATGGCTGCACCTCCCATGTGAATGCTGCCTACAGTATGCCATGTTTCCCCGCCGTTTGCAACTGAAAATGAAAAGAGCACGCTGCCGGAACGGAAATCCGCAAGCAAAAAATGGGCGCTCTGCCGAAGCAGAGCGCCCACACAGGGGTTACATTTTGCGCTGTGCGGCGATTAAGCCTGCTCAGCCTTCTTGCTGTTAGACGCGATCGCCTTGCCGCCCTCGACAACGAGGTCAATTGCAAGGATGACCAGCAGGACAGCCAGAATACCACGGATGTAGAACCAGGCAACGCCCTGACCACCGGCCATGATGCCGACGATCTGAGCCTTGATGGTGAACACCAGAGAGGTCAGCGTCACGAGGATCATGAAGATCATCGGGAAGATGAACATCTTGTTGTTTCTGCCCATCTTGCCGAGCCAGGCGGCGACGGCCAGCAGGCCGAGGCCGGCGAGGAGCTGGTTGGCAGCGCCGAACAGGGGCCAGATCTTCGCATAGCCGGTCATGCCGAGCGCGATGCCGAGCACGACGGTGATCGCAGTGGAGACGTACGGGTTGCAGAGAACCTTGCGCGCGCCGGTGACGGTCGGGTCGGAGACCTTCTCACCGGGCTTGAGCCAGAACTCCTGGAACATGTAGCGAGCCAGACGGGTCGCGGTATCCAGAGAGGTCAGGCAGAACACGGAGACGGCCAGAACCATCAGCGTGTAGGTGACGTTGACAGCACCTGCACCGAAGACCTTGCCGAGCATCTCGGACAGGCCGGTCGCAAAGACGACGGTCGGGGTGACGACTTCGCCGGTCTTGTAGCGCTCCCAGACGTACGCAACGGCGCACAGGGAAACGAGCGCGAGCACGCACTCGATGAGCATGCCGCCGTAAGCGATGGGCTGCGCGTCCTTCTCGTTGTTGAGCTGCTTGGCAGTCGTGCCGGAGCCAACGAGGGAGTGGAAGCCGGAGATCGCGCCGCAGGCGATGGTCACGAACAGAGCTGGGAACATATAGCCAAGGGAGCTGCCCGTCGGAGCGACGGTGTCAACAAAGCCGGTGAAGGCGGGCATTTCGAGAGACGGATGCGCGCCGACGACGCCGATGAGCGCGAGGAGCATCATGGCGTACAACAGGAAGGAGCTGAGGTAGTCACGCGGCTGCAGCAGGATCCACACAGGCGTGACGGAAGCCACGAGGATGTAGATGCCGCAGATGATCATCCAGGTCTGGTAGCTGAGGTAGATCGGGTGCCACTTGATGCCGAGCCACATGATCATGGCGATGGCAACAACGCCGATGAGCGTGGACACACCCAGAGGCGCGTTTCTGCGGTACACGAAGAAACCGAAGAAGATCGCCAGGACGATGAACAGCAGCGAGATGATCGCCGTGGTCGCGTTGGCGGCAGACTTCGCCACATCGACAGCGCCGCTCTCCAGATAGGTGGCCTTGAACGTATTGGCAACGATGGACGCAAACGCGGCCACGACCAGGATCAGGGTCAGGTAAGAGAAGATGAGGAACAGGCGCTTTGCCTTCTTGCCGATACTGCTCTCAACAACGGTGCCGATGGACTGGCCGTCGTTGCGGACAGATGCAAACAGTGCGCCGAAGTCATGCACACCGCCGAAGAAGATACCGCCGATGAGGACCCACAGCAGCACCGGGACCCAGCCGAAAACAGCGGCCTGAATAGGACCGTTGATCGGGCCGGCACCCGCGATGGAGGAGAAGTGGTGTCCCATCAGGACAGGGGCTTTTGCGGGGCAGTAGTCCATACCGTCTTCCAGCTCGTGAGCCGGGGTGGTGCGGGACGGGTCGATACCCCACTGTTTGGACAGCCATCCGCCGTAGAACACATAGCCCAGGGCGAGAATGACAATACCAATAATCAGAATTACAGCAGCATTCATTGAATTAACTCCCTTCTTTCATATTCTTAAACAGTGTTGTCTTCAACAACTGTGCTGTACTGCGTCCGCTGCCGTTGGCAGCCGTTTTGCCGGTGCTCAGCTCCGCAACGCCGGTGTGGTAATCCATCCAGCCGTGGAAGGCGAGCCTGAAGCTCTTATAAATGCGTGTGCGGCGCAGGGCGCGCAGCGCATCCGGCTCACAGGTGTCACACAAAAAGATCGCCGTGATATAAGAGCACATATGGTTCGGACCCGGCTCGATCCGCTGCAGGCCGTCTGCACGCGCCTGCTCACGGCACTGCTCGAAGATCTCCTTCGTGAGCACGGGCACCGAGAAAATGTAGACATATTCGTTGTTGTCGGCCTCCCAGAGCTTGGCGGCCTTGACCAGAACATATTTCTCAGAGTGGATGTGCAGCCCGGCCTCCGCGACCAGATGGCCCTTCGGCTCCTCGTGGCGCACAACATCAAAATATCCCGAATAACTGTGGCACAGTTTGTCGAGCGCTTCTTCGCGGGTCATTCGCTGTCCTCCCCGTTCGATGCAAAATTTTCATAGTATGCTTTCATGAAACTCATGAACAAACTAAGAACAAAGTGTAAACACATTGCTAAGATTATGATAGCGCGCACACCAGAATCTTTCAAGTGAAAAGAATGACAAATATCTGGTTTCTTTTTTGTCGACTTTTCATAAGCATTGCACAAAAATACCGAAAGACGTTGCATTATGTAAACTGTTTTCGTTCAAATCATACAAGTCTGGTGGGGAACGCAATCTCATGATTTTTCAGCAAAAACATTTGTGGGTCATGAAATTGACGAACTTTTCTTCTGTTTTGCTCATCATTATGTAAACCATGCACAAAACGTGAATTTCTGCCGTGTTAAGAGGCAGGAATTTCGTCGAAAAATGATTGACAGACGGAATGATTCCTGATAAAATGAGGCGTCTCAATTGGAATGATCTTCAGAGTCTTTCCGAAGCAAGATGCGACCGCCGCCGTGCCCCGCACGCCGGCCAAGGCCATACGGACAGCCGGGTCGAATGCCGCAAACCGCACGCATGTGCGGTGGCAACTTCTGTTGCCTTATTGATTGAGTTAAAAGCTCAAGTTTTATAAGTTGGTCACTTAAAACCAGGCTGCTTTCAGCATCCAAACTTGTGAAATGGTCAATAAGAGTAGTAAAAGTAATCTTTGCTATATAGACTCTCAAGACACGACATTCTGTTGGGAACGGTGTGCACGGGCCGGACGCGGCTGCGTGCCGACGTGCGCCAATCGGATTTGTCTCGCTCACAAGCGCCGCTGCTGACTTTGCAGCGGCGTTTTTTGTGCCTGAAGGGGGACATCAATCATGAAAAAAGTCATTGAGCTCCGGGGCGTCACCAAACAATTTGACGGCGAAACCGTTCTCGACAGCATCGACCTCGACATCTACGACAACGAATTCCTCACGCTGCTCGGCCCCTCCGGCTGCGGCAAGACCACGACCCTGCGCATGATCGGCGGCTTCGAAACGCCCGATCAGGGGGACATTCTCTTCCTCGGCGAGCGCATCAACGACATTCCGCCGCACAAGCGCAACATCAACACCGTCTTTCAGCGCTATGCCCTCTTCCCCCACCTGAACGTGTTTGAAAATGTTGCCTTCCCGCTGCGCGAGCAGAAGCTGCCGCGCGACGAGATCGAGCAGAAGGTCAACGAGATGCTTGCGCTCGTCAAGCTCACGGGCTTTGAGCGGCGCAACGTCACGCGTCTGTCCGGCGGCCAGCAGCAGCGCGTCGCCATCGCGCGTGCACTCGTGAGCCGTCCGCGTGTGCTGCTGCTCGACGAGCCGCTCGCCGCGCTCGACCTGAAGCTGCGCAAGGACATGCAGCAGGAGCTCAAGAACATCCAGAAGGCCACCGGCATCACGTTCGTGTTCGTCACGCACGATCAGGAGGAGGCGCTGAGCATGTCCGACACCATCGTCGTCATGTCGGAAGGGCGCATCCAGCAGATCGGCACGCCGATCGATATATATAATGAGCCGGAAAACGCTTTCGTGGCCGACTTCATCGGTGAGAGCAACATCGTCGACGGCATCATGCGCAAGGATTTCAGTGTCACGTTCTCGGGCCACACGTTCACGTGCGTGGACAAGGGCTTTGCCAAAAACGAGAATGTCGACGTCGTCATCCGTCCGGAGGATGTGGACATCGTGCCCATCGAGCAGGGCATGCTGCGCGGCACGGTCACGTCCATCACGTTCATGGGCGTGCACTATGAGATCATCATCGACATCAACGGCTTCAAGTGGATGATCCAGACGACGGACTATGTTGACGAGGGCGCGGAGGTCGGCCTTTATATCGAGCCCGACGCCATCCACATCATGAAAAAGTCCGAGTATTCGGGCATGTACGGCGACTACTCCTCGTTCAGCAACGAGCTGGACGAGCTCTCGGACGCGGAAAGCGAGCCGGACGAATGAGCAGCCGCATCCGCACCGAAAACCGCCGCGCCTCGCTGGCGCAGCGTCTGGCGCTCGCACCGTATTCCGTGTGGGCGGTCATCTTCGTGGCCGTGCCGCTCATATTCGTGGCCTACTATGCGTTCACGGATGAGAGCTTCCGGTTCACGACCGAAAACCTGACAAAATTCTTCACCGCTGTGAGCACGATCACCGACGACAGCGGCGCCACGCGCGAGGTACACACCTACCTGCTCATCTTCTGGCGCTCGGTGAAGCTGGCTGTCATCTCCACGGCCGTCTGCCTGCTCATGGGCTACCCCATCGCATATATCATCGCGCGCGCCGCACCGCGCACGCAAAAGACGATCATCACGCTCATCATGATCCCGATGTGGATGAACTTCCTCATCCGCACCTACGCGTGGATGACCATCCTGCAGGACACGGGCCTGCTCAACGCGCTCTTTTCCGCGCTGCATCTCGGGCAGGCGCACATCATCGGCACGGAGGCCGCCGTCGTCATCGGTATGGTCTACGACTACTTCCCGTATATGATCCTGCCGATCTACTCGGTCATGGCCAAGATGGACACGCGCCTGATCGAGGCCGCGCGCGACCTCGGCTGCAACAGTCTCGGCGTGCTGCGCCGGGTCATCTTCCCGCTGAGCCTGCCGGGCGTCGTGTCCGGCATCACGATGGTGCTCATCCCGTCGATCAGCACCTTTTATATCTCGCAGAAGCTCGGCAACGGCAAGTTCTTCCTCATCGGCGACGCCATTGAGGGGCAGTACGTGGCCAACAACCTGCACTTTGCCGCCGCCATTGCCTTCATCCTCATGCTGATCCTGCTGGCGGCCATGGCGCTGATGAAGCGCGGCACGAACAAGCGCGTCTACGGAGGTGTGTGATATGAAACGAGCTGCAAAAATCTACACCGCCCTCATCTTCGTGTTTCTGTTTGCGCCGATCGCGATCCTGCTGGTGTTCTCGTTCAACGACGCAAAGAGCCTGTCGGTCTTTTCCGGCTTCTCATTGAAATGGTATTACGAGCTGTTTCGTGATGCCGAAACGCTCAACGCGCTCAAAAACACGCTCATCCTCGCCGTGATCGCATCGATCGTCTCGACCGTGATGGGCACGGCCGCCGCCGTTGGCATGAACAAGCTCCGCAGCAAATATCTGCGCGCCGCGCTCGACACCGCGACCGACATCCCCATGATGAATCCGGACATCATTACCGGCATCTCGCTCATGCTCATGTTCGTGTTCTTCGGACGGCTGCTCGGCGCGACCACGAGTCTCGGCTTCTGGTCAATGCTCGCGGCGCACATCACGTTCTGTCTGCCGTATGTCATCATGCAGGTGCTGCCGAAGCTGCAGCAGATGGACCGTGCGCTGCCCGAGGCCGCAATGGACCTCGGCTGCACGCCGGTGCGCGCTTTCTTCCGCGTGGAGGTGCCGGAGATCCTGCCCGGCATCATCACCGGCATGATCATGGCATTCACGCTCTCGCTCGACGACTTCGTCATCAGCTACTTCACGCAGGGCAGCGGCTTCCAGACGCTCCCGATCCGCATCTACAACATGACGAAAAAGACCGTCACGCCGAAGATGTACGCACTGGCGACGATCATCTTCTTCGTCATTCTTGCGCTGCTGCTGCTGACCAACCTCGTCGACGAGGATGACACACAGCGTATCCGCGACGCCCGCCGCGCCAAGCGCGAGGGCAAGCCCGCCCGTTCCGCACGCAGCGGCGGCAGCCGCCGTCCCGTGCGTGCCGCCGTCGGCATCCTGACGTCCGCCGCACTGCTCATCGCCGGCATCAGCATCTACAGCAGCCGGCAGGAGACGCGCGTGCTCAACGTCTACAACTGGGGCGAATACATCTCCGACGGCTCGGACGATTCGCTCAACACCATCACGGCGTTCGAGGAGTGGTACAAGGCGACCTACGGCGTACCCGTCAAGGTCAACTACGACACCTACGCGAGCAACGAGGACATGTATGCAAAGCTCAAGAGCGGCGCCGTGAGCTACGACGTGGTCATCCCGTCGGACTATATGATCGCGCGCATGGAGTCTGAGGATATGCTTCTGCCGCTCAATTACGACAACATCCCGAACTACCAGTATATCTCCGAGGACTTCCGCAGCCTGTACTATGACCCGGACAACACCTACACCGTGCCGTATACCTACGGCATCGTGGGCGTGATCTACAACGCAAACGTCGTGGATGAGGCCGATACGGGCAGCTGGGATCTCATGTGGAACCCGAAGTACGCCGGCAATATCCTGCAGTACAACAATGCACGCGACGCGCTCGGCACGGCCATGTACCGCGCCGGCATCGACGTCAACACCACCGACCACGCTGCGTGGGAGCAGGCGCTGCAGGCACTCGTTGACCAGCGTCCGCTCGTCAAGAGCTATGTCATGGACGAGATCTACAATATGATGGAGTCCGGTGAAGCCGCCGTCGCATCCTACTATGCGGGTGATTACTTCACGATGTGCGACGCGCAGGCGGAAAACGTCGATCTGCAGTTTTACTATCCCGATGAGACGAACTACTTCATCGACGCCATGTGCATCCCGTCCTGCTGTCAGGACCAGGAGCTGGCTGAATGTTTCATCAACTTCATGCTCAGCCGCGAGGCAGCCGTCGCCAACGCCGAATATATCTACTACGCCTCACCGAACCGGCTCGTGTACGAAGACCCGGAATACATCGAGGACATGGGCGAGGACACGATGGACATCCTCTACCCCGGCATCGGCTCATTCCGCGACGAATACAACCGCAGCGCCTACCGCAACCTCGATCAGGACACGCTGACCTTTGTCAACAGCCTCTGGGAGACGCTCAAGATCAATTAAACACCGCGTTCAACCCCGCTCCGGTACCCGGAGCGGGGTTCGGACTATCAAAAGGGTCTTCCTTTTTGCCGGGAGAACACGCTTTTGCAGCTGCGCGCGCAAATGCAATGAGGTTTTCTGCAAGCTGATAGGAAATTATACAAATTTGGTCTTGATTCCCGGCTGCGCTTCCCTTATGATATGTCTTTGGATTTTTACGCATTTCAAACAAAAGGTGAGGAAATTATGCAGGCAATGACCAAACAGCGGCATATGGACATGCTCAACGGGCCGCTCTGGAGCAAGCTCCCGCGCTATGCCCTGCCGGTCGCGGCGACCGGCATTCTCGGGCAGCTGTTCAACGCGGCCGACGTCGCCGTCGTCGGTAACTTCACGGGTGAGCTGCGCACGGTCGCCGTGGCCGCCGTCGGCGCAAACAGTCCGGTCATCGGGCTGCTGCTGAATCTGTTCATCGGCATCGCACTCGGCGCAAACGTCGTCATCGCCAACGCCATCGGCCGCGGTGACCGCGAGACCGTGCACCGCGCCGTGCACACCTCCATCGTCACGGCGCTCGTCGGCGGCGTGCTCGTGGCGCTCTTCGGGCAGCTGATCGCGGGCGGGCTCATGGGTCTGCTCAACGTGCCGGAGGATGTGTATCCGCTCGCGCTGTCCTACCTGCGCATCTACCTGCTGGGCATGCCGGTCATCCTGCTCTATAACTTTGAGGCCGCCATTTTCCGCAGCATCGGCGACACGAAGGTGCCGCTGGCCGCGCTGACGGTCTCCGGCATTCTGAACGTGATCCTCAACCTGTTTTTTGTGATCGTGCTGAAGATGAACGTCAACGGCGTCGCCATCGCAACGGTGCTCTCGAACGCAGTCAGCTCCGTGCTGCTGCTGCGCCGTCTGCTGCACGGCGACCTTGTGCGCGTAGAGCTGCGGGAGCTGCGCATCGACCGCAACGCATTCAACAAGATCATGCGCATCGGCCTGCCGGCCGGCATCCAGACCGCCATTTTCTCGCTGTCGAACATCATCATCCAGTCGGCCATCAACAGCCTCGGCACAGTCGTCATGGCCGCCTCGAGCGCAGCCTTCAACATCGAGATCATCGCCTACGACGTGCTCAACTCCTTCAGTCAGGCGTGCACGACCTTCGTCGGCCAGAACTACGGCGCCGGCAAGATCGACCGCTGCAAGAAGACGATGTTTCTGTGCCTCATCGAGGACTTCATTGCCTCTGCGGCCGCCATCGCGCTCGTACTGCTGACGGGCAAGTATATTCTCGCGATCTTCAACAGCGATCCCGAAGTCATTGCCATCGGCTACACCCGGCTGCTGTTCCTCTTCGGGTCATATATCTTCACGCTGACGTATGAGATCCTGTCGGGCTATCTGCGCGGCTTCGGCATCTCGCTCGCCCCGGCCATTCTGACGCTCTTCGGCGTTTGCGGCGTGCGTATCTTCTGGATCAAGGCCATCTTCCCGATGCACCGGACGTTCCGATCGATCCTGCTCGCCTACCCGATCAGCCTTGCAACGACCACCGTGCTGATTATCGCCGCGCTGCTGATCTGCCGCCCGGCGCACAAGTTTGCCGCCCGCAGCGGCGAACAAACGCAGGCGTGACCCCTGCAAACGCAAGCACCCCCTCGGGCAGAGCCCGAGGGGGTGCTTGCGACTGTCAAAAAGTATTACTTTTTGACAAAGGGGTTTGCGGCCTGACTGCAGCGC
>ERZ773260.421-NODE-421-length-63212-cov-10.679735_pt1 | contig 63212 bp, 63 predicted proteins | sample MGYA00511387_ERZ773260 | MGnify/ENA primary metagenome ERZ773260 (study PRJEB29015, sample SAMEA2737745) | human gut metagenome | biome: human gut; feature: human-associated habitat; material: faeces | place: China | collected 2012 ...
CACATAAGCAGTACAAGGAGCTGGAGGCCCAGCTGAAAGCCGAACGCGAGGCGCGGGAGAAAGCAGAACATGAGGCCGAACTCGACCGCAAGGAACGAGAGGACGCGCATGCCGCTGCGCTGAGGTATAAGGCAGAAGCAGACCGGCGGGCACAGGATCAGAACAGGCTGGAGGGGCTTGTGCAGACTGTCACCCATGAGCGCGACGGCGCCCGTCAGGCATTGGCAGCCGCCAAGCTGCGGGGCGACAAGCTGAAAGAGGAAAACGATGCGCTGCGTGAGCAGCCGATCCGGGGCGATTTTGCTGACGCCGACGAAATCGACAGACGCGCCCAGGAAAAGGCCGAAGCGATGACGGCGGAATACCGCGACCAGATCGCCGAGCTGCAGGACCGTGCGGAAACGGGCGACGCAAATGCCTGCTACGACCAGGTAATCCTGGCCAGCCGCGCGCTGGAAAATGCCTGGACCCTCGCAAAATCCGCATACAAGCGTTTGCCGGCAGGCATGCGCGCATATCCGCGCGAAATGCTGCACAATGCCTTTGCCAAATTCGAGGAGGAATTGAAATGCCTGTAAAGATCATCGAGCTGGAAGCTGAAAATATAAAGCGCGTCAAGGCCGTTCAGATCGTACCGGCACTCAACGGCCTGACCATTATCGGCGGCGATAACAACCAGGGAAAAACGAGCGTTCTGGACGCAATCGCCTGGGCGCTGGGCGGAGACAAATACCGCCCGGAGGCGGCGCAGCGCGAAGGCGCCAACACGCCGCCCCGTCTGCATGTCAATCTCTCCAATGGGCTGGTCGTCGAGCGGCGCGGGAAAAACAGTGCGCTGACGGTGTCCGACCCGTCCGGCCGTAAGGGCGGCCAGCAGCTGCTGAACGAGTTCGTGGAACAGCTGGCGCTCGACCTGCCACGCTTCATGAATATGAACGACCGGGAAAAGGCCGACACGCTTCTGAAAATCATCGGCGTCGGAGACCGTCTTGCGGCATTCGACCGGGAGATCCGCGCGCTGTACGACCGCCGCACCACCATTGGGCAGATCGCAGAACAGAAAAAACATTTTGCCGAGGAGCAGGTGGAATACCACGATGCTCCGGATGAGCCGGTCAGTGTATCCGAGCTGATCCGCAGCCAACAAGAGATACTGGCCCGCAACGGCGAAAATCAGCGCAAGCGTGAACGCGCGGCGCAGCTGGCGCAGCATGTAAAGGATCTGCAGGAGCGTGTGGACAGCCTGGCCGCTCAACTGCAGCAGGCAAGCGAACAGTGCGCCAATGCGATGAAAGACCTGGAGACTGCTCAAAAATCCGCTGAGGACCTGCAGGACGAAAGCACGGCGGAACTGGAATCCAGTATCCGAGACGCCGAGGAGATCAACCGGAAAGTCCGCGCCAACCTCGATAAGGCACGCGCTGAAGATGAAGCGCGGAGTTATGCCGACCAGTACAAAGCGCTGACGGATTCCATTGATGCCAAGCGGCAGGAACGCCGCGCCCTTCTGGACGGCGCCGACCTCCCTTTGCCGGGGCTTTCCGTGGACGACGGCGCGCTCACTTATCAGGGCAAGCGCTGGGGCGATATGTCGGGCTCTGACCAGCTGCGCGTGGCAACGGCCATCGTGCGCAAGCTTAACCCGGAATGCGGCTTTGTGCTGCTGGACAAGCTGGAGCAAATGGACCTGCGGACGCTGACCGATTTCGGCAGCTGGCTGGCGTCGGAGGGCCTTCAGGCCATCGCAACGCGGGTATCCACCGGCGGCGAGTGCCAGATCATCATAGAGGATGGGCGCGTGCAGGGCGCAGATATCACGCCTGCACCGCAGCCCAGACAATGGACGAAGGGAGCGTTTTAAATGGGCAGCTATACAGTTTCATCCGGCGTCATCCATGCGCCGGTAAAAGTGGTGCTGTACGGGCCGGAAGGCATCGGCAAAAGCACCTTTGCGGCAAAATTCCCGTCCCCCGTGTTCATCGACACCGAGGGCGGCACGAAGAAGCTCAACGTGAACCGTCTGCCGCAGCCCACCAGCTGGGCAATGCTGATGGACGAGGCCAACGAAGTACGGCTGGGGCATATCCCGTGCGGCACGCTTGTGATCGACACCGCAGACTGGGCCGAGCGTTTGTGCATCCGGGCCGTATGCGACCGGGCCAACGTGAAAGGCATTGAGGATTTCGGTTACGGCAAGGGCTACACCTACTTAAAAGAGGAGTTCGGCAAACTTCTGGATCTTCTGGAGGATGTGCTGCACGCCGGGCACAACGTAGTCATGACCGCCCACGCGCAGCTTTCAAAATTTGAGCAGCCCGATGAAATGGGCCAATACGACCGCTGGACTATGAAGACATCCAAACAGGTGGCTCCGCTGATCCGCGAATGGTGCGACATGCTGCTGTTCGCCAATTACAAGACCATCGTGGTAAAGGACGGCGACGGCAAAAACGCGAAGAACAAAGCACAGGGCGGCCGCCGTGTGATGTATACCACGCACCATCCCTGTTGGGATGCAAAGAACCGGGACGGCCTGGCAGACGAGCTTGCTTTTGATTACGCCGCTATCGCACAGGTCATTCCCGTTCCCGGCGGAGCGTCGCCTGAACCTGCACCGCCCGTTCAGCAATTCGGGACGCCCGTAGAAACGCCCGCACCGTTCGCGGCCACGCCGGCCGCGCCGCCGCCCACAAACAAGCCTGTGGATTCCGCGCATAAGCTGGAAGACCAACTGGCGCAGGCCGGCGTGCCGGACAAGCTGCGCCCGCTGATGGTGTCCATGAACGTGACGCCGGACGAGCTGCAGGCTGTTGTAGGGCAGCGCGGATACTTCCCGGCCGATATGCCGGTAAAGGATTACCCGATGGATTTTGTGGACGGCTGCCTGGTCGCTGCATGGGACCAGGTCGCACAAATGATCGTAAACAACCGTGACGTACCGTTTTAACAGAAAGGACTTGAGCAGATGGAAAACTATGCAAATGATGCCGGCCGTGAATTTGGCTGGGACGATGAAATTCAAAATGACAGCCCGGACCTTGTGCTTTTGCCGGAAGGCGAATATCCCTTCGAGGTCACAAAATTTGAACGGCAGCGGCACCCCGGCAGCGCGAAGCTGCCGCCCTGCGCCATGGCCCTGCTGACCATTCAGGTCGACGGCGGCGAAAAAGGCCGTTCCGTTGTGACGCACCGGCTTTACCTGCATACGCGGACGGAAGGTCTGCTGTGCGCATTCTTTGAAAGCATCGGCCAGCGCAAGCACGGGGAAGCCCTGCGTCCGCGCTGGAACGAAGTGAACGGCAGCCGCGGCCGCTGCCGCGTCGGCATCCACGAATACACCAACAAATACGGCGATAAACGGCAGTCAAACGAGATCACCCGCTTTCTTCCGCCGGAAGAGCCGAAGGCGGCGCAGGGTCAGGGCTGGACCCAGGGGAGCTTCTGATGGGCGCGCTGCAAATGCGGCCCTATCAGCAGGCGGCCCGCGAGGCGATCCATGCCGAGTGGAACGATGGACGGCGCCGCACATTGCTGGTGCTGCCCACCGGCACGGGCAAGACCATCGTATTTGCAGCGGTGACGGAGGACCAGGTGCGCAGCGGGAGCCGCGTCCTGGTCCTCGCGCATCGCGGCGAACTGCTGGAACAGGCCGCGGATAAAATCAAACGGAGCACGGGGTTGGCGTCGGCTGTGGAAAAAGCAGAACAGACCTGTCTGGACAGCTGGTGCCGTGTAGTAGTGGGCAGCGTGCAGAGCCTGCAGCGGCCCGCACGGCTGGAGCAATTCCCTGCCGACTATTTTGGTACCATCATCATCGACGAGGCACACCACGCGATCACAGACGGATACCAGCGCGTACTGGAGCATTTTCCGGAGGCGAACGTACTAGGCGTGACGGCTACTCCGGACCGCGGAGATATGCGCAACCTGGGCGAGGTGTTCGATTCCCTCGCTTACGAATACAAACTTACGCAGGCGATCCGCGAGGGGTACCTGTGCCCGATCCTGGCCCAAACCATTCCGCTGCAGCTGGACATCAGCCAGGTCGCGCTCAGCGGCGGAGATTTCGCAGTGGGCGGGCTCGGCACTGCGCTGGACCCGTATCTGGAGCAAATCGCGTCAGAGATGCAGACGGCATGCGCGGGGCGAAAAACCGTTGTATTCCTGCCGCTTATCAAAACGAGCCAGAAGTTCCGGGACATCCTCAACAGCAAGGGGTTTCGTGCGGCAGAGGTAAACGGGCAGAGCGAGGACCGGGCAGAAATTCTGTCCGATTTTTCAAACGGCAAATACAATGTCCTGTGCAACAGCATGCTGCTGACCGAGGGCTGGGATTGTCCCAGTGTAGACTGCATCGTAGTGCTGCGCCCCACCAAAGTGCGCAGCCTGTACAGCCAGATGGTTGGGCGCGGCACGCGCTTGTCTCCGGAGACGGGCAAAAAGGATCTGCTTCTGCTTGATTTTTTGTGGCTCACGGAACGCCATGAGCTGTGCCGCCCCGCGGACATCATCTGCGAAAACCGGGAAGTTTCCCGGAAAATGACGGAGAATCTGGCGCAGGCCGGATGTCCGGAGGATATCGAGCAGGCTGCTGAACAGGCCAGTGCGGATGTTGTCGCCCAGCGGGAGGAAGCCCTGGCAAAGCAGCTCGCGGAAATGCGGCGGCGCAAGAAAAAGCTGGTGGACCCGCTGCAATATGAAATGAGCATCCAGGCCGAAGACCTGACGGGATATGTGCCGTCCTTCGGATGGGAGATGGGACCGCCCAGTGAAAAACAGACCGCGGCGCTGGAAAAGTTCGGCATTTTACCGGACGCTGTTGAAAGCGCAGGCAAAGCCCAAATGCTCCTGGACCGGCTGAACAAAAGACGCGGCGCCGGGCTCACGACCCCGAAACAGATCCGGTGTTTGGAGAAGTATGGTTTTCAGCACGTAGGCACCTGGCAATTTTCGGATGCAAAATATATGATCGATCGGATCGCCGCCAATGGATGGCGTGTTCCTCAGGCAATAACCCCAAGCGAATACAAACCCGTGACTGTGTGGTGAGTTTATGGAAAATCAAAATGATCTGTTGGCGGCGCTGGAATACGTGCGGGCCGGAAACCTTACCTACGATGAATGGACAGCCGTTGGCATGGGGCTGAAAGAAGCGGGGTTGCCCTGCAGCGTGTGGGACGACTGGAGCGCGCTTGACAGCCAGCGGTACCACAAGGGAGAATGCGCCCGCAAATGGGAGACTTTCAGGGGCGCCAGCGGTGCGCCCATAACGGAAAACAGCATTTTTAAAATGGCCTATGACCGCGGCTGGTCCGGCCCGGCAGGGCATGAACTGAACTGGGACGATGAAATTTCCGCTTCGCATTCAGAAACGATCGTAGACCGCCGCTGGGTGGAAGGCCGTGAACTCCACATCCCGGAACACTGGGACCCCGCCCGTCAGCTGATCGAATACCTGGAAACGCTGTTCGAGCCCACGGAAAATGTGGGTTTTGTCACCGCTAGCTGGATGCGCGATGGGCGGTATCTGCCCACACAAGGGTGCTGGGACCGCACGGCCGGTCAGCTGATCGAAGCCTTGACCCACTGCGGCGGAGACATTGGGGCGGTCGTAGGAGATTATGACCCGGAGGCCGGCGCATGGATACGCTTCAACCCTCTGGATGGTCAGGGCTGCAAAAACGACAACGTGACGGAGTACCGCTACGCTCTGGTGGAAAGCGACGGCCTGGACATCGAGACGCAGAACGCCATCATCCACCAGCTGGAGCTGCCGTGCGCGGCGTTGGTATACAGCGGCAAGAAAAGCCTTCATGCCATCGTGCGCGTGGACGCGCCGGATTATGCCGAGTACCGCCGCCGGGTGGATTACCTCTACTCTGTGTGCCAGAAGAACGGGCTGGTACTGGACCAGGCCTGCCGCAATCCCAGCCGGCTGTCACGCATGCCGGGCGCCATGCGCGGGAAGCAAAAACAATATTTGCTGGAAACCAATTTCGGCAAGGCGAACTGGGGCGAGTGGAAAGATTGGGTGGAATCTGTTACGGATGATCTGCCTGATACAGAGAGCATGGCCGCGGCGTGGGAAAACATGCCGGAGCTGTCCCCGGCTCTGATCGAGGGCGTGCTCCGCCAGGGACACAAGATGCTGCTGGCGGGACCCTCCAAGGCCGGCAAGAGTTTTGCGCTCATTGAACTTTGCATCAGCATTGCGGAGGGCGTGCCATGGTTCGGACGGTTCCGCTGTGCACAGGGAAAAGTGCTGTATATCAATCTGGAGCTGGACCGTGCGAGCTGCTTTCACCGCTTCCGTGACGTATACACCGCAATGGGGCTGAACCCGGAGAATCTGCGCAATATCGACGTGTGGAACCTGCGCGGGGCCAGCGTGCCCATGGACAAGCTGGCGCCGAAGCTGATCCGCAGGGCCGCAAAAAGCGGATACATCGCCGTGGTGCTGGACCCAATCTATAAAGTTATCACCGGCGACGAAAATTCGGCCGACCAGATGGCGAAATTCTGCAATCAATTCGATTTGGTGTGCCGTGAGCTTGGGTGTGCGGTGATCTATTGCCACCACCACAGCAAGGGAGCACAGGGCGGGAAACGCAGTATGGACCGTGCGTCCGGCTCCGGCGTGTTCGCGCGAGACCCGGACGCCATGCTGGATATGACGGAGCTGGAGCCCACCGAAGCGATCCGCACACAGATGAAGAACCGTGCAGCCTGCGCTGCGTGCTGCGAACTCCTGGACAAACGCGGCCACGGTGACGCATACGGCCCCGATGATGCATTGAGCAAAACCCAGATGCTGGCCATCTGCAAAGACCGTCTCGGTCAGGCGGATTTACGTATGCTCGACGCCGAGATCGAACGCGCTGCTGCCCATGCAATGGAAAAAACGGCATGGCGCATCGAGGGGACGCTGCGTGAGTTCGCCCGGTTTGCCCCTGTAAATCTCTGGTTCGACTATCCTGTTCACCAGTTGGACAGCGGGCTGTTGGAGGACCTGCAGCCGGAAACGGACTTCCGCACAGCGGGCCGTGCGGGCGCCGCAAAACGGTGGGCTGCCACGGACAAGGAGGACACGGCAAAGAAAAACCGTAAGGAGTTGGCCACGGCTTTCGAGGCCTGCACTATGGACGGCGAGGTGACTGTCTACGCGATGGCCGAGTACATGGATCTAAAACCCCGAACAATAAAGCAGCGGCTGAAAGCGGATGGCGGATACTGGATCGATGGAGAAAAAGTAGGCCGCAAAGAACCCGGATACAAGGGGTAAGTGAATTTACAAACAGTATTAAACTGTTTTACTAATTGTAATATTTTTGCAGTCATAGGCCTATTTTTGCACGACACTGCACACTGCAAAATTGCAGTTATAGGCCTATAAACTGCAAAATTGCAGTCGTTTATAGCCTTATATATATATATACGCGTTTGTGTGTGGGTGTCCCCCCAAGTGTGGGGGGCTTACACCGCCCCCACACCTTGGAGGGCCCCTCCCACACACGGGGCGCCGAAAAAAGAAAGAAGGAAAACGAAATGGAATTTTTCCTGCCGATGATACCGCCCACGGTAACGCACCACGACAAGGAATTACGCGCATTCATGAAAGGCGGAAAGCCACGGGCTGTGCTCCATGATTCTGCTGAACTGAAAAACGCACGTGCAAAGCTGCATGCCCATCTTGCTGCGCATCGGCCGCCGGAGCGTATGACGGGAGCGGTGAGGCTTTGCGTGAAATGGTGCTTTCCCGTCTGCAGCGGACATCACGACGGCGAGTACCGTACAAGCAAGCCGGATACGGATAACCTGGAAAAGCTGCTCAAGGATGTTATGACGGAGCTCGGCTTTTGGATGGATGATGCCCAGGTAGCAAGTGAGCTGTGCGAAAAATTTTGGGCAGAGATCCCTGGCATTTATATTTTGTTGACTGGATTGGAGGAATAGACCGTGGACAATCTGATAGACCGCGCCGAATTATATAAGCATATCGCTGAACTGGAAGAACTTGCACGGAACCGAGTGTGCGATACGCCAACTAACAGCCCCGCGTATATGCGATATGTGGCACAGCTGAATGAGCGGACATATCTAAAGCATGAAATAGCAGACGCCCTCACCATCGACCCGGTGCACGCGGCAGGCGCGTGCTACTGTCGGGAGTGTAAATACCAAGATGAGTGTATCTGTAGAATTGAATTTATCGGCAGAAACCCAATTTTAGAGCAAAACACATACGAATACCACCCTTTACACTTTTGCAGCCACGGCCAGCGCCTGGAGGATACGAAGTGAAAATTTTAGTAGCCTGCGAAGAAAGCCAGGCGGTGACGATTGAACTGCGAAAACTTGGACATGAGGCATACAGTTGTGACATTGAACCATGCAGCGGAGGTTATCCGGAATGGCATTTGCAGCAAGATGTCATTCCGCTCCTTACTCAAAAATGGGACATGATTTTAGCATTTCCGCCTTGCACACATCTTGCTGTAAGTGGTGCAAAATGGTTTGCGGCGAAGCGGGCGGACGGCAGGCAGCAGAATGCAATTGATTTTTTCATGCAATTCGCTAACTCTGACTGCCCCCGAATCGCGATTGAAAATCCGGTTGGAATCATGTCAACGGTTTGGAAAAAACCAGACCAGATTATTCAGCCGTGGCAGTTTGGGCATGGAGAAACCAAGCGTACTTGTCTGTGGTTGAAAGGGCTTCTGCCGCTTGTCCCTACAAATATCGTTGATGGGAGAGAGCATCGGATATGGAAGATGCCGCCAAGTGCAGACAGGGCCAAAAAACGCGCAAAGACATTTCCCGGCATTGCAAAAGCCATGGCAGAGCAGTGGGCCGGAGACATACGGGAGGAATGAAAATGAAAAAGTTGAGAATTTGCCTTGAGATACAGGGATTGGCAGAAGATGAGAATGGAAATCCATGTCCTGCTGGGCTGTGCATGACGCTGGGAGAAGTCCCGGAAGAAGGTTACGACGAAAAATACAATGCGCTTATACGTGGGGTCAAAATCAGAGAGGTGCTGAAGTTTGTTTGCCTCGATGATGTATCCGAGGATAGATGCCGAATTATCACACCGGAAGAGTATGACGAAAAGTATGGGGACGAGGAGGACTGACATGGAGAGATTGACAAAACGCCTATCAAATGGCAATGCATCTTGGAACTACCCGATTATCTGTTTTGGGGAAGATGATTCAAAAAACAAAGTATACAAAACGATGCGAAAGAAGGATGACCCATGCAAATCTTAATAAATCTGGCGGTCTTGGCCGTCGCACTGGCGGTTGTGGCCGCGCTGGCCTGCATTGCCGCGGGGAGGGATGGGCGATGATAAGCGAGGTCGATAAAAACGAAATGTGCCGAATGCGCAGGCTCGGCTTTACGCTGGACTATATCGCCAAGGCGACAGGATATTCAGCTTCCAGCGTTGCAAACGTGACCGCATGCGTGGAACGGCCACTGGCAAGCAGCGGGAAGGATAAGCAGATCGAAGCAATGATACATAAGCTTGTGCGGTATCGGCCACCGGGCGCTGGCGTACAGCGCGAAAAGCGTCCGTGCGAACACTGTCAATGGCGAATGAACAAGGAGGACCCTGTTGTCTGCGGAATTTGTTATCGGGAGGTGTTCGGGTGACATTCAAGGAGTACAAAAAGCTGTGGGCCTTGCCTGCTGACATAAAAGCCCGGGAAAGCCGGATTGAAAAACTGCTCCGGCGGAAAGAAGCCATTGCGCAGGACGCAGTGCATGGCAGTGCGGAAAACTTTCCGTACACAAAGCATACGGTCATTATCCGCGGGGTGGAAACCGATGCCGACGTTTTGGCCATGCAGGAAAGACTGAAAAAGCTCAACGATGAATACGACCGGCTGTACGGCAGGGCACTGATCGAGATAGAGGATATCACAGATCCCGAGGTGCGTGTGGCAATCAGCCGCAGGAGCTTTGATGGGTGGAGCTGGGCAGAGGTCGCGCAGGAGCTGGGACGCAGCGAAGATGCTGTAAAAAAATGTGTTGGAAGATATTTTTCATAATTTCAGGCAAATGTCCTGAATGTCCCGAAACAGTGTGCTATACTTAAAATCGAGAAAGTGCATCGGGAAACCGGTGCGCTTTCTTTTTGTTCTGGTTCTCCCCTGCCCGCTTGCGCGGGCTTTAATCATATGTCCTGAGAGAGGTGGTGACGTGGCCCGTGAAGATCTTATCCCTTTCAACCAACGAACAGAAGACGAACAGAAGCGTATTGCAACAGCTGGCGGCATTGCCTCCGGGGCAGCGCGCCGCCGCAAACGGAGCCTGAAAGAGGCAGCGGACGTATACCTTTCCCTGCCCGTCGCAGACCGCCGCCGCTGGAATAAACTGGCGCGCCGCTGTATCGACCCGGAGGATATCGACAATCAAATGGCAATGATCGTAGGGCTGACTGAGGCCGCAACCGCAGGCGATGCGCGAGCGGCAACGGTAATCGTCAAACTGTTGGGCGAGGAAACACCCCGCGAGGATACCGGCGCCGATCAGCTCACCCGCGCCGCGGAACTTCTGGAGGGCATCGATGGCGTTATCGAGTAAGCAAATTGAGTACCTCCAAAGCTGCAGCCACCGCTGGAACATCAAAGTCGGCGCGACGGGCAGCGGCAAAAGCTGGCTGGATTACGCCGTCGTTGTTCCCAAACGTCTGCTGGCACTTCGTGGGCAAGGAGCTGCAGTGATGCTCGGGAACACCCAGGGCACACTTTCCCGCAATATCCTTGACCCAATGCGTGAGATATGGGGCGAGGGCCTTGTCGGTACCATCAGCAGCGATAATACGGCGCTCCTGTTCGGGCGGCGGGTTCATATCCTTGGTGCGGATAATAAAAAACACGTCGCTCGAATCCAGGGCATGACCATCGAATACGCCTATGGCGACGAAATGACTACCTGGAATGAAGAAGTATTCCAGATGCTCAAAAGTCGACTGCGCTGTGGGCACAGCTACTTTGACGGTACGGCCAACCCCGCAGACCCTCACCATTTTGTCAAGCAGTTCATTGACAGTGACGCCGATGTTTACTGCCAAACATCCACCATCGACGATAACCCATTTTTGCCGTCCGAATTTGTGGCGAACCTCAAAACGGAATACGCAGGGACCGTATACTATACACGGTTCATCCTAGGCCAATGGGCGGCTGCAGAAGGCATCATTTACCGCCCATTTGCCGACAGTATTGCATCCAACGATAATCGCTTTCTGTGGCCTGCTGAGCACGAGCTGCGGCCTTTCCGCGTCTACATCGGCGTGGACTTCGGAGGCAACGGTTCACAACATGCCTTTGTGGCGACGGGCGTTCTGCCGGGATACCGCGGTGTTGTGGCGCTCTGCAGCGAACGCATTGCCGCAAAGGGTACAGACGTCGTATTTCTGCAAAAACGCTTTGTACAGTTCGTCGAGGCTGTTTTCATACGCTGGGGAGAAATACACGCCGTTTTCTGCGACAGTGCGGAACAAGTTCTGAAAAACAGCTTGCGCGCCGCTTTGCTGCCGACCCGTTTCCGCTGGCTGGCCGAGCGTGTATATAATGCAAAAAAAATCGAGATCAACGACCGAATACGAACGACTGCAGCCCTTATGGGCGGCGGCCGTTTTTGGTATATGCCGGAGGCCGGCAGCGTCCGTGATGCACTTTCCACGGCCCTATGGAGCGGGAAACATCCGGGCAAGGATGAGCGCCTTGATGACGGCTCCACAGACGTGGACACATTGGACGGCTTTGAATACACCATCGAACGCGACTATAAACGCTATTTGGGGACGGAAACATGAACATTACGCAATTCATCAAATATCTGAACAAAACCAAAAAATGGGGTATCCAGAGCCAGTATTATTCCTACATCGACGAATGGCGTCAATGGTGGGCCGGATATCACCCGAGCTTTCACCGCATCAACGAATGCGGGCTTGACGGAACACACCATGCGCGGACTATGTACCGCCTTGGAATGCCTAAGCGAGCTTGCGAAGATTGGGCCGCTCTGCTGCTCAACGATAAAACCACCGTGACCGTCACGGACAAAAATACCGCATCCTGGCTTCTGGGTGTTGACGCGCAGCAGACCGGAGGTATCCTGAAAAGCATTGAGTTCTGGTCCAACGCCAATACACTCGTGGAACTGGCATTTCGCTCCGGCACCGGTGCCTTTGTGCTGAGCCTTGAAAACCTTGTCGTCAAGGACGGTATGGCTGTACTTTCACCTGACGCCAAAATCTGCCTGGACTATGACCCGGCTGAATGCATCCTCCCAATCACGATCCGGCATGGACGTATTGTGGATGTCGCCTTTGCATCTGAGGTCACTGTGGGCGGCAAGAGCTGCATTTACTTGCAAACTCACCGGCTTGTCTTACGGGACGGACGACAGCAGTATCAAATCACCAACGAATATTTTACCAGCGAGAACGAGGATACGGAAAACGCCGATTACAAGCCCGCCCCTCTCCCCGCCGGCGTGCTGAAAAGCTTTACTACAGGAAGCAGCGTTCCATGGTTTTCGGTTTTCTCTCCCAATATCGTTAAAAACCTGCCCGGTGGGTCCGGGCTTGGCATGAGCGTATTCTCCGAGGCGCTGGATCAATCCAAACATTGCGATCTGGCTTTTGACAATTACTGCCGGGATCTCTATCTCGGCGGAAAAAAAGTCTTCTACAACAAAGATATGTTCAAAACGGTCATTGACGCGGAAGGCAAGGAACACCGCTTTGCACCCGATGACATTCGCCAACAGCTTTTTGTATCTCCCGGAGGCTTTGACCCTGACGCGGCACCAGATTGGCACGAATACAACCCGGACCTCCGTACCGAAGCGAATAGCCAGGCCGTGCAGGACGCCCTGGACTATTTCAGTTTCAAGGTTGGCCTCGGAACACACCACTATCAATTCAATGCCGGAAATATCGCCACTGCAACACAGTACACCGGAGACCGGCAGGACATGGTACAGCATGCCAACCGCCATCAAATCAAGATTGAAGCGGCGTTGCTGCAAATCCTGCACTCTATCCTGTGGGTGGGCAAAAACCTTGTTGGCGCCGATATCGACCCTGATACGGCTATCACCATCAATTTTGACGACAGCTATATCTCCGATGCGGAGACGCGGCGTCAACGCGATAAGGATGATGCCATGGACGGTTTTATCCCTAAATACCGATACAACATGGAGTGGCGCGGGATGAGTGAGGACGACGCCAAACGGGCCGTGCAGGAGGCGGCCTCCGAAACGGCAGATTATGAACCGATGGGGTTTGGCGGTGATGCCTGATGCTGGCCCCGGATTATCTGGATACCTTGCCGGATGCTTTGGTCGAGTTATTCCAGCAAGTCGAAGATGATATCCTCCGTGATATTGCCCGCCGTATCAACAAAATGGGTGGGTTAACTTCAACGGCTGCCTGGCAGGCATGGCGTCTGGAACAGGCACGGGCTGTACATTCCGACGTAGTCAGGACGCTGGCGAAGTACAGCGGAAAAGCGGATGCGGAAATCAGACGCATTTTACAGGATGCCGGAGCCACGGCCCTGGCCGCTGATGACACAATATACCGCGTTATGGGCTTCGCCCCTTCTGATATCAGCACCAACCCGGCCCTGTTGAATCTGCTCAATGCAGGGTATCGCCAAACTCTTGGCTCTTGGAAAAATCTCACCCGAACTACCGCCAACACGGTCACCCGTCAATTTGAAGACGCGCTGGACCGGGCGTGGCTGCAAGTATCCAGCGGAGCCTTCGATTACAAAACCGCAGTCAAGCGTGCCGTGGATGATTTGGCGAGCAAGGGTATTAAAGCGATTCGGTATCCCTCCGGTCACACGGATACCCTTGAAGTCGCCGCACGGCGGGCGGTCCTTACCGGGGTAAACCAAACCGCCGCAAAGCTGCAAATCGCCCGTGCGGATGAAATGGGCTGCGACCTTGTAGAGACGACCGCCCATCCCGGCGCGCGGCCTTCGCATGCCGAGTGGCAGGGACAGGTGTTCAGCCGGAGCGGCCACAGCCGGAAATATCCGCCCTTTGAGCGCACGGGGTACGGCACCGGCGCAGGATTGTGTGGCTGGAATTGCCGTCACAGCTTTTACCCTTTCTTCGAAGGGTTGAGTGACAGAGCATACAGCCGCAGCTATCTGGATGACATCAATGCCCGTGACATTGACTATCGCGGCAAAAAATACAGCCGCTATGAAATCAACCAGCAGCAGCGCGCGCTTGAGCGCCGCGTGCGCGCCGCAAAGCGTAAATATCTGGCTGAGGACGCGGCCGGGCTGGATACTTCTGCGGCCGCGGCAGAGCTGAACCACGCCCGCCAGAAGCTGAAAGCCTTTGTGCAGGCCACAGGCGGCCGTGCAGACAGCGCGCGGGAAAGCGTGAGCGGGTTTGGACGGAGCCAGGCGAGCAACGCTTCATGGGCGGCCAGAAAGCTGGGAATGGGTGCATCCGCCCTGCAGGCAAAAGATGCGATGCGAACGCAGCTTCCCGCTCTTACCGAGGCGGAGCGGGCGCAGCTTACGCAGTACACGGGGTTTGACGCAACGGCAATTAACAGCGCGATCCGCCACGGGCGAATCAACGCCGCAACACAGAAAAAAATCTCCATTCTGGACAGTGCTCTGGCTAAAGGTACTATTCCGAACAGCATCACGCTGTACCGCGAGACTTCTCTGAGCTTCTTGGAATTGGAGGGCGGGATATATCCGACGAAGGACGATATATCAGACTGTGTTGGACAGGTGATACACAATCGCATATTCACCTCAACCAGTTTCCGACCGCTCGGACTGCCGGGACGCGATACGGTGATGGAGCTGAAGGTGCCCGCGGGGTACCAGGGCGCTTTGTACATACGGGATCTGGCACACCCTCAATTTAAGAATCAGGATGAGGTGCTATTCGCCCGAGGCTTGAAATACAGGATTCTTTCCGTTGACACGTCTGGTGATAAGGTATATATTAAGGCTGAGGTGATCGAGCCATGAAATTGGAAGATGGACGGGAGATTAGCGCATCTTTGGCTTGTACAGTTGAATGCTGTGAAATAGTTTCTACACCGATGTGCAACGGTTGCAAGTTATGGCACCGGGGCAAGCATTCCTGCAAAAAATACCCCCAAAAAATCCCGGAAAGTATCCGATTTGAGGAATATCACGAATGTCCGGATTTTGAGCTGATCGCGCCCGGCGAAATTAACTACAAATCCGTGAAAGCCAACATTGAGCGCCTGAAAAAAATAACCGCTTTTGAATTATAAGACTAAGCCACCACCTCACGGGCGGTGGTTTTTTCATGCCCAAATTCAATAGCACAAGGTCCACCCTCCGGGGCGGGCCTTTTGTTATGCCCTGACCGGCTGCACGAGGCCGGGGAGGGCTCCATACTACCCCTTGCGCTGGGGATACAATACGCGCCCCGCACATACCGGGACTGGCCGGATAAAAAAGGATGGCGGGTTGAAAGGAGTTTTTATGCTGGAGTGGTTGAAAACCATCCTCGGCGACCACTACACCGAGGACATCGACAAGCAGATCAGCGCCGAGATCGGCAAGGGGTTTGTGGCCCGTGCTGATTTCAACAGCAAAAACGATGAGCTGAAGACCGCGAATGACACGATCAAGGGGTTGCAGGAGGCCGCAAAGAAATTTGACGGCCAGGATGTAGAGGGCCTTAAAACTCAGCTGAGCACGCTACAGACCAAATACGACACCGATATCGCGGCCGTGCGCAAGGCCAGCGCCATCGACATCGCGCTCGCCAACAGCAAGGCGAAAAACGGCAAAGCCGCACGCGCTTTGCTTGATCTGGACGCTGTAAAGCTGGACGGCAACAAGCTGCTGGGATTTGACGACCAGCTGGAAGCTCTGAAAAAATCCGACCCGTGGCTTTTCGAAGCCGACACCACAAAACAGGATGACGGCACCGGCGTACACGTCGATACCGGCGCGGAACACGGACAAGGCGGCAGTGCCGAACCGTCTGACGGCGTAACTGCGGCCTTCGCCGCTCTCAATCCTGACCTCAAACTGTAAAAGGAGATTTGAACAATGGCACACGAACTTCAGGACCGTTATTCTAAACTGGTGGACGCGAAACTGCGCGCGACGCTGGTGAAAAAGGACGGTGTAATTTTCAATAACCGTTACGAAGGCAATCCCAAGGCTGGCAAGGTAAAGGTCCCTGTTCGGGACACCGAAGTAGCCGTGGCGGATTACAGCAAAACCGACGGCGCCGGCGCTACCCATGGCGATACCTCGTACATTGATGTCACCGTTGACAAGGACAAGGCCGTGAATGAGATCATTGACGGTTTTGACGCTGCAGCCGTCCCCGATAACCTGGTTGCTGACCGGCTCGATTCTGCGGCATACAGCATGGCGCTGCAAATCGAAAAGGATGCCACGACCGTTCTGGAGGCTCAGGCAACCACATTCGGTGATACCTCTGCCCTTTCCCCCGAAACCATCTATGGCACAATCGTGGATGTGCGCACTGCCATGAGCAAGGCACATATTCCCAATGACAACCGCCGCTGGCTGCTTGTGTCTCCCGAGACCTATGCGTTGATCCTGAAAAGTCCCGAGTTCGTCAGGGCTACTCAGCTGGGCGACGCGGTAGTCCAGACGGGTGCGCAGGGGCGCATTGCAGGCTTCAATGTCTTCGAGGACACCACCCTTTCGGAAACCACGGATTTCATTGCCGGGCATCCTGATTGGTGTACCCGCGTAAACGAGTGGAGCGTCAACGTTCATCTGCAGGATCTGTCCGGCTCCGGCAAGTATATCGGGGCATCTGCCGTACAGGGCCGCAAAATCTACGCCCACGCCGTCACCAAAAAGAAAGTCCTTCAGATCAAGAAACACGCGTAAGGAGACGTCTATGCTGTACTGTGATTATGACACTTACTCGGCCATGGGTGGTACTATGAGCGCAGAGCAGTATGGCTTGTGGGGGCCGCGTGCATCCCGAAAAATCGACGAGCTGACCCTCGGCCGTGCCGAGGGCCACGCCGCCGTTCTTGAAACGGAGCTGGCCGACGCCTGCGCCCAGATGGCTGATGCGATGCAGCGTTTGGCCGCTGCAAAGATAGCCGCCCCCGGGCTTTCCAGTGTGAATGTGGACGGCTATATCGAAAGCTATATGAATCCCACCGAGCTGGCACGTACTGCCGGGCACACGCTGTACAGCATACTTTCTGACGCGCTGGGCCCCGACCGCTACGGTCTTTTGTATAGGGGGATGTGCTGAATGGTCCGCAATGCAGATATCACGCTGTATCACAAAGAATATGACCCCACCAAGCGCATTGATGTCTGGACGCATGCTCAGTACGAGGGGGTAAGCTGGCACGGCCGCCAGGCGGCCACGGTTGGCGACAACGGCCTCAATACTGCGGACGCTTATACCGTTCGTATCTTCACGAGGGCGGCTGCAGCTGTTGCCAGCGGCGATATTATCATCCGCGGGCTGGTTGACTTCGACGACCCGCAAAAGGCGCGCAGGGCTGCTGCAGCGTCCTTTCTCGTAACGTCTGTGGCGGACAACCGGCGCGGGCCGAACCACATGCAGCACTGGCGGATAGAGGGCAAGTAAATGGCAAACCCCAAACTCAAAATTGATACTCCCCGGGGAAGCCTCTACACCCAAGCCTCAAAAAGCGGAAAAGTAACGGCTATTCTGGAGTGGAATAAAGGCTTTGGCACGGAGTTTACGGAGAAGTTTTCCAGTGCGCAGAAGTTTGTTGACAGCGAGGTTCTGCGCCTGGATGCTCCGTACATGCCCATTGATACCGGTATGCTTATCCGTTCCGGCGAACTCGGCACCGTAGTCGGTTCGGGCGAAGTGAACTATATTGCGCCTTACGCCGGAGCCCAAGATGCAACCGCTCCGTCACGTATTTACGACCCTCGACGCGGCGGAAAGTGGTTCGAGCGTATGAAAGCCGACCACAAAACCGCAATTCTTCGCGGCGCCGCAAAAATAGCAGGAGGCAAAAAGTGATCGAAAATACCGAAGAAAAAGCTGTCATCCGGGCCTTGTGGGATTATTTTATGCAGTGCCCTGTTATGGCTGCGGGTAAAATCAATGTTGATTACTTGCCCGCGGAGTGCCGCGGCGCCGACGTGGAATATTCCATTGATACTACTCCCGCAACACGCATCGTAAAGCGGTACACGAACGGCGACAGCATCCGGCAATATTTATTTGTTGTCAGGCTGTTGACCGACTACACATCCGATGTACTCCAAAACATTGCCAACTGCGGCCTCTTTGAAGCTCTGGCCGAATGGCTGGATGAGCAGACCCGCACCGGCGCACTGCCATCCCTCCCCGCCGGCATGACACCGCAAATCATCGAAGCACAAAGCACTGGTTATCTGTTCGCCGCCGGTCCGACCGAGGGGAAATACCAAATCCAGTGCAGATTACAATACTTTCAGGAGGTAAAGAATTATGGCTGAATCCAAGGGCACTGTTGTGACCCGTAACCTTGTTGCTGATTATCTGGATATTGGCAACAGTGAAAAACCGGACATCCGTGTTATGAGCGTGTTCGAGACCATCGACGAGAATCCCAACGCGCAGACCACTCAAAAGCATTACACTGCTGACAAATCCGCTACCACGCTGACTACCGGCTACCAAACGCAGTTCCCAATCACTGCGGACCTGTACAAGGACAACAAGGTCGTCGAGTTCATCCGTGATATTGGCGAGGAACAGAAATTGGGTGTCGAAGCAGACTATTTCCGTGTCCGGCTGTACCAGCCCATCCCGGAAAAGCAGAATACCTACTACGCCCGCAAATTCCGCGTAGGATTTGAGATTTCCGGCATTACGGGCGCAGGCGGTGAGATCATGAGTATCGACGGCAATATGAATGCGATTGGCGACGCCGTTGTCGGCGAGTTCAACATTTCCACCAAGACATTCACACCCGCGAGCGAAATTCCCGGGGCGTAAGGAAGGAGCGCATTCATGAGCAAAATCACGATCCACGGCATCGAACTTGAACTGAATATGCTCCGGGCCACAGACAATGAACGCGTCAGCAAAGCGATTGCCGCAGCCGGGCAAGCGGCGGACAAAGCTATGAGCTTCACCAACGAAGCCGCCGGTCTGCGTGAGATCTGCCGAATTGTCAGGCGATGCTTCGACACCGCTTTCGGGCCTGGTGTGGGGAAACAGGTTCTCGGCGGTGACGATGATGTCGGCATCGCACTGGAAGCCTACGAATCCTTGGTGAATGAAGCTTCTCGCCAGCGGGATGAGTTTGAAGCAAGGGCCGAAGTGCTCCGCGCAAAATATTCACCCGAGCGCTCTCTCCGCGAGTGAGCCTGCTCATTGATCCCGCGCCGCACAGCGTCATGCTGAACGGTCAGGCATGGGATATCCGTACTGATTTTCGCATTGCATTACAGTTTGAATCGCTCATGCTTGACCGCAGCCTTGCGGCCCGGGAAAAAGTCATTCTGGCAATCAATCTGTTTTTCCCCAAGCTCCCTCCTTCTCCACTTGAAGCTCTCGATTCCATACGCTGGTTTTACGCTTGTGGAAAAGGCGACGAAAGCCAGTCGGACAGCGCTACAAAAGCCGCAAAACGCATTTACGATTATGATTATGACGATGCCTATATCTTTGCGGCTTTCCTATCTGATTACGGTATCGACCTCGAAGCCGTGCCGCATTTGCATTGGTGGAAATTCAAGGCGCTTTTTGATGCTTTGAAACCTGATAACACCATCTGCAAGATCATGGAATGGCGTGGCGCTGATACAAAGAAGATGAAAGGTGAGCAAAAAATCTTTTATCAGCGCATGCAGCGTCTTTACGCGCTCCCATGCCCGCGCGAAGAACGGGAAGTTCTTGATAAAATTACTCAGGCTCTCATTGATGGACGCAATTTGCCGGGAAATCTGGAAAACTTTTCCTGAATATGGTATCCTGTGTCCAGGAGGCGATTATGTGAAAAAGATTCTATCAGTATTCCTTGCTTTAATGGTATCCGCGTTTTTGTTGGCAGGCTGTGAGACTTCTCCATCTTCTATAAGTGCTTCAACGTCTGCCGAACAGCCTATCGCTGTTGAGCTTTCTGATTATTCCGATATCAACCAAAAAGTCCTTTCCAATGTCGAATTGATTTCAAGTGGGAATGAAATCTCTGGTCATTCTCCAGAGCTATCCATTGAAATTCAAGCAGTCGAGTTGTTTGATGGTGGAATCAATATTTCTCTGTCAGATAGTTATGGTACAGATATTTTTTGGCGTTATATGCTTGACGATAACCAGCTTGAGTATATTTCTTACCAATTCCAAGATGATATTAGTCCAGACGTCTATGCAGCAACGATTACGCGTACATACCTTTCACCTGATTTAGGATTTTCTGTTAGCGATATTTCTTACATTCTTGAACAAATCTCTGCTGGCGAATCCAACATTTCCGTTGGAGATTACGATATAAGATATGTCACTTTGGCAACAGCCGTTTCCTTTTCAAGAAAAAAGTAAATCTTCTAAAAACAAGGCGCACCCAAGCGGTGTGCCTTTCATTTTTGTCAAGGCCCCGGTTCTCAGCCGGGGTCTTCTTATTGCCATTTTTAAGGAAGTGAAACAAGCATGGCACAGCCGGACGGTACTCTAAAATACGATACCCTCATTGACAGTAACGGTTTTAAATCAGGGCTTGCAAAAATTTCTAACTTAGCAAAAACGGCTTTGCAAGGTGCGGCTACCTTACTCGCAAGCGCTACAGCCGCTCTGTCCGCTGGTGCTATGGCCGGTGTAAAATACAACGCTCAGATGGAGCAGTATATCACCAGTTTTGGGACCATGCTCGGCAGCGCGGAAAAGGCGCAGAACATGATCTCTCAAATTAAAAAGTTCGCTGCTGAAACGCCTTTTGAGCTGCCTGACCTCGCAAAGGGCGCGCAAACTCTGCTTGCTTTTGGTACAGCCGAAGAAAAAGTTCTGCCAATCATGAAAATGCTTGGCGATGTCTCCCAAGGCAACAAGGAAAAATTCGATGGACTTACTTTGGCCTTTGCGCAATGTCAATCTACTGGTAAGCTCATGGGGCAGGATCTCTTGCAGATGATAAATCAGGGCTTCAATCCCCTGAACGAAATCAGCAAGATGACTGGCAAAAGTGTTGCGCAGCTGAAAGAAGAAATGTCTAAGGGCGCTATCAGCGCCGAAATGGTTGCAGCGGCCTTTGAGCACGCCACAAGCGAAGGCGGCCAATTCTATAATGCCATGGAGGCACAGAGCAAAACTTTCAGCGGACAGCTCTCTACATTGAAAGACAATGCTCTTTCTTTGCTGGGTGAAATTACTGAAAGCTTCACCGGCAGTCTCAAAGATACCGCTTTGCCCCTCGTCAATGGCTGGATGACCGACCTCGCCGATGCTTTTCATCAAGGTGGGCACGAGGGTCTTGTTGTGGCCGCCGGCGATGTTATGAGCGACGCCCTCGTTACAGCCGCAGAGAATGCCCCTGGTACTGTCCAAGCGGCAGCAGGGCTTATTCGTTCCTTTGCTGCCGGTGTCTCTAAGAACAAAAAACGTATTTACTCTGCGGCTGTTGATATTGCCGCAACCCTCGGGAACGCTCTAGCGGACTTATTGCCTAAGAGTATCAGCGTTCCCGTCAAAAAGGCCATTTCCAGCGTACAAAGATCCTTTGAATCTGGCGGTCTGAAAAAAGCGGTCACAAGCGCCACTAAATTTATATCGGCTTTTGGTGACGCCGTCGGGGATGTCGCGGAAGTTGCATTGCCCGTACTCACAAAAGGGGTAGATTTGCTGGCCGATAATCTGGATGTACTTATCCCGATGTCGTTATCTGCTGCGGCCGCAGTAAAGGCAATGTCCATTGCGCAGAGTGTTTCGTCTGGTATAACCGCCTTATCTTCATCAATCAAAAATGCAACCGCTGCGGCAAATACAGTGCCGAAAGCTGCCAGCGCTATGAAGGGGCTCGCCGAGGCTATGAAAGCTGCATCTTCTTCGGGGGCTGGCCTTTCGGGCGTACTTGGCTCTATGATTGGACCGCAGGGGCTTATCATCCTCGGAGTCGCCGCTTTGGGCATATTTTCGGCCGCTGTGTACAAACACCTGAAAAAGCCTGTGGAGGATGTAAAGGATGGACTTTCGGACATGGGTGAATCCATGGCGGATTTTTACGACGATCTCAGTTCAGCCGAAAGCCATCTTTCTGACTTTGGGACGGCATTCGCTGCCCTGAACGACCAACAGCGCGAGCTTGAGGGCGCCGCTGCGGAAGTGCAGGCCAGCATCACTGCCACCCTCGAAAAAGGCGTAACAGAACGCGATGGGCTTACTCAAACGGACCTGCAAAATCTACAAGACTACTATGACGAGTTGAACCGCATTCATGCAGAACAGTTGGAACTCGAGCATCAAAAAACACTTGCCGTTTCTGAAAAGCAACAGCAACAAGTTCTAATCGCTTCTGGTACTGCTGAGCAGCTTCGCACCACAGGTCTAGAAAGTCTAGCTACGCTTCGGGAGCAAATCAACAATGAGCTGGCACTCATGGACGAGCAGCTTACCGCAGAAACTGTAAACAGCCAGAATCGAATTGGTATTGACAGCTGGACTCAACAGGAACATGAAAACTGGCTCAGGACTCGAATTGAATCTGATCAAGCTCACAAGGATGATTTGGAAAAACTTCTTGGGGAGATAGCAGCCACTTCTGCACAAAAATATTCGGAACAACTCATGCAAGACGAAGCGTTTAATGCTGCAATCACTGGATACCATGGTAGTCTTGAAGCCGAAATGCAACGACATGCAGATCAGCAGCAGTACATTCGGGACACCATGTTCCTCGATGCCGACCTTGCTAATTCTCAAATGATTGCCGAGGCGTTTACGCATCAACAAAATCTTAGTAGTATCTGGGCCACAATGACCAGTGACTTGAGTGATGAACAGAAAAAACAAATCTCTGATATGCTGATGTTTGCAGTTGAGACAAAACGCAACGGCGAAACTCTGGACAAAGAGACCCAGGATGTCATTAAAATGATTCTGGATTCCTGGGAAACATTGCCCCAGGAGGGGAAAGACACTATTGCCAACCTGATAGATCCCATGCTTGAAGATATGGGTATCAAAGGTGTCAAATTGGAAGGTGCATCGGAGGAACTCGGCAACAGCATTATAGATAGATTTCGTGAAGCCTGTGGCGTACGCTCTCCCTCTTGGAAAACCCGTGAAATCATGGATTACGTCATGCAAGGCGCAGAGCAAGGCCTTGACGGCCGCACACCTTCCCTACTCTCGAAAGCTGCGTCTATCGCAAATAGCATTATTAGCACTATCTCACAGGCATTCAAAGTACATTCCCCCTCCCGTGTTATGGAAGATATTTTCGGATATGTAATGGAAGGCGGTGAATTGGGCCTACTTGAAAACGCACCATCACTTTTTCGCGCAGCTGACAGCATTGCCGCCGGTGTGCTCTCTCGGTTGTCTATTGGCGACGCTGATAACTTCATCGCACACGCGCAGGGAATGGTACAACGTATGCGCTCTACCCCGGCTCTACGTATGTCTGCTTGGGGAACGCTGGCATCGCAACGCGAGACTCCTGCGTTCGCCCCAGGCGCAGGCGGCACCGTCACCAACCTTTATCAGACCATCAATACTCATGACAGCTTGTCGGAAAGCGAGCTTACGCGCGAAGCTGAAAATCTGTTGGAAAGGAGCCGGTGGAAAAACCCATGAACAGAGACACCATTTTCGTATACACTGCGGGGACCAACAGCGTTACCTTTGCCTATAAAAGTCCTCTCTGGGTCACCTCCATCACCGGCGCCTCGGGCAACGATGTCGCTGTCAGCGAATCCCAAGGGGCCGGACAGGTGGGCAGCACCATCAGCAATCAATCTGTGCAGCCGAGGGACATCACCATCAACGGTGCGGTCCTCGCCGCAGTGGAAGCGAACCGCCGCGGCATCCTGGCCTGTGTGCTGCCGGGCGTGGCCGGGCGTCTGACCGTCATCCAGAACGGCGAGAGCTGGTACATCGACGGCGCGCCGAAACGGACGCCGGAATTTTCCGACGGCTCTGTTGTGCAGGACTTTCAATTTGTCTTGCATTGCCCCTACCCATACTGGCGCAGTACGGCGGACGGCAGCGCGCAGGTCGCGGGCCTTACGAAGCTGTTCCAGTTTCCGTGTTCGCTGGCTTCCACCTGGTATATATCCAAATATTCGGACAGCCTGTTCACCGTCGTAAATAACGACGGCACGGCTGCGATAGAATTTGACGTCATATTCACCGCAGCCACCGAAGTAACAGACCCTGAATTTTACCATGTCGAGCGCGGCACCTTTATCAAAATTAATAAGGTGATGGCAGCCGGCGAAAAAATCACAGTCTCTACTGTCTATGGCCGTAAAGGCGTTACGCTCCAGCTCCCGGACGGCACGCAAGCTAACGGCTTCAAATATCTGGATGTCGGCAGCGATCTCAATATGCAGATGGCTCCCGGAACGAATACCATCCGCTGCGACGCGGCCAACAACCGGGAGGGGCTTCGCGTGCAGGTCATCATGCCGAAAGGGGTGGTCCCCGGGATATGACACTCTATGTGTACAACCCCGCCCGGGATCGCATCGGGCTTGTCGAGGATATTCGAAGCCTGCAATGGCTATCGGAGTATCAGGACGCCGGAGAAATCAAACTGGTGTGCAGCGCCACAGAGAAAAACCGCGCGCTGCTGGTTGACGGCAACCGCCTGTATTGTACGGAGCAGCCTGAAAGCGCCATCATTCGCCAAACGCAAATAGACGATGACGGAAAGGATGCCAAACTCACTGTGCGGGCCATGTTATCCGCAGCCCGCTGGGCGGACCGTGTCGTTATGGCCACTGAACAGGTGCACAACGCCGAAGCCGGTATGCTGTCCCTCACCACCAAACACCGCCGGGGACTGCCCGGCATCACAGGCGCGGCCAAAGGCATTGCGGTCTCTCTCGATACGCAAATCACCTGGGGAAGTGTGCTGGATGCCGAAATCACTCTCGCTACGGCGTCAGGGTTGGGCTTTCGGGAGGTGTTTGCGCCTGATACGGGTACAGAGGCTTTCGAGGTCTACGAGGGCGTAGACCGCACACAGGGCGCCGGGTACAACGGCTATTTTGGCGACGACATCGACAATATATCCAGCCTTAAAATTGTCCGTGGGTCGGATGGCTGGAAAAACTATGCGATCATCGGCGGGCAAGGCGAGGGCGTGAACCGAAAGATTGTGACGGCGAGCCTCGGCGCGTATACCGGCGATGAGCTTCGCGAACTGTGGGTAGACGCTAAGGACATCGGCACGACCTACCAAATCGCCGCGCCGGACGGCAGCGGCGGCTATACATACACCGAGGCCACCTATACCGACGAAGAATACGCAGCCGTTCTGCAGGCCCGCGGGCTGGAAAAACTGGCAGAGAACCTGCAAACGCTGGAAGTCGATGCGTCCATCGGCCAGGGACTGATGGAGTATGGCCGAGACTACGCGCTCGGCGATATCGTGCCCCTCAAGCTCACCCGGTACGGCCTACGGCTGTCCGCGCGTATTTCGGCTGTTCGCACTATCTACGAGAGTACCGGCAAAAAGGTTACTGCTGTGCTCTCGGATTTCAACCTTACAAAGGAGGCTTTGAGCCGATGATCTGCTTTCCTCTCGACAATACGCCCTACGAAGCCAAGGATATGGGCACTTATCTCGCCACGCGCACGCGCGGCGTTTTTTCTTCTGACGGAAACCTCGCGGTGACACCCGGCGAAAGCGGCCTGTCCGTATCCGTTTCCCCCGGCCTTGCCTGGCTCAAGTGGTCAGATTTCTGGGGGGTTGCCGCCTTGCAGGCGCAGGCACTCACTCTCGATCTGGACACCGCCGACGGCGCCCTCAAGCGCATCGACGCAATTGTCTGCCGGCTCGATAAGGTGAACAATCGCGCCGAGATCGTGGTAAAAAAAGGCGCTCCATCTTCCGCCCCCATCGTGGTACCGCCTGTACGCGACGCCAATTACGACGAGTTGTATATCGCCACGGTCCTGATCGGTGCAGGCGTCATCAGCATCAGCGCCAGCGCCATCACTGACCAGCGCCTCAACGAAGAATACTGTGGGCTGATGCGCGACGGCGTAACGGGCATTCCCACGGCATCGCTGCATGCGCAGGCCCAGCAGATTTTGACCGAGCTGACCGACGCATTAAATGCGCAGATCGTTCGGCAGTCCGCCGAGTTTGACGCCTGGTTCGACGACCTGAAAGGGAAGCTCGGCGAAGATCCTGCCACGGCGCTGCAGCAGCAGGTGGACAACCTGAATGCGGCGGTCGTGGGAGATTCTTTCAAACTGAAAGGCGATCCTATCTCCATCGAGGCTGCTGGCGCGAATCGCATTGACTCTCTTATCCTCTACGGTGAAAACGCACAGGGCGGCACAACAGAGGCCCCCATGGCGCTCACGGGGGTGGAGAACGTATTTGTGGGCGGCAATAACCTGTTACCAAAAGCGATGGAAACAAAAACAGTCTACGGCGTGACCTTTACGCCTAATCCTAATGGTAGCATTTCTGTGTCTGGTACAGCTACGGACAATTCGTCTTATAACTTTGCGGATGGCCTTGATCGTGTACTGCTTGGCCGGACCGTGTGCGTTTCCGGCGGTTCGATGCAAACACAAGTGATTATCAACGAAAAAACAGCCAGTGGAACATTTAAACGAAATGTGATTATCAACGCAAAAACTCCTACTGCTGTAGGTGTGCTTTCTAAGCAAGCCGATGATAATACTCTCTATGCCACTATCTATGTTCCAACTGGAACTACGGTAAACACCACCATCTACCCAATGCTCAACCTCGGCAACACGGCCATGCCCTACGAACCCTATCAAGGCAGCGTGACACAGCTTCCTATTCCGCTCCCGCTGCATGAGGTTGGCGATGTGAGGGACGTGTGCCGGACGCGGGTTAAGAGCGTCTATGATAAGCGGGTTGTGTTGGATGGAAGCTCAGATGAAGTATTTATCCAAACAAATATCATTGATGGATGGATTCAAATTGCTACCGAATCTGATGCGGTTATTCCTGAATCTACGAGCATTGTAGGGAGTATTAAATCTAGCTACTTAAAGGCTTACGCTATCGAAGAGGTCTATTCAAAAAAATATTCAGGTATTTCAGTAGATTCAAACAGAAGAATTAGGCTGTCCTTCAAAACATCTGAATATCCAGATGTTACATCGGTGGAGACGGCAAGAACTTACCTTTCGGCACACCCCCTTACCGTATACTACCAGTCCACCGCCTACGACGGCACAAACGGGCTGGACGTGTGCTTGACGGAGTACCAGACGGTGTTTGCGGAGCTGGATGGGACGGAAAGCCAGTTTACGTATGCAGCAACCGAAACAAAGGGTTTAGTTGTAGGGCTTGCCGATGATTTGGAGATCGGCTTTCTTATGCTTTGTTCGCATGGCGTCTATTCCTCGACAGGCACAGAAAGCATACGCGTTTGGCGCTTATCTTCCGGAAAAGTAGGAATCTATTTGCCTGAAAGCTTGGTAACGCCGTATGGATATGATGGTACAGTAACCACAGTTAAGTCCGCCGCTGCCGGATATTTCGCCGCCCAAAAAGAAGCCGGCACACCCGTCCAAATAGCCTACCAGCTCGCTACGCCAGAAGTGTACGCCACGGACCCTGTTGACTTCGATAACGCCGCCGGGCCTCTCATCGTCATGACCGGCGGTGAACTGGAAGCCGCATTCAAAAGCGCGGACAAAGTGGTCGAGTCTCGTATTGACTTTGTCGAAGACACGCTCAATGAGCAGGGTCAAGCCATCGCAGAAAAGGCTCCGATTTCCCATTCTTCAGATAAGTCTACTTACGGTCTCGGCTCTGGTAGCCAGTTCGGACATGTGAAGCTTTCGGACGCCACGACAAGCGGCTCGAACGCCAATCAGGGTGTCGCTGCAACCCCGAGTGCGGTGAATCAGGTCCACGCAAAAGCAAATGCGGCTCAAAGCACTGCAAACGCTGCCATGCCGAAAGCTGGCGGAACATTTACCGGAACCGTCGCGGCTAAAACGGAGAATATTGCTGGTGCCTATATTCGTAACATCAGCGTTCAAAATAGCGCGAGCCAGTTGCAGTATACCAATTTCATTATCATGGTGAGGAAGTGATCGTATGCCAATCTATGATTTTGATGGGTCTACCAGTCGCGAAATCGGGAAACTGTACGACAACAATGGCACGACAAGCTCCCAGATCAAAGAGGTCTATGACAACGACGGAACTACGAGCCGTCTGGTCTATAAGGATGCGCCGGACTATTTGTTCAATTGGGGCGATAACAGTGAAATCACTGGCGGTTGGTCAACTAAGAAATATGTCTTGAGCGGAAACTCAGGAACCAATACTATGGTTGGTGCTGATTTTTTGGACCCTTGGCTTGGGTCAACTGGAACTAGTACCCGTCGGATTTATATCCACACAAATAAAGCTGTTAATGTGACTGATCTGAAAACCATAAACATGTATTATGAGGGGTCGCATACAGTCACATGCGCGGATACGAATGTCTCATGGTGGGGAATCGAACATTTTGGAATTGCATTGTCTTCGACAGTTCCAACAAATGACTCATTGGCCACGAATTTCAATTACACGAGCTATTCTTCTTGGTGGAATCGTGCTCCGAACGTTGGTGGGCCCGGATCGTTTACGTGGGGTCCTATCACGAGGACAATCGATACATCGGGCATTTCTGGTAATTTTTATGTCGTGGTTGTTTTGGATGCCTATGATGCCGTATGTTCAAGCGGTTTTACCATCCGCAGAATCACCTGCACATCCTAATAATTCTAAGGAGGTTCTCACATGCTAAAAGTGAAAATCGGCGAAAAAGAGTTTGAGTATCTCACTTCTTTGGAAACCGAAGAATATTACAATGGCTCAAGCCGCCGTACGCTCACGGTCAATTGTCTGAGTGACGCAATCGGTCTGGATGAGCTGAATGCGCTTCTGACCGAAGACAATCTTGCCGAGATCGTCATGACCAACACAGAAGGCATGGCGGTCTACAAAGACGTTCTTGCCGAAGATGAGAAAGGCAAAATGATTCCTACAGGTGAGCAGGAGTTCGATCATTTCGATCCGATCGTCAACTACTTCGACGGTTATGTCCTGAAGCTGTCCTGCGGGATCACAAGCGTCATGGGTCAGCCTGAAACGCCTGATACACCGGCTGTGTACGAGGAACAGATCGTTTTTAAAGTCGGAAAGCGCACCTACATTGAAGAGCAACTCCACAAGCTGGGGCTGTAAAGGAGGACGAGCGGATGATGATTTTCAAAGGCAGGAACCGGGTGACGTCTGGTTTCCGGCTGGCAGCACGGCCGAACCACAACGGCATTGACATTGTAGGTGACGACGATAAAACGGTGCACGCCGTCGCGGGCGGCACAGTGGGCTTTGCAGGCATCGTATCCAAAAGCGCGGGCGGCCTGACGTGGCAGTGGGGCTATTATGTGCGCATCGACGGCAACGACGGGCGCAAATATTACTACTGCCATTTGGCGGCGGGCAGCCTGCGTGTACGGGCCGGGCAGCGGGTACAGGCGGGAACGGCGCTGGGCACGATGGGCAACACCGGGTACAGCTTCGGCGCGCACACGCACTTTGAGGTACGTAACGCTTACGGCACGGCCATAGGCCCGGCAAGTTATGCAGGCGTGCGGAACGCGGTTGGTACTTATACGGATACAGAAAGCGAGGACAGCGACATGAAGTTTCTGGAAGTGACGAGCGGCAAATGTGAGGTGTTCACCGCGCCCGATGTGAATGCGGTGGACAAGGCCTATAACGGCGGCAAGCTGATCGAGGGGACATGCTACCCGGTGCAGGCCGAGGTGGGCAACTCCGGCGGGTACAGCTGGGTTCGCATCTTCGTGGCGGGAGTGCAGCGTTACGCCGTGGTGCTGGCCGATCGCTGCCGTCTGGTGACGCTCTCCCCGGGCGACGCGTTCGCGGCCTGCGTGGCGCAGGGCGGCGGAGAAACGGCGGAACTGGAAAAGCAGCTTGAGGCAGCAAACGCACGGGCACAGGAAGCGGACAGGCGCCTTGCGGATATCAAGGCATATGTTGCGGAGGTATAGGCTGTGTGGGACTTCCTTCAAAACCTGTTTACGGCGCTTCTGCCCATCGTAACGGCGTTTGCCGGGTGGGCGGGGGCGCGCATCCGAAACACAAATCAAAAGGATAAAGCCGTGGAGCGCGGCGTGAAGATGCTGCTGCGTGCAAAAATTATCGACCTTGGCCTGCACTACATTGAGGCCGGAGAAATCCCGCCCTATGGCATGGAAACGCTGAAAGGCTGCTACAAGGAATACGAGGCGCTGGGCGACGGCGACCATTCTGTGGGAGATATCGTCCGGCGCTGCGAAACACTTAAAATCAGAAACGGATAGAAAGGAAAAAGACAATGAACATGATTGTACTTGTACTTATGATGGCCGTAACGGTGGAGGCGCTGATCGAATACGCCAAGACCTTCGGCAAAGCAATCATCGAAAAGCAGTGGAAAACCGCCGCCACGCAGGCGGGGGCCGTTGCGCTGGGCGTGCTGCTATGCTTTGGTGTTGGAGCGGACTTCTACGCCGCGCTGGGTGTGAACTTCAACGTAGCGTGGCTGGGCATTGCGCTTACGGGCGTCTTTGCGAGCCGCGGCGCGAATTATGTGAGCGACCTTGTGAAGAAGTTGCAGGCGTTGGGCGCGGCGAAAACTGAATAATATATGACGAAAGCCCCCGGCCAGGAATCAAATCTCCTGAACCGGGGGCTTTTTTTTAAAAAAACTGCCCCTGTCCGTGGATGGCGGATGAGGGCAGCGTACACCGCGCGAAGTGGGAAGCGCGGCCATGAGGATAGTATATCACAATGGTCTGATAGCGTGCAAGGATGCAAAGCCTTCACAAAATCGTTTTTTGTACATGGTAATTTTTCCCTGTGACTTTACTGTGACACTTCTGTGCCGAAAATGGGTATCAATGCGTTACAGATATTATCACTTACGACATCAAAAAACCGCACTGTTAAGCCATTTTCGGCGGCACAGTGCGGTTTTTTATTTGGTGGGGCCTCAGGGACTCGAACCCTGGACCGGTCGGTTATGAGCCGAATGCTCTGACCAACTGAGCTAAGGCCCCCAATCACGCCGCGGCACACAGTGATGCGGCTTATATATTATACAGGATTTTCTCCAAAAAGAAAAGCCCTAAAAATTTTTCTGTTTTCCCGCGGTTCACGCTTCCCGGCAGGGAATGCGCGCGGCCATCACTGCGGCGGCAAGAGCGCCTGCCAAGCCCACAAAAAAGATGCAGCGCAGTGCGTGGGGCGGGTAGGCCTCCAGCACGCCGATGAGCGCAGAGCACAGCACCGAGCCCAGCAGAGCTGAAGCCCCGTTGAACAGTGAGTTGACGGAAAAATACATGCTACGCGTGGCGGACGGACTGGTGGCCACCTGCATTTTCAGGAAACCGACGCCCATGCCCGCGTAAGGCACCGCCCCCAGTATGGACAGCACCGGAAACAGGTATGCTGCATTTTGCCGGGTGGCCGCCGCCCACAGCGCGGCCACGCATGCCATCATCGCAATGGTCAGCGCGGTAACATTCTTCCATCCGATGCGCGCAGCCAGACGTGCCATCAGCGGAGTGCACAGCGACCGGCACAGGTTTCCTGCCGTCACCCAGACCATGATTTCAAAAAACGTCAGTTCCAGCACCTGAATCTGGTACACCGCGGCAAAGCCGCCGATGAACATGCCCGAAAGGCTCCACACCATATTCGTCAGCATCACCCTCCGAAAACGGCGGTTGCGCAGCGGCTCCAACAAGGCGGCCACAGCTGGGGCAGGCTCCTCCTTTTCAGGCCTTTCCGGCGCAGGCAAACGCAGCAGCACTGTCAAGCTGGCGGCCAGCAGCATGGTCTCCAGCACGCCTACGGCCAAAAAGCCGGTCTGCTGTGCGCCGTGCCGGGCAGCGCGGTCAATAATCAGGCTCACGGCGCAGAACACACCGGTATATGTAAGCATGAAAAACATCTCACGCACCGAGTAATAGTCTCCCCGGACACGGCCCTCCACACTGCTCACCAGCCAGTCCGTCTGAGACGGACATGCAAATTGATAAATGCCGATGGCCAACACATAGCACACCACCATCAACGGCGCGCCGGCAGTCCTCGGCAGCAGCACCGAAAAAAACACCAGCGGCAGCAGTACACGCCATGTGCCGTTACACAGGCGCAGAAAGCGCAGCGGACGTGTTGTGCGCTCGTAGGCAAGGCCGCCCGCCAGCTGTAGGATGGGCAGCGTGCCGCTCAGGCCCGTGACCACATTGGACAGCGCGAGTGAAAAACCGTAATATGCCGTCAGGCTGGCAATGATGGCGCCTGTGCAGGCCCAGTATGCCGACATGGAAAGAAGGTTATCGAAAACAAAATCGCGCGGTGTCTTTTCCATTTGCTGTCCGCCCCCGCATCCGTTTGATGCTTATTTTGTTGTGCTATGGGATGCGCTCCGCCGTTCCCGCCCGTAAACAGCCGGCAGCGCAGCATAAATCCCAGCACATCATAGCATGGCCCCGCACAAAATACCAGATGAAAAATCATATTTCGGAAATTTTCGATATCCTTTTTGAACAGACTGCAAAGCCGCAATCCCTACGGTTCTGTTGTACCCCTTTGCGGCGGCATGCTATAATGAAACAAACACTGTCTTCCCAACCGGGAAATGCCGTTTGTTTCTGCCGTTTTTGACAGCTGCGGCCGTTCCCGCGCCGCACGCATCCGAACGTATTTTACAAAGCACCAAAAGCTCCCGGAGGAAATGTATTATGAAAAAACAACCTGTCATCGCAGTCATCGGCGCAGGCGCGCTGGGCGTCATGTTCGGCCAACGCATGACGCAGACACTTGGCCCGCAGCGTGTATTCTTTGCTGCGGATGCACAGCGTGCAGCCCGTTATGCGGCACAGAGCTTCACCTGCAACGGCGCTGCCTGTACCTTCCGCTTTGTGACACCGCAGCAGGCGCTGCCTGCCGCGCTGGCGGTCTTCGCCGTCAAAAGTACCGGGCTTGCCGCCGCCATTGAAACGATGCGCCCGTTCATCGGGCCTGAAACACTGGTCATCTCCCTGCTCAACGGCATTACCAGCGAGGGCGAGCTGGCCGCAGCCTACGGGACGGAGCACGTGCTTTACTGTGTGGCCCAGGGGATGGACGCCGTAAAGGACGGCCCCGCCGTCACCTACCGCAATATGGGAAAGCTTCTTATCGGCAGCGGTACGGGCGCGCGCACCCCGGCTGTGGACGCGGCGGCCGCACTGCTGCTGGAGGCGGGCGTGCCCTGCGAAATACATGAAGATATTCTGTACCGCCAGTGGAGCAAGCTGATGCTCAATGTGGGGCTGAACCAGGTATGCGCGGTTTACAATGTGCCGTACCGGGGCGTACAGCACCCGGGGACGGCGCGGGACACCATGCTGGCTGCCATACGGGAGGCACAGGCTCTGGCCGCACGGGAGGGTGTGACGCTGACAGACGCAGATATTTCCGCCTGGATGAAAATGACCGATGCTTTGAACCCCGACGGGATGCCCTCCATGCGCCAGGATACGCTGGCCCGGCGTCCCACCGAGGTAGAGCTGTTCGCAGGCGCCATGCGCCGCCTTGGGGAGAAGCACGGCGTTCCTACCCCCGTGAACGATATGCTCTACCGCCGCATTGCCGAGCTTGAAGCCGCGTATTGAGCACGCGGCGCGCTATAATCCCAATGGTACAGAGAAACCAGCGGAGCCTGCCCTTTTTATGGGGCACAGGCTCCGCTGGTTTTTCGTCTGTATTCCGCGCTGCGGCGCTCATCCGTTGGCGGGCAGCTTTTCCGCAAAGCCGGGCACATGCACGGCCGGCACCTCCATGCCGCCGTATACCGGCACTTTCTCGGCTGCGCCGCCCTGCGGGGGCGTGCCGCCGCTTTGCCCAAGGCGTTCCTTGGCCACACTCAGCATCAGCTTGATACGGTTCTCCTGGTTCACCCGCGTTGCGCCCGGGTCATAGTCGATGGGTGTGATGTTGGCGCGGGGATATATGGTGCGGATCTTATTGATCATTCCTTTGCCGCAGATGTGGTTGGGCAGGCAGCCGAAGGGCTGGGCGCAGATGATGTTCTCAAAGCCTGTCTGCTGCAGCTCCATCATCTCGGCCGTCAGCAGCCAGCCCTCACCCATCTTGTTGCCAATACCAATGATTCCGTCCGCCATTTTTTTCGTGTCCAGAAACAGTGTGGGCGCATGGAACTGGGGATGCTTTTTAATCGCCGCGATCATCAGCTTTTCCCGCACGGTAAGCCAGCTCATCAACGTATCGGAGCCGAGCTCCAACAGCTTGCTGCCGCCGTACAGGCGCACGGTCTCGGCCATGTTGGCAACACAGTACTGCACAAAACCCATCAGGCCCGGCAGGTTCACCTCGCAGTCCTCGCCGTGGAGGAACTGCTCCAGATTGTTATTGCCCAACGGTGAATATTTCACATAGATCTCGCCCACGACACCCACTTTCACCTTGGGCGTATAGGTAACGGGCACCGCCGCAAAATCCGCCGCGATAGCTGCAAAGTTCGCAGCCATATCCTTTTTCGAGAAGCCCTTTTTTTCATCGAACTGGCTCGCCACCCTCCGCGTCCAGGCAGCCACAAGCGCATCCGCCGTGCTCGGATCGTTTTCATAGGGGCGCGTCTGGTTGGCAAGGCTCATCAGCTCGTCTCCGTAAAACACCGCCGCAACAATCTTTCGGATGAGCGGAAGCGTCAACTGAAAGCCGCTGTCCTTTTCCAGGCCGGAAAAATTCAGGCTGGCCACGGGCACCTGAGGAAAGCCCGCTTTCACCAGCGCCTTACGCAAAAGGTGGATGTAGTTGGACGCCCGGCACCCGCCTCCCGTCTGCGTGATAAGCAGGGCCGTGTGATCCAGATCGTATTTTCCGCTTTTCAGCGCATTGATGAACTGCCCGATGACAAGAAGCGCAGGGTAGCAGGTATCGTTGTGGACATATTTCAGCCCTTCCTGCGCCACGGCATGGCCGCCGGAGCCAAGCACCTCCACATGATAGCCTTCGTCCTCCATGGCGGCGCGCATCATCTCAAAATGGATGGGCGCCATGTTGGGGATCAGGATTTTATGTGTCGCTTTCATCTCCGGAGTAAATTTGGGATAAGTATGGACATTTTCCATGGGCATGCCCCTCCTTTGGGCAAATACGCAGTTATGGATACGGGCGGGAGCATTACTCCGCGTCCGGCGTTTCGCCGGAGGCCGGCTCTATGGCTGCGAACAGACTGCGCAGCCGGATATTCACCGCGCCCAGATTCGCGATCTCATCGATTTTGATCTGTGTGTACAGCTTGCCTTCCCGCTGCAAAATTTCTCTCGTTTCGTCGGTGGTGATGGCGTCCACGCCGCAGCCGAAGCTCACCAGCTGGACGAGGTTCATATCCGGCTGGTCCGCAATGTATTTCGCCGCCGCGTACAGGCGGGAATGATAGGTCCACTGGTTGAGGATGCTGGTGGGGAATTTTTCCACCAGATGTGAGATGCTGTCCTCTGTGATCACCGCCGCTCCATAGCTGCAGATCAGCTTGTCGATGCCGTGGTTGATCTCCTCATCCGCATGGTACGGACGGCCCGCCAGAACGATGATCTGCCGGCCCTCGGCCCGCGCCTGGGCGATGATCTCCCCGCCCCGGACACGCACGCGGGACATATGCTCCGCATATTCGGCATAGGCCGCGTCCGCAGCGCCCTTCACCTCGCCCAGGCTGATGCCCGCGAAGTATTTTGCAAGGATGGCCGTCATCTTCCTGGGAAAATCCCTTCGGCGGTGAATGCCGATATAATCATAAATAAAACGGATATTCTCCAGCTCGTGGCAGTTGGCCGCAATGACCTCCGGGTAATAGGCCACCACAGGGCAGTTGTAGTGGTTGTCACCCAGGCCCTCGTCCACATTATACGTCAGGCAGGGGTAAAAAACGGCGTTCACAGCCATCCGGCTGAGCCGGTGGATATGGCCGTGCAGCAGCTTTGCCGGGTAGCATACAGTGTCGGAAGGAATGGTACTCTGGCCCTCCAGGTAAAGCTCCCGGCTGGAGGGACCGCTGGTCACCACCGAAAAGCCCAGCTTCGTGAAGAAAGCATACCAGAAAGGCAGCAGTTCGTACATCCCCAGCCCCAGGGGGATGCCAATAGTGCCGCGGATGCCCGGCTGGGGCTTGTATTCGGCCAGAAGGCGCTGCTTGTATTCGTACAGATTCAGTGGGTTTTCCGCGCCCCGGTGGGACACCGGACGGTCGCACCGGTTGCCGCTGATGTATTTTTTGCCGCCCGGAAAAATATTGACCGTAAGCTGGCAGTTGTTTCCGCACAGGCCGCAGTTGACGCTACGCACCTTCTGGGTGAAGCCCTCCAGCCCCTCCAGCGTAAGCAGAGACGATTGGCTCTTTCCCTTTGCCTTGCCGTACAGTGCCGCGCCGAACGCGCCCATCAGGCCCGCGATATCCGGCCGGATGACCTCCACGCCCATTTCCATCTCGAACGCACGCAGTACAGCCTCGTTGTAGAACGTACCGCCCTGCACCACGATCTTGCGGCCCAGCTCCTCCGGGCCGGAGGCACGGATGACCTTGTACAGCGCGTTTTTCACCACGCTGATGGCAAGCCCGGCCGAAATGTTCTCGATGGACGCGCCGTCCTTCTGGGCCTGCTTGACGCTGGAATTCATGAACACCGTGCAGCGGCTGCCCAGGTCCACGGGCTTATCCGCAAACAGCGCCAGCTTCGCAAACTCCGGCACGCCGTAGCCCAGCGCGCCCGCAAACGTCTGCAAAAAGCTGCCGCAGCCGGAGCTGCATGCCTCGTTCAAAAAGATGTTGCTGATGGCTCCGTCCTCTATCTTGAAGCACTTCATATCCTGCCCGCCGATGTCGATGACGAAATCCACGTCCGGCATAAAGTGCCTGGCCGCCGTAAAGTGGGCCACTGTCTCCACCACGCCGAAATCCACGCCGAAGGCGCTTTTCACAATGTCCTCGCCGTAGCCCGTGGCTGTGACGCTGGCCACCCGCAGGCCCGGACGCGCCTTGTAAATGTCGATGAGCATCTGCCGGATGATGGGGATGGGATTGCCGCTGTTTGGCTGATAGCTGGTGAAAAGCAAATTGTCGTCTCCGTCGATGACGGCGGCTTTTACCGTGGTGCTGCCCGCGTCGATGCCGATATGCACAGGGCCGGTGCTGTCCGCAAAGGGACGGCGCGGCACGCTCGCCTTTGCATGCCGTGCGCGGAACGCCTCGTATTCCGCTTCGTCCCGGAACAGCGGCGGGTTGAACGCATAGGTGGCCGTGGCGCTGTATGCGCGCAGCTTTTCCACCACACCCGCCAGGTCCAGTTCCTTGTCGGAATACAGCGCCGCGCCCAGCGCCACAAAATAAAGGCTGTTTTCCGGGCAGGTCCCCGTCACGCCCAGCGTCTTGTCGAAGCTCTTTTTCAGCTGGGGCAAAAATGTGAGCGGCCCGCCCAGATACAGCACGTTGCCGCCGATCTTCCGGCCCTGCGCAAGGCCCGCGATGGTCTGGTTCACCACGGCATAGAAAATGCTGGCCGCCACATCCCCGGCCTTTGCGCCCTGGTTGATGAGGGGCTGGATATCGCTTTTGGCAAACACGCCGCAGCGGCTGGCAATGGTATATGTTTTTTCCGCATGCCGCGCGGCTTCGTTCATTTCGTCGGGCGTCATCTTCAGCAGCGTTGCCATCTGGTCAATGAACGCGCCGGTGCCGCCCGCGCAGCTTCCGTTCATGCGCACCTCGGTACCGCCCGTCAAAAACAGGATCTTCGCATCTTCGCCGCCCAGCTCGATCACCACGTCCGCATCCGGCGCGTAACGCTTTGCCGCCACCCGTGTGGCAAACACCTCCTGTACGAAGGGCACGCCGCAGGCGTCGGCCAGGCCCATGCCGGCCGAACCGGAGATGGAAAGTTGCGCGGGCGCGCCGTGCAGCACCTCAGTGTGCATGCGCTGCACCAGCTCCGCCGCTTTTTCCACGATGTGGGAAAAATGACGCTCATAGGTTTTGTATGTAATATTCAGCGCGTCGTCCAGCACCACGCATTTGATGGTGGTGGACCCGATGTCAAGCCCGATCTTCAAACTTGTTCTCCCTTTCCCCTTAAGCGGCGCGCCGGGCGCGCCGCAGCCCGCCGGTAAGACAGGACCTCCTATCTTAACCTTATCTTTACCTTATATCATAGTATTTTACCGCTTTTTGTCGAAAAATCAACGGACAGATGTGAATATTTGTCAAATTTTTTACGGAAAATTCGTCCTTATTTACAAAATACTGGCGTTATGCCCAAAAACACAGCCTTTTCTTATCAAAACAGGCCCACAGCGCGGAGCCGCAGGCCTGTAAAACCAATTATTCTGTGCGCAGCGCCTCTATGGGGCTCAGGCGCGCCGCCTTGCGCGCGGGGTAAATGCCGAAGAAAATGCCGATGGCGATGGAAAACAGCGCGATATAAACTACAGTGGAGGGTGCCACATAGCCCTCCATGCCCATCAGGCTGCTGATGCCGTAGCCGCCCCACAGGCCCAGCACAATACCGATGACGCCTCCGATGAGCGTAAGCGTACCCGCTTCAATGAGGAACTGGAACGTGATGCTGCCCGTCTTTGCCCCCAGCGCCTTGCGGATGCCGATCTCCCGCGTGCGCTCGGTGACGCTGACGAGCATGATGTTCATAACGCCGATGCCCCCCACCAGCAGGCTGATGCCCGCGATGGCGGCGATGATGCCCGTAAACATCCCTGTCACGCTGCTGATCTGCGCGGTGTACTGGCTTACGTCCATAATGCCGTAGCAGTCCCGCCCGGCGTTGCCGTGTCGGCTTTCCACCAGACGCAGCACCTGCTGTGCCAGCGGTACACTGTTCGCAGTGTCCTGCGCCAGCAGCGCGATCTGGAAATACGGCTGGCCCACATCGTCGGAAAGAGTGGACAGGCTGGACAGCGGCGCCGTCATCTGCGCAGTGATCTTGCCGTTGTAGCTGTATCCGCTCTGGCTTTCGGTTATGCCGATGATCGTGAAATCCGAAGTGCGTCCGCCCACCGTGAGCTGCACCGTCATGCCCAATACGTCGTCGGTTCCAAACAGTGCCTTTGCTCCCGCGGAATCCACGGTCACAACACGGCGCGCGGCATCATAATCCGACGCGTCCCAAAAGCGCCCCGCCTGCAGCGTAGCCGGAAACACCAGAAACATGCTGCCGTTGCCCGCCGAAAGGCTGGCGCCTATTTCTCCCTTTGGGCCGCGCACACTTCCGCTGGCGCCGCCGGCCATCGTCACGCCCGCAACGCCTTCCATACGGCCCACGGCCTCCACGTCCCCGTCGGTAAAATAATCGTTCACAGTGGTATCCTCGCCGGTCACACTCAGATACACCGAACCGGAAGACAGCATGCCCAGTTCGCTGTCCATCATCCGCTGACCGCCGCCGCCGATGCACAGCACCATAATGACAGCCCCAATGCCGATGATGATGCCCAGCATCGTGAGAAATGAGCGCATTTTGCTGCCCATGATGTTGCGGTACGCCATTTTGGCGTATTCATAGATCTGACGCATCCGGACGCCCCCTTAGCCCATCATCACAGCGCCCATACCCGCGTCCGCGGGCATCTGCGCCGCGGCGGCGGGGTCGCTGCTGACAGCCATGCCCTCCGTCACATCCTGCGGGTTGAGGATGACCTCATCCCCCGCGGAAATGCCGGAGGCGATCTCCACCTGCGTATCGGAAGAAAGGCCTGTCTTCACATCCCGGCGCACAGCCGCGCCGTTTTCCACCACATAGCAGAACTGGCCACTCACATCCGTATTGACGGCGCTGATGGGCAGGCTCAGCACTCCTTTCGCCTCCCCTGTGGCAATGACCACGTTGGCCTCCAGGCCCAGTTTGATATCGCCGTCCGGCGCGTCCAGCTGCACTTTGGCGTGCACATAGGCCGTGGCCGTGCCTGTGGCGGAGGCCCCGGCCGTGGCCATCGCGTCGATGGACGCCACCGTTCCGGTGTATGTCCTGCCCAGCGTGGTGACAACGGCGCTCTGGCCCGGCTTTACCTTTTCCAGATCGTAGCGGGAGAGCGCCACGTCCACATATACATCGCTCAGGCTCTGGATCGTGCACAGCGGACCATAAGCCGCCGCGCTGGAGCCCGGCACCGCACTGAGGGAGGTGACGACGCCGCTGATGGGTGCGGTCACGCCGTCCCTGCCGCGGGCAAGATCCTCCTTGGCGCTTTGCACGGAGAGGGATGATGGCACCTGTGCCAGCTCCAACTGGCGCTTGGCGCTGTCGGACAGGACGGCCTGCTTTTCCGCGTCGTAGGTTGCCTTGGCCGCGCTCAGCGCCTGCTGCTGGTTCGCGAGGTCCGCGGCGGCGGCGTCCAAAGCCGCTTTAACAGACAACGCCTCCTCGCTCTGCTTATCCGCGAGGGCCTCGTACTGCGCGGTCAGGCTGTTCACCGCGGCTGAAGCCTTGTCTTTCTGGACGGCAAGATTGTTAAGGTTCGCAGCCGCGTCATTGAAGCGTGCCTGTGCGCTGTCGCTGGCGGTGAGCGCGTCGCTTTTCTGCAGCTGGCCGCTCTCATAAGCGGCAGAAGCCTGCCGGTAGGCGCGCTCCAGCGGCTCTGTATCAAAGGTGGCAAGCAGGTCGCCCGCGTTCACGATCTGCCCCGCTTCCACCTTCACCTCTGCAAGAGGCGCGGTGACGGGCGACGGCACCACTACGGTCTGCCCCGAGGTGAGCGTACCCGTGGTGGACAGGCTTTGGCTGATGTCTCCGGCTGCCGCCGTCTGTGTTTGCACATAGGTCGGCAGCGGGCCGCGCAGCGCGCTCAGAACGGTGTTGCCCGCCAGGGCCAGCACCGCAATGCCCGCCAGTGAAAGCAGCACGATTTTTTTGATGCTGCGCTTTTTCTTCGGCCGTTTGGGCGGCTGCAAAAGCACCTCGCCGGCCTGCGCCGGGTCCTGCACGTTCTGCGCCATCAATTCCTTTGTTTCCATTTTAGAAAACCTCCCGTTCCCCGTCGTCTATTTTTCCGTCTGTGATACGCACGATGCGCTGAGCCTTGCGGGCCAGCCCTTCGTCGTGAGTGATCAGTACAATGGTGTTGCCCTCGGCGTGCAGAGCACGGATGATCTCGAACACCCTGGCGCCCGCTCTGGTGTCCAGGTTGCCCGTCGGTTCATCCGCGAGGATGAGCGGCGGATGTGCCGCGATGGCGCGAGCCACGGCCACACGCTGCTGCTGGCCGCCGGACATCTGGTTTGGACGGTGGTCCATACGGGACGCAAGGCCCACACGCTCCAGGGCCTCCAACGCCAGCAGACGCCGTTTTCCGGCGGGCAGGCCCCGGTAAATGAGCGGCAGCTCCACGTTTTCCAGCGCGTTCAGGTTCTTGATCAGGTTGAAGCTCTGGAAAATAAAACCGATCTGTTCATTGCGGATGGCTGAAAGCGCATTATCGGAAAGCGCGCTTACGTCCTGCCCGTTGAGAAAATATGTACCGGACGTCGGCGTGTCCAGACAGCCGATCATATTCATCAGCGTGGATTTCCCGCTGCCTGAATGGCCTACGATGGCCACAAACTCCCCCTTGTAGACCGCGAGGCTCACGCCGTCCAGCGCGCGCACCTCGTTTTCTCCGGGATTGTAGATCTTGTACATATTCCGGATATCGATGATGGCCTGTTCCAAGCCCATCCCTCCCTGTGCCCGCTGCGCGGGCATTTTTTCCATCTTGACATTTATGCAACGATATGGTCCGGCCGGCTTCTTCATTTTCTGCGCGCAATAACGAAAACCGTTCCCTTATTTTCAGCAAAAGGCCAAAAATGCAGATTCCCACACAAAATATCCGGCTGTGCATGTACTATATTTTCCCCGCGCCGCATATCCAAAAGCGAGGAGGTGTCCCCTTATGGAATTGATGGACGGCGTAATGGAATATATCCGGCCCGAGCTGCTGGTGCTGGTGGCGGTGCTTTACATCGTCGGCAAAGCACTCAAGGCCTCGCAGGACGTAAAAGACAAGCACATCCCGCTCATTCTGGGCGGCGCGGGCGTGTTCCTGGCCATGCTGTGGGTGGTGGCAACCGGCAGCTTCGACGGCGTACAGAGCATTGCGCTGGGCCTGTTTACCGGTATCGTGCAGGGCGTACTGGTGGCCGGCTGCAGCGTATACGCCAATCAGCTCGTCAAACAGGCGGGCCGGGCGGATTGACCCGAATGCAAAAGAGCATCCCCGGCGCACGGATACCCCGCGCCGGGGATGCTCTTTGTTTTCTGATATTCTCAGGGAACGTACACGTTTACATACTTCACGCCGTTTGCCACGGATTCGGCATAGGTCTCGTAGAACAGGTCCACCTGCATGCGGTTGGACTGCACAAACGCACCCGTATCTGTCGCAATGGCCCAGCCATATACGAATTTGCCGTCAGCGGAGGTGATATACACCTTTGTACCGTAGGGAATGAGCGTCGGGTCGCACGCAAAAGTACCGTAATACAGGCCCAGGCCGCTTGCGCCGCGTCCGCGGGCGGAATAATAGCCTGTCGCCTTCATGGAATACATTTTGCTGTAGCTGCTGGGCACGTTGTTTTCCACCGTGATGCCCTCGGGGGCCTGCAGCGGGCTGACGGCGTCGGAATTGTATTTCCGGTAGATCTCCGGTATCATCTCGGTGACGACCTGGGTATCCACCACCTCGGTGCCGGAATATCCGCCCTCCACATACTTCTGGCGGTAGGTCACGTCCACAAGGCCGTCCTGCCCCGCCTGCACCAGCACCTCGTGGGAATATTTCCCCGTGCTTTCGGCGGTTTCGTCCAGATACTCCGTCTCATAGGGAACGGTCTCCCGGGCGGTATTCTCAGTATATGTTACACGGTGTACGCGCACACGGCCCATGCCCTCGGTCACCGGGCTGTCCAGACTGGGAGTGGTGTAATCGTCCGGCCCCAGCGTCACGCCCGCGCGGGCCAGCACGTCGGCCACAGTGCCGTCGCTGATCTCCGCCTCGTAATATTCTCCATCCGCCGCTACAGAGACCGGAAAAGCCCGCTGCAGAGAAAGCAGCAGCGTGCCGTCCTCCACCTCGTGCAGATGGGTGCTGTCGTTGCTCTCCAGTTCCATACCCGCCAGGTCCAGCAGGACCTCGGGCTCCGTCACCGCAGCCATCACTGTGCGCTGCGCACCGGCGGAATCCGCCACAGTAACCGTATTCACCGTAGCGGCCAATGCCGTGCACACCAGCCCCAGGCTGCCCGCCGTCGCCGCCACCGCAACGATGCGGGGCCCGGCGGCGGCCAGCCAGCGCCGGATATGCTCCTGTCGCTTTGTCATGCAAAAACTCCTTTGGTTCTCCGTCCACACACCGGGCCGCACAGCCAAAACAAAACGGACGGCCCGCACCAGACCGCCCGTGTATCAACAAAAAAGAACAGCGCCGCGCGCGTTTTTGAAAACAAAAACAACGGATGCATGCGGCAGGGGCAGGCCTTGGTACCTGTGCATTATAGCAAAAGAAAGCCGCCGCGTCAAATTTTCGGCTTCAAACCGCCATTTTTCTATACAATTGGTAATATTTTACGCAGATTTTTTCTTTTTTGCCATCCTGTCCAAACGCTCCGCGCACGCTTCGCCACGGCGGCGGACATTGCATGTTTCCCCCTGTGCAAACCCTGATTTTTATGGTATAATAACCCCCAAAGCTGCCGTTTACACGGCTGCGCGTGTGCAAGGCACACGCCCCTGTGCTGACGCACAGGGCTTTGGGAACATTGAACCATGCAAAACCGCAGCAGGTGCGGTTTTGTTGTGGCCGCTTTGCGGCGTCATGGTATAATATGCCCGCTTAGCGAATGCGAGCCGCAGGCGAAGCAAAAGCAGGGCGGCATAGAAACATGGTATACGAAGCATTTAGAGACCCGGCGGCAGCACCGCCCGGCGCCTATCATTCTGATTCGACGGAGGAACGCCCCTTGGCACAGAAAAACATCCGCAATTTCTGCATCATCGCCCATATCGACCACGGCAAGTCCACCCTGGCCGACCGCATCCTGGAATGTACCCAGGCCGTGGACGAGCGCCAGATGGAGGCCCAGCTTCTAGATAACATGGAGCTGGAGCGCGAGCGCGGCATCACCATCAAGGCGCGCGCCGTTACCCTGCACTATACGGCAAAGGACGGGCAGGATTACGAGTTCAACCTCATCGACACGCCGGGCCATGTGGACTTCAACTACGAGGTGAGCCGAAGTCTGGCCGCCTGCGAGGGCGCTGTGCTGGTGGTGGACGCCAGCCAGGGCGTGGAAGCGCAGACGCTGGCCAACACCTACCTTGCGCTGGAGCACGATCTGGAGCTGGTGCCCATCCTGAACAAGATCGACCTGCCCAGCGCCGAGCCGGACCGCGTGGCCCACGAGGTGGAGGACGTGATTGGTCTGCCGTGCATGGACGCGCCCCGCGTCTCCGCCAAAATGGGCGTGGGCATCCAGGATGTTCTGGAGCGTGTCATCACCGATATCCCCGCGCCGAAAGGCGATGCAGATGCGCCGCTGAAAGCGCTGATCTTTGACGCGGTGTACGACCCCTACAAGGGCGTCATCGTCTATCTGCGCGTGTTCGACGGCCGCCTTTCCGTGGGCGAGCCCGTGAAGCTGATGCAGACGGGCGCTCAATTCACGCCCGTGGAGGTCGGCCATATGGGCGCTACGGCGCTGGCTCCCTGCGGCACGCTGGAGGCGGGTGAGGTAGGTTATTTCACCGCGTCCATCAAAACGCTGGAGGACACCCGCGTAGGCGACACCATCACGGGTGTGTCCGCTCCCACGGCTGAGGCGCTGCCCGGCTACCGCAAGGTGACGCCGATGGTGTTCTGCGGCATTTATCCCGCCGACGGCGCGGATTATCCCGACCTGAAGGATGCGCTGGAAAAGCTTCGCCTGAACGATGCGTCCCTGAGCTTTGACGCAGAGACCAGCGTGGCGCTGGGCTTTGGCTTCCGGTGCGGCTTTCTTGGCCTTCTGCATCTGGAGATCATCATCGAGCGCCTGGAGCGCGAGTTCGACCTGGACCTTATCACCACCGCCCCCAGCGTGGAATACCGCATCACGCTGACAGACGGTGCCGTAAAACTCATCGACAACCCCACCAATTACCCCGATCCGGCGCAAATCGCCAAGGCCGAGGAGCCGTTCGTGGATGCGCATATCTATACCCCTACCGATTATGTGGGCAGCCTGATGGAGCTGTGCCAGAACCGCCGCGGCATCATGCGGGACATGAAGTACATGGACGCCACCCGTGTAGATCTGCATTATGAGCTTCCGCTGGGCGAGATCGTATACGACTTCTTCGACGCTATCAAAAGCCGCAGCCGCGGCTACGCCAGCTATGACTATGAGATGAAGGGCTTTGTGGAATCCAAGCTGGTGAAGCTGGACATCCTGCTCAACGGCGACATGGTGGACGCGCTTTCGATGATCGTCCACGCGGATACCGCTTATGCCAAGGGTCGCCGTCTGGCGGAAAAGCTGAAGGAAAACATTCCCCGCCAGATGTTCGAGATCCCCATCCAGGCGGCCATCGGAGGTAAGATCATTGCCCGCGAAACCGTGAAGGCCATGCGCAAGGACGTTCTGGCCAAGTGCTACGGCGGCGACATCACCCGTAAGAAAAAACTTCTGGAAAAGCAGAAGGAAGGCAAAAAGAAGATGCGCCAGCTGGGTACGGTGCAGGTGCCCAGCGAGGCGTTCACCGCCGTGCTCAAGCTGGACGAATGAGCGCGGCGCCCGGCCGCCGAAGCTTTCTGCCTTTGGTTTGAAGGTCTGGAGAAAATATTATGAAGCTGAAATGTGTGAATATTGCGACGCCAAACCCCTCCGCAATGAGCCGATTTTACTCGCTGGTACTGGGCCAGCCCTGCCGGCGGCGCGCTCCAAACCGCTTCGAAATTCCCGCCGGCGGCGCTTTTGTCGTTATCACGCACTCCGACACAAAAACACCTGTCAACCCCGATTGCTGCGGACTGGAGTTTGCGGTCGACGACGTAGACGCGGAATACGAACGTCTGCTTTCTGCGGGTGTTTCTGTGGAACGCCCTCCCGTCACTTACCCGTGGGGGTACCGCGCCATCGGATTTCGCGATCCGGACGGCAATAACATCGATTTTACGGCGTATGTTGGTAAACCGGAATAAGGAACACGACGGCAGCATGCAAAAGCGGACGGCTGATAAAACAGCCGTCCGCTTTTATTCTTGTCGTCCGTACACCTTACAGCTCCGGTTCGGCCGAAGCCGCCGCGCCGCTCTGCGCGTCCGAAGACGCGCCCTCGCCGCCGATGACGCCCGTGGGGCTGACGCCGCCGAACAGCAGCGTGCCTTCCCTGTCCTTACCCACGATAGCCACGTAACTCTTGCCCACATTGACCTGCAGCGCAGCGCCGTTCTCGTCCTTCAGGCGCAGCGGGTCCTCCGGATTGCCTTTTTCCCATGTCACCGCGCGGAACTTGCCGCCGTAGCAGTAATAGCCCGTACCGCTGCTCATAGCGAAGTCCGTCACAAGATTGTTGGGGTCGTCGGGATTTTTCAGTTTTATATCCGTAAAAAGCACCAGTACGTTGTCAAATGCAAGCTGTGCGCCCGTGGATTCATCCACCTGCGGCGCGCCGTAAGCTGTTTTCAGATACTTGGCCGCAGCGGCGTCATAGGTGAGGGTCACCGCACCGGAATCCGAAAAGCTGAACGCCACGTCTGCGGCATCACCTTGGGCAGGCACCACCGGTTGAGCATCGTGAGCCACAAAATCGAACAATGCCTGGCTGGCGCCCGTTCCCGAAAGCCCCAGCTTTTCCATCCCCGCTGCAATCAACGCCGCGTCTGTGTACCAGCAGTGCTCATTGGCGTAACCGGCCGCACTGCGCGCTTCATCAAACACAAAGGACGTGGACCCCAAATACATGCCGTTGATGGTGGAATACTGATACTGGTTGAGCAGATTTTCAGCATAAATGCTGGTGCCGATGTGCACGATAACCGAGTTCAGCGGCATCGCGCACTGAAGATGCTGGTCCCGCGCGGAACGCACCGGCCCCACCTGGGGCACCGTGTCCTTATCTGCGTACAGCGCAAGCAGGCGGGTGATGCCGCCCTCCGTCACCATTTCAAAAACCGCGTCGGCGCTGCCGATGCCCCGCTGGGGCAGTGCGGCCTGCGCATTGTTCACCATGACGGCCACGGGCCTGTCACCCGCCGCCAGCCCTTCGGCCAGCGCTTCGCCTGTGATGAGGTTGATCTCCGGCGCAGGGCCGTCCGGAATCAGCGGGCTGGCTCCCGGAGCAGAGGCGGAGGACGCGCTCTGCGTCCCCGACGAGGTGTTGTCGCCGCACGCCGTCATGCCAAACGCCAGCATAACGGCCAGCGCAAAAGCGATCATGCGTTTCACGGGCTTCAACTCCTTTCCGTTGTTGATACATAAAACCGGGTCCGCCCCGCGCGCGTTTGCGGGCGGGGCGACGCGGGACGGCCGCGGATCAGCCGTCCGTTTCTTCAAAGTTTTCCAGCGTGCTGTTGTCGCCGGTGGGCACCTCGGCCGTATCCGTGGCTGCCGCGCCCGCGTCATAGCTGAACTTTCCGGCCTCTTCCAGGTCCACCACTGCAAGGTACGTCTTGCCGGGGTTCACCTTTACGCTGGTCTCGTTGCCCTCAGTATCAACCAGATACAGCGCCTCAAGGGGAGAGCCCTTTTTCCAGCGGATCGGTTCCGCCTTTCCGCCGTTGAAGTAGTAGCCCACGCCGCCGAAGGTGTAATCCACTTTCTGAAGGTCGTAGCCGGATCCGCCCGGATCAGGATACACGTCAAAATCCGTGAACAGCACGATGACGTTGTCGAACGAAAGCTGCGTGCCGTTGTTCGCGTCGGTGCTGGGCAGGATATCGCGGGCCGCATAGCTGTACTGGCTCATCAGATACTTACCGGCGGCGGCGTCCCAGTCGAAATAGGTGCGGTAGCTTTGGGAGTGCTCGATGGTGATGCCCAGCGCGTTATCGCCTGTCAGCACACGGGCGGGCTCATTGTAATTGACGAAGTCGAAGATCGGGCTGGTGTAGTCGCGGCGGGTATCGGCACCCAAGGCATCAATGGCTTTCTGGATAAAATCTCCATCCACATAAGCCGTGTGTTCCCGCGCCACATTCCCCTTACTTGCATCGCGTGGGAAATCACCCATCCGATCCAAATTCAAATCCATATCCTGATAAGAGTAATCCTTAACATACTGCGTCTGCACCACGCTCTCGCCGATATGCACATAAAGCGGCTGCAGCGGCAGGATAAGCTGGAAGAACTGGTCACGCGCGCTGCGCACGGGGCAGATCTCGGGCAGGTCCCGGTAATCGGTAAACAGGGCGCAAAAGCGGGTGATGCCGCCCTCCACCTTGATCTCGATGAGCACGTCGGCTTCGGACAGGCCGTTCTGCGGACGCGCCTGCTGGTAAGAGGTATTGGAGATATTGTTCACCATGACAGCCGTGACGCGCTGGCCCTCGGGATAATCGTCACTCTTGGGCAGGCCGGTGAGGACGGCCGGGTCATACGGCGGCTCCTGCGGCTCAGGCTCCGAGGAGGAAGCGGCTGGAGCGTCCGTCGTGCTGCCGGACGAAGCGGGCTTGTCGCCGCACGCCGTGAACACGGACGCCGCCAGAGCCAGGATCAAAAGCATGGAAAGAAATTTTTTCATCTGATGGTCTCCTGTTGTTGTAGTGATCTATTTTCAATATCGGGCACTACTGCGTCATTCCGAGTACCGGGCCGCTCAAGACAATTGTCCGGGCAAAACGCTAGCCGGGAATCGTGCGGTGCTGCCAAAAATATTGAAGCAAAAATGTTTTATTCCGCCGCCTGCCAAACAGGCGCCGTATCGTTGATGCGGAAATAGGAATACATGTCCAGCCCCACCACCGCAATATAGGTGCGGCCCGGGTTGACTTCCACAGGCGTTTCGGCGCCGTCGGCGGACACGATGCGCAGCGGCTGTTCCGGCGCGCCTTTCAGCCATCGTACCGGCTCGCATCGTCCGCCGTTGAAATACCAGCCCACGCCGCCCCACGCAAAATTCACTTTCGTGAGAATGCCGCCGGGATATTTTTCGGTGTCCGTGAACAGCACCAGCAGGTTATCGAACGTGACGGCCTCACCGGTGTTCTCATCCAAATGCGGCGCGCCGAACTGTGATTTTACATATTGCGCTTTCTCTGCATCGTAGCGGAACGCGCTGTTGGCATAGCTGGAAAAACGGATATAGAGCTGGGACGCTTCCCCACCCGCCAGCACGCGGGGCTCCTGAACGTAGGGGACGAACTGGAACACGGCCTGCTGTGGGCCGTCCATCTCGGTGTCCAGCCTGTATTGGGCGGCCGCCTGAGAAAACAACTCCCCGCTGGTGAACCAGCAATGCTCAATGGCCGCCGTCAGGTTGCGCTGTGCATCCAACTCCAGCGCGCCGGCCTGAAAATAACCATCCAAAGATTTGGCCTCATAATGGTATTGGCTGAGAAGCGCCTTCGCATACGTGGAGCCGCCCACATGCAGGTACATCGCTCCCAAGGGGAACATAAGCTGCACATGCTGGTCCCGAGCGGAGCGCACCGGCCCCACCTCGGGCATGGAAGTATAATCGGAATATACGGCCATCAGACGGGTGATGCCGCCCTCGGTCACCATTTCATATACAAGATCCGCACTCTGCAGGCCACGCTGGGGCAGCGCCGCCTGAACGTTGTCGAGCATCACGGCCAGAGGCCGCATACCCTCAGGCCAATCATCCGCTTTAGCAAGCCCTGTGAGGGGGTTCGCCGACGGGTCTGTCACGATAGCGGGCGTTTCCGGCTCGGGCTGCGGCTGCGGCTCCTGCGCAGACTGGGACACCGAGGAAGGCGCCGGCGCGCTGGAACTCCCGGAAGGCGGCGCGCCTGAGGCCGAGACCTGCCCGCCCGCAGTGCAGGCGCAAAGGCACATCACAGCCGTACTCAGCGCCAACAGGGCGCTGCACAAACGTTTCGTCATGCCTGTCAACCTCGCGATCGGCAAAACGAGACGGAAAGAAGCAAATAAGAAGAAAAGGCGGCATCTGTATAGACGAAGCAGCCTTATCTTTTGTTTCGTTCCCTATCCCGTTTTCACCATAGCGTTTCAGCGTAACTATCCTTATACAATATACACAAAACCGAAGCTTTTGTAAATAGGAAGGCAAACATTTCACACAAGAGCGGCGCCTTCAAGGAGGCAGGAAAGCCCCGGGAGCCGCGCTTTCCCGCGCACCGTCGGTGCGCGCACGGCGGCTGCTGGCGGGACAATTTTCCGGCGGGGTATTGACAGAATACCACCTGGCTGATATAATAGTCAAGCGTCATTGGAGAATACAGTATTTCCGTCTTTTCTCTTTTTTTTATGAGCCATTAGCTCAGTCGGCAGAGCACCTGCCTTTTAAGCAGGGTGTCCGGGGTTCGAATCCCCGATGGCTCACCACTTCGGAATGGACTGCGCGCCATTCAAAAAGCCCCGCTTCGGCGGGGCTTTTCTCATGCTTCCGCCTCCTTTCCCCATCCGCCCACAAAATTTTGCGGCGCAAGCTTTCGCGGAGTCCAATGGCACCTGTGTTTCAGCGTCTGCATGGTATTTTTTTCATCTGAAATGAACTGCGCGCCCGTTGGGAGCCCGGCTTTATGACGGGCCTTTTTATTTTCTCCCGCCGTCTCTAACTTTTTTAAAGTTTTGGTTGACATTCCCTCTTTTATAGCGTATACTTAACTAATCGCCGAAGTGCGAACTAAATTAAAGAGGTACCACATGTTCCAAGACAAAACGATCGTCTGCAAAGATTGCGGACAGGAATTCACCTTCACCGCCAACGAGCAGGAGTTTTTTGCTGAAAAGGGCTTCACCAATGAGCCGCAGCGCTGCAAACCCTGCCGCGATGCCCGCAAAGGTGCTTCCAACAACCGCCAGGGCGGCGAGCGCCAGATGTTTGACGCTGTATGCGCTTCCTGCGGCCGTTCCTGCAAAGTTCCGTTCCAGCCCCGTACAGACCGTCCGGTCTACTGCAGCGATTGCTTCCGTAAATAATTCGCAGCCGACACGCCCTTCGGGGCGTGTTTTTGTTTTCTGCTCCGGCAGGCTTCGTCCGGCAAAAACGGCGTCCCGCGTTTCGGCGGGACGCCGTTTTACTTTCTTCGTGTATTCACCAGCACCAATCGCAGGACGTATAGCCTTCGTCCTCGGCTTCCTGCCGCGTCATTTCCTTCGGTTTGATGACCAGCGGGCAGTCCGGTGAGCTGTGGTATCGGGAACCGAGGCGCTTGGACACCCACACACGTGTGTTCTTCTCCGCTTCCGCCGCGCTCTGCGCCGCGTCCGACGTACCGGAATCATATCCGGCATCGTATCCCTCGCTGGAGCCGTCCTCATGCCCTGCGGCATAGCCCTCCTCGTAGCCCTCGGTTTTGCCCTTGGCAAAGCCGGCGGTATAGCCGTCGTCATAGGTTCCTTTTTCCGCGATGGCTGCATCATAGCCTTCCTGATAGGTGCCGCGCTCCGCCATAGCCGCGGCAAAACCCGCGTCATAGGTTCCCTTTTCCGCAATGGCTCCGTTGTAGCCCCAGCGGTAAATGCCCGCCGCCGCAACGATGAGCAGCACGACCCCGAGCGTGAGCCCAAAGGCCAGCACAAAGCGCCGGGTGTTTTTCGTCATCGCAGGCAGCCGGAGCCGCTTCCAGCTTTCCGGTAATTCCCATAGGAACTTGCGGCCGCTGCCTCCACCCGGCAACTCTTTGTCTTCCGTCGGCTGCGCCCCGGCCTCCTCCGCAGCCTCCACGGCCGCAGAGATCGCCACCGCCGTTCCGCTGCGTCCATCTGCCACGCCGCTGAAAAAGTCATCCACGTAAGCGCTTTCCATATATTGTTGCGCCGTCATGCCGTAGCAGGATGCGATGCCCTGCACCAGCCGCAGCACGCGGCATTCTTCAGCGGGCACATCCAACGTCCCACAGTTCTCCTGCCGCTGCGGGCCTGCGGGCATGACCTTCCAGCGCACCTGCTCCAGCCGCTCTTCCAGCTCTGTCATAGCGTCATCGAAAGAGACTCCGCGCTGTTCGGCAAACTGCCGTACCCGTGCAGCATACGCACACGCTGTATCGCAGAGTCCATCCATCTGGGGATATTGCTCCGCCATCTGTTCGTACCTCGTTTCATTTTCCGTCTGCGCGCATGCGGCGGGCCATCTGCCCAGATGCCTACATTCGCCAAGCGGGCATATTATATCACATGTTGGGCCCGGTGAACAGTATTATCTTTGACCAAAGCTATACCGCCGGCTTTAATCCAGATACATTTCGTATTGTACACAAAGTGTAACCAATCCCTCTACCGTATGCCCTAGATTCTTACGGTAGCGGATATGTTCCCGTGTAGCCTGCAATGCATTGCATAAGCCGGATTTTCCATACTCTTCATAAATCTCCTTGAAATATTTTTCCGTCGCTTTTGTACTGATTGCCCGTTTATAAACATTTCCTTTTAGCATGCAGTCAACAACGTAGATATACATTACTGCAGAACTTCGATTCATTCCGGTCTTTGTGGAAATTTCATCTGCTAATATACCAATATTTAGCTTTTCATCTGAATATAGCTTTTTTCCTGCCATATAGCACATTTCCATCATCTCTTCAGTCATTTTAAGATAAGACTTTGGGCCTGGGTGCACATTTTCTGAAACTTCTGATTCTTGGAAAGAAAAGTCTTTACAGCTCGGGTTCATCAATGCATCTACCTTCTCCTGCAAAACAATTTGTTCCTTCTCCAATGTTTTGATTCGTGACATCAATTCCAAAAGAATAGATTCATATTGCATAGAATCACCTTTCTTTATTTTATATCACCAAATATATCAAATCTTATTTTTCTTGTCAATCGCCTCTTTTGTTTTCTTTTATCTTCTTTTGGTATAAAAAAAGACTTTCCGTCTTCAAGAGTACCGAAAGTCTTTTATGTTAAACAAAATTTAATGTGCTGCCTCACATAGGATCAGATAGCGGTGTATGACGGAAAGCCCCAGCTTTCCGCTTTTCTCCGGGTGGAACTGGCAGCCGATGACACTGCCCTTCTGCGCCGCCGCACACAGCCTGCGGCCGCCGTATACCGTGTCTGCCAGGCGGTGCGCGTCATAGGCGGGCTTCGCCTCATAACTGTGAACGAAATACAACTCCCCGCCCGGGGGAACATCCTCGAACACCGTTCCTCTGAAGCTGCCGCCCCGCTTCTGCGGCGGCAGAACGGGCGCCCATCCCACATGGGGCACGCGCTGCGGCGCGCCGTCCGTGTCCACGCCGGGAATGCGCTCCACTCGCCCGGGGATCAGTCCCAGCCCCCTGTGACGTCCGAACTCATCACTTTCATCGAAGAGCATCTGCATGCCCAGGCAGATGCCCAGAAGCGGCGTGCCTACAGCGCATTTATCGGCGATGGCATCCGCCAAAGAAAGACCGGAGAGGCCCGCCATGCCGTCCTTGAACGCGCCCACGCCGGGAAGCACCAGCGCCTTCGCGGACAGGATGCGGCTGCGGCTGCCGGTAACCTCCACCTCCGCACCGAAATACTCAAAGGCACGCCGCACGCTGAGCAGATTCGAAAGCCCGTAATCGATCACTGTTATCTTCATTTTCAGCGCACCTCTATCCCGTGTTCCCGAATGCCGGCCTTGAGCTGCGGCACTGTTGTTTTCTTGTAATGGAGGATACTGGCTACGGCCACGGCGGACGCGCCCGCCTGTGCCGCGGCTGCGGCGTCCTCCGGGCCGCCGCACCCACCCGAAACGATGACGGGCACGCTGACGGCCGCGCACAATTCACGGATGAGCGGGCAGTCCATGCCCCGTTCAAATCCCTCTTTGTCCACGCTGGTGAGCAGGATCTCGCCCGCGCCCAGCGCCACGCCGCGCCGTGCCCACTCGATGACATCCTTGCCCGAGTGTTCCCGCCCGTTGTCATAATAAGCCTCATAACCCGGGCCGTCCCGGCGTTTTTTCGCCTCGATGCCCAACACCATGCACTGGCTGCCGAACGCCTCGGCCACCTGGGTAATGATGCTCTCGTCCTTGATGGCCGCGGTATTGATGGCCGCCTTGTCCGCCCCCATCTGAAGAATGCTCCGCACATCGTCCACACTGCGCAGGCCGCCGCCTACCGTGATGGGAATGAACACGTCGTCCGTGGTGCGCCGCACGATAGCCGACAGGTTGTTGCGGTTGTACAGACTGGCGACGATGTCCATATACAGCAATTCGTCGACACCCTGCCGGTAATAATCTGCCGCGAAATCATGCGGGTCTCCCAGCTTGCGCAATCCTTCCAGCTGAATCCCCTTTACCAGATGGTCGTTCTTTACGTCCAGACGGGCGATGAGGCGTATTTTTTTCGCCATGCCGCTTCCTCCTTTAACGTTTTTCGGCAGGCACGCCGTAATTGCATTCGGAATCCCCCTCAAAGGGCTTATGGCGTAACTCCCACCGGCCATTCCGGTACATCCAGATGTGCGGTGAACGGAAGCGGTCCGCCAGGTGCATGAAGTATTCTCTGTCCATGGCGGGCTGTTCAAACAGCCTGCTCGCGTGGGGGAAATGCCTTTCATCAAGAGAGAGGTAATCCCATATCTCCTGCTCAAAGCGCGTGGGGAATTCGCCGTCATAGCGCTTGCAAAGCGCCACTCCCTCTTCGCGGGTGATTTCTTCGTTGCGGATCTCCTGGGCGGCGTCATAGCTGGTGCGGCCGATGCCATATTTGATATAGGTGGTGTAATAGAAGAAATCGTCGATCTTATCGTCGATGGAATTGTATTTGGAATAGGTACCCTGCGTGCGCTCCGGGCTGGGTTTAAAGCCGCCGTGCTCCACACTGTAATAATAGGCGCCCTGCGGGTGCCATTTGAGATAATAGCCCAGATAATGTACCTGAATGTGGTTTTTTTCGATGTCCGAGGTATCGCTGGGCAGATAGATGGCAAGGTCCGCCGGGTCCACCTTGAAATCCTCCTCCAGCTGCCGGAGAGACACGCCGCCCAGATAGATATTATCCCGGGAATTCGTGGCAAAGAAATGCTCGTCCCGCAGAGCGGATTCATTGTCCGCAATGGGATTGCCGAACTCGGCTTCATTTTCGCCGTAGAACACCAGTGGGATGCCGAATTTCGCAGCCATTTTCGGAGCAAGCTGTTTCTGGCCCAGAATGAACGCCTGGAACGGATGGAACAGGTTTTCGGTGGCGAGCCGTGTCAACAGGCGGTGCGTCATGCCGTTGGGCGTACACAGGTAATTATCAAAGCCCGCGTGAATCCATGCCTGAAAGTTCTCCCACCCCCAGGGCGTATAGATATGCGGCGCCCAGGTGACGGTGAGCGGGTGCATGCCGTACTTGTATTTGAGCATATGCGCCGCGTAAAAACTGTCTTTGCCGCCCGAGCCGGGCACAAGGCAGTCGTAGCTTCCGTCTGTTCTGCGGTAACGGTCGCACAGCTCCCGCAGCCGGCGCTCCCGGTCCTCCCAGTCGATCCTGCCCACCTTGTTGCGGCAGGCGTGGCAGGCGTCACACACACCGTCCTCCCCGATGTGCATGCTTTTTTTCACGCTGTTGATGGTATGCTCGAACTCATAGCATGAATTGGGCTTCTGGTTGCTCATCACACATTCCCTGCAGAACTGCACATGGGCAGGCAGACCGTATCGGGCCTCCAGCTCCGCCTCAGACAGGTCCGGCGCGAATTTTGCATAATCGATGGGAACATAGCGTTTATACGGTTCCATACTTCATTTCCCCTTATCCTCATATTCCTTGCTGTATCCGGCAGCAAAAAAGGCGCCGCCCGCAGGGTATACCATACCCTGCGGGCAGCGCCTTTGCTGTTCACACGCATTATCATACCACAGTGCCCGGCAGCTTTCAAGCCTGCGGCCCATTTTATCCGAATTGTACATTTGCCCGAAAAAAGTATATAATAGGGAATAACAAAACAACGAAGGGCGCCGACGGCCGCGCCCCCCGAAAGGAACGACTATATGGAAAACGACGGAAAGGTCATCGCGTTGCTCATCGACGCGGAGAACGTCTCGCCCAAATACATCAAGACGATCATCGACGAGGTGAGCATGTACGGCACCCCCGCCTACAAGCGCATTTACGGAGATTGGACGGCCCCCGACATGGTGAGCTGGAAAAAAATGCTTCTGGAGCACAACCTGACGCCCATCCAGCAGTTCAGCTATACACAGGGCAAAAACGCGTCGGACTCCGCCATGATCATCGACGCAATGGATATTCTGTACACAAAAAATGTGGACGGGTTCTGCATCGTCAGCTCAGATTCCGACTTCACGCGGCTGGCCGCGCGCCTGCGCGAGAGCCGTATGTTCGTCATTGGCATGGGAGAGAGCAAGACCCCCACGGCGTTCAAATCCGCCTGCGACACCTTCAAATACCTGGACGTGCTGATGGGAATGAAAAAGGAGACGCTGCCCGTGGCTGTGTCCGAAAAGGCTTCCAAGCAGCCGGCCCAGCAGCCGAAAGCCGCGAAGAAGCAGGCCCAGCCCGCTCAGCCCAAAAAAGCCGCAGGCAAAAAGGGTCAGAAGCCGGAGCCGGAAAAGGAACCGGAGCCCGTTCCCGCCGCGCCTGCGGAGCCGCATCACGACGAGGAGCTGGCCGCCGCGTTCGTCTCTTTGGACGAGATCGTAGCAAAAATCCGCGAGATCGTAGAGCACGACTCCGACGAGGACGGCTATATGCCGCTTTCCCAGGTGGGCGTGATGCTCTCGCGTATTTACGCGGACTTTGATTCCCGCAACTACGGCTTCTCCAAGCTGCACAAGCTCATCGACTATACCAAAGCGTTCGAGACGAAGTACGAGCAGTTTGAAAACGGCGGAAAGAACCTCGTTATCCGCAACAAGGGGTGAACGGGATGGCGCCGGAGCTGGAGCGGCAGCTTGCCGCATACCATCCCTGCTGCGAGCAGGAAGCCGTGGACCGGGACGTGATGCTGCATTTTCTGCGGGAAAACACGGATGCGTTCACGCGGGAAAACCTTGTGGCGCATTTCACCGCATCGTCGTGGATCGTAAACAGCAGCCGTACCCATGCGCTGATGGCCTGGCACAACCTGTACCGGGCATGGAGCTGGACGGGCGGCCACGCCGACGGCGAAACAGACCTGCTTTCCGTGGCTCTGCGGGAGGCCCGGGAGGAGACGGGCCTCGTTCACGTCGCGCCCGTATTTCCGGAGATCTTCTCACTGGAGACCCTCTGGGTGGAGGGGCACGAAAAGCGCGGCAAATATGTGCCGTGTCATCTGCATCTGAACGTAACCTATCTGCTGGAAGCCGACGCAGGAGACGCGCTGCGGGCAAAGCCCGACGAGAACAGCGGCGTGCGCTGGTTCATGCTGGACGAAGCCGTGGAGGCCTCCACCGAGGAATGGATGCGCGCCCGCGTGTACGAAAAGCTGAACCGCAAGGTGCGCGCGCTGGGCTGACGCCCGCAAGTCTTTGAAAAAGCTGCCGCGTCCGGGACGGGGCGGAGGATAGCCCTTCCGCCCGCCGGGCGCTTTTTGAGGAAAGCTCTATGAAGATCGACCGTCTCATCGGCATCGTCACGATCCTGCTGCAAACCGAAAAAAGCACCGTGCCCGCGCTGGCGCAGCGGTTTGAGGTGTCGCGCCGCACCATCGAGCGCGACATCGACGCACTGTGCCGGGCCGGTGTCCCGCTGGTGACGGTGCAGGGCTACGGCGGCGGGGTATTCATTGAACCGCGCTATAAGCTGGACAAGACGCTGCTCTCCGGCCCGGAGCTGGCCGCTCTGGTGGCCGGAGCTGCGGGCGTAGGCAGCGTTTCCCCCGCGCCGCTGGCCCGCAGCCTGGCCGAAAAGCTGGGCGGTTCAGGCACGGACGACCTGCTCATCGACCTCTCCTCCCATTACCGGGAGAGCCTGACACCGAAGATAGAGCTGCTTCGCACGGCCATCGCAGAGCATGCCCGTGTGCGCTTCACCTATTACTATGCCAAAGGCGTTGCAGAAAAATGTGCGGAGCCCTACCGCATCGTATTTCAGTGGGGAGACTGGTACATGTTCGGCTGGTGTCCGGACGCGGCAGGCTGGCGCATGTACAAGCTTAACCGCCTGACGCTCCTGTCCGTCACGGCGCAGACGTTTGAACCCCGCGCCATACCGCCCGAAGCGCTGGATTTCAACGCGCGCTTCCACGACGGCACACTGCTGCGCGCCCGCGTCGCGGCCAGCGAATGCTACCGCCTCGTGGAGGAGTACGGCCCGGCCTGCTATACCCGCCAGCCGGACGGAAGCCTGCTGCTGGAGATCGACTACACCAACGAAGACGTCGCGGCAGCCTGGCTGCTGGGGTTCGGGGCAAAGGCCGAAGTGCTGGAACCGCCCGCGCTGCGGGCGCGCATGGCGTCCGAGGCGCAGGCTCTGTGCGCGGTATATGGCGCGCCAAAAAAATAAAAACACAGGGACACGACACGCAGATGTCGTGTCCCTGTGTTTATAATCAATGCAAAGGAGGCGAACCGCCATGAAAAAAATTGAGACCGGGGCCGCACGGCCCGAAACGTTTCCCGAGCAATGGCCGGGACAATGTGAGGTGTTTTCCCATTTGGAATACGCCTGCGGCATCCCGTCCATCCTGTACGCCGTTACAACGTATAAAGAAAACGGCCTGGGCAATGTATGCTGCGGCGCATGGGCCAGCTTTCCCGGAGACGGCGGCGGCTTTTATGCGCTGGTGCCGCTGCCGGCCAGCACGCACACACTGACGAATATCCGCCGCACCGGAGAATTCTGCGTCAACTTTCTTCCCGTCCGGCACTTTGACGCGCTGATGCGCACCGTGCGCCAAAACGGCATGGAGGACGATGAGTTTACCGAGGGCGGCTTCACGCCGGAGCCCGCCCGCACTGTGGGTGCTCCGCGCATTGCGGAGAGCTTTCTCACGCTGGAATGCAGAGCAGAACGCATCGAAGCTCTTTCCGATTCGGGACGCATGATGTTGGTGAAAGGGCGGGTACTCAACGCGGTATCCGCGCCGGATCACGCACAGGGTGTGGACAAACGATACGGTCCGGAGGGCTTTGTCCTCAACATCAACGAGCCCCGGAACCTGCTGGCGCATCATTCGGACGCCCCCAGTGCCCTGGCCACACTGCATGTGGAGCGGGAATATCAATAACAGACAAAATCACAAACGCCCGGCGGAACACTCCGCCGGGCGCTTGTGCTGTTATAAAATCATCCCCGCCTGGCAATGTTCCGCGCGCAAGCCGCGCCCAGCAGGCCCGTGCATCCCAGCGTGATGGCCAGCGGAAACGAGACCGGCGTGTCCACGCCGTTCATCCCCTGCCATACGGCCTGGGGCAGTGCAAGGCAGGTGCAGAAGAAGAAAGCCAGCAGCCCGCAGCGGCTGAGTGCCGGCGCCGTGCCGACGCCGCCGGGCAGATACAGCGCCCGCAGCAGCGCCGTCACAAACAGAAGCGCCGCCAGCGCGGAAAAAATCTCCACCGCCGGCAGGATGCGGTACAGGCTGGCGGGCTGCTCCACAAAACGCACCACTGTGTGCAGGTAAAACGCGGCGCTTCCGGCCACGCCCAGATACAGCATCCAGCCGCCCCGTTTTTCCCGGGCGCGGTTTTCAAAAAACACCAGAAGGCACCACACGCCGAACACGACGAACAGCGCCGCGCGCGTCACATCCGCCAGCTGCCCCAGCAGGATGCGCTCCGCCGTCTGGTGGCGGCCCGCCTGCTCCGGCGTGCCGAACAGCACGTTCAGCACCGTCAAAAAGCCGTACAGCTCACTGCAGAAGGCCAGCGGCACAAACACAAAATTCACGCCGCTCATCCACACGCCCGCACCCGGCCGCAGCCCGCAGGGCTGCTTGCGCGGCACATACAGCCCGGCCAGCCACGCCAGAATGACAACAGGCGCCATCAGCCAGTACCGGGTCCAGACGCTGCCGGAAAGCAGAAAGCCCGTGGCGGTATCCGTATTCAAAAACAGGTCTGCCGCGCGCGCGGCCCCCAGCAGCAGGCTCACGGCCAGCGTGCCGGTGCAAAACGCTTTTTTCATCCACGTTCCTCTAACGGTATATATTCCTGCTCATGCCCCAGATATTTGTAAGCCGGGCGCATGATGCGGTTTGCAAACACGACCTCCTCCACGCGGTGCGCGCACCAACCGGGAATGCGGCTGATGGCAAACAGCGGCGTGAACAGATCCTCGCTGATGCCCAGCATCCGGTAGATCAGGCCGGAAAACAGGTCCACATTGGCGCACACGTCCTTTGTGCCCTTTACCTCGCGCACCGCGTCCGGCCCAAGGCGCTCCACGGCGCACAGCACGCGGAACTCATCCTCAAAGCCCTTTTCAACAGCCAGATGCTCCGCGTTGCGGCGCAGGATCACGGCGCGGGGATCGCTTTTGGTATACACGGCATGGCCCATGCCATAGATAAGGCCGCTGCCGTCGCCCGCCTCTTTGCGCAGGATCCTGCGCAGAAACGCGGCGATCTCGGCGTCGTCCGAATGGTCCTTCACGCCTTCCATGATATAGCCCAGCATCTCCATGACCTTGTGGTTGGCGCCGCCATGCTTGGGACCCTTCAGGCTGCCGATGGCCGCCGAGATGGCCGAATAGGTATCCGTACCGGAACTGGACAGCACACGGCAGGCAAAGGTCGAGTTGTTGCCGCCGCCGTGGTCTGCATGCAGCACAAGGCAAAGATCCAGCAGCTTTGCTTCTTCCTTGGTGAACTTCTGGTCCGCCCGGTATGTGGAGAGGATATGCTCCGCCGTGCTCTGTCCCGGCTGAGGCAGGTGCAGGTACATGCTCTGGCGGTCGTACACGCGCCGTTTGATCTGGTACGCGTTCACCATGATGGTGGGCAGGCTGGCGATGAGCGCGATGCTCTGCGAAAGGATATTCGTCAGCGACTGCTCTTCCGGGTTGTCGTCATAGGAATACAGCGCCAGAACGCTGCGCGCCATCTTGTTCATGATATTCGGCGAAGGCGCCTTCATGATCATGTCCTCGGCAAAGTCCTTGGGCAGCTCGCGGTGAGCCTCCAGCACCTGCTTGAACGAAGCCAGCTGGTGCGGCGTGGGCAAGCTGCCGAACAGAAGCAGCCAGATGACCTCCTCGAATACGAAGCGGTCCTCCGCGTATGCCGCACGGACGATCTGTTCCACATCAATGCCCCGGTAGATGAGCCTGCCGTCCGTTGGCACGCGTTTGCCGTCCACAAGGTCGTAGCCAACGACGTCGCAGACGTTTGTCAGCCCCGCCAGAACGCCGGTGCCATCCGGGTTCCGCAGGCCTCGCTTGACCCCCAGCCGTTCGCTGGCTTCCGGGTCGATGAAGTTATTTTTGAGATACTCGTCGCATAGATATGCGATAGAGCCTGTCTTCTCAAATTCCTGATTGACAGACATGCCTTTACGCCCCTTTCCCTATTCCTGCATTTCTGCACCCCTCTTCGGCTTTCCAAAAGCCAGATGCATACAGTTTATTATACATTCTGCCGGTGCAAAAAACAAGGCGCAGCCGGCCCGTCCTCAACAAAGCGTCTGCAAACGCTGTTGCGGCGGCCACTGCGGGAAAGCGGCGCCCCGCCCCGTGCGCGTTCCGGGCGGACAACCCCCGCGGAAAAGAACGCACAAAAGTAAAAAACGGAGGGATCGTTGATGAAAAAGGTATTGCCGCTTGTGCTCCTGTTCGCCGTGCTCATTTATATTCTGCCGCTGGCCGCGCTGTTTTTTCCATCCGGGAAAAACGAAGAAAGCGGCTCCGGTACAGCTCCCGCACCGTCCGCCTCCGCGCCGCCGGTCACGGACGGTACGCAAGCGCCATCCGCGCCGCAGCCCGGCACCAGCGCCGCAGACGACGCGGAGCCTCCCCTGCTCATTCTGGACGAAAACACCGGAGAGGTGGCGGAGGTATCCGTGCGGGACTTTGTGCGCGGCGCAGTGGCGGCCGAAATGCCCATGACCTATCCGGACGAAGCCCTGCGCGCACAGGCCGTGGCCGCGCACAGCTACGCACTGGCCGTCAAGGCCCAAGCCGACCCGGACAACGAGGCGTTGAAAGGCGCGTATTTCAGCGCCAACCCCACCCAGCGGCTGGGCTACATCACCGACACCGTAATGCGCGCCATGTGGGGCGAGGACTACGAGGCCAACCGCACCCGGCTGTACACCGTGGTGGATTCCGTGCTGGACGAGATCCTGCTGTACGACGGCCAGCCCGCCATGGCCTGCTACCATGCGATATCCGGCGGCAAAACGGAAGCCGCTGAGGCCGTGTGGGGTGCGGCGGTGCCGTATCTGGTTTCTGTGGATTCTCCCCTGGACCTTACCAGCCCCGATTATGAGCAGACCATCACCGTGACCAAACAGGAGGTGGCGGAGGATATCGCCGCGGCGTTCCCGGATATCGTGCTGGAGGGCGACGCAGCGGGATGGTTCGGCACGCCTCAGCTTACGGCCGCGGGCTATGTGGACAGCATCACCATCGGCGGCGTACCCTGCAAGGGTACGGCTGTGCGTGCGGCACTGCGGCTGCGCAGCGCGTCCTTCACCATAACCTGGACGGAGAAGCATCTGTTTGAGATCACCACTCGCGGCTACGGCCACGGCGTGGGCCTGAGCCAGTACGGCGCAAACGCGCTTGCATTGACGGGCAAGAGCTATCAGGAGATCCTGTCCCTGTACTACCCCGGCACCACGCTGGGCCCCGCGCCCCGGTGACGCCGAGTACGGGCTGGCACGCGGGCGTGTGATATGGTATAATATGTCCGGTTGGTGAATGCGAGCCGCAGGCGAAGCATGAGCCTGGC